>Ga0210380_10000007_pt1 | contig 180176 bp, 152 predicted proteins | sample PLM4_5_coexredo_FD_155476 | JGI IMG/M metagenome (GOLD analysis project Ga0210380, IMG submission 155476) | Groundwater sediment microbial communities from an aquifer in East River, Colorado, USA - PLM4_5_coex redo | ecosystem: Environmental > Terrestrial > Soil > Riparian zone | place: USA...
CGTGATCGGGCGCCAGAAGCTGTAGTGATACTTGACTTCCCATGACGCGATGTACCCGTCCGCCATGGCCATGTTCAACAACCCGAACAACCGGGCGTTCTCCCACAGATCGAACCCTTGGTCGACCGACACTGCGCGCGCGAGGCGGTTCCACGACAACGGCGAACTCTCGATCCAGAACACCCCGATTTCGGTCTGGTCCGGGGTTCGTGCACTCGGCGTGGTGACGTCATCGCCGCCAATCAGCTTGATCTCGTTGTAATCGTCCGCGTACCGCTTGCTCGTGAGCGGGTACGGCGGCCCGGGCCAGAACTGCCCGCTGTGCTTCAGGACGAACGGCTTGACCTCGCCATAGTTGGACGCGAACGCCAGGGGCGGACCATCGGGTGTGAAGCGCCACTCACCCGGCTTGGTCCCTTGGGGATAGCCGAAATCGAACCACGTCGTCGTCTCGGATCCATCGCCGGCTCGCCGCGCGACAATGGCGGCCGCTGCGTCTTGCCCCAGGGCGACGCCCGCTGTCTTGGCCGGTCCGTTGGGGATGGGCATGAGCGCGGCCGCATACAGGGTGTTGGCCTCCAGAATTCCGCTCGCCACGCACGCCGGCGATTCGGGTAGTGTCGCGATGACCGACACGAGCACGTCACGGGCGGCCGCGGCCACGGCCGCATCCACCGACACGGGTCCGTTCACGTTCACGTCGAAGGCGTAGGGGCGCGATCGGCGATCGATGGCATTCACCGCGTCGTGAACGGCGACGTGCACCATGGCGTACATGCGGGACTCGGCGAGGCCGTTCCCGCTCATGTGCAGGCACGCGGCCGTGGCCGCTTTGGCAGCGTTCTCATTCCACGTGATCACCGCGTCGGCGGCGGCCGTCCTCGGCCATGACACGAGAAGCAAGAAGTACAGGATGCTGGCGCCGATCGTGTTTCTCATGAATTCCTCCCTCGGCGATATATCAACATTTGAACGCGATGTTGTCCTTACCGCGGTCAGTGGAACCAACGTGCGGGCACACACCCACTGCCGTAGTCGTTCCAACAGTTCTTCATCTGGGTAAGCGGAAAAGAGAGGTGAGAACTTCAACAAGGTCGGTCGTGATGTCGCGCGCCCGGACCCGGGCGGGGGGAGCGATGCTATCGCGTGCCTGGATCCACTCCTATCTCTCGCAAGAGAATCGAGTAGCGCGGATCTGCGCGGAACGGATCAATCCAGGGCTCGACACCCAGCCACGGCATGCAGTCGGCCCGATCGGCGAGCCCCTTGCGAAACCAGTCGACGGCGGTGTCATGGTCGCCGAGGCTGACATACGCGTGACCGATTTCGTAGGGGCAGAAGTATCCGTTCTTGAACCTCTCCTCCACCTCACGGATCACTTTTCTCGCCTGTTCCTTTTGGCCCGCGATAGCGAGGACATGTGCTTTGAGAGCCAGGATCGTCGGGTTGTCGTTCAGCTCCGCGGCTCGTTGGAGGTTGTCGACCGCCTCCTTGAATCGACGCTGCTCACCGTATGCCGCACCTTGAAAGGCCAGGGCCAGCGCCGCATTGGGATCCAGTTCCAGGGCCTTTCGCGCAAGTTCGATCGCCTCATCGTAGTGTCGCGTGAAGATCAGGAACATGCTCCCGAACGTATGGGTCCGGACCGACAGCGGATCGAGGTCGACCGCTCGGCGGACCTCGCGGACCGCTTCGTCAAGCCGTGCCTGGCTCGCCAGGTACGCCGCGTAACTCAAGCGCGCCGATGCCAGCGTCGGATTGAGATCGAGCGCGCGCAGCATCGATCGCTCCGCTGCTGGCCCGTTCCAGTCGTACGCGAGACTGACGTACCCGAGCGCGGCGTGACCATCGGCGAGCGTCTCATCCAGTTGCACGGCGGTCTCGGCCGCGCGTTTCGCCTTCGGCATGATCTCGCGCGGGCGCGCGTAGAACCCGGCGAGCGCTGAGTAGGCTTCGGCCAGCGAGGCGTGCGCCAGGGCGTTGGCAGGATCCTTGACGACGGCCGCCTCGAGAACATCAATGGCTTTCCGTACTCCGTCCCCCGTAGCTCTGGCGGCGTGGTAGCGGCCGAGGAGAACCTGTCGATGCACTTCCGGGTTGACCGTCCGTGCAGTCGCCAATCGCGCCTGCTCCTGCGGCGTCAGGGTGACGTCGACCTTGCTCACGATGATTCGCGCCACTTCTCTCTGCAAGGACAGCACGTCACGCACGTCACGCTCGAAACTCTGCGACCAGATGATTTCTCCTGTGGCTCCCCTGATCAGTTTGACAGTAATTCGTACCATGTCGGTCGCGCCCGCGACCGAGCCTTCGATGACGGCGTCGACCTGCAATTCTCGAGCGATGGTTGGCAGCGGCTTTCGAGCGCTTCTGTAGCCCATGACGGACGTGCGCGAGATCACGCGGAGTCCGCTGATCATGGCGAGGTCAGCAGTGAGCCGCTCCGTCATGCCGTCGGCGAAGTATTCCTGGTTGGGGTCGCCGGACAAATTCTCGAGTGGCAGCACCGCGAGGGATCGAATCTGGCTCACAGGTGGCGTCGTCGACCAACCCGGGAACCCTCCCGTGAACAGGGATGCAAGTCCCGTGATCGCGGCAACCAGGATCGCCGCTGCCCATTTCCACGCAGCCGGTATAGGCGCGCGCACGGCGGTGCTCGATTCGGTGACCTGCTTCAGCTCGCGCAACACGTCGCCGGCTGTTTGCCATCGCCGGTCACGATCTTTGGCCAGGCACCGGCGCACTATTCCGTCGAGTGCAGTCGGCACAAGCGGCAGGACCGAGGAGACTGGCGGCGGCTCATGCCCGAGGATGGAGGCGCGAACGTCGGTGGCACTGTTCCCGTCGAATGCCCGTTTCCCGGTCAACATCTCGTAGAGGACCGTGCCGAACGAGAACAGATCGCTGCGGGCGTCCACTTCGTGACCTTCGATCTGTTCCGGCGCCATGTAGCGGAGCGTACCCATGATGGCGCCACCGCGCGTCACAGACGCGTCGTCACTGTCGCTTCGCTCGAAGGCGCCCGGTCCGTACATGTGGACACTGGTGGTGGCGCGCGTCAGATCGGCGTCTCCAGCGCCTGCGGCCGGCCGGAATTTGGCGAGACCAAAATCGAGCAGCTTCGCACCGCTCGACGTCAGCATGATGTTGGCGGGCTTCAGATCCCGGTGGATGATTCCGTGCCGATGCGCATGGTCGAGGGCGCTGGCTATCTCGTTCGCATGAGTAAGCGCCTGGTCCAGCAGCAGCGGTCCATGGCCCAATCGCGCGGCCAGCGTTTCACCTTCGAGATACTCCATGACCAGGTAGTCGACCTGATTGTGACGACCGACGTCGTAGAGAGTGCAGATATGCGGGTGCGTGAGCGCTGCAACCGCCCGTGCTTCACGGGCGAACCGGGCGCGCATCTGCTCATCGAGCGAGGCACCGATCGGAAGAACCTTGATGGCCACTCGACGATGGAGACGAGTATCGGTGCCGTGGAAGACTTCTCCCATGCCTCCGGCGCCGAGCGGACCTTCGATGCGGTACGGGCCGAGCGTCGCACCAGGGCGAAGGTCGGGATCATCGTCGAACAATGGCGCCGCCGTGGCCCACACCGGGCTATCGACGACAACCTGTGCACCCTCCTGGCGCAGCAACGAATCCACTTCGCGTCGCAACGTCTCGTCGCCCCCGCACGCCTCGGTGAGAAACACGTCGCGCGTGGCGGGGTCGCGGTCGACGGCCGACTCGTAGATTCTGGCGACCTGCCGCCAGCGCTCGGGAGTCAGGTTCATCCTTCGCTCGTTGTCTTGGAGAGGTAAAACCGCTGGAGCGTACTCGGACACCGGAAACAGGGCAAGGTCCAGGCTGGACAGATCCAGCTCGACCGCTCAAACGTTAAAGGCCTCATGTCGTGAGCCGCGCTCACACGGGTACGCGGAAAACGCGAGGCAAAACTACAATGTCGCGTGGCCGCGCCCGAGTCCGTCGACATAACGAGCCTGCTGAGGGCATGGGGCCAGGGAGACGAGCGGGCACTCGAGCAGCTCACGCCGCTGGTCTACGCGCAATTGCGGATCCAAGCCCGGCGGTACATGCGGAACGAACGCTCGGGTCTGACGCTGCAGAGCACGGCGCTCGTCCATGAGACCTATCTCCGTCTGGTCAACACCCACGACGTCAACTGGCACGATCGCGGGCATTTCTTCGCTCTGTCCGCGCAGATCATGCGACGCATCCTCGTCGACGCCGCGCGCGCACGCGCCGCAGCGAAACGGGGGGGCGAAGCCGTGCGTACTGAGCACTCGTCCGCTGTCGATCTGGATCAGATTCCGACCGATGACTCGAGCGCCGCTCACGTGCTCTGCGCACTCGATGACGCTCTCCAGAGCCTGGCCCAGATCGATCCGCGGCGGGCGAAGGTCATCGAGCTGCGATTCTTCGGGGGCCTCAGCGTTGAGGAAACAGCGGAGGCCCTTCAGGTTTCATCCCAGACCGTGATGCGTGACTGGCGTCTCGCCAGAGCCTGGCTCGCGCGCGAGCTTCGAGATGACCGGTCGGAGGAAGGCGTCAGCGGCGGCTGACACGGAGTCACCGATCGGAGAAATCGTTAGCCGAAGAGGTCGAACTCCATGCGCTTCTCGACGCGGCCGTCCGCGTAAATCTTCGCGGCGAAAAGATGCTCCGCGGCCCCTTATGCGACCTCGACCGGTCGTCCGGACGCCCTTCCCCTCCTTCGGACAGACTCCCCCTTCCCCCCTTCGGACAGTCGGGGGCTCGGGGGCTCGGATTTCATCAACGTTTGATCTTGCGCGGACGTCCAGCTGGCGGAATCTCTGGCGCCACGCTGCTGGCCGCGGTCGCCGAGTCCATGGTGAGCGCGTTCACTCGCCGGTTGACCAGCGACTTGACGCTCTCGTTCTTCTCCCGCCGCAAATGCGCATGCGCAATCGTCGTCAGATGCGGCGCGTCGGTCCTTAGCGCCGCGACCAGCGCACTGGTCCTCGCCAGCGGGTCGCGCGACTTCAAAATCTGCCCGAGATCCCGGCTGACTGCGGCGGTGCGGAGCGAGACGTAGGACTCGATCGCGTGCAGCCGCGTCCGCCGATCTTCCTTTTCGTCGAGCGCCATCACTCTCAGGACCGGAGCGGCTTCCGTCATCTTCAACGGGCCCGCGGCCGCCGCCGCTCCCGCGCGGAGGCTGGCCGACAGGGGAGAGTCAGTTTCAGACAACATCCTTACGAGCACTCGGCGGTGCACGGCGGCGAAGTGCAGCGTGCCGAGGTCGCTCTGCGGTTCGGTCGCACAGACGCGCAGCCGTGACTCGAGTTCGAGCCGCGCCTGGATCACCGCGCCGAGACGCTCAGGGTAAATCTTACCGACCGCGGGCACCACGTCCTTGCGAGCTGCTGACAGCGGTTCGTTATAGAGCTTCGAGCGTTCGATAGCCATGTGTGCTCCTCAGTCCCGAATCCTGCCTAGATGTCCGGCGCCAGCCACTTCATCATCCCGTGCTGCCGGATCTTGTCCCACTGGTCCCAGGTGAGCTCGTGCGGCTCGTTGCCGCCGCTCTTTTCCATCAGGTTGGTCGAACTGTCCGAATGATCGAGACCGAGGTAGTGACAGATCTCGTGCGCAATCGCGATCCCGAAGAACTCCTGATCGCTTTCGTCCAGCAGCACCAGCGATCCCGATCTCCGCGCATCGTCGTCCTTGGGGAAGGGACCCTTGACGGTAGAGAAGCCGCCGACGTTCCGCTTGTCGGCCGGGACTTCCGGCTTGTAGGCGAACGCGACCGGGATGAAGACGTCGAGACGATCGCTCTCGGGACCAGAGATCGCCTGATACATGTCGCCGGCTTCGCCAAAATCCCAGTAGTTGTCGCTCCAGCCGATGTCGATCGTGCCGAACTTGTCCTTGTTGGCCTGACTGCTGATGATGCGCCAGTACGGTCCGTAGAGCGTGACATCGCGCTGTTCGAGAATTTCCGCGGCGATGGCCACCGCATTCCCTTCGGCCGCCGCTTGTGACGCCGTGAAGTCGGTCGCCTGAATCGCGTTGATCGGAACGGTCGACATCGGCCGGTAGGCGGCGCTGTCGGAGATGCGGATGCCGCCGTCGGCGACATAGGTGAATTCAACGGTCAGATCCCAGCGCTGATTGAACTTGTCCCAGACGGTGTTGCCCTTCGGATACCAGGTGTCGATGGTGCGGTTCGACGACTGTCCGGCGCCGACGGTGAATGGACCGACGTTGAAGGAGAATGCGCTGATCAGCGTGCCGCCGACCCCGCCGTCAGTGACCCGCACATCGCATGACCGGAACGTGCGCGAGACAGAGGATCCGTTGGTGATGGTGCCGAACGCGCGGCAATGGAATTCGTCCGTGTCCCAGTCGTACTCGACGCGGCCCGCGCGGCCAGAGACCAGCCAGACGCGCGGGCTGATGACCAGCTGATCGGGATTCTCCGACAGCACCACCGCCAGACAGGCGTCGTTCGCGACCGCGCCGTTCGCGAAATAGACGCGCGCGGCGGCGTAGAGATCTCCCGCGGAGTCGCTTTGAAACGGACCGATGCCGAGCGACTTCTGAAGCAGTTCGTCCTTCGACGGCGCGTAGTCCAGCTTCTCGATGTGCCCTGAAGGAAACCGCACTTCGAGTCGCACGAGTGCAATCGTGCCGAGACGACGGGCCGGCAGGTTGATGGCGACAGTGAACGGTTTCTGCCGGACCGGCTTCGCGGGCTGGAACCCGAGCATGCGGCTCGCGCTTCGCTGATTCTTCTCGACAGGCGCGCCTTGCAGGAACTGCAGGCGTTTCTTTGCTGGTAACGCTCGAAATGCGGGGCTGCCGCCGAGCAGGTACGGAAAGCGCAGCACACGATATTCGGGGGATGTCTCGCTCTCAGCAGTGCGCGCGTGTTTCGCTCGTCCAGGCTTCTTCTTGGCCATCGAGGTCTCCCGCAGCGCTTACACGCTGCCCGTTGGGCAGGTCCGACTAAAGTCGGACCCTACGACAGCGCCGCGCCTTTGCGAACGGACCCAACAGTCAGGGCGGGTCTTTGAGCCGCCCCTACAGTGGGTTCCGTCAGGCCCCACACGATCGCGATGTCGTTTTCGCAATCCGGCTCCAGGGTCTCGATGCGCTGACGGAGGATACTCGGAATTAGCGCTGGCGAAGGTTGACTGAATATCCCCTCATGCGACCTCGACCGGTCGTCCGGACTCCCTTCCCCTCCTTCGGACAGTTTCAAGCCGAGCATCATGGCACCCCAGGCCCCCATCGAGACCCCGCGATGGCCCGACGCTCGCGGGATGCGATGATCCGGTACTGCCCATCCACGTACTCGATCAGGTCCAGAAGGTGCCTATGTCCCTTTCCGATGGTGCAGCGCAAAGCATAGGTTTGACCGGCACCTAACTTGCGGTACAGCGGAGAGACCGGAACGGCGCATTGATCGCGCTGGCGCCGGACGTCGGCAGAACGGGTTCATTATTCCGACGCCTGGCTTCGGTCAGCCACGGGGGCATAGCGAGTGCTGTGCGAACGGACGGAGGGTCGGGGCTCAAGCCCGACCCTCCGTTCGGAACACAAATCAGAAATCGACCTGCAGCGCGAGCTTCGCGAAGCGCGCCGGCAGGATGCTGGTCGGGCTGCCCCAGGTCGCCGGACTTGCCAGCGAATACGTGTTGTCGAAGGTCTGCCCCGCGCTGGAATTGAGCAGGTTGTAGACATCGACGCCGACGTTCGTCCGGAGACCGCCGAATCGAAAGATCTTGCTGACGCGCATGTCAACCACCGTGCGCTGCGGATAGAACGCCTCGTTGGTGTCGAACAGGTTGATCGTCACCGTCGAGGGATTGCCCGACACCGGGCGGCCGAGGCTTGCGGCAATCGTCGCGGCTGGGACCTGGACGTTGGCCGCCTTGGGCGGCCCGGGACGGCTCACGACCGTGCCCGCCACCTGGACGCCGATGCGCGGAATGATGTAGGTGGCCAGCCCCTGGAACAGGAAGTTCAAGTCCGTCGTGGTGTCGCAATTTCGCCGGCTCGGGCCCTGGGGAATGCCGGTGCCGTAGTACCCGTTCTCGATGTACGTGCACCAGTCGCTGCCCTCTGACGAGACCTCCCCGCCGAAACGCATGGTGAGGCTGTTCGAGAGCCGCGAGCTTATCTGGAAGTCTACGCCGTGCCACAGGTCCTTGCGATTCGCGCCCGGCACGTTGTTTTCCAGCCTGGTGTAGTTGTCGAACACGCCGAAACTGTCTGCATCGATATCCCAGAGATCGCCGATCAGCCGTCCGCTGGCCGGGCCGAGTCGCGGATCGGTCGGGGACAGATACGAATACGGATCGAAATCGTCGTGCCCGACGAGTTGATTGTGAATGAGCGTCCATTTGTCGATCCATCGGCGGTGGTAGTTCGCCTCGACCGACATGCGAGGGAGAATCTCCTGCTGCACGCCCGCGCCAATCCGCCATTCCATCGGACGGGTGTACCACCCGCGGAACATGTCGGGGTCATAGGTCGTCGTGAACACCTCCGTGCCGAACGTCGTGTTGTTCCACGCCCCGCACGCGTCGCCCCCTTGGGCAATCAGGTTCTGGGCCGCGGGATTCAGCAGGTCGCAGTCCGGCGTGAAATTCCGATTCGCATCGTTCCACGACCGCCCGACCGTCGGTTGAATGCGGCTGATCGGGTTACCGAGCTGATAGCGCCCGCTGGCCGAGGACGTGTCGAGATAGCGGCCGGCGTGGAACTTCGCCGCGGTCCTGCCGTTGCCGAACACGTCGTACGCCACGCTGACCCGGGTATTGAGATCGTGGAAGCCCGTGATCCCGCCGGTCTTATCCTCCGGGAACACGAACACCGCCGGGTGATACTTCGTGCCGCCGAAGCGCTGTTCGGGATAGTAGGACGTCGTGTAATCGTAGCGAAGTCCGCCTTGCAGCGTCAGCCGTCCGAGCGTCCACTGCTCCTGGGCGTAGAGGGCCTCACTATGCGTCACGATACTTCCCGTCAGCGGATTGGAGCCTAACATCGTCAGGGACGTCGGGGATCCGTTCCGGAACGTGTACGTGATGTCCTGCGTGTTCTGGTAGCTGGCCGTGTCGGAGTACTGCATCTTGCCTTCGTAGCCCACTTTCATGTTGTGCGCGCCGGTCACGTAGGCCACCGAGCCTCGCCAGCGAGGGACGAACGCGTGGTTTTCCTGGAAGTTCATCGAACGGTAGGTGATCCCCGTCAGCCCGCCCTGCGTGCCCGTATCGTTGATGCGGACCAGATCGCGCGTGTTGTTCCCCTCGCGTTCGCGGCCGCCGTAGTCGTACGTGCTCGAGGCGAAGCCCGCATCCAGCAGCAGACGATTCGTCCACGGCGCCTGCCAACCGATCTGGAGTAGATGCTGCGGGTACGCGTCGGACGTCGAGTCGGCTTCGGGCGAGACCGTAGGCGTGCCGCTCAACTGGTGGTGATCCTTCAGGCTCGATTCATCGAAGTGCAGGGTGAACTTCTGCCGCTGCGTGGTTTGCCACGTCAAGCGGATGCTTCCGGACGTCACACGGGAGTCGGTGGACGCCTCCCGGCCCGTATCAGGTTCGTAGAGGAACGAATTCGGGTTCCCGGCGTTCAGGTTGTGGAACATCAGCCCGACCTTCTTCTCGGTCACCTGATGTCGGGCGGTCGCGAAGAACCACGCGCGATCCCGTTTGATCGGACCGCCGAAACCGCCGCTGATGTCGCGGGTGAAGTCCAGGTCCTCGCTCGGGACGCCCCTGGGGTACAACGCTCGGAGCTCGTCCGTCACGTTGTCGCCCTGCATGCCGCCGTTGGCGAAGTTCAGGAAGAACGACCCGGTCGGGGAGTTGCCTCCCGAGCGCGGAACGATGTTGATCTGCGGGCCGCCGGTCTCCGCCTCGCCCAGCCCCCCTGTGGTGACCGCGACTTCCTGCACGTTGCCGACGTCCGGTCTGTAGTAGGTCGAGCCGCCGCCACCCTGGTTAATACCGGCGCCTCCCACGGGGCCACCGGCCTCGACGCCATCGAGCTTGATGTGGCCGTCATCGCCGCGGCCCCCCTGAGCGGAGAAGTCTGTCACCTGCCCGGCGTCCTTCAATCCGCCGACGTCGACCGTGCCGCTCACGACAACGCCCGGGACGAGCGTCGCGACATTGGCGATGTTGCGTGCGGCTGGGATCTCCGTCATGACGGTCCGTGAGAGCACGTCCTGACGAATCGCGGTCTGCGTGTTCACGATAGGCGATTCGCCCGAGATGACCACTGTTTCCTCGAGCCCGCCCACGCGAAGTTCCGCGTTGATCGCCGCGGTGAAGGTGCCCGCCAGCTCGACCCCTTCGCGCTTCAGCGACGCGAACCCGGTGAGCGTCATCGTGACGACGTACGTGCCGGGTGGGAGGTCGACGATGCGGTATTGTCCGCCGCCGTCCGTTACACCCGAACGGACCTTTTCAATCAGGGCATCACTGGCTGCTTCCACCGTGACGCCAGGTAGGACCGCTCCCGACGTATCCCTTACGACGCCCGTGATCGACGCCTGTGCAAACGCGGTCGTCGCCGCCAGCAGGAGTCCGGCAATCATCACGGTCACTGTCTGCAATGCACGCATCATACCGACCTCCAGTTCATCGTCCATCCGGCACACGGGAGAAGACTCCGCGTGCCACACCACCAAACGACCGGAAGGGGCCCTCGAGGACCACGATTGGCCCGACCGTTACGAACCGTTCACAACCAGGCGGAGAGACGCGCCCTCATGGCGTTTTTGCGCGACAGCGACCACGGCAGTTGACGGCAATCTATTAGCCGTGGTGCGTATCTTACGCGGGGTAGAGAACGCGGTCACGCTGTTGAGACAGGTGGTCGACCGGCTTCTGGAAGTGCACGTAATCGGGGTGTATCAGCCGGGTCCGCCAGTCGGTTAGTAATTCGACGATTCCTCGTACGACTTAGATCCGTAGGTCGATTGCGGCCAGTTTCTGCATGGTGCGCAAGTAGCGCGGTCGCGTCAGTCGTGCGCGGGCGTGACGCGCGTCGCACAGAACCGCGCCCGCCACGCCGGGTGTGTGCGTTGCGCCACGACATCACGAGCCACGCCCGGGAGGGCTGCGCCGCGGCCCAGGCGCGCGCCTCGAGGACCCCCACGTCGTTCTGCGTTTAGAACCCTACCTGTCAGGGCACTCGAAAACTCCCGAGCGGTGGCGGGACGACAGCGCGTTCGACCGGCCGCGCGATTTGCGGAATCCAGTCGTACGGGACCCGATAGCCCCGGTAGACGGCGTTCGACGCCTGTTGCGCACCGCCGAATACCGGATAGATGTACTCCCAGACGATCGAGCGATCGGTCGTCACCTCGAGCAACCGGCCGCTGGCACCCTCGGTGACGAGCGTGTTCCCGTTCGGCAGCCGCTGTGCGCCGCTGATGTTCGAGCTGTAGAACCTCGGGCCGTTATACGACCAGACGAGCTCGAGCGTGAGCGGGTTGATCTCGAGCACGCGGGAATTGGCGCGGGCGAAGGCATTGGCGCCGTCGAGCGCCACCGGCGTCGTGTAGCCGTAACCGCTGGCCCCGCCGTTGTCGAACACCAGCAGGTTGCCCGCGCCGGGCAGCCCCTTCGGGATGAGATGGGGATGGTGCTGGCCGATGATCTGACGGATCGCGCGGAGCTCCTTCGATTCGCTGAAGTCGGGGCCAAGCCGCCAGGCGATCTTTCCGTCGCGCCCGATGATAGCGACGAAGCTGGCCTGCCGGCTGCTGATGATGATGTGGTTCGGCGCGAATCGCCGATCGCCCTCGTCGAACCAGCGGTTTGGACCGAGGTAGGTGGCCGAATTGATGTGCAGCCAGTCGAAACTGCCTCGCCCCGCGTTGGTTCCGGGTGCGGCCTTGATGGCGCTTCTCGCGGCGGCGGAGAAGCCGAGCTCGTCGACATGGTCGCTCGCGAGCCACGTCCACACCACCTCGCCGTGCCGATCGACCTCGATGAGCCGATCGTCTTCGAGCGGCGCGTCCGCCACATTGGGACGACTGTGATTCGTGTGCGTCAAGACCAACGTACTGCCACCGTCGATGGACGGCTGAACGCCGGGAGAATAGTAGCCAGCCGGGAAATCCTCCCGTTGCCAGTCGTGATGCTGCCGCGCCGACCAGATCGTGTTGCCGTCGCGCGTTTGAATCTGCTCGGCGCGATCGAAGCGCCATAACACGCGACCGTTGAAGTCGCGCGCGATGAGCTCGAGCGATTCCTGGTGCGGCGGATTGTTTCCGTTCGCTGCCACGACCGAGCCGTCAGGAAAGACGCGAGCGGGACCGCCGGCGGAGTTGACGAATCCGTCCCATTGCTTGACGACGTTCCCGTTCATGTCGATGACGATGACGGCCTGCGTGTTGAGTGGCGACAACACCGTATATCCGCTCCAGGCGCGGCTCGGATCGTACACGGTCGTCCCGGTCGGGTACACCGACTGCGCCGCCACGGTGACGGCGCAGGCACAGGCGACGGCCGCGATGGCGCCCTTCACTAGAACTCGAACTGCGCGTTGAACCGGGTGGCTCGTGCATTGAGGACAGCCGTCGGCTGCAGCCATCGGGCACCGACGGTGGCCACATCGAAGACTGTTTCATACGCCGTCGGCGTGTTCACGTTGAACAGATTGTAGAGGTCCAGGCCGACGTTCAGCCGCTTGCCGCCGAATCGCAGCACCTTGGCGACTCGCAGGTCCGTGACGTTGATGCGATCGCCGTAGATGGCGCCCGGCGCCAGCAGCTCCACGCTTTGCAGGGCCAGACCCGGCCGCAGTGGAACGCCCGTCGCCACCTGGAACTGTGCGGGTGTCATCTGGTAGTTGGCGGTTCGAGAAGCGCCGTTGGTGGCGACAGTGGTCGCTGCAGGCTGCGCGTTGGGCTGCGATCGGAAGATCCCGCTGACGAGCACGTCCACCTTCGGCACCGTGTAGCTGATCAGGCCGCGTACCTGCGTCAGCCACGGTTCGGTGAAGTCGCAACTGGGCTGACCGTCGACGATGCCCGAGGCGATCACGATCCCGGCCGTGGGGGCCATCGGCCGCCCGAATCGACCCATCAGCACGTCGCACGTGTCGTTCACGCCGCGGCCCGTACTGGTGCCCGCCTGCACGAAGAGCGTCCCGCGCAGCCGCGCGCTGACCGTCGCGTCCACGCCGTGCCAGTAGTGCGTCTCGTCGCCGAAGTCCTTGCTGGTGGTGTAGTACGAATCGCTCACGCCGACCGTCGGCGTCCGGTTGTTGCGGACCAGGAAGGACACGGGGTAGCCACCGCCACCGGGCAGGCGCGGGTTCGATGGAGCCGTGAGCGACACCTCATCGAAGTCGGCCGGCGTCAGCGCGGCATTGTGCGTGGTGAAGAAGTTGCCCCACCAACGACGGTTGTAGCTCACGTCAACCGACGTTCGCGGCAGGATCTCGTGCTGGATACCGATGCCGAACTGCCAGTCGTTGTTCCGCACGCCCCACCCCTCGAGCACCTCTGGATTCACGCGCGTCGTCGCGACCGACGCGCCCCAGTTCACGTTCGACCACGGCCCGCACTCGAGGTTGGCGACCGGGTTTAGAAAGTCGCACTGGGCGATCCGGTCTCCGTTCGGATCGGTCCACGTGCGGTTGATGCTCGAGACGAGCGTGGTCGCCGGGTTCTTGATCGTATAGGCCTCGCCGGAGAACACGCCCTGCAGATACTGTCCGACGTTCATCCTGACCGCGGTCTTCCCATTCCCGAACAGGTCGTACACGGCGCCGCCTCGCGGCGTGATGTCCCGGTAGCCCTTCACGCCGTCCATACGGGGAAAGATGTTCGCGCTTCCGAACTGGTGCGGCTCGAGCACGCCGTTCTCCCCGTCCGGGCTCCAGCTCGAGGCCATCTCGAAACGCAGCGCGCCCTGCAGCGTCAGGCGCCCGCGTGTCCAGGCATCCTGCACGTAGAGCGCGTTGTAGCGGATGCGGTCGCTGACGCGCGTGGGCCCGACGCGCGTGCTCAACTGAATCGGCACACCGTTGTTGAACGTGTAGCTGACTTGCTGCGCCACCTGCGTCGTGGTTTTCGCCACCATGAAGCCGCCCTGATAGCCGAGCTTCAGGTTGTTGCTGCCAGACACGTAGGCGACCGACGAACGCCAGGTGGCGTGCTTCTGGTCCTGCGACGGCTGCGCGAGCCATCCGCGGTAGAGATAATTGGCAAACGGTACGCCGGCATTGGTGGACTGCTCGGTCACGGGGATCAGGTCCGTGATCGCGCCTTCCGGCATCACGTCGCCCCACCTGACGCGGAACTCCGAGTAGCCGCTCTCGAACAGCATGCGGTTCGATATCGGCGACGTCCACGTGCCCTGCATGATGCTCAATGGCGCGTTCCAGATCGTGGCCGACTCCGGCGACGTGGTGGCCACTCCGGGGCCGATGCCAGGCCCCGCGGCCGTCCAGTCGTCGCCGGGACTGCGGCACTCGCCGCTGTCCTTGACGATGGCCGAGCCGCTGCAGTTCATCGTGTAGTCGATGTAGAACCCCACCTTGTTGCGCGGGGTAACCTGACTGGTCAGGCGGACGCTGTTGACCAACCGGCTCGTGTCGTTCCGGACGCGCACGCCGTCGTCCTTCAGCCAGGTCCAGAGCGCGGGGTCACCGACGTTCTTGTTCGCGTACTGGTTCTGCGTGTCGGTGTAGTTACCCGTCGTACGCGTGTTGGCGTAGAACCAGATTCGGTCACGCTTGATCGGCCCGCCCAGCGAGAAGTTGGCGTCCCAGTTCTTCAAGAGAGCCGGCGCTTCGGCGAAGCCCAGCGCGCGCAGGTCGTCGTCGATGTTGGTGGCCTGGCCCCACTGGCCGGCCCAACTCGCGAAGACGTTCCCGCTGAAGCTGTTGCCGCCCGTCTTGGGAATGATGTTGAAGGTGGGCGCACCCCGGTCGGCCTCGCCCAGGCCGCCGGAGATCGACACCTGGACTTCGATCGAGTTGTTCATGTCGTACGCGTAGTTGGACACGCCGCCGCCATTGAAGGGCGACCCGACATTCATGCCGTCGATCTGCACGGCGCCCTCGTTGGAGCGGCCGCCACGGGCCGTGAAGAAGTTGGTGTTCGTCGCGACGCCGTTGTTGAAGCCAGTCGCCTGGATGGCCGGCAGCGTGGCCAGGTAGTTGCCGTAGCCTCGCGAGGCCGGCAGCGCCCGCACGACCTCGCCGCTGAGCACGGTCTGCTGCCGGGCCGACTGCACGTCGACGACGGGTGTTTCTCCCGAGACCGTCACGCTCTCGGCCAGGGCGCCCACGCGCAGCTCGGCGTTGATGGTCGTGACGCCTCCGCCGGTAAGCTCCACGCCGTCGCGCACGAGGGTCCCGAAGCCTGTGAGCGAGAACGTGATCGCGTACGCCCCGGGCGGCAGGTTGGTGATCTGATACTGACCGCTTCCGTCGGCGACGGCCGTGCGGGTCTTTTCGATGAGCGCGGGACTCGACGCCTCCACGGTGACACCGGGCAGCACGGCACCGGACGTGTCGCGCACCGTACCAGCCAAGGTCTGAGCCGACGCCAGGCCGGAGAAGAGAAGGCAGACTCCAGCCGCGAGAAACAGCGACTTCAAGAAAATTGTCATACCGCGCGTGTTATCGGGCACGTAACGCTTACCGGCAACACCGCAAATGCGGTAGCTGCCAGCTTCTTGACGTGAGCCGCACTTTGCCGGGATAAGAGATAGCGCGCGCCCGATCGCACCCCCCTAAACAGGGAGGATACTCCTCTTCAGCTGCTCACGGCGCCACAGCACTTCTTCCACTTCTTGCCGCTGCCGCACGAACAAGGCTCATTCCTTCCTACCTTCGTCGCGCGAAGACCTTCATCCCGTGGAGCGTCACTCTCGGCCAGCACCTGCTGAATCGAGGCTCCTATGTGCGCGTATTCGCGAACGGCGTCCATGAACAGGCGCTTGATGGTATGTGCCAGCTTCGTCAGATCGCCGTGGCTCTCGTCTGCGTAGGCTTCGGCCAATGAGGGCGACGCGAAGAACGTCAGCGTCATCAGCAGAGCAGCGTACTCATCCTCGAGCTCGCCAGACATGTATGGCTGCCACGACTCTTCGAGCCACTGGTGGCCATGAAGGAACCCCCGCGACCACTGCGCGAGTGGTGCGTCGGCTGCGAGATTGGCGAGTGCGTCATCGCGAATCACGCAGTCACCGGGCAATCGTGCCAATTCGCTTCTCGCCAGCCTGACGACTTCGTTGTACAGGTGCATCAATCCGGCAAGGATTTCGTTCGCTTCCTCCAAAGACTGATAACCGGCTTCCCGGTCGGCGAACACGACAGGCATCCACTCAGACGGCGATATGAGATCAGGACAGCACGCAATGGTGAAGAAGAAGCCTTGAAGCTCGTGGTAGCACAGCGTTCCTACCGGGCGGGCTGGATCAGCCAGAAAGGCCTTGAGCGCTGCGTCATCCACGGAACCGGACATCGGGTCCTCCGTTCGGCGGCAGGGCGGATAATCGAGTGGCGAGGCGCAGTTCCACCTCAACCGCAGCCGCATCCGTAAACGATTGCCATCGCTCCGTCGCTAAGCGACACAAGGGATAAGCGCCATCATTCCGGTAGAATCCAGCCCTGTCTTCAATCGAGGAACGATAGATGAAGCTTGTATTGCTCGTCGCCGCAGCGGTCCTCATCCCGAGCGCGGTGCTGCTCTCGCAACAAAATTCCACCGCACCACAGCCACGGGCAAATGCTCTCCCTGCCGTAGGGCCCGCGCAGCCGAAGTTTGGCCGACCCGTGCCGCGGCCGGACGGCATGCTGCCCAAGGTTCCGGACGGCTTCACGGTCTCGGTGTACGCCGAGTTGCCAGCGCCGCGCATGATGGTTTACGCGCCGAATGGTGATCTGTTCGTCAGTTCACCGACCGCCAACAGCATTACCGTGCTGCGCGACGCGAACAACGACGGGCGGATTGCGGACAGCGAGAAAAGTGCGTTCGCGCAGGGCGCGCCGCCGCCCGGACGTGCCGGTGGTGGCGGACGGCGTGGTGGGGGCCCCCCGCCGCCGCCGCTGCCCGCAGCGCCTGTTGCGGTGAACCCGACGATCAACGGTCCGCTGCTCGGACCCAGCGCGCCGCCGTGTGAGGCGCCGCCTGCCGACTTCGTGAACAAGGGCGCTGGCCAGATCGCTGCACCGTTCGGTCTCGCGTTCAACAACGGCTACCTGTACGTCGGCAACACGGCCTCACTCGTGCGCCTCAAGTACGCGAATGGCGACCTCACGGCAACGGGGGAACTTGAGAAGCTGTTGGACCTGCCGAGCGGCGGTCACTCGACGCGCAACGTGATCTTCAATCGCGCCGGCACGAAAATGTACGTCGCCGTCGGGTCGCAGTCGAACAACAACGCCGGCGAGGACTGCCGTCGCGCCGCGATTCTCGAGTTCAATCCGGACGGCTCGGGCTATCGCGTGTTTGCGTCGGGTATCCGCAATCCGGTCGGCCTCGCGTGGCAGCCGGGCACCGACACACTGTGGACGGCGATGAACGAGCGCGACAACCTCGGCGACGACCTTGTGCCTGACTACGCGACCTCTGTGAAGGACGGCGGCTTCTACGGTTGGCCGTACTCGTACATCGGCAAGAACCCCGACCCGCGCTACCAGGGTGCGTTTCCCGATCTCGTCAACCGCGCCATCGTTCCCGATGTCCTGCTGCCGGCACATGCGGCGGCGCTCGGCCTCACGTTCTATGACGGCAATCAGTTTCCACAACGCTATCGCAACGGCGCGTTCGTCGCGCTCCACGGGTCGTGGAACCGCTCGGCGGCCGCTGGCTACAAGGTGGTGTTCGTTCCGATGGCCAATGGCCGCCCGGGTCCAATCGAAGACTTCGTGAGCAACATGCTGGTGAGCAACGGCGAGAACGGCGGCGCGATCGAAGCGTGGGGTCGCCCGGTCGGCGTCACGGTCGCACGCGACGGCTCGCTGCTGGTGTCGGACGATGGTTCGAACGTGATCTGGAAGGTCAGCGCGAGGAAGTGACCCATGTCTCTTGAGGGGCTGCGCGATCTTGCCGCGCGGAGTCGGCCGAAACATTCGTCGATAATGCACGGGCGTCAGTCCAGTGCGCCGCTCGAAGATGCGCCTGAAAAACGACGCGTCCTCGTAACCAACGTCAGCACTGATCGCGTCGGCCGAGCGCTGCGAGGATTCGAGCAGGCGCTTGGCTTCCTCGATGCGAAGGTTCTGCAGATAGTCCATCAGCGTGAGCCTGGTCGACGCTTTGAAGCGTCGCTTAAAGGTGCGCTCCGCCACGCGCGAATGCTTGACGGCGCCAGCCACGGCGCGGCTCTCGCGGTAGTGTTTCGTCAGCCAGAGCTCGGTGTCGCGAACCGCGGCGTCCGGGTGCGGCAGCGGTTTGACGAGCGGCCGGTACGGTAGCTGGCCTTCCCGCGGGCGGGTTGTCGCGGATCGAAACGTTCGGCGAGACCGGAATGCCGTTGCCGCAGCGAAAGGTTCGCGTGCCCATCGAGGCAATGCGCACGTGAAACGGCAAGCCGACGGGCTCCGTGCGCGTGAGTGTCTGCCAGACGAGGCCCGTCGAGGTCAGCACATCGACGAGCCCGCAGAGCGCGGAGCCCGCGGTCTCGGGAAGCGCGACGATCAACGTCTCGAGGCGCGGTTTCTGCTGGCGGGTGGCCATGGCGCAGCGTGGCACAACAGAACCGAAATCGGCAAGAATGCTGCTTACGGGACAGGCCAGCCATTCCCTATCGTGGAGTGCGTCACCCTCATCACAGGAGAACGCACATGACGACATCCCAGGCAGTCAAGCAGGTTCCGAGCGATCGCGTTAACGGACTCAACACGCAGCAGTTCGTGCAGACGGTCGACGCGGTCAAGCACGACACGACCTTGGCCAGGTTCGAATTTCGCGCGCGCAATCAGTGGATCAGTGGCATGGTGACCCGCACGTCGATCCAGGACTTCTACGGCGCCGGCGCGGAAGACCAGTCGCGCACGACGCCGTTCACGTTCACGAGCAGCGAGCCGCCCGTTCTCCTCGGCGCGAACGAGGGTGCTGGCGCAGGGGAAGTGCTGCTGCACGCGCTCGCGAGCTGCGTCGCCTCGACCGCGGTCCTGCACGCCACGGCGCGTGGCATCCACATCGAGTCGATCGCAACCGAGTTGAAGGGCGATGTCGACTTGCGGGGCCTCCTTGGCCTCGATTCAGCGGTGCGCCCGGGCTACCAGAAGATCACGGTCAGATAGCCATCACGGCCGACTGCAGCGACGCCCAGCTCGACGAGCTGCTGGAGGCCGTGCGCGGCCATTCGCCGATGTACGACTCGATCAGCCGGCCGGTGCCGGTGGTGCTCGAGCGGGCTTGAGATCCACTCGCCGTCCCCTCTCCTCGAAGACGGGGGAGAGGGGATGAGAGCGGAACCGGCGCCGATGGTCACCTGGTCAATCCTCGGCCGCGACGATTCGTGGCTTTCTCGTCGCGCTGAACATGTGGGTTTCTATCTGCTCATCGTGTGTCAGAGCCCTGAGCAAGCGAGTCGGTGGCCCGTCGTTGCTCAAGGTGCCTTCATAGCCGTCCTGACAGGACTATACGGTTCTCATCGTCGTTGGGCTGCCCGCCACTCGCTGAGTGGCAGCACGCTCGGCGCTACTTGGTGCTCCCGCGCTTAGCGGCCGCCTCTGCGGCCTCCTGCTTCCGCGCGCCCGCGAGGATGCCGGCCAATCCATGGTTTCCTTCGTGACACGCGTACTCGATCAGCGGCTCACTCGTCTTTCGCAGTAGCAGACGCGCGGTCCATGGCTTGGTCCACGTCGCCGGGTCGGTGAGCGTCGAGTCCACCTGCAGCACGTCCGGAGCGATGCGCGTGAAACGCTCGACCAGCGTCAAGCTACCCGTCGCGCCCATCATGCTCGTCTTCGGAGAGAAGCCCCGCGTCTCGACCACGAGCGTTTCGCCCTCCCAATGCCCGCGCGAGTTGCCGAGCCACTGTGGCATCGCCTTGGGCAGAGGTGGGACATTGCCAAGCGGGATCACGCGAGCATCGTGAATCGTCTCCATCGTGAACACGAAGGTGTCGGGCGACTGCACGACCTCGAAGACGCTGCTGTAAGCGGCCGTAAGTCTGGGGACGCCGAACGTAATGCACCGTTCGCCCAGGCCGCGACTCTCTGGAGCGTCGGCTGGGTGCAACGCCCGCTGCTCGACCGCTGCTCGCTGGCGAGCCTGCGACTCCGGCGTTGCGGGAGGAAGCCGGCCGTCGGGCGGGTCAATGATGAGCGACGTGCGGCTGTCGACGTCGCGTGACGGCAGCCAGAACCCGTTGTAGTTGCCCGTCTCGGTATCGTGCGACGCCGCCTTGCCTTTCCCCTCGATCGTATCGATGACGAGTTCGTCGCCAAAGAGCGCGTCGCCGCTCTCTTCCAGCTTCGCCGTGGCCTTCTTCAGCATCTCGACTTCGTCGTGGGTCAAAGTGGTCTTGTTGGCCCACGCCGCTGGGCGCTGCAGCGGAGTGAGGCTGTTGTTGGTCCAGGTCCCTTCGAGATCGGGTTGCCCGAACGCGTTTCTCGGCGCCTTGTACGGCACCGGCGAGCCCTTCGCCTGAGGAACCTGCGCACTCGAGCCCACTCCTAGGCTCGCGATACCGATTACGGTCAACAACAGAAAGGCGTGTGTTTTCATGGTGGCCTCTACCAGAGACGACGGGACATGCCGATTCCTTTGGCGGTGCCCTTCAGCGAGTCCTTCGACGACGGCTGCAGCTCGTTGAACGTCTTGCCCAACACGATGTCGACATTCGCGGACAACTCGCCGAGCTTCGAACCGGGCAGCGCTTTGAAGTCGACGAGGATGGTCTGCAGCGCCTTCGGATCGAGATTCCTCACCACCGGGTCGCCCACGTTCGCGGGATCGCCTTTGATCAGGAATTGTGACGTAAAGATGCGTCGTCCGTTCTGGCTCACCGCCACGTGGATGTGCGGGCAGCGGTGCATACCAATCAGGGTGTACTCGACCGGCTTGATCGTGCGGAAGTAGTACTGACCTTTGGCGTCGCTGAGGAAGCGGCCGTAGCCCTGGAAGTTCGTGTCGTACGGCTTGGTCGCCTGTCGCCCACCGGTATGCACGTACGAGCCGTCCGCGTCGGTCTGCCAGATCTCGACGAACGCATTGCGGATGGGCAGTCCCGACGACGTGAACACATGCCCTGTCAGGTGTGTGATCTCGCCGACCGCCGGCGTGAGGCCGTCGTTGAGGATCAGCAGATCGTTGTCGGTATCGAGCGGAAGCTTGTCAGGGTAGAACGGACCTTCGGTCGTTTCGGCCGTCTCCAAGAGCTTCTGCGCGAACGCACCCCGTGGGACGAACGCCGCGAGACTCGCGAGCGAGAGGGTATTCAAGAACCGGCGGCGATCGGCGCGAGATGCAGCTGACGGCATGGTTGCTCTCCGGGGCGGATTCTAGTGCAAGCTTTGCTCGCAGTCTGGTGCTGCGAAAGGAAGGTTCGCAGATCAGGTTCTACGTGAACGGGTATCAGGTGCACGACATGTCCGCCGAGCCTTTCTTCGGCAACGGCGTCGGTTTCGAGACCTACAACAACCTGGAAATCGACTTCGACGATCTCGTCGTCACGACGAGATAGAGACGCTGTGCTTCCGCATATGAACGTCCCTGAACAACGTCACGGCCACGTGCCGATCGCAGAGGCGAGCGCGGGCTCATCACTACCTCTGTGACGCTGCGGCCCGCAACAGCGCGCGAATCTCGGCCGCAGTCGCGGGGTCGACGACTCCGCCAGCGCCACCACGACCTCCAGCTCCCCGCCCCGCCGTATTGGGCCCGGCGGCGCGCCCCCCGGCCGCCGCGACATCGAGCAGATCGATCGGCTTCCTGCCGTTGGCATCGACGAGTTCGGGCGTGGCGCCTTTGTCCAGAAGGTACCGAACCAGGTCCGTCCGGCCCGCCTGCACCGCTCCGTGGAGCGCCGATGTCCCTTCTTTGTTCGGCGGCGGATTGTAGGAGACCCGCCTGGAGTAGGACCTCGTGCCGGTGACTTGAGCATTCACGTTGGCGCCGTGTTGGATCATCAAATCCAGAAGCGCGGTGTTGGGCGCACCGCTGTTGGGGGCACTGCCGCCGCCACCAGCACCCGGCGCAACGCCGGCCGCGACCAGGAACGACGTGAAACCCATGCCGTTGATGTTCGGGTCGGCGCCCTTGGCCAGCAGAGATCGAATGACTTCCATGTCGCCGGCCTCGGTTGCGCGATACAACGCCGTGCATCCCGTGCCCAATTGCCGGTCGGCAAAGCGTCCGCTATTGCCGCCGCGGCTGGGGCGATGCATGTTCAGCTCGGCATTCACGTCGACATCCGCGGCCAGCAGCCTGTTGATGATGGCCATGTGAGAGCCAGCCGGGCCTGAGCCGCGAGTAGCCGCGGCAGCTCCGCGTCCACCTTGCCCTCCACTCAACGATCCTTTTCTATCGACGACAATCCAGAGCGCCGTGCGTCCCCACCAATCCGCGACATGCGGATTCGCGCCGCGATCCAACAGCAGCGTCGCCACGTCGTTGTGGTCGTTATCGAGGCTGATCATCAGTGGAGTGACGCCTTCTGGCGTCGGCACATTCACATCGGCCCCGGCACCGATCAGCGCCGCCACGCAGTCGGAGCAGCCATTGCGAGCGGCATACAACAGGGCGGTCAATCCCCCGACAGGACGGTACTGACCGCGAGGCTCCGAGGACAGCTGGTTCGGCCAGTCCGTGTACAGAGCGCGAGCCTGGACGTTGGCGCCTTTGGAAAGCAGCACCTGTGTCATCTCGGCCGCGTCTTTCGACGCGGTGACAGCCCACATCAAAGGCGTTTGGTGTTGAAACTCCTCAACCGCATTGACGTTGGCGCCGGCGTTGACCAGCATCTCGACGACGGGCAGCTCCCCCGTCTTGATCGCCAGCATCAGCGCGGTCTGGCCGCTCTCATCCGCACGATCGACTCCCGCGCCGCCATCCAGCAGCATCCTCACCATCCGGGCGTCGGCCAGCTTGACCGCTTCGGCAAGCGGGGTGGAACCGAACTCATTGACGACGTTCACCTTCGACTTCTTCGCGAGCAACGCGGCGATCAGCTCGTAGTCCACCTTGTAGACCGCCCAATGAATTGGGCGGGTGCCGTCTGGCTGCGCTTCATTCACACCCGCTCCGGTGCGGATCCTCTCGAGCGCCGCCTTCCGGTTTCCGGCTTGAATGAGATCGGCAAGGGAACTCGTGGACTGACCAAGGGCCGGCGCAACGGCAGCCAGCATGCAGAAACATGCGAGCGCGAAATCCTTCACGCCGTCTCTCCTACACGACCTCCTAGACAACATTCGGACCCAGCTTGTCGTGGTGCGCCCACAAACCCTTGGCCGCGTCATACAGGAACTTGTGCGGATCGTTCCAGGTGCGCGCGAGGCCCTTCAGGACGCCACGCTCCAGCATGTCCTTGGGCCCGTCGCCTTCCCGCACCTGATCGAACAGGCGCTTCCGAACCTCTTCCATCAGGTCCCGCTCGGCCTTGAATTCCGCCTTCGACAGAACGGGCCCGTATGCCGGCACGATCCGCGTCTGCTCATTCGCGAGCGCCAGCAGGACATCCATCGCATCCACGCGGCCGCCAATCCACGCGCCGGTCACGTAGTCGAGCGCGGGATCGCGCAGCGGCGACGCCACGTCGCCCACCACAAGCACGTTCGCATTCCTGAAATGGACATAGATATCGCCGTTCGTGTGGGCCAAGGCCAGGTAGCCGTAGTCGATCTGCTCGCCTCCCGTCTTCAGCGAACCGGTTGTGAGAAACGTCTCCGTGGGGCGGGCCACTTTCGGGCGGGCCTTTTCATAGCGATCGTCAGCCTGAATCCAGTGGTCGGCCGACATCCACTCGAGGGTGCGCTTGTGCGCAACGATCTTCGTCCCCATCGAGAACATTTCATTGTTGCCGGTCTGATCGACGTGATGGTGAGTATTGAAGAGCGTGTTGACCCTGGCGTTGGCGCCAAGCGACGACATGACCTTGCCGAACGACTTCGGAGCGCCGCCGTCCACCAGCACAAAGCCGTCACCGGTGGAGAACGCCAGAACGTTGCTGCCGCCGCCATCCACCGCCGCTATCTGATCCGTCAGGCGACGAACACCGCCAAATGCCGGTTGCGCGCTGAGAACACCTGAGGAAGCCCACGTGGCGAGCACGCCAAAGGCGCCCTTCAACACGTCCCGGCGATTCAGCGGCGCCATCACCTTTAGAGGTCCGCGATCGTGCCCGTGCTGTCGCCGAACGTGTCGCGTTCGACGCCGACCTTCTGCAGCAGTGTCAAGTGGAGATTGGCAATCGGCGTGCGCTCCGGCAGCACAATGTGCCGGCCGCCGAGCCTCATCTTGCCGTTGCCGCCGCCGACCACGATGTTCGGCTCCGGGTAGTTGTCGTGTCTATCGCTGTTGCTCATGTTCGACCCGTACATGAAGATCGAATGATCGAGCAGCGATCCCTGGCCGTCTGGCGTCTCCGCCATCTTCTTGACGAAGCCCGCGAACTGCTCGAGATGCCAGGTCTGGATCCTGGCCAGCTTTTCAATTCGCGTCAGATCGTTGGCATGGTGAGAGACGGGATGGAAGGAATCCGGAATACCGATGTGGTTGTAGGTCCGGTTGGTACCTTCAGCGGCCATGATGTAGGACGCCACCCGCGTCAGGCCCGCCTGATACGCGAGCGCGACCAGGTCGAACATCAACTTCACCTGCTCGGCGAAGGCGTCCAGTTCCCCCACGGGCGCTTCGGGAATCGTGAACGCGGACAGATCTTTCGCCGCGGCCTTCTGGGTCCGGCGCTCGACCTCGCGAACACTCTCGAGATATCCATCGAGAACAGCCCGGTCCCCGCGTCCGAGGTTACCTTTCAGGCTCGTCGTGCCCTCCAGGATCAGATCCAGCAGGCTGTTCGTGCGTGTGTTGATGGTCGCGCGCTCCTGCGGCGTGTCGCCCTCACCGAACAGCTGGAGAAAGACCTTCCGCGGATTCGGCTCCATCGGCAGCGGCGATTCCGCGTCGCGGAACGACAGCGTGGAATAGTAGCCGCCGCCACCGGCCGCCGACTGCACGGTGGTTTCCGCGGCCACTTCGAGCGAGGGCAGCGGCGTTTCCTGCCCGATGATTTTCGCGATCACCTGATCGAGAGTCGTGGCCATGTGCGCGCGGGGCGCGCCGGTATCCGGACGGGTCGCGCTGAGCCAGGTGGCGGGCGTAAACGAATGCACCGAACCCGCCGTGGCGGCATTCTGCAGGTTCCCGAACGACGACACGTACTTCTTGTATGGCTCCAGCGACGCCAGGATCGGACTGAGCTTGAAGGTGGCACCGGAACCGGACGGCGTCCACTTGTCCAACGACGGACCGTGCGACGTATTCCCCATGATCGCGCCGTGGGGAATATAGAAGAATCCGGTCCGCAGTTTCGGAACCGCCGCGGTCTGGGCGAGCGCCGTGCCGGCCGGCACCATCGCATCCAGGAACGGCAGCGCCAACGAGACGCCGGCGGCCTTCAGAACGGCTCTGCGAGGAATGTGTTTCTTCGTGATGAACATAGTTCGCACCCTTACTTCGCGGTGTCCACACCCTGCCTGCGGAACGCGTTGCTGTTGACGATTCCCACGACGAGCGACGACAGCGTGTAGTTGTCTTTCGCCGCCGACCGAACGATGCCGCGAACCTGCGGCATATCGAAATACTCCAGTCGTCGATTGACCGCGTACATCAGCAGTCTCTCCGTCACGGTTCGCGCGAACACCTCCGGATGCGCGGCCAGTTGCGCGCGGAGGTCGACCACACCGTTGATCGCAACTCCCGTCGGCAGCACCGTGCTGGCATCGATCGGAACGTTCGCCTCGCTGTCCCGCGTCCGCCATTGCCCGATCGCGTCGAAGTTTTCCAACGCCAGGCCGGTCGGGTCGATCACGCCATGACACATCCGGCAACTCGCCTTGTCGCGATGCTGCTCCAGCCTCGCGCGAACGGTCTTGGGCTGCTCGCCGGCCTTCTGTGAGAGATCGGTCGCGGTATCGGGCGGGGGCGGCGTCGGCGGCGCGCCCATCAGCTTGTCGAGCACCCACGCTCCACGCAACACCGGAGACGTGCGGTCGCCATACGACGTCCGCAGCTGGACCGCCGCCTTGCCCAGCAGGCCGAAGCGCGTTTTGTCTGTCAGCGTGACCTTGCGGAACTGCGGGCCGGCCACGCCGGAAATGCCGTAGTGACTCGCGAGACGGTCATTCACGAAGGTGTAGTCTGCCGTCAGGAGTTCCACCACGCTTCGATCATCCGAGAAGACGCTGCCGATGAAGGCTTGCGCTTCCGTCGAAAAGTCGCGCCGCAGTTGCTCGGTGAATCCTTTGAACAGATTCGGGTCGGGGACGACCTGATCCAGCGTGGTGAGATTCAGCCACTTCATCGCGAAACTGCTCACCAGGCTGGACGCCCGAGGATCGGCGAGCATGCGTCTCGCCTGTTTCTCCATCACTCCCGGACGGGTCAATCCATTCGATGAGGCAAGCGTCAACAGTTCATCGTTCGGGCCGGTCTTCCATAAGAAGAAAGAGAGCCGGGAGGCGAGTTCCAGATCGGTGAGAGAGACCTCAATGTCGGGCGTCACACCCCTGGGCCCGCGGATGCTGCGATATAGGAACTGCGGGCTGACCAGCACTGCAGCCACGGTCTGCTCGATTCCCTGGTCAAAGGTTCCGCCGTTACGGCGTTCCGCTTCATAGAACGGCACGAGCCGGTTCACATCTTCCGTGGTGACCGGCCGCCGGAACGCGCGGCGCGCCAGCTGTTCCGTGATCTGTCGGGCGCAGGCCGGCTCGCCAGTCTTCTTCGGATCGCACACGAAGATCAGGGCGCGGCTGGGAGTCATTGATACGCCGGTCGGATTGAACGGTCCGGCAACCGCGACGCCGTCGAGCAGATGAGGCCTGCGGTCGGTGGGCGCCGCGCCGCCGGTCAATCCGCCGTAGGGTTGAAGCCTTGCGAGGTTTTCGCTCGTCTCCACATAGGGCCGATCGACGAAGGCCACGACAACGTCGCGCACGCCGGCTTTCACCTGCACGGGAATCTTCGAGAAACGGTCCATGACCTGAGAGCGTCCGGTTCCCGCCGTGCGATCGACCAGAGAGAGATCCGCCGCTCCACCGATGGACTTGCGAAACACGGTTCGGCCATCGATCAAGATGACCACGGTGTTCTCGCGCTCCAGCGCATTGCTGTACGGGCCCACCGCCAGGTTCGTCAGGGTGATTTGATACTCGCCGTCGGCCGGGAAGCTGTGTTTGAACTTGATGCCACCCCACGTACCCAGCGGTGGAGGGTCATCGGGATTCTGGTTGGCGTCGATCGAGTACTTCACGCTCGACACGCGAGGATTGGGATTGCCCACCGCGATCTGCGCGACGTGCCGCGCCGCGGTCACGTACTGATCGAGGAACGCGGGCGATACGCTCAAGGCGTCCGCGATGTTGTCGAAGCCTTCCACCTGGATGTCCTGCGGCAGCACTTCCTTCGGGTTCACGTCGACGCCCACCAGGGCCTTCACCGACGCGGCGTACTCGGTGCGGTTCAGACGCTGGATCGGCAGATAGCCGGCCTTCGGACCCCCGGCGTTGGTGTCGAGCGTGTTCTCCATCCAGGCGACGAACGACTCGACATCCTTCTGCGGCGGCTGCGGACTGCCCGGAGGCGGCATCTGATTCCCGCGCAGCTTGCGCAGCGCCTTCTCCCAGATCTCAGCGTTGTCCGCCGCGGCCTGAAGGTTCAATCCTTCCAACGCAAGACCACCCATCTTTGCGCGGGTGCTGTGGCAGGTGACGCAGTACGTCTGCACCATCTCTTGATGTCGATTCGCGCCGGCCTGCGCGGCGGCGCTGGTCTCCAAAGGCACCGGAGACGCGATCAGAACCAGCAGCGCGCTCAAGGAGATGAAACGCTTCATAGATCGCGCCCTTCTTATCACGAAACAAACAAAGGCTTGTCGCGCCCTACCATCCCACCGTGCTGCCCTTGTTCTGCTCGTCGAGCCAGGTCTTGAGCGGCGCAAAGTAGTCCGCGATGGCGCTCGCGTCGAGCTGCCGCTCGCCCGTCAACGCCTCGAGTGCATCCGGCCAGGGCTTCGACGCGCCCATCTCCAGCACTGTTTTCAGCCGCTTCCCCGCCTCGGCGCTTCCGTAAATCGAGCACCGGTTCAGCGGTGACGTGCAGCCGGCCGCCTTTGCCAGGGCGCGATGAAACTGAAACTGGAGCACGTATGACAGGAAGTAGCGCGCGTACGGCGTGTTGCCCGGCACGTGGTACTTGGCACCGGGATCGAAGAACTCCTCGCCGCGGACCGACGGGGCCCGCACGCCCTGGTAGCGCTCACGCAGTTCCCACCAGGCGGCATTGTAACGGTCGGGCGGGACCTGCCCGCTGAAGACCTGCCACCGCCACTGATCGATGACCACACTGAATGGCAGGAACGCCACCTTGTCGAGCGCCTGACGGAGCAGCAGCATGACGTCGCTCGACGCCGGGGGCGCCTTGTCGAGCAGCCCGATCCTGACCAGGTATTCCGGCGTCACCGACAGGCCGATGGTGTCGCCAATCGCCTCGTGGAATCCGTCGTTGGCGCTGTCGCGGAAGATCACCGACTGCTGCGCGCGGTTGTATTCGCGCGCGTAGAAATCGTGCCCGAGCTCGTGATGGATGGTGGTGAAGTCCTCCGCCGTCGGATCGATGCACATCTTGATGCGCACGTCCTCCTGGTTGTCCACGTACCACGCGCTCGCGTGGCACACGACTTCACGGTCGCGGGGCTTCACGAACAGCGATCGCTCCCAGAACGTCTTCGGCAGCGGATCGAACCCGAGCGACGTGAAGAAGCGTTCCCCCATCTGGACCATCTGTACCGGCGTCGTCGCCCGCGCGCGGAGGATGGCGTCGAGCGACACAGTGGCGGCGGCCCCGGCCGGCGCGACGAGATCGTAGACGTTCGACCAGTCCTGAGCCCAGATGTTGCCGAGGAGATGCGCGGGAATCGGCCCACCCGTGGGCACGGCGTCGCCATACTTCGCGTGGAGCCTGGCGCGAACGTAGGTGTGGAGCGAGAGGTACAGGGGCCGCAGCTGCTGCCACAGCCGATCGACTTCCTTGGAGAAATCATCAGGAGGCATGTCGTAGCGCGACCGCCACATCGCCCCGGTGTCGGCAAAGCCCAGCTCTTTCGCACCCTTGTTGGAGAGCGCGACGAACCGGACGTAGTCTGGCTTGAACGGCGGCGAAATCGTGTGCCAGCCTTCCCACACCTCGCGCAGCCGCGCGGGATTGCGGTCGCTGGCGAGGATGCGCGTAATGGCCTCGATGTCGAGACACTTGTCCGGACTCTCGCCTGCCGGACAGTACTTGCCCCGGCCATAGGCGCCGTCCATCGACGCCACCAGCGTGGCCAGCTCCGCGGACTCCTTTGGATCCGACGGCGCCGCCATCGTGATCGAGTTCTTGAGCACGGTGAGCCGACGCTGCTGTTCCGGTGTGGCGCTTTCAGCGTTGAACGTCGCGGCCCGCCTGGCGAAATCGGTGACCGCTGTGGCGTACGCCTCGCTGGCACGTGCCGACATCGCTTCCGTGTCGGGCGTGATGAAAGTCGCCTGAGTGAATCCAGCCTGGTTCGCTTCGTTGCTCAGGCGCAAGAGGGTCGCGTCGGCATTCTCGAGAAAGCTCTTCAGATCGGAGCCTGCCGGCGGCGCGGCCGCGCGGCACGCGCCGAAAGCCGACAGGAACAGCGTAACGGCGGCCAGATGGAGTGAGGGGCGCATAGGCGCGATCTTAGGGCATCCGGCCCGTTGCCTCACGACAAGGAGCCCGTCATCCGCCTCACGCGCTTACTTCAACTCGTCGAAGACGACCTGAACGTTCTGCAGCAGCCTCACCGGATTCGGTGTGGCATAGCCCGCGTACTTCGCCGGAATCTTCCAGGCTTTCGCCACCTCATCCGCCGACTTGCCGGCGGCCTTCGCCGCACGCACGTCGTTCGCAAAGTCACGGTTGAACTGCGCGTACTCACGGAGATCCGCCACAGTCATCGTGCGGCTGTGCCCGGTGATGATGGTGTCAATGTTCTTGATCGTGTCGGCGGCCTTCGTCAGGCTGTCGGCGATGGCAAGGCCGCTGCCGCCGTTGACGGCATCGAGGCCCGGGATGTTCTTGCCCGAGAAGATGTCGCCGGCGTGCATGGCGCGCAGCGCCGGAAACACCACCCACGCGTCGCCGTTGGTGTGACCCCGGCCAAAGTAGTACAGGTCGATGCGGTCGGCGCCGGTCCCGATCGTCATCCGGTCCTTGAAGGTCTTCTTCGGCATGCCGCGGCCGTTGTTGGCCTTGAAGATGTTCGGGGGCTGACCGTTCGGCGCGGTCTGCGTCGACGCGCGCATCTCCTGCATGTTGGCTGCGGTGTTCTCGTGCACGATCACCTCGACGGTCGCCGGAAACTCGACGTTCCCGCTCACGTGATCGCCGTGGGTGTGCGTATTGATGATGGTCGTGATGGGCTTCGCCGTCAGTTCCTTGATTTTGTCGAGGATCGGCTGGCCCCAGCCGGGATTCTTCGTATCCACGACCACCACGCCCGACGCGCCGACGAAGACAGCGGTGTTACCGCCACCGCCCCCGCCCGTCAGCATGAACAGGTTGTCGCGGATCTTCTCGACCTCGACGACCTTGGGCGCGGCCTGCCCAGTCGCACCGGCAGCCGGCTGCTGTAACGCGGTGACCGCCACCGACAGGGCTCCGACTGTCAGTAACGTGCCGAGAACGATGATCCTCTTCATTCAGCCTCCAATCTGGCGTCCCGTGCTCGCGCTCGCGCTACGGCGCGGCGTTCCTCTCCCCACGGATCATCGACGGCCATCGTCGCTTTGTCGAAGACCATGGTCGTCCAGCGCGCCGGCGTCCACGCGTCCCACTGTGGAATGCCGCCATGGTTTGGATTGCCGGTGCGCGCAAAGGCGACCCAGGCGGCGCTCATGTCGCGCGCCAGCGAGTAGCGATCATCGCCCATCCCCGTCAAGAAGCCGATCGCGTCCGGATGCGCGAACACGAACGGCAGCTCCATGCCGTGCATGCTGCGCAGCCGACCACCGCGCAGGGGCGATCGCCAGTTGAAGCGATACAGGTAGACCGGCGCGCGACCCTGTGCGTGCTTCGCTTCGGCGATCGCGAAGGCGGCCGCGCGCAGGTCCGATACATCGCCGGCGATCACGGCAGCCAGATCCGCGGCGGTCTGCCCGGGGCGATGCGAGCGGTAGAGTCCGACAAGGCTCGTCGCATCGGCATCGCTCATCGGCACGAGCTGCTGCAGGCGGGCACGCAACGCCGCGTCGTCCTCCGGCTGCGAGCGCCAGTAGGGATCGTCCGGGTTGCCGTACGGGATGCCTTCGCACTCGTTCGATCCCGTCAGGATCGGCACCGTCGCCGAGAGCGGCGACGCGGGGCTGAACGCATCGGCCGGCAGTGTCACGCCGTCCACGACCGGCACGAAGCGTAGCGACAGGTCAGGTCCGCGGCTCAGCGCGTCGATGACGCGCTCCGCTGGCATGGCGAGAAGACGCGCCGCCTGCGCCGGTTGGACGTCCAGGCGGCGAAGCAGAAGCTCGGCAGCCTCGGTGGCGCGGTCGGGCCGCAGCCCGCTGACCGCGGTCTCGGCCAGCGTGCTCATGATGATGGCGCGGTGGAACAGGCCGCGCGCCGCTGGAAAGGCCGTGAGCATCGCCGTCTTGCCGCCGCCGCCCGACTGCCCGAAGATGGTGACGTTTCCCGCGTCGCCACCGAACCGCGCGATGTTGTCGCGTACCCATTCGAGCGCCAGCACGAGGTCGCGTAGTCCCAGGTTGACGCAGTTCGCGAAGAGTGAGCCGGTGCCCGGAAGCCCGGCCAGCCACAGATAAGCGAAGGCGTTGAGGCGATGCGTCGTCGTCACCACCACGACGTCGTGCTGCCGCGCCAGCTCGCGGCCGTCGTAAAAGATCGAGTTGCCAGAGCCGGTCCGCTGCCCGCCGCCGTGGAACCACACCATCACTGGGCGGCGTCCGTTCGTGCCCGGAGTGAACACGTTGAGCCGCAGGCAGTCCTCGCTCATCGGACCGCTGCCGGTGAGCGCGTCGCCGATCTCGGGAATCATCGGCCGGAGCGGCTGAAACGCGCGCAATCCGTAGCTGCCGGCATCGCGCACGCCCGTCCACGCGGCTGCGGCGCGCGGCGGCTGAAAGCGGTTGGCCCCCGCCGTCGACGCACCGTAGGGCACGCCTCGGAAGATGCGCACGGCGCCGTCCGAGACGCCGCGGACGCGGCCGCCGGCGGTCGTGACGACCGGTCCTGGTCTTTCGGCCCGAGTCTGCGCAAGCAGACGCGCATACCGCGCCAACGGCAGCCCCGCCCCCGCGCATGCACCACTCAGCGTCAGAAACGCCCGCCGGTTCATCTGGCGAGAGATTCTGCCACCGATGCGCTGTCCGAGCGAGCGGACCTCTAAACGCCATCCGCCCGCGCCACCAAGAGACTCCGCCGGTACCCGCCCGAGGGAAAGGCGTAGAATCCACGCGGAGGACAGAAGCGTGCGTCGAATGATTGCGACACTAATCGGAATTGCGGCCGCCGCGTGTGCCGTGCCGGCGCAGGCCGAGGTCACCGTGATGGCGGTCCGCCTGGGCGCCAACGACGTCGTCGCCCTGGCGAAGTTCTACGAGGCCGCTTTCGGTCTGAAGGAAATCGACCGGGTCGGGAATCCTACGACGGAAATCATCATGCGCTACGGCGCGACCGTCGCCGAGGCGAAGGCAGGGGCCTCGCCGGAGTTCCTTTTACTGAAACGCGAGGCCACAGCGGCCAAGGATCCCATGCACCATGCGATCTTGCGCGTCTCCGACATCAGGGCCTCAGTCGCCGCGGCGAAGGCCGCGGGCGCGACGGTCGAGCGCGACGTGATGACGGCACCAATCGGCGGCACACCGATCAAGATTGCCATGCTGGTCGATCCGGACGGCAACGCCCTCGAGTTGATGGAACTGCCGACGACTCTTACACACCTCCCGCACTGACTTCCACGAACTCCAGCAACAGGCCATTGAGGTCACGGACAAAGGCCCTGGTCGTTCCGTCGAGCGAAACGGGGCGGCTGGCGACGGCCACACCGGCGGCCTCGAGGCGCGCGACGAGCGCCGCCACGCTGTCGACCCAGAAGGACACGGCCGGCGTGCCCGGATCCTGCAGTCGACCGTCCAGGCGGGCGCGGTCGATGTTCCTGAAGTCGTACATCCGCCATGTGTTGACGCCGCCGGGCGGCCGAACGCCTGCGCTCATGCTGCCGGTCGCGCCCGGGGTGCCCTGAAGCGCCAGCACGATCGGCGCCAGCGGTCGCGGAGCTCCGGCCGGCTCGAAGCCGAGACGCGTGCGATAGAACTCGACCGAGGCTGCGACATCCCCGACGATGAACGTCGCCCAGCCGCTGACGACGTTCGAAGTGGAGGGCACCGCGGATGAAATCTCCGGCGTGTCCTGCATCGCGAACTCCAGCGGATACCCGTCGGGGTCGCGCATGATGACCGCCGTGTTGACGGCCGCGGGGCCCTCGGGCTTCATCGGCGCGCCGCCTTCGGTGTAGACACGAGAGATCCGATCGCGGACGCGCTCGAACGCCGCGTCGATGTTGCGCACGCGGACGACGAGTTTCACGCTTCCCGGATCCTGGAGGCGCTGGCGAATCGGAGAGGCTGCCACGCCGGAAAACTGGACGAGCGTCAGGCGCACGTCGGACCCGGGAATCGAGAGGGTCGCGGCGCGGATCGTCGCGCCTGGCGCTCCGAAGGCGGCACCGATTCGGGGTGAGGCTCCCGTCGGGAAGCCCGGCGACGGCTCCAGCGTGAGCCCGACGGCGTCGCGATAGAACGCCACCGACCGCTCCAGGTCAGCGACGGAATGTAAGACGGCGTTGGGCCGAAGAATTCGTCCAGCCGTCTGTGCGCTGGCTGGCGCCGCGAACGGCGCCAGACAGCAGATCAGCAGGAGCCCGGTCCTCACCGCGGTTAGTGCCGAAGCTGATTCGTGATGGCCTCTGTTTCGTATATCTCGCAATGGGCGCGCTCCGCGATGATTCCACCATCGCCACCTGCCGGCCGCAAGATTCGCGTCGGCATCACCCAGGGCTCGACGAACGACTCTGGATCCTCGACGGTGATGTCGTATCGGAGCTCATTGCCGACCCGCGTGAACTTCTCGATGATGTGCATGTCGCCGGAGTGGAAGAGGCCTCCTCGTCCCAACCACGTCGAATCGACGAACGAGATGGAGTCGAGCACCAGCGTATCGCCCTCCCAGTTCCCCACGGTATATCCATAGTAGGTGGCCTCGATCTTCTTCGGGTCGTGCTTGCGGCCGTCGGTCGGAATCACGCGGAATTCCCGGTTGCCGCCGCCGTAATCGCTGGTCGTATACAACATGGTGATGTCGTTCGCCGTCTGGAAGATGCGCCGGGGCGTGAGCGACCGCGGAAGCCCCATCGGCTGGCACGTCATGATCGGGTCGTACTTGTTCGTCCACTGATCGAGGTCCTGCACCTTGTCCCAGAACTCGGGTTTGTAGATGGGGCGGCCATACACCCCAAACCGTGACGGCGAGATCCATTCATAGTCCACCCAGAAGTTGTCCTGCGCGATCTTGCAGTCCGTCTGCGTTGGGCCGCATCGGCGGTTACCACCGCCCGTAATGGGATTGAAGGCGCCTCCCCAGGTTCCCGTCAGATCCGGTTTCCCATTGGACAGCCTCGGCGTAACGGCGGCGGCAGCCTGCGGGTTCGCGGGCGCTGCCGGGAGAGTCCAGTTGGGAGGCTGGTGCGTTGGCTTGATCGCCGCTTTGATGCTGGCGGGGACCGGCATCACGACATACATCTGTCCGGTCTCCGTCAGCGTCGTGGTGATGTCGCGGACGACGGTGCCGTTCTTCTTTTCCGTCATCCTGCCGGCGTACAACGCCTCGGCCGGATTGAGCGGATTGTTCCAATCCTTGTAGCCGCTGTACGTGAACTCGTAGGTGTTCGCGCCATTTTTCACCACGACACTCTCGGGCATGAATTTCGCGTCGAGTGTGGTGGTCGCCGTTGCAGTGGGGACGCCGGGGATCGGGTACGTCAACACCGGCTTGTTGCCGACCCATGCGATGGATGTTTTACCGATCGTCATCACATCGGCTGCGAGCAGCTGCGGCCTGGGGGTCATTGACGGCGGATCCGACGTCCCGGCGAATGCGGCCTTGAACGCACCCTGCGGACCTGACCACAGACGAATCATCCGATCCTCTACGGTTGCCGGCATCGGCGTGGCTTTGCCTTTGCCCGGGACGAGCTCGGCACCCTGAATGTCTTCGTTCCAGGCATACGCGCCGCTGAGGACTTCGATCGAGTTGCAACTCTGGCCGTTGGGCCGCGTGCCGGTGATCCGGATCCGCTCACCCGACGTCTGATAGCTGATGTCGCTTCGGTACATCGTCACGTTGCAGGGCTGCCCGCCCACTTGCATCGTGCCCTTGCCCTGATAGTCGAGCGACATGAGCAGATCGTATTCCTCACTGCTCCGCAGCATGCCTGTGTACCAGCCCCAGTTGAACATGACGGCCCTCAGGTCCTTCGCGCCCGGGGCTGGCGTGAACGGCGGCGCGCCTCGTCCCCGTCCTCGCCCCTGGGCCCCGTCGGGGGCCTGAGCCGCTGGCCCCGGTCCAGCACCAGGAGGCGCCTGCGCACCCGCCATGGACGGCACACCGATGGTCAGTGCGGCCGCGAATGCGGCGCTGGCCCAAATAAGGTTTCTTCGGAAGGTCATGATCATCCCCCTGTGTCGTTTCGTCGGTGGCTGCGCGCCGATTGTAGCGGAGCCGGGCTTCAGCGAGCCGGCTCGCCGTCTCCAGCGCCGCCCATGGTCAAGACTTTGCCGGCAGCCGTTGTTCCGCTGACGAACATGCCGCCCTTCTTGCCGTCCTTCATGGGGCGATACGAGACCGTGATCGTGTCGCCTGCATGCAAGGTCGTCCGGGTCCAGCCACGTCGAGCGAGATAGTTCGGACTCATGCCCTCGAAACCGTAGGTATCGCTCCCGCCTTTGTCGTTGGCGACGTCGATCCAGATCCAGATATGAGGGTTCGTCCAGTCCACCTGCTTCACGGCGCCGGTAATCGTCTTCTGGTTCGCCATATCGAAGGCGGCGAACGAGTGATGCGCTGCAGCCGGCATGACCGCCGCGACCAGTAACGCGAGCGCGAGAAGTGGGAGCGGGGCTGAAGGTCTCATATATATCCTCGCTACTTCTTGTTCGTGCCCGGCAGCGTCAAATCGATTGCCGCTTTGCCGCTCTGATCGACGGAGTTTCGATTGTTTTCTTCGCAGACGTACTCGGAAATCGTCCAGTTGCGATGACGTCGCAACGAGGCGGTCGTCGTGTACGGCATGTTCAGAACACCGGGATCCGTGATGGTCGTTTCGATGCTCATCGTGTCTGGATCAGTCAGCCGGAAACGTTCGACGATCTTCATCTTCTCGCCGTGCGGCACCCCCCGCGCGTGCTGCACGTGATCGTTGAAGCCGACGGTCTCGGCCACGAGTGTGTCGCCTTCCCAGCGTCCGATCGATGTACCAAAGAACTTCGGATCGGGCTCGCCGGGAAGGGAACGGCCGTCGGTGTAGATGTGGCGCACCTGAGTGTACGCCTCGATGACGATGGTGACCTTCCCTGGAGTCAGCAGAAACTCCATCGGATACGGCTGGCCCATGATGCCGGGCATGCCTGGGGGAAGGCAGTTGGCCGTGGCGTTGTCCTCGGGCTGAGGCGCGCTGGCAGCAGCCGTCCTCATGGCTTCGTATCGAGGTGTGAAGGATGGTCCTCCGCTTCGGCCCCGGGCTCCAGCGCCTCGGCCGCCACCACCACCGCGTTCCCACACGCCGCTGAAGTCCGGCAATTTGGAGAGGGCACTCCAATCGGCGGCCGCAGGAGCCTTGTAGATCGGCTGCTGCGCGAACGCAGGCCAGCCGAGCGCGGCTGCCAACAGAACGACGCAGCCGATGTGATTGGCTGACTTCTGGTTGTCCATGACGGACGCAGTATGCATGCCCGCAGGTAGACTGTTCAACCGCCTTCGAGCGCAGGCACGATATCGATCTCATCGCCGGTCCCCACGGGGGTCCCGAGCTCCGGGGCGCCGAGCTGGCGGTCGTTCAGGAACACCACCAAGACAGGATTGAGCGCGCCGTCCTTCGCCCAGACGAGAGGCGTCAGGTTGGGATGCCGTTCGGTGAGCGCGCGGAGCGACGACTCGACCGTCGCACCCTGCACGTCAACGGAATTGACGCCGCCGATGCGCTCGGCAAAGAGGTTCGTGAAGCGGATCCGTGGCATACAGCGGGTCAGGCCTTCAAGCCCTTCGCGATCTGGTCGATTTCCTTGTCGAACACCGCCCAGACCCGATCGCTGAGCTGCGAGAAGAACTCGCGGGTCACGAACGGGGGAACGCCCAGATTGGGGTTGGGCCGGTCGAACACCTCCGAGGGCAGCGTGTAATCCGATCGATCGTACCCCTGCTTGCGCTCGAGCCACAACGCGCGGACGAACGCGCGCCGCACGGCGGCCAGCAGCTCCACGGGCGTCACCTCGAACCCGGCCTCGTGCTTCAGGGCCTCGACGACGTGGTCGCCGGTGACGCCGGCGAACTTGCACAGGCCGAGCAGGTCGTCGCGCACGAAATACAGACCGCGTTCAGTGATCAGCGTGGCCCAGTAGTCGAGCGAGGTGTTGCCCTCGAGCGCCAGCGCCATATACGTGGCCATCGACATGTGTCCGCCCGCGATGGCCCACGGATAGCCGGGGTTGGTGTCGGGCTGGTACGCGGGGAACTCCAGACCCTTGCAGTGCATGGCGTACCCGGTCTCCCCGAGGCTCTCCGACAACCGCTTGACGCCGCGGCCCACCTCGGGAAACCGCCCCGTGGCCGCGCCTTCGATGAGCTCGCGCGCTTTGTCGAAGTCTCCAAAGGTCGCGCCGTTCAAGATCCGCGCGTCCGGATGTCGCTCGTTGTAGTCCATCACGTACGAGATCGTCGTGCCCAGCGAGATGTTGTCCATGCCGAGCCGGTCGACCAGGCTGATGAGCGTGGCGGCCTTGCGGGGATCGTGGATGCCGATATTGGTCGACAGCAGGTTGACCGGCTCGTAGTCGAACTTGGCCAGGAAGGCGCCGCGCGTCCCGTCGGCGTTCTTCTCGTACACGTTCTTGTGGCAGTTGATGCCGCAGCGAAAGCACGACTCGGCCTTCACGACGAACTGCGGCTGCACGTGCTCGCGGAACATCAGCTCCGGCTTGCCGTCGCCGGTGGGCCGGAAGTTGTTCTGGGGGACGAAGTGGAACTTCTCGAGCGGTTCGTAGTTGGACCAGGTCCCGCCGAGCCCGCCTTTTTCCTTCTCGCGGAACTTGCGCGATCCGGGGCCGCTCGTCACCGCCTTGTTGATGTCGCGGATCTCCGGCTTCAGCTTCGCGATGCGGTCCGGCGCCTGCGCCACGATCGCCAGCACGCGCTTGTACCCCATGATGGCGCCCATGCCGCCGCGGCCGGCCCATCGACACTTGTCGTCGCCCGACCTGAGCTGGTTTTCGGTGCTGAGCGCCACCGACGCCATGTAGCAATCTTCGTAGTGCTCGCCGGCGGGGCCGATCGCCGCAAAGTGCGCGTCGGCGTACCGATCGCGCAGCCACAGGATCTTCTCGTGGCAGGTGAGCCCGAGCAGATCGCCGGCGGGCTCGAACGCAATCCGGGGGCCTTCGTCGCCGTGCCGGATCACCAGGTACACAGACACGTCCGCCCGGCCCTCCAGAATCACCTCGTCGAGCCCGGTCCATTTGAGCTTCGGGCCGAACTTGCAGCTCCCGGCCGACCACATCGCGGCGGGCAGGCCCTTGTTGGAGACCTTGAGCGGGCTGTAGGCCGAGAAATACGTCCGGAGCCCGGTCGTCACGTTCGACGCCGTCAGCACGCCGGTGTTGACGATGAGAGGATTCTCGGGCGTGAACGCGTGCGTGATGGTCCGCTCTGCCAGGATCTGGAACGATCGCCCGAATCCGCCCAGCACATCCTCGAGATTCCGGCACGGCACGTCTTCCAGGCGGACGTCCAGGGATGCCAGGTCGATCGTCGCACGCCCGTAGACGACTGCGCGAGGATCGCTACGGGATCCGTTGAACGAGGTGCGCATCCCGACAATTTATCACTGTGACGATTCGGATACGTCCGCGCGGACGTGGCCATCTAGTTCTGGGTGGGTCGCTCCACGCGCCGCCTCAATCGGTCAACGGGAAGAGGTGGCGTGTGTTGAACAGCGCCTCGTTGACGTAGAACGGCGCCAGACGATGCTCGCCGCGCTTGCGGGCGCCGCGGATCGCGTTCGCGACGAGCTGCGCCGCGCCGATCTGAGCGCGCTTCAGGTCATCGTCATTGGTGACGAGCGGCACCCGACCCTGGAACAGCGTCAACAGCAGATCCTTGGAATCGTCGAGGGGCATGTCCTCGCGCGCGGCGATCTGCAGGGCGGCCTCCCACATGGCCAGCACCCGCCGGCGCACCTCGAGCGGCATGATCTCGATGCCGTCGCGGCCAATCTCCGCAGCCGTGCCCTCGTCGGACTGGCTCTCGACAGCGCACGTATCCGGCAGGCTCGCCCACCCGTTCAGCGGCGTCACCGTGTAGTGACCGCGATCGGTCGACGAGACCGTGCGAATGGCCACCGGCAGCTTGTGCCCGCCGGCAGGAGAGGGCAGAGCCGCGGGATCGGGGCTCAGCGCGTTGATGTCTTCCTGCAGGATCGGCAGCCGCGCGCCCATCGCCTTGTGCATCATCCAGCGCAGCGTCACGTCGTTGAGCCCTCGGTTCTTGTTGCCGCCGCCGATGTCGGAGTGGACGCCGCGGAACCAGACCTCGCACGCGCCCTCGACCCGGATCGGGAGGAACGACGGCCGGCGCTCGTCGAGCGCCAGCGCGTGGAAACAGTACTGCAGGTTCGACTTCGGCAGCGAAAGATGATGCCCGATGTTCAGCGCCGTGTTGCCGAGATTGGCGAGCCCGAACGACGCCACGACGTCCCAGACGCCGAGGAACCGAATCGTCGGTGAGGGCTCGACGACCTGGTCGCTGCCGGGTTTGCGGATGCCGCGCTCCTGGATGCAATGGCAGAAGTCGAGCGTGGTCGCCGCGCCGCGGCTGAAGCCCACGATGTCGATGTCCCGCTCGCCCTGGTCCCACGCCCTGCAGAGCGCCTCGTAGGCTTCGTTGATGCGCGGCAGCTCGCCGAGACCGAAGACGCCGCCAAGCGCACGGCCGATCGCTTTGAAGCGCGTGCCGACTCCCGGGACGTAGAAATCGAGGTCCGGCCGCTTCGAGTGCTGTTTGTAAGCCTCATAGAAGCGGAACACGTTCGTGTTGGTGTAGTCCGGATCGTCGCCGTCCTTCGCTTCGTTCCAGGTGCCGTCGAATGCGTACACAGACATGCGTTCCTGCAATCCCGCCTCGGCGCGCTTGGCAATGACGCCGCGCTAGAAGGGGTAGTCCTTGAGCCTTCGCGTCTTCGGCTTCCAGTCGCTGGGCACCAACGCGTACTCGCGCTCGCTCAGTGGCATCTTCACCTTCGGCAGGCTCTCGCGGTCGAGCACCTGGTCCTCCGGGATCACTTCATTGATGGAGAGCAGATAGGCCGTGAGCGCGTAGACCTCGTCCGCCGTCAGCGTGCCCTCTCTGCCGAGCGGCATCCCACGATTGATGTAGTCCCACACAATCGTCGCGAACGGCGCGCGAACCGGCAGCACTCGCCCCCGTTGCCAGGTGTCGGTCTCCGGACCCATCTTGCTTTTCAGAATGGGAGCCGTGCCCCCGGTTCCCCCCGCCCCGTGACAAGCCAGGCACCCCTTCGTGCGATAGACCTGCGCCCCCTCTTTGGCGCTTCCGCGGCCCGGCGGCAGTTCCTCGCCGGTCGGACTGATCGAGATGTCCCGCGCGCGGATTTCTTCCGGCGTCGGCGTGCGGCCGATGCCGAACGTGGGCCCCTGCGCCAGCATGCAGGTGCCCATCAGCACCACCATCAACGGCAACGCTCTAAACGTTGTACCCATTGGTGACGCTCCCATCGCTGGCGATGTGCCAGGGCTGAATCGAGTTGTCCAGGCCCGGGACGCTGAATGACGGATCGACCGGTTTGTGAAAGTGCTCGGCGATCTGGACCCGTGATGGCTGCACCGAACCGAGTTCGTCGGTGCAGCGCGACATGATGACGGTCTCCGTGCCGTCCCAGTTCCAGGGAAGGCCGAATCGGGTGTGGGCCATGCGTTGTGGCGTGCCTTTGAACTCCGCCGCTTTCCAGCTCTTCCCGCCGTCGGTCGAAACCTCCACCTTCCGGATGGCTCCGCCACCGGACCACGCCAGCCCGCTGATTTCGTAGAAGCCGCGGCCTGGCAGCTGCTGGCTCCCGGAGGGGAACGTGATCACCGACTTCGGTCCGATCTGGTAGCCGAGCGCGGCTTCCTTCGCGTCCTGATCAAGGTGTCCGAAGTCGTTGTAGTTGATGTAGTACTGATCGACGACCTTGATGCGCCGCACCCACTTGGTGTGGAAGATGCCTTCGAAGCCGGGGACCATCAGGCGCAGCGGAAACCCGTTCTGCGGCCGCACCGCCTCGCCGTTCATGCCGTAAGCCAGGATGCAATCATCCATGGCCTTCGCGATCGGCATGCTCGACGCGCCCTTCACTTCCTCCGCGCCTTCGGCGACGAACCATTTTGCCGAGCCCTTCATGCCGCACTCTTTCAGCAGCGTGGACAGGAGGACGCCAGTCCATTCGGCGCAGCTGGTCATCCCGTGTGATTCCTGCACGGTCTTGGCCCTGGGCGACGACCGGTTCCCCGCGCACTCGATGAAGTGCAGACGCGTGACGGACGGCAGCCGCTTCAGGTCGTCCATGGTGAATGTCAGCGGACGGTCGACCAGGCCGTGGATCATCAGCGTGTGCTGACGAGGATCGATGTCCGGCAGGAACGAGCCCCTCGTCGTTGCGTAGTAGTGAAGCGAAGACGGCGTCACCACTCCGACCGAGTCCTGCAGCGGAGTGGCCACGTGAAACGTGAGCCCGAAATTATCGGGCGTCGGTCTGCCGCCGTGCGGAATGCGCAGCGACGTGACGTACTTGGACCGATCCCCGTACCGAATCAGTTCGTTGGTGTCCTTGAGCATCGGCGGGGACGACGAAGCCGGGGATGCTGCCGGGGCTGGGCCCTGGGCGGCCGCGTCGGGGGCAATGGCTCCGACGGCCAAGCCGCTCGCCAACGCGGCGCCGCGCTTCAGGAATTCGCGTCGAGCGGGTCGTTTCCAAGCCATCGGTCTCTCCTTGATGAGCCTACGGGAGGAATGCGTTCTAGCGGTCGAAGTATACGCCCTTGGGCGTCCCGTTGCGGACCGAACGGCCCAGCGAACAGGATTCTCGTCGATGCGGCGCGCGTGAGAGCTATTCCGCTCAATGACATTGGGCCGCCTCATCTAAGAATGTGTCCGAAGGAGACGACGGTGAGATTTGCAGCGTTGCTCGTCGCCGTCATCACCATCGTCGTTGACATGGTGGGCTTCTTTTCGCCCGAGAGCGTGACGACGGCTCGACGCGCGTTGGGAGCGGCGATGTGCCTGCAAGCACTCGCGGCGACGCTCCTCGGGCCCGATCGCGCGCGAGCGGTCCTTGAATGGGAGGCGATGCAGACAACCGCGCTCCTGCGCGTCGGGGCGGCGGTGGCTCTCGCCATCGGGTGCTTCTTGGCGTTTGCGGTTTCAGGCCACCGTCCTACGCTGAGAGCGAAGCGCACCAGCCCCATGCCGGGAGACCCCAAGGCCGCCCACGGTCCATTCCGCGAGCCCTTGCTTTACAATTGGCCGCAGCCCGTGAGCGCGCGAGGTTCACGGCTCCCCCTCACGACCGTCGGATTCCTGTCTGGATACTGATGCCGGAGCCGCGCGAAGCCCGCTCGATCATCGAGAACGCCGAACAGGCGGCCACGGCCGGCAACTACGCCTCCGCCGAGAACCTCTTGCGCGAGGCGGCCGCCCTCCAGGAGCAGACGCTCGGCCCGAACCATCCAGACCTCGCCAACACGCTCAACAACCTCGGCATCGTCTGCGAGATGACCGACAATCCGCTCGATGCGGAGCACTACTTCCGCAGGGCGTACACCATCGCCACCGCGACGTTGGCGCCGGACGATCCGCTCGTCGCGACGAGTCGCAAGAACCTTCACGATTTCTGCGCGGCCCGAGGACGGCCGGCGGAATTGCCGCCGTCACCACCGGGGGTGGCCGCCTGGCTGGACGCGCCCGCCCGTGGTGCAGCGCCGCCGCGCGAGTCGTCGCCGCCCGCGAAGAAGGAGGAGGTGACGCCGATCGCGCCAACGAGATCCCTGCGCCCGCTCGCACTTGGCGGGTTGAGCGGGGTCGCCGTGCTGATCGTGAGTCTTGTGATGACCCGGCCCTGGGGCGGTCCGGCCGCGGAGACCACGTTGCGGCCGGCGACAGAGACAACGCCAGCGCACGAGACTGCGACCCCAGAGCCAGCGCTGCCGCCGGCCGAACCGACCGCGGAATCGCAGCAGCCCGCAAAACCCACTCAGCCCACTCGAAGCGAGGCCGACGCGGTCAGCGCCAAGCCGACCGCGCCCGCAAGACCGGCCGTGATGCCAACGGTGGCCACGGCGCAGCTTTGCACCGCCCTCAGGGACTGGCAATGCGAGGCCGCGGACAGCCAGGTTCCGCCCGGCCAGATGTTCTTCTACACGCAGCTCAAATCCGCGACCGCCACCACGATTGAGCACCGCTGGTATCAGGGCGATCGCTTGCGCCGGGCCGTGCAGCTCCGCGTCGATGCCAATCCCGGCCCCGGTTACCGTACGTACAGCCGCAACACCATCAGCAGTGAGCGCGCCGGCGACTGGCGAGTCGAGCTGCGGAGCGCGGATGGCACCGTGCTCCACGAAGAGCGCTTCACTGTCCGGTAGCCAGCACGCCTCGCGCTACAGCTCGCGTCTGCCCAGCATCCGTCCGCCGGCTTCGCGTTGATGCCCGTCTCGAGACCGTCGCGCGACGTCTAGTCGACGGCACTACAATCCAGCGCATGCTCGGCCGCACGCTCATCGCGCTGTGCGCAGCGTCCTGTCTCGGCCTCACGCAAGCGCCGGCGCCACGCTCCACAGGCACCTCACGCACGCAGCGCTATTTCGACAGCATCAAGAGGGATCCGGTGCGGCTCCGCCCGTTCCTTTACGGCATGCCCAAGGGCGGCGACCTCCACAATCACGTGACGGGGACCGTCTATGCGGAGAGCTACATCCAGTGGGCGGCCGAACTGGGCTTGTGTCTCGATCCTGCCGCGGTCGCACTGGTCGAATGCACCGACCGAATCACGCGTCCGGTGAAAGACGCGTTCGTCGATCCGGTGCTCTATCGGACGCTGATCGACGCGCTGTCGGTGCGGAACCTCGGTGTCACGGCGCCGCGCAAGCCGGGTCACGATCAGTTCTTCGATGCGTTCCCCAAGTTCGACGCGGTGGTGGACCGCCGGCGCGGTGAATCGCTCGCGGAGGTGGCCCGGCGGGCTGCCGGGCAGCACATCTCCTACCTCGAGCTCTCGAGCACGTGGGACCTGCGGGTTCCTCTGGCGGCGGCCGCAAAGGTCGAAGCGCAACAGGCCAGCCGTCGCGACCTGACGGAACCGGCGCTCAATCTGGACGAACTGTACAAACAACTGATCGATGCAGGACTGGGCTCGGCGCCGAAGACGGCGTATCTCGATCAGGCCGAACGCCGCATGAAGGACGTGCTCGCGTGCGGCACCGCGGCAGCCGACGCCGGTTGCCGCGTCACCATCCGCTACATAGCCGAGGGCTTGCGGGCATTCACGCCGGTTCAGGTGTTTTCCATGCTCGTGTGGGCATTCGAGCAGAACGCCGCCGACTCGCGCTTTGTCGGCGTCAACCTGGTGCAGCCGGAAGATTGGTACGTGCCGGTCCGCGACTACGACCTGCATATGCGGATGGTCGATTTCCTGCGCGGGAAGCGTCCGACTGTGCACGTCGCCCTCCACGCCGGCGAACTGGCGCTGGGGCTCGTCCCGCCCGACGTGCTCGGCACGCACATCGCGAAGGCCATCACGCGTGGACATGCGGAGCGCATCGGCCACGGAACCGACATTGCGTATTCCCAGAATCCGGCGGGCCTCTTGCGCGACATGCGCATCAGGAAGATCGCGGTCGAGATCAGCCTGTCATCGAGCGACACGATTCTCGGGGTCACCGGCGTCTCGCATCCGCTCCGCCAGTACCTGAAGGCTGGCGTCCCCGTCGTCATCTGCACCGACGACGAAGGCGTCTCGCGCTCGGACCTCACCAACGAGTACGTGCGCGCCGTTCTCGAGCACAACTTGAGCTACGCCGAGCTGAAGCAGATTTCCCGTAACGGCCTCGAATACAGCTTCCTCGACGCTGCGACCAAGGCCCGACTTCTCACCGAGTGGGAAGCCGCGTGGAAGGCGTTCGACGCCTCGGATCCGAGCCTCGGTCTGCGGCCGTAGTGTGACGCGACCGGAGGCGCATCGCGACCTTAGCGGCGCTGGTGCACGACGCGGCCTTTGCCTGAACACCAAACGATCACGGATGCGAGAGCCATTTCCCCCAGCACCAAAGGACTTTCGCCCCAGATCGGCCGAGCATCGGCGCTGTCGGCCTGGGGGCCAAGTATTTGCTGATCTGATGGCGTCGTGCTGAGATCGCCCAATCACCAAATCACGAAATCGCCAGATCACCGAGTCAAACGAGGTGGACATGAAACGACGCGAATTCGTCCAGTCTGCGGTGGCGATCGCGGCGGCGACCTCGAAGACGTTGTTCGCGCAGGCGCCGGCGGTGCGAAGCGGCAGCGTCAAGGCGGTCGTCGTGGCGGCGGCGAACGGCAACACCTACAAGAACGGCGGTCCCCAGACGGGTGTCGAGCGCGCCTTCACCCTGATGACGAGCGGGAGCGCCGACGTGCTCGACGCGTTGATCGCGGGTGTAAACATCTGTGAGCTGGATCCTGCCGAAGACAGCGTCGGCTACGGCGGTCTGCCGAATGCGGAGGGCGTGGTGCAGCTCGACTCGTGCTGCATGCACGGTCCTCGGAAGCGCGCCGGCGGCGTGGCGGCGCTCGAAGGCGTCCGGACGCCGTCGCTCGTCGCGCAGTCAGTGATGGACACGACCGACCATCATCTGCTAGTGGGCAAAGGCGCGCAGGACTTCGCGCGGAACATGGGGTTCACGATCGAAGACGACCTCAACACCCAGAAATCGCGCGGCCTCTGGCTCGAGTGGAAGCGGCGGGTCGATCCGCAGCACTACCTCGATCCGAAGAACCGCGCGCAGGCCTGGCACGACGCCGGCCTTCAGATGGCGCGCGAAGGCCTGATCGACCGCGAGCACTACTACGGCACGATCAACTGCAATGGCGTCAACGCGAAAGGCGAGATCTGCGGCGTCACGACGACCAGCGGCCTCGCGTGGAAGATCCCAGGGCGCGTGGGCGACTCGCCGATTCTCGGGGCCGGCCTGTACGTCGACGGGGAAGTCGGCGCTGCGGGATCGACGGGCAGGGGCGAGGCGAACCTGTACAACCTGTGTTCGTTTCTGATTGTCGAAGAGATGCGCCGCGGCGCACATCCCAAAGACGCGGGGCTGACCGCGCTCCGGCGCGTGGCGAAGTCGACCGTGGAGAAGCGGCTGCTGAACAGCCGCAACCAGCCGAACTTCGGATTGAACTTCTACATCTTGAATGTGCGCGGTGAATACGCCGGCGTGTCGATGTATCCGGCGAGGTTCGCGGTCTGCAGCGAGCAGGGGGCGCAGACATTGAACACCGAACCCCTCTTTCAGGGATCGCCGGACTGACGCGCCGTCGGAGGATCGCGCTGAAGGCGCTGGCCAGCGCGGCGAGGGTTCACGGTCGCACCTGTGGGCCGAGCATGAGACCCGGAAGAGGGCGGGCACGATCTGCCCGCACGTGTTCCATCGCGCCGGCCGTCGCGCATTGTTGTGTCGATGGAGTTCGCGACCGGGACGCTTTCGCTGGCCGGTGCCGACCTCCTACAATCCCATATGCACGAACACCGGCATCCGCCCCAGTCGCTGCGCCAGCGTCTGCACGAGATCATTTTCGAGGCCGACACGCCGGCGGGACGGGGCTTCGACAACGCGCTCCTGGCGTGTGTGGTCGCCAGCGTCGTCGTCGTGATGCTCGAGAGCGTGGCCGAAGTGAAGGCGCAGTATGGGCAGACCTTGCTCGCGCTCGAGTGGATCTTCACCGGGATTTTCACCGTCGAGTACGCGCTGCGTCTCTACTGCGTAGGCAAGCCGCTGCGTTATGCGACCAGTTTCTTCGGCCTGGTCGACCTGATGGCCGTGCTCCCGAGCTACCTCAGCCCGCTGCTGCCGGGCGCGCAGAGCCTGCTCGTGATCCGCGTGCTTCGCATGCTCAGGATCTTCAGGATCTTCAAGCTCGCCGAGTGCGTCAGCGAGTCGAGAGACCTGTGGGATGCGCTGCGCCGCAGCCGGCGCAAGATCTTCATCTTTCTGTTCACCGTCACGATCATCGTCGTGATCGTCGGTGCGACGATGCATCTCGTCGAAGGCCCCGAGCACGGCTTCACCAGTATCCCGACCAGCGTCTACTGGGCGGTCGTGACGCTGACGACGGTCGGCTACGGCGACATCTCCCCCCAGACCCCGCTCGGCCGCTTCCTCGCAGTGCTCGTGATGCTGATGGGTTATGGGATCATCGCCGTGCCAACCGGCATCGTCACCGCCGAGATGTCGCGCTGGACGCACGCTCCCGTCTCGACCCAAGCCTGCCCGGGCTGCGGGGCGGAAGGGCATGACCACGATGCAGTGTTCTGCCGTAAGTGCGGCGCGCGACTCTGACGTTTCGTCGCTGGCGGGCGCGAGAGCTGCGAGGCTGGAGGTCCGGCTCAGACGAACTCGATGAACCGGACGTCGATCCGGCCATCACTCACCTCTAGGATGGCCACGCTCGGCTTCAGGTTGAAGCGCGCCGGACCTGCCGAGCCCGGATTGACCACCACACGTTTATCGGGCGCCCGATACAGGAGCGCCCGGTGCGTGTGGCCGTACACCAGGATGTCTGCCGTGTAGCGCGCCAGCAGCGCCTCGGGCGTTGGGCTGCCGAGTTCGTCGCCGTGACTCACGTGCAAGGTCCGTCCGCCCACTGGCAGCGTCCGGGCACGCGGCAACGACGGGTCGTGGCGGTCGTCGACGTTGCCAGAGACGGCCTCCACGGGCGCAATCGCCGCCAACGCGCGGAGCACAGCGCGGTCGCCGACGTCCCCCGCATGCACGATGCAATCGACGCCCGAGAACACGCCTGCCAGTTGCGGCCGGACGCGCCCGTGCGTGTCCGAGATGAGTCCGATCACCACGGGCGAACAGGTAGCATTAGGGACACATGATAGAGACAGTTCACGGGCGACGAGTGGCGGTGACCGGTGCCGCCAGCGGTATTGGAGCGGCAACGGCGCGAAAGCTCAGCGCCGACGGCTGGCGTGTGGCCTGCCTCGACCGCAACCTCGAAGGGGCCCGGGCCACGGCAGGCGCCCAGGGCGTTGCCGTCCAGATCGACGTCGCGGACGAGACGTCGACGGTGGCGGGGTTCGCGCAGGTGCGCGAGGCGTTCGGCGGCCTGGATGCCCTGGTGACGGCGGCCGGCGTCATCGAGACGGTGCCGTTCCTCGACACGACGGTGGAACAGTTCCGCCGCCTGTTCGACATCAACGTGATCGGCTCGTTTCTCAGCGTGCGCGAAGGCGCGAAGCAGATGCAGCCGGGTGGCCGCATCTGCATGGTGGCGAGCATCTCCAGCTACACCGGCGGCGGCTACGTGGCGACGGGCTCCTACGCCACGAGCAAGGGCGCGGTGCTGACGATGATGAAGAGTTGCGCACGGGCGCTGGGCGACAAGGGCATTGCGGTGAACGCGGTCGCGCCAGGCTTCATCGACACGCCGTTCGTGGCCTCCGCGATGAGCGATCCGGTGCGGCGAGCCCAGGTGGTGGCGGCCGTCGGCAAGGTGGGCACCGCCGAGCAGATCGCGGAGTGCGCGGCGTGGCTGATTTCACCAAACGCCGATTTCGTGCACGGATCCACGTTGATCGCCGACGGCGGCGTGCTGATGCATTGAACCACGCGTCAGGCGCGTCGCGTGGTCCGGTGTGTGGGCGTGGCCGTCCAGGGATCCTCCGGCCAGGGATGCTTCGGATAGCGGCCCCGCAGCTCCTTCCGCACCTCGGGGTAGGTGCGGGCCCAGAAGCTGCGGAGGTCCGTGGTCGTTTGCACCGGCCGCCCGTTCGGCGCCAGCAGTTCGAGCACCAGCGGTTGCTGCAGGGGACCAAGGCGGGGCGTCTCGGCGAGCCCGAACAGCTCCTGCAGCTTCACCGCCGCGCAGACCGTCCCGTCCTCACGATAGTCGAGCCGCGCGGGCCGGCCGCTGGGCATGGGCAACGACGTTGGCGCGGTGGCGTCCAGTTCGCGTGACGTGTCCCACGGCAAGGCGGCACGAATGTCGAGATCGTGGAGCGAGCGCGCCGAGGCCGCTGCCGTTTCGGAGAGCGCGACGATGTCGACATCCACGCTGGCGAATCGCGCCCGACGCAGCAGTTGCTGTGACGCCTCGTCCAGCGGTCGCTCGCGCCACGCGGCGGCGAGCAGACGTGCCCGTTCAATCGGGTCCGCCGCGACGGGCTGCTCGGCCATGACGATCGCGTCGTAGCGCGACACCGCAAACGCCTTTACGGTGCCGGCGTCGTCGAGCCGATGCTCGGTTGCACGCGCGGTCGGCGTGATCCAGCCGGGCTCGACGCGTGACGCCATCCTCACCAGAGCCTCGGCTTGTCCCTGGCGGCCGCCCGCCAGATCCAGCGCAACGAGCCACTCCCCTTCCAGGACCGCGGACTCGCGTCCCATCGTCGCGCCGCGTCCCGAGGCCAGCACCAGCCTCGATCGGTCGTTCGCGCGCCGTCGCGCCACGCGGTCGGGGAATCCGGCGAACAGCGAACGGCGGAGTTGCGCCTCGTCGATGTGGTCTCGAACCGCCTCACCGAGGACGCTGCGGCCGAGGCGGTGGACGGCCTCTGCCACCTGCCGCGTGTGTGGCGGCACGCTCGCCCAGTGGTCGATCAGCGGCACCAGATCGCAGGTGGTCGCGGCCGCGGCGGCCGCGGCGGGTCGTCTCTCGGAAAGCAGCGCGCAGGCCGCGGCCGCTTCCCAGGCGCCGCCCGCGGCGATCAGCACACACGCGAGACGTGGATGCAGCGGCAGCCGGCGCAGTTTATGGCCGAGCGGGGTGACGAGCGTCCCCACGATCGCGCCGAGGCGCTCCAGCAGTTCCCGGGCGGCCTGCACGCGCTCCGGCGCAGGCGCCTCGAACCACCGGAAGCGCTCCGGCGTGCTGCCGGCCGCCATCAGGCCCAGCACCACGCCCGCCAGATCAACGCGATCGACCTCGGGTTCGCGCGCGGGGCGCAGACGATCCCGCGCGTCCCACAGCCGCCACGCGCGCCCGGGGCCGAGTCGGGCCGCACGCCCGGCCCGCTGCGCCGCACTGTCCGCGGTCACGCGTTCGAGCACCAGCGTGTCGATGGCACGCTCCGCGTCGTACCGTGCCACCTTCTGCCAGCCGCCATCGACCACCAGCGATACGCCGGGCACGGTGAGCGACGTCTCGGCGATGTTCGTGGCCATCACCACGCGGCGGCGCCGCGCACCCGGCAGCAGCGCACGATCCTGCGCGTCCGCGCCGAGCGATCCGTGCAGCGGCACCAGGTCGAGGTCGTGGCGCTCGCCAATCCCGCGTGCGTCCTGCAGCGCGCGCTCGATCTCGCCGGCGCCGGGCAGGAAGCACAGCACGTCACCCGGGCCCGACGCGAGCACCGTTGGCAAGACGCTGGCGACCGTCTCATTGGGCGCGTAGATCACTTCGAGGGGATGTGCGGCGCCCGCCACGGCCACGAGGGGGCAGCCATCGAGATAGGCCTGAACCGGCAGCGGGTCCATCGTGGCCGACATCACGATCACGCGGAGATCGCTGCGTGCGCGCCACGCCTCGGAGGTGAGCGCGAGGCCGAGGTCCGTGTGCAGGCTGCGCTCGTGGAACTCGTCCAGGATCACGGTCGAAACGCCCGTGAGCAGCGGGTCCTCGTCGAGGTAGTGGGTCAGCATGCCCTCGGTGACGATGAGCACACGGGTGTCGGCCGAGGAGCGGCGGTCGAAGCGGACGTGCCAGCCCACTTCGCGCCCGAGGGTCCAACCCTGTTCGTCGGCGATCCGGCGCGCGACCGAGCGCGCGGCGACACGGCGCGGCTGCAGCACGACCACGCGCCCGGCGTCCGCCACCGCCGGCGGCACGCGTGTGGTCTTGCCGGCGCCCGGTGGGGCAACGACTACCGCCGCGCGATGCGAGGCGAGCGCGGCCCGGACGTCCGGCAGGCTCGCATCAACCGGCAGCGGAGGGAGGCCGTGTCTCAGGGAGCGGGCTCGATCCGGAGCAGGGTGCCGTTGGGCGCGCGGCCGCCAGATGTCTTCTCGGTGGCCACGTAGAGATTGCCGTCCGGCCCCTGCTGGACGTCCCTGATGCGATCGTCGAACGTCGTCAGGAGCGTCTCGCGCTGCTCGTTCTGCTGCGGCTTCGGCATGTCGAACGCGACGCGCCACAGCGCCTTTCCGTTCAGCGCGCCGAGGAACGCGTTGTTCTTCCACCCCTTGAACTTGTCGCCGGTGTAGAAGATGAGACCCGATGGGCTGATCGACGGCACCCAGAACATGCGCGGCTCGTCCATCCCGGGTTGCGTCCATGGAATCTTCGTGCCGGTGTAGTTACGGCCGGGCGACGCGAGCGGCCACCCGTAGTTGTGCCCCGGCAAGAGGATGTTGATCTCGTCGCCGCCGAGCGGCCCAATCTCCGATTCCCAGAGCTCGCCGGTCACGGGGTGGTACGCGAGGCCGTACACGTTGCGATTGCCGTAGGTGTAGATCTGAGGCAATGCGCCCTGGCGTCCGACGAAGGGGTTGTCGGGCGGGATGCTGCCGTCGTCGCGCAGGCGCAGGATCTTGCCGAAGTCGTTGTCGAGCGCCTGCGCCCTCATGCGCTGGCTCGTGTCCTCCGACCCGTTGCAACACAAGCCATCGCGGTCGCCGACGGTCATCAGGATCGTCCCGTCGCGCAGGAACATGATGCGCCCCGGATTCGCGCCGGACTTATCCCAGGCCTCGGCGACGAACAGCTCTTTGAATTCGGTGAGCGTGTCGCCCGTCAGCGTGCCGCGGCCCAGAGCCATGGTGCTCCCGCGCGGGCCGTGCTTCTGATACGACAGGTAGACGAGATGGTTCTGCGCGAACCCGGGATGCAGCGCGATGAAGTGCAGGTTGTCGTTGACGTTGCCGGTCGACCCCGCCGGCACCGGTGGCGTTTCCCAGGCTGGCTTCGGCAGCAGCACCCCGTCGCGGATCACGCGCAGCTGGCCTGGCTGCTCGCTCACGAGGATCGTGTGTTCGTCCGGAAACGCCACGCTGTACGGATGCGCGAGCCCGCCCGCCACCAGCGTGACCGTGATGCGCTGCCCGGTGGCGGTGTTCAAGGCGACAGGGCCTGCTGCGGCCACAGACGGCGAGGGCGCAGGAGCCTGCGCGAGAACCAGCGAGGTGCCTGCGAGCAGCGCTGCCGCGATCGCGGCGTACGAGATCGATCTACGAACGGTCATCGAAATCCTCATGCGGCCCGTATGACGCTCCTTGCGCCGAAGGGCCGAGCGAGGATAGCAGTCCTCACGCACTGGCCGCCACTCCACCCAGGTTGTCTGAGGGGTTCCTCGAGGACACGAATCAGCCTCGAGGCTGTCGGTTGTCGATGTCCTTTATCAGCGCATCGATAGAGGCCTTGCGGCCAGCGGCGTATGCGAGGGCCCATCGTTCGGGGCCGAGCCGGGCCTGGCTATCCCGCTCCACCTGCTCTCGGAGGTGCCGCGAGGAGCTGTCGACGACAATGACGCCGGTGCCGTCCGTGACCGCGTCCTGAGCGCCGAGGATCCGCGCCACCCACCTATCATCGCCCTTGAGTGCGGCGGCGGCGGCCAGTACGACCAGCGCGCCCACGAACGCAAGTGAGTGGTCTTTGAGCTCGCGGATGCGCGTCAGGCTGTCGCGTATCAAAGCGATCGCTTCATCGGCGTCCCCGCGCCGCACGGCCAGGATGGCGCGCAGGTACGCAACGAGCGACAGGAACCATGGACCCGCGTCCCGAAGCTCCGACGTGGCCTCATCGAGCAGGCGTTCGGCCTGTCCCGCGTCGCCGGTTGCGAGCGCGACCCACGCCAGTCCGGTCAACGATTGCCCGGTCGCCCACCGAATCGCCTGCGCCCGGAACCCTTTCACACTTCGGGCAAGGCGGTCGCGGGCCGCATCCAGATTGCCCACGACATGTTCGACGAACCCCAGGATCCACTCGGCGTGCACTGCGGCATCCGTGTCGCCTGCACCCTCCGCGAGTATCAGGGCACGCGAGACATTGGTGCGCGCGCGGTCGAAATCTCCCTGCATGTACCGCATGACTGCCGCGCCATTGAGCACCCTGGATTCGACGCCCGGCGGTAGCGGCGGCCGACTCAGAATCTCTTCATACCAACGAAGCCCTTCGATGGCATGGCCCCGAACGACCCAGAACCACAGGAGTCCCCACGCGATGTGGGACGCTTCCGTCACACGGCCGCGCTCGACGAGCCACGTCAGGACGACACGGTAACTCTCGAGATCTTCACGCACGCGATCCAACCATTCGACCTGTGCAGGTCCAACCAGCCCCTCCACGGCCAGCGACACTTCGCCGGCGCAGTAGCGCGCCAATCCCTCCAATGCGTCATCGCGCTCACCCGCCGCCGTGAGTTCGAGAGCCGCGTACGCACGCACCGTCTCGAGCATCCGATACAGCGGGCGCGTGGCGACCACGGGAGAGTCGGATCGCAGAAGAAGGCTCTTGTCGATCAGACCTCCCACCACGCGGAGCGCTGCGCCAGTATCCGAAACACCCTCACGGCCGGCGAGGACGGCCTCCGCTGCGTCGATCGGAAAGAGACCTGTGAGCGCGCCGAAGCGACGGAAGGCGCGCTGCTCCTCCGGGTCGAGGAGCCGATAGCTCCAGGCGACCGTCGCGTTCATCGTCTGTTGACGCTCGGGGAGATCGCGTGCGCCGAAGGTGCCGAGCAGGCTCTCGTGCTCGAGACGGCGGCGCAGATCGTCGAGCGTCAGCGCTTTGATCCACGGGGCCGCCAGTTCGAGCGCGAGCGGCAGCCCATCGAGGCATCGGCAAATCACAGTCACGGTCGGACCGTTCGCCGGCGTGAGGCGGAAGTCGGGCTGCACGTCCCGCATCCGCTCCACGAGCAGACGCACGGCTGGCACACGCGCCAGATCGGCAAGCGACATTTGCGAAGGCGGCGCCAACTCGAGAGGCCCGACGACGTACTCGCGTTCGCCCCGCACGTGGAGCGGCGCGCGGCTCGTGACCAGCAATCGAAGCGAGGGCACCGACGTCAGGAGATCCGCGACCAGCGTCACCGCGTCCAGCAGGTGCTCGAAATTGTCCAGCACCAGCAGCGTGGGGCGATCCGCGCACGCGGCCCGCGCGCGCTTCGGCAGGTCGAGCGCCGTCACGTCCGACAACCCGAGCGCCTCGGCGATGGCCGGCGCGACGAACACGACGTCCCGAATCGCGGCCAACGAGACGAACACCACGCGAGGGGCGCGCTCTTTCGCGATCGTGCGTGCGAGTTCCAGCACGAGCCGCGTCTTGCCGACTCCTCCGGGTCCGATGAGGGTGATCAGGCGTGATACGGGATCACCAAGCCACTGCCGCAACGTCTCCATTTCGATGTCGCGGCCGAGAAGGGGCGTGAGGGGCAATGGCAGCGACGCGCCGACCAGCTCATCGGCGGCCGTGGCGTGAGCAGAGGCTCGAACACTCCCTAGAAACGCGTCGCGGTGCGCGCCGGTCAGGTCCAGAGCCGCGGACAGCGCGCGCAGGGTCTCGACACGGGGTCGTCGTCGTTCACCGCGCTCCAACGCGCTTACCGCATGGACCGACAGGCCTGCGATCGTCGCGAGCTCCTCCTGCGTGAAGCCCGCGGCTTCGCGGAGTGCCTTCAGTTGCGCCCCAAATGACTCCGGACGGACAATCGCCACGTCAGCGCCCGAGCCCTACTTCAACTCAGGCTGGCCCACGTCCTTGAACTGCGCCACGTCCTCGCCTCGGATGTACTTGTCCATCCAGCCGAGAATGGCTCTCAGGCGTTCGATGCGGTGCCACGGTTGTCCGCTCCGGGACAGCTCGTGCGTCTCATTGGGGAAGCGGACCATTGCCGTCGGGCGCTTGAGGAACTTGAGTGCGCGGAACAGTTGCTCGCCCCCGCTCTCGGGAGGCGTGCGCCAGTCTCCCTCGCCCAGGATGAATGCGATCGGCGTTTGTATCTTCTCGACCTGGGTGATCGCTGACCGGCTCGCATACTCCTGCGGATCGCGGAATGGCGGCTGACGAAACCATTCTGGCTGGAAGAGCGTGAAGTCTGCGGTGTACCACCACGAGGCCCAGTTGGCGATATCGCGCTGCGACACGGCCGCCTTGAAGCGATTCGTCTGCGTCACCGTCCAATTCGTCAGCACGCCGCCCCCGCTTCCACCCGTGACACCCAGCTGATCCGGGTCGGCCCATCCGCGCTTGATCAGCTCGTCCACGCCCGCCATCAGATCCCGGTAGTCGTCGCCCGGATACCGGTACTGAATGATGTTGCCGAATTCCTGACCATAACTCGTGCTGCCTCGCGGATTCGGATACAGCACGAGATAGCCGTTCGCCGCCAGCCATTGGAACTCGTGATCGAAGACCCACCCGTAGGCCGAATGCGGTCCGCCGTGAATGTCCAGAATGAGCGGATACGTCCGGCCTGGTTGAAAGTCCGGCGGCCGTTGCACCCAGGCGTGAATCTTCCTGCCATCGAACGACGTGTACCAGATCTCTTCCGGCATCGTCAGATTCAGCTGCGAAAACAGCGGCAAGTTCACCTGCGTCAACCGCCGCGGCTCTCCGTCGCCGATGGAGAACAGGTCCCCGATCTCCGTGGGGGTGGAGATGAGCGCAATGATGCGTCGGCCGCCATCGGCGCTGCGGTAGCTCTGCACCGCCTGCTTGCCGCGCGTGATCTCGCGCGCCGCACCGCTGTCCGCGTCGAATCGATACAGGTTTGCGCTGCCCTCCCGCGCCGCAATCGTGATGATCGAGCGCCCGTCGTGACTCCAGAGCACCGGACTCGCCCCGGCCGCGCGGGGGGGCGCATTGTCACCTCCGACGCCGTCCGCGACATCGTAGTCGAACGACGTCGTCAGGTTGCGCGGCCGGGCGTTCGGGGTCAGCGCCACCGTCCAGAGATCCGGCTGCGTATACGAGCGCACCGGCTCGTTGACACTGGCGACGAACGCGATCCGCGTTCCGTCCGGCGACAGCGCCACCTGCCCGATGTCCGTGTCAAGCGCGTTGAGTAGTTGTGTGGCGCCTCCAGCGGCAGGCACCACGAAGAGATCGCTCTTGGGCAGCTCGTAGTAGGACTCGTGCAGATGTGACTTCGTGAAGTAGATTTGGCGCCCGTCGATCGACCAGACGAACTCGTTGTCTTCCCACGCGCCCTGCGTAATCTGCTTCGCGGTGCGCGTGTCCGGCGGCGGCGCCGATGCCTCGGCGACCCAGATGTGCGCTGGGCGAGTCGGATCGAGATAGCCATCGTCGTTCGATCGGTAGACCGCGCGCGTAATCGTCCGCATGTCGGATTCACGCGTCGCGTCCAGGCAACTGTTCTGGGCGTTCCCGGCCGGGCACTCGCGTGGCTCGCGCGCCTCGCGTGCTTGAAGATCCCGCGGCGCCGTCTCGCTCTTGAAGGCGATGCGCGTGCCATCCGGGGACCACTTCGGGCTGGCCGCGCCCTTCGGCAGATCCGTCAGCGGTGCCGGCTCTCCTCCTCGCATCGAAAGGAGATAGAGCTGTGGCGGCAGACGTTTGCCGTCCTGTTCCAGTGCGCGCATGAAGACGAGGCGGGTGCCGTCGGGCGACCATCGCGGCCCCGAATCGCGCGGCCCCGTCGTGAGCCGCCGCGGCGGCTCGTCCCCAGCCGTCGCGACCACGAACAGCGCCGTGTCATATCCCTCTTTCTTCGCATTCACACTCACCCGCACAAAGGCGATGCTGGCGCCGTCGGGCGAGACCTGCGGATCCCCGATCCACGTGAACTGAAAGAGGTCCGTTTCCGTGATCGATCGCTTCGACTGCCCGGCGAGCGCGCAACCGAGGAGCATGACAACCAAGGCTGCCGCGGGTAGAGACCGAGAACGCATGCAGGTTCCTCCACCGATGCCGTGTCTTCCCAGGTCAGCTCAGACGATGGTCGAGCTAGAGTCTAGCCGAGTCAGCGCCAACGAATCTGGGCCTGTGGCACGCCAGGGCCGGTGGACGGATCGACGTGGCTGAACGGGCCACCCTGAGGGTTCGCGAATCTATCGGCCCTTGGCGTTGCACGCTTCGCGGCGGACGTCGAGGCCGGTGCGCTCCGCCGCCGCTGTCTCGAACCTGCCACGGTCCGAGATCGGTCCACCTGGGGCGATGCGTTCGAAGAAAGAGAAGGCGCTCACGCCATCGGTGACGTGCGGATCGCTCAGGATTTCGATCGCGTGCTGGAGCTCGTGGCCGATCTGCGCCATGAGCACGCAATCCAGCCGGCGCGCGTCAACCTTGATCCGGAGGACACGAAACGGACCCGAGACCTGGACGGCCAACAGCAGGCAGGCTGCCACGCCGTGTCCACACTTGCCGTCGTCCACGTAGACGAGGCCGTCGGTGCCGTCGATGGTTGCGGTCAGCCTCCGGAACGTCGCCGATGCGTCGGACGCGCGGCCGATGAGGGCGGCAACCTCTGGACTGTTGGAACGCACTTTGGGGATGCGCGTTTCGGTGGCGTCTTGCTCTGCCGCCTGGGCACGTCCGAAGGGCCCAGCGCCGTGACCGAGGCCCACGTTGAACGTCAACATCAGCAGCGCCAGCTTTCGCATTTCGTCCCCCTGGTCCTCCCGGCCGGGCGTGAGCGGGAGGTGGGTCGAAACGCGGAGAGTGGGGATAGACTGCCTCATGACCGCGCCGAAGGCGGCCAGATGCCACGGTCGCTGAGGGTCATGGACCAGACAGAGGGTCAGACCGGCGCAGTCAGCCGCCTGCTGAAAGCATGGGGCGGCGGCGATCTGCGGGCGCGCGACGATCTGGCGCCGGTCGTCTACCGCGAACTGCAGCGCCGGGCCGGCGCGTATCTGCGCCGCGAACGCCCCGACCACACGCTGCAGCCCACGGCGCTGGTTCATGAGGCGTTCATGCGGCTCATGGGGCAGGACCGGGTCGCCTGGCAGAATCGCGCGCACTTTTTCGCGATGGCGGCACAGATGATGCGCCGAATTCTCATCGATCACGCCCGCGAACAGCAGGCGGCCAAGCGTCCCGGAGCCGGGGTGAAGGTGACGCTGGACGAACGCATCGGCGCCGTTCAGCCGCGAGAGTGCGAGTTCATCGCGCTCGATCGAGCGCTCGGCGAGCTCACGCGCATCGATCCCCGGCAAGGGCAGATTGTGGAGCTCCGCTACTTTGGCGGACTGTCGGAACAGGACGTCGGCGAAGTGCTGTCGATCTCGCGCGCGACCGTCACGCGCGAATGGCAGACCGCGCGCGCGTGGCTCTATCGCCGGATGACGGCGGGCCCGGTCGGGAAGAACGCATGACCCCCGAGGCGGGCGGCTGGGATCGTGTGAAGCCCGTGTTTCAGTCGGCGCTCGAACAGAGCCCCGAGACGCGGCCAGCTTTTCTCGACGCGGCCTGCGGCGACGATCGGTCGCTGCGCGCCGAGGTCGAGTCGTTGCTGCGCGCGCACGAGCAGGCGGGGAGCTTCGCCGAGCGGCCCGCCATCGACAGCGTGACTGGCCGCCCCCTGCAGCGTGGGGACCGCCTTGGCCCGTACGAGATCGTGGAGCTGGTGGGCGCCGGCGGGATGGGCGACGTCTACCGCGCGCGCGACACGAAGCTCGAACGCGACGTCGCGATCAAAGTCCTGCCGCCGCTGTTCAGCGCAGACGCGACTCGCCTGGCGCGCGTGGCGCGCGAAGCCCACGTGCTCGCCTCGCTGAATCATCCACACATCCTCACCGTGCACGACGTGGGGGATCTGGAAGGCCGGCCCTATCTCGTCACCGAATTCGTCGACGGCGGCACGCTCAAGACCTGGACACGGAGCGACACGCGGACGTGGCGGCACAGCGTCGACCTGCTCGTGGGTGTCGCCGACGGCCTGGCCGCCGCGCACGCGGCGGGCATCGTCCACCGGGACGTGAAGCCGGACAACATCCTGGTCTCGACACATGGCTATGCCAAGCTCGCCGACTTCGGACTGGCGAAGCTGTTCGAGGTCCCCGCCGACGCGAAGGCGACGGACTCGGTGGCGGCGAGACATTCGCAACCGGGCCTGATCGTCGGGACGATCGCCTACATGTCGCCGGAGCAGGCGGCCGGCAAGCCGGCCGACGCGCGCAGCGACATCTTCTCGTTTGGCGTCGTCCTCTACGAGGTGTTGTCTGGTCGTCAGCCGTTTGCGGGCGCGTCCGATCTCGAGGTGCTGCAACGAGCGCAGCACCACACGCCCGATCCGCTCGACGGAGAGATTCCGCCCGCGCTGCGCATGGTGGTCGAGAAGGCGCTGGAGAAAGATCCGGCGGAGCGCTACCAGTCGATGCGCGACGTGGTGGTGGATCTCCGCCGTCTGTCCCGCCAGACCGCCGAGACACTCGCACCGGTCGCCACGCGCTCGCGCCGAAGGGTCGCGATGGCTGTTGCCGCGCTCGTGATCATCGCGATGGGCGCCGTGGCGCTCTGGAGGATGAGACCGGCGGCGACGGATGCGCCACGGATCCGCTCGATCGCCGTCCTGCCGTTGCAGAACCTCTCACGCGATCCGGATCAGGAGTTCTTTTCCGACGGCACGACCGAATCGTTGATTTCCAACCTGGCGCAAATCCACGACCTGGAGGTCACCGCACGCCAGTCGGTCATGCGCCTCAAGGGCACGACCAAGACGGTGCCGGAGATTGGCCGCGAGCTGGGCGTGGACGCGATCGTCATCGGATCAGTGCAGCGCGTCGGAGGGCGGGTTCGGATCACGGCCCAATTGATTCGCGCATCCACCGACACGCATCTCTGGGCCAGTGAGTACGAACGCGATGCCGCCGATGTCCTGAAGCTCGAGGCCGAGGTCGCGCGGACCATTGCCCAGGAGATTCAAGCGCGCCTCACGCCGGAGGAAGCCAGCCGCCTCGCCAGCGCCCGGCGCATCAACCCGGACGCCCGCGAGGCGTTGCTGGTCGGGCGCTACCTTCTGGACAAGATCATCCTGGAGGACATCAGGAAGGCGATCCCGTACTTCCAGCGAGCGATCGAGCTTCAACCGGACTACGCGCTGGCGCATGCGTCGCTCTCGCAGGCACTGTGGGGGCTCCAGCTCAATGGGGTGACGAACGTCGACGGGCCGATGCGCGCGGCCGCGGCGAAGGCGATCGAGATCGACGCGAACCTCAGCGAAGCCCATGCGGCCATGGCCTTGATCAACGTCGGAGATTGGGATTGGGCCGGCGCCGAGCAGCACGCCCGGCGTGCAATCGCGTTGAATCCGGACATCGATAGTCCCCTTGCGATCGTGCTGCACCTCACGGGGCGCCACGCTGAAGCCATCGCTCTGTCCGAGCATGCCGTCAAACTGAACCCGCTGTCTTCAGAGGCTCATCGTTATTACGGGAACACCTTGTTCTGGGCGCGCAAGTATGAGGATGCCGTACCTCGTCTGAAGCGGGCGATCGAGCTCGAGCCGCGCAGCATTGCCATGGGCATGTTAGGGGCGGCCTACCAAGGGTTGGGGAGACTACAGGAGGCGCAGGCCGTCTTCGAGCGCCCCGAATTCCGCAACAGTCCGCACAGGGCCGTGGTGTACGCACGGCTGGGGCGGCGCGAAGATGCACTCAGGGTCTTGAACGATCTCGTCACGCGAGGGGGGCGTGTCGACCCGCAAGTCATGGCGATCGCCTATTTCGCGCTGGGCGACAAGGATCGCGGCTTCGAGTGGCTCACCAAGGCGTTCGACCAGCGCTCCGGATTCATATCAGCGGCGAACATCAACCCGGGGTTTGACGGCGTCCGCGACGATCCGCGCTTCAAGGCGCTGGTGGCGCGCCTGAATCTCCCGGACTGAGCAGTTCCTCGAGGGGCTCAGGGCGCCCGCTTAGAGGGATGCGACGGTCGGCGCGAATGGATTGCCACCGAGCGCGTTCGAGATAGCCGCGATCGCGTACTGCGCGCGCACGCTGTTGCCGGCGATGTCGAGCGGCGGGGATACCACGGCAATACCGAACTTGGCCGGTGAGACGGCAATGATGCCGCCGCCAACGCCGCTCTTGGCCGGCAGCCCGGTGTGATAGAGCCACTTGCCGGAGTCATCGTACAAGCCCGCGGTGGCCATGACCGCGAGCACGCCAGGCACCCGGCTGGCGTCGATGACCTGACTGCCGGTCACCGGATTCCTTCCGCCGAAGGCCAGCGTCGCCGCCATGACAGCGAGATCGCGCGCGTTCACACCGATCGAACACTGGCGGGTGTAGAGATCGACCGCCCGCTGCCAGTTGTTCTTGATGTAGCCGTAGGCCAGCATCAGCGCGCCAATGGCCTGGTTGCGCTGGTTGGTGTCCGACTCCGACTGGTAGACGTCCGCCATGATGCACAGCGGACGTCCCGCGGCGGCGCTATGGAAGCCGAGGATTCTGTCCCACGCTTCGTCAGCCGAGGCCCCGAGCACCATACTGGTGGTGGCAATGGCCCCGGGGTTGACCAGCGGATTCATCTCAGGCGAGCCGGCGCCGACGACGGTGCGGATCGCCTCCACCGCGATGATCGAATTGAATCGGGCACCAGTGGCATCCACGCCGACCCGCTTCTCCACCGACTCCAGCCCCTGCTCCTGGATGACCTGTGCCATCGTGAAGACCTTCGAGATCGACTGGATCGAGACTTCCGTCTTCACATCGCCAGCGGCATGGACGCCGCCGTCTGCCGTGACAACCGCGATTCCAAACAGGTTCGGATCCGCGTGCGCCAGCGCCGGAATGTAATCGGCGTTCCTGCCCTCGTCGAGAGCTCTGAACTTCACGTAGGCGGCATCGACCGCCTGCTGAATGTCCCCGCCGTTCATCGAGGCACCTGGCTCGGCATTGTACTGGCGCCAGATTCGGATCGGGCTCTGAGGGTCCGCTCAGAACCGCACGACCGGCCCGATGCTTAGCTGGAACTGTTGCCTGAAGCTTCCGGACTGAGCAGTTCCTCAGCGATTGAACCTGCGATTCCGCCACCTCGTGCCGAGGATCGCCCATGGCACGGTGATGCACCACATGACGAGAACGACGACGAGCAGGCGATCGACGCGGCCCCCGAGGACGTAGACGATGTTCAGGCCGATGGTGCGGGCCATCGGCACCACGATGAACAACGCGACCAACCCGTGGAGGAAGCCGACGAAGAACAAGCCGAGTGGCCCGAACAGCATGGCGAGCACCACCGCGACGCGCACGCTCTTGGGCGTGTCGACGACCACAATGGGGCCGCCGTACCCGACGGGCCCACCGTACCCGACCGGGGCCGCGGGGGCTGGCCAGGCACCGTCGTCGCCGCCGCCGATGTTGGCCCACGATCCTTGCGGGGTGGGATTCTGCAGCGGCTGGTCGTGCTGGGGCGCATGATCGGGGACACCAAAACGCTCGCTCATGGTGCATTTCTAATGCTTCAGCCTGGCCGCCACAAGCGTCAAATTCGCTCTTGCGATGGCGCCGCGCTGGTGCCTGGCTAGCGGATGGGGACGAGCGCGCGGATGGACTCGAGCAGTTGGAGTGCAGCGTCAGCGGCATCGCGGGACGAGAATCCCGGCGGAAGCTCCACGACCGCGCCCTGGTTGGCGATCCGGTTGAATTCCAGTGCCGTTCCGGTCGTGCCAGCCCGCAGCTCCGGGCTCAGCACGACCACCTTCGGACGAGTCGTCTTGAGCAGGATCAACCCGTCGGGCAGGTTGGATGCCGTGAGGATCCGGTAGCCCGATTGCTTGAGCAACTCGCGCACGTAGGCCAGTAGATCGAGCGACGGGTCCACACAGAGGATGTCGGGGCGCCCGATGGAGGACTCGCGATCTCGCGCGCCGTGCAGGTCGGCAATCGAGTCGGTCTCGGTTTCGTAGATCTGAAACACCGCCTTGAGGCGGGTGATCCTCAGGACATCGTCCACCTTCCGAGACAACGCGCAGAGTTTCAGTGCGGCCCCGGCATTTTGCGCGCGCGTGAGATAGCGCGTCAGCATGCCGAGGCCAGCGCTGTCGATGAAATCGACGCCCCCGAGGTGGAGCAGCACGTGCATGCTCATCGGCAGCGTCTCGTCCAGGCACCGTTGGAGCGATTCGGATTCCTCGCCGACGACGATCCGTCCGGTGCAGGTGATGACGGTGACGTCCCCGACGGGGCGACGGCTCAATGCGAGCGACACTGGCTTCCCACCGATCCGGTCATGGCTTCAATTCAGGATGCCAGTGCTGGACGATCCCACGGGCGTCGGCAACGCGCGATCCTAGCTCATTTCCGCTCGGCCAACACGGGTCCCGTCTCTCGCTCATGCCGCGCGCAACACACGGAGCGCCCGCTACGGCAGTTCTGCGACCACCGGGTGCCGCGGCTGGTACAGCATCACTTCGAGGCCACCCGGGAGCTTCATCATCACCGTGATGCCCCATCCTTTGTCTTCGAGTTCACCAGGAATCGCGATCCCTTTCGACTTCAGCTCCGCCGTCGTGCGCGTGACGTCGTCGCACATCAGCGTAAAGAGATGCCGCGTGCCGGCCTCATCGGTCCGGCCTTCGGCCGGATGCACGCCCAGCTCGGCGGGCGGCAGGCGGAAGATGAGCCAGCCGTCGCCGACATCAAGATGCTTCCAGTCGAAGACGTCGCGGAAAATCGCGCGTACTTTCTCTGGTTCGGATGTGTAAAGCACCACGTGCGCACCAGTGATGGCCATGTCGCCTCCAGGAGATTTCGGTAGAGATACTAGAAACGCTTTGCCCGTTCGTACGACGGATTGGGTTTCAACGCAATCTCTGCTTCTGGTCTCGCGTGCTTGCGCCGGCGCGTTGGAGCAGGCTTGCCTATCTGTTCCTGCAGAGGCATGAATCTGCTCCGATGTAGATCAGCAATGCCGCATCTGCGCACCGTTTCACCTGTCTATCGGTGTAGCCTGGTACGAATGATCCTGGCACAGGCACTTGCCGAATACGGCCTGTTCTCGGCACTTCAGGAAGGCATTCTGCAGGCTGGCGTCCAGGTGGAGGACACGCTGCGGCACCCTCAGCCGATCCACTACGGCGTGGCCGGGCTCGTCGTTGTCCTGCTGTGGCTGTTCATGAGGCGTCGCTCGTAGGCCGACGTTTCCCGCTCCGCCACCTTCATGACCGAACGCGAGGCCTTGCGCCTCCTGCACTTGGACAAGGGCTGTTCGCAGGAGCAGTTGCGGCGCGCCTACCGCGACCTCGTGAAGGTGTGGCATCCGGACCGGTTTCAGTCAGATGCGCAGCTGCGCGCGAAAGCCGAACGCACACTGCAAAGCATCAATGATGCCTACGCCCAGCTGCAGGGCAGAACGACGAGTCCAGCGTCCGCCCCTGCGACCGACTCGGACAACGAGCCAGAATCAGCCACCGCGCGCCCGGATGACCACGCGGCCGCAGGCGCGCCACCGTCGCCGAGGGCCGGACGGTTTGCGCGCCATCTCGTGCTCGCGGCGGCGATGGGTGCAGCGGTGGGTGTGGCCTTGGCGCTCCTTGCAATCGTGCGATGGGGTCAGGAACCAGCGCCGGCCGCGCACACCGCCGCGGCCGAAGTGGCCGCGACACCAGGGCTCGCCGATGTCGAGTTGAATGCTGGGCCGCGACTGCCCGCGGCCAGGAAGCCTGCCGGTGCCGCACAGCCGGAGTCAGGGGCCGACCTGTTGACAGCCCGGGGGCGAGGCACCGGGCAGGTGTCGGCGCGAAACGCCACCGCCTGGGACGCGGCAGTGTTGCTGGATGGGCCCTCGGGGGCGCGGGGATTCTTCCTGCGGCGCGGAGCGCAGGTGACGCTGCTCGACGTGGCGCCTGGAACCTACGGCGTGCGGGTGATGTTCGGCGCGATGTGGACGGGCCGCGCGTTCGCCCAGGAAGCCACGTTCTTCCAGCGGGAGGAACCCGTGAGCGTCGTCAGCCGATCCGAGTCGGCCGAGGCGAGGCCACCCCTGATAGTGCTCGATGGCCGCTCGGGAGTGCGGCCCACCGCCGCGTTCGGGCTGGAATAGTCAGGAGAAGTTGTGAGGGGGCGCGGCGACGCGTCGTACTGGCCAGCGCGATCAGTCGTACCATTCGTCATGTCGATCATCGTGCAGAAGTACGGCGGCAGCAGCGTCGCCGACGTCGGGAAGCTTCGCTACGTCGCCGAGCGCGTGATGCAGACCGCGCGCCGCGGACATCAGGTGGTGGTCGTCGTCTCCGCGATGGGCGATACGACCGACGAGTTGCTGGCGATGGCCAAGCAGCTCTCGCCAAACCCGGAGCGTCGCGAGCTCGACATGCTGCTCTCTGCGGGTGAGCGGATCTCGATGGCACTGTTGTCGCTGGCGATCCGCGAGCTCGGCGGCGATGCCATCAGCTTCACCGGCAGCCAGTCCGGCATCATCACCAACGATCGCCACGTCGATGCGCGCATCATCGAGGTGCGGCCGTTTCGGGTGCAGGACGAACTCGCGCGCGGCCGCATTGTCGTCGTCGCCGGGTATCAGGGGGTTTCGTACAAGCGCGAGGTCACGACGCTGGGACGCGGCGGCAGCGACACGACGGCGGTGGCAATGGCCGCGGCGCTCGATGCCGAGTACTGTGAGATTTGCTCGGACGTGGATGGCGTGTACTCCGCCGATCCGCGGGTCGTACCGGCGGCCAGGCGGATCGGCACCCTTTCCTACGAGGAAACGCAGGAAATGGCCGAGGCGGGCGCGAAGGTCCTGAACGCGCAGGCGGTCGAATTCGCCAAGGAAAAGGGGATCGCCATCTACGCGCGCGCGACGCAGGGGCCACTTCCGGGCTCAGACCCGTCCGCTGATGGCACGGTCGTTCGGAAGAGTCCGCCGCGGATGCCGGGTACTGTCGTCGGCGTCGCCAGCGAGCGCGACCTGCTCGTGCTGGACGGCAGCGCCCCGCCAGCCGACGTGCTCGCGCTGCTCGCCGAGCGCCGCGTTCCAGGAAAACAGCTGCACGTGTTCGACGGCCGCACGACAGTGGCGATCTCGCGCGAGAACCTGCACGACGAGGGACAGCTGAGAGAGGCGCTGCAGACTCGACTCGGCGGCCACGCGCGCCTGGTTGACGGCCTCGCCGCCCTGAGTGCCATCGGGGCCGGGATCAACGCGACCTACGACAACGTCCTGGCCGGTTCGGCGACGCTGGCTGGCATCGGCATCGCCCCCGCTGGCATTGCCACGTCATCGTTCCGCATCACGTGGCTGGTGCCCGACGACCGCGTGAAAGAGGCCGTGCGCGCCTTGCACGAGCGCTACATCGAACAGCAGCGGCCGCTCGTGCCGTGACGCAGGTGCGGTTGCGGCGCTCGCCGGGCGCGAGGCGTCACCGCGATATGAGCTAGTATCGCGGGTCGCCGACCCACGGCGTCCTGGGGGTCAGCCGTGTCCGTCGAGCCGTTGTCGATCCTGATACTCGGCGCCGTCTTCCTCATCGCCACCGTCGGGCACATCCACATGGGCGCGCTCGCCATCGCGGCGGCGTTCGTGCTCGGGATGTGCGTGCTGCCCGGCGATGTCGACGCGAAGGTCGATCAGATCGCCGGCGGCTTTCCCGGCGACCTGTTCGTGGTGCTCGCCGGCGTCACGTATCTCTTCGCCATCGCCAAGAACAACGGCACGGTCGACTGGCTGGTGCAGGCGGCGTTGCGGTCGGTGCGCGGTCGCGTGGCCCTGGTTCCGTGGGTCATGTTCCTCGTGGCGGCGGCCGCGACGGCCGTGGGCGCCGTCGCTCCAGCCATGGTCGCCATGCTCGCCCCGGTCGGCATTGCATTCGCGTTGCGTCACCGGCGCAGCCCCGTGCTCGTGGGGTTGATGATCGTCAACGGCGCGAGTGCCGGCAGCTTCTCGCCGATCGGCGTGTTCGGCTCGATTACCAACAGCGTCGTGGAGCGCAACGGCCTCGAGGGGAGCCCGACGATGCTGTTCGTCACCTGCTTCCTGTTCAACGTGCTGCTCGGCGTGATCGCGGTCGCGCTCTTCGGCGGGCAGACCCGTGCGGTCCGGCCCGGGGTGGGCGTGGCGGCCGCAGACGCCGAAGCCGCAACCGCCGGCGACGCCGCCCCGCCGGTTCCCACGCTCAACCTTCACCGCACGCTCACGATCGTGGGCCTCCTCGTGCTCGCCACCGGCGCGCTGCTGTTCGACCTCGACGTCGGCTTCTCGGCCTTCGTGCTCGCGGTCCTGCTGTCCGCCGTCGATCCGGCGGGCGCGAAAGGCGCGATCAATCAGATCGCGTGGTCGACGGTCCTGCTCGTGTGCGGCATCGTCACATACGTGAGCTTGATGCAGACACTCGGCGCGATCGACTACCTCGGCGGCTCGGTCGCGGCGATCGGCGCGGCCGTCGCGGGCGCGCTCGCGATCTGCTATATCGGCGGGCTGGTGTCGGCCTTCGCCTCGACCACCGGTATCCTCGGCGCGCTCATTCCGCTGGCGGTGCCGTTCCTGCAGCGACAGGACGTGAGCGCGATCGGAGTAATCGCGGCGCTCGCGATCTCCGCGTCGGCGGTCGACTCGAGCCCGTTCTCGACGAGCGGATCGCTGGTCGTGGCCAATGCGCCGGAAGAAGAGCGCGAGCTCGTCTACCGCCGGTTTCTGCAGTGGGGGTTCTCGATGGTCGCGCTCGCCCCGGTCACGGCGTGGCTGCTTCTGGTAGTGTCGGGGTGGTTTTGACCCGGGGGGCGCGACGATGACCGACGACACAGTGTCCACCACACCTGCGGCGCTCGACGGCGTTCGCGTGCTCGAAGTCGGGGTGTTCATGGCCGCGCCGTTTGCGACGCTGCAGCTCGCGGACCTCGGCGCCGACGTGATCAAGGTGGAGAGCCTCGACGGTGAGCCGATGCGGGCGTCAGGACCGTTCGTACACGGCGAGAGCTCGCCGTTCCTGCGCCTGAATCGAGCGAAGCGTTCGGTGGCGCTCGATCTCAAGTCGCCCGAGGGCAAGCGGGCGTTCCTGCGCCTCGCGGCCGGCGCGGACGTGGTCGTCGAGAACCTTCGCCCTGGTGCGATGCGCGCGCTCGGGTTGTCCTATGACGACGTGCGCGCCGTCAACCCGCGGATCATCTATGCCTCGGCGTCGGGGTTCGGCCAGGACGGCCCGCTCGCGGATCGGCCGGGGCTCGACATCATGGCGCAGGCGCGCAGCGGGTTGATGAGTATCACGGGTGCGCCCGGCGGCCCGCCCGCGAAAGTCGGCGTGCCGCTGTGCGATCTCGTCTGCGGGTTGTATGTCGCGCTCGGCATCGTGGCCGCGCTGCGCGAGCGCGACCGCAGCGGCGCGGGGCAGTATCTCGACGTGTCGCTGCTCGAGTCGGCCGTGTCGCTCGCGGTGTGGGAGGCGGGGCGGTTCTTCGCCACCGGCGAGGTTCCCGGGCCGCTCGGCTCGGCCCACCAGAGCCAGGCACCGTACCAAGCCGTGCGCAGCGCCGACGGCTGGCTCACGCTCGGCGCGGTGACGCCGAAGACGTGGGCCGCGCTGTGCGCGGCGCTCGGGCTCGAGCGTCTGCAGGAGGACCCGCGTTTCGCGACGGTATCGCTGCGACATGCGCATCGCGATGAGCTCATTCCGCTCATCGAGGGTGAGGTCATGAAGTTGACCCTGGCCGAAGCGGTCGAGCGTCTGGAACGAGTGGGAGTGCCGTGCGCCCCGATTGCCGATTTCAGCGCCGTGTTCAGCGACGAGCACCTGACCGCGCGCGATTTCTTCTGGGACGCGCCACATCGCGCCGTCGGGCTGGTGCGCCAGCTGGGGTCGCCGCTGCGACTGTCGCGGACCCCGCCGCGGCGCGGCGCGGCGGCACCGATGCTCGGCGAGCACACGCGCGCCGCGCTGCGCGAAACCGGCTACACGGACGGGGAGATCGACACGCTCATCGCCACCCGTGCCGCGGCGGTGGTCGCATGAGCGCTGATCTCAAGGTGCAGCGCGACGGCGCCGTGGTCACGGTGACCTTCGACCGCCCGGCGCGGCACAACGCCATGACGTTCGAGATGTACGAGGGGGTGCACGCGGCGTGCGACGCGGTCGATGCCGATCGCGACGTCCGAGTGCTCGTGCTGCGGGGCGCCGGCGGACAGGCCTTCGTCTCGGGCACCGACATCACGACCTTTCGCGATTTCCGCGATGGCGCCGATGGCGTGGCCTACGAGCGGCGCATCGCGCGTGTGTTGAACCGCCTCGAGGACGTGCGCGTGCCGACGGTGGCGGCGATCGAGGGCTACTGCGTGGGCGGTGGGCTCGCGATCGCCGCGGTGTGTGACCTGCGCGTCGCCACCAGGTCGGGCCGGTTCGGCGTTCCGATCGCGCGTACGCTCGGCAACTGCCTGTCGATGAACACGCTGTCGATACTGGTGGGGCAGCTCGGACCGTCAAGGGCCCTGGACCTCGTGCTGCGCGCCCGGTTGCTCGATGCCGCGGAGGCCCACGCCGCAGGTTTCGTGACGGAGATCTGCGACAACGGCGCTCTCGATGGCGCGCTGGCGGGCGTGGTCGAGACGCTGCTGCATCACGCGCCGTTGACGATGTGGGCCGCGAAAGTGGCCGCCGCGCGGCTGCGGCGCGCCAATCTGCCGGACGGCGACGATTTCGTCACGCGGGTCTTCGGCAGCGAAGACTTCCGGCGGGCCGTCGTGGCCTTCGCCTCGGGCGGCGCCCGGAATGCGCCGCCGTGGACGGGAAGCTGACGGGCGACGCCGGCGTGCTAGCCCGCGGGCTCGGTCAATGCGAAGGCGATGAACTCGGGCGGGTGATTCTGGCCGCCGATGGCCACGACGATGTACTGAAGGCCCTTGACCTGGTAGGTCATCATCGTTCCCGTGGTACCGGCCGGGAGCTCGGTTTCCCACACGACTTTCCCGGTCGTCTTGTCGAACGCACGCAGCTTCCTGCCGCCGCCGTTCGGCGGGGTCCGCACATTGACCTGATCGCCCTCGCTCACGAACAGCAACGTCTTCGTCACCAGCGGTGCGGCACGAACCGACTGGCCCAGCGGCGGCAGGTTCAGCCCCTCGAGGAGCGGGTGATGTCGGGGACCATCGCCGTTCGCCACCATCCAGGCCTGCTCGCCCCGATTCAGGTTCAACGCGGTGATGCGCCCGTACGGCGGCTTCGTCAACGGCAGTCCCTGCGGCCCCTGAATCAGCTGGCGCGTGCTGGCCCGGTAGCGGAGGTCCGTGCGCGCCGGATCGCCGGGCAACAGATTCGCCACGAACGGGTTCGTCATCGAGGGCACGTAGAGCATCCCCGTCTCGCGATCGAACGCCGCCCCGGTCCAATCCGCGCCGCCGACCGAACCCGGCATCTGGATCGTTCCCTTCTTGTCCGCGGGCCCGGGGCCTTCGATCGATGGCGGGGTGAACATTGGACCGATCACGTACCGCTTGGCGATCTCGATGGCCTCCGCTCGAAGCTCCGGGGTGAAGTCGATCAGGTCGTCCACGGTCAGGCCCTGCCGGTCGAAGGCCGGTGGCTTGGAGGGAACTGGCTGCGTCAGCGACGCGCGTTCGCCGGGGACCGTTGAGGCCGGCACCGGGCGCTCCTCGATTGGCCACACGGGCTGGCCGGTCACGCGGTCCAGCACGAAGGCAAACGCCTGCTTGGTGACCTGGACGACTGCCTTGATCCTGCGCCCGCTCACCGTGATGTCGGCCAGAATCGGCGCCGCCGGGTTGTCGTAATCGAACAAGTCGTGGTGTACGGTCTGGAAATGCCAGACGCGCTTGCCCGTGGCCGCGTCGAGACACACGATCGATGAGCTGAACAGGTTCGCGCCGAGGCGATGGCCGCCGTACATGTCGTTGGTGGCGCTGCTGGTCGGCAGGTAGACATAGCCCAGCTCGTCGTCGCCACTCATCGGCGCCCAGACATTCGCAGCGCCCGTGTAGCGCCAGGACTCGTTTTCCCAGGTTTCGATGCCGGGCTCCGCCGCACGGGGGATGGGACGGAACGTCCACCGCAGCTGCCCTGTCCGCACGTCGAAGCCGTAGACATCGCCCGGCACGCCGGTCATCCGGGCGGCCGAATCCTGCTCGGCCATCGTCGACCCCAGCACCACGACGTCGCGAACCACGAGCGGCGTCCCGTTCCAGCTGTAGGCCCTTGCACCGCCCGTGGCCGCTGTGAGATCGACACGGCCGCCGGTCCCGAACTCTGCGACTGGTTTTCCCGTGCGCGCGTCCAGCGCGTAGAGGTACTGGTTGCGGAACGTCAGGATGCGTCCGTTGGCGCCCTGGCTCCAGTACGCGACCCCGCGATTGGCGCTTCCTACCGGGAGCTCGCTCACGGGCACCTGCTGCACCCAGATCGTCCGGCCCGTCGCCGGGTCGAACGCCTCGACCAGCCCGATTCCGTTCGACGCATACAGCACGCCGCCGACCATGATGGGGGTCGAGCGGAAGTTGTTGGCCGGGCGCAGCTTCGGATTCTGTTCGAGCAGCGAGGGGTCGAACTGAGGCCGTCGCCAGGCGATGCGCAGCCGTGCGACGTTGTCTTTGGTGATCTGGGCGAGTGGCGAGTACTTCGTGGAGCCGTTATCGCCGGAGTAATGTCGCCACTCAACATCCGCCGGGCCTCGCTGAGCGCCAGGTGACACGGCACCGAACGCCACAACGGCCACGACAACGCCCCATGAAAGTGAACGCACGTCGCACCTCTGCTTCTGGTGTTGCTGGACGGTTTCGCGCTACCTCTCGGCCGGATTCATCGACCGCCGCACATCGATGAGCGCCTGCTGGCTCACGGTCAGGGTTCCTTCCTGCGGGCGGTCCAGATCCGCGATCAGCCCGATGACCGCGGAAAAGCTGACCGCCACGACAAGGATGGTGACCGACCGGACCGTGCCCACCAGCCCTGCGTGATAGCCCATGGCGGCCAGCGACAGCGTGGCGATGGTCAGCAAGGCGGCCCAGATGGCGCCGGGGATGCGGTTCCTCAAGCCGGCGGTCACTCGTTTCGCATGGATGTCAATCACCTCGTTGAGCGACTGAACGAAGAGGCCCACGACAATCGACTCTCCGTGCTGCAGCCCGACCGCTGTAGCGGCCGCCCACAACTGGCCCTGTATCTCTTCCGACCGGAGAATCTCCTGTGCGACCTGGCCGGGCCGGACGGCCTCCAGGCGAGCGTCCACATAGGACCGGAGAAGGGCGCGAATCTCGTCGCGCCTGTCCGGGAGCATCGCCGCACGCAGGTAAGTTGTCCCGATCGCGTTGGCCTCATCGAGCACCAGTTGTTTACGGGTGTCGAAGCGCGACGCCGCCATCCCGAACGTGAACGCGAGCATGAACGCCAGCAGCCCCAGCGTGGCTCCAACCATCGCACCGACAGGCGCCTCCTGCTCTCGACCTGCCTGGCGGTGCCGGTAACTTCCCAGCCGGTAGCCGCCCTCGATGGCTGCCAGGACGAGCACAATAATGGTGAGGAGCAAGCCCCACAGCGGGAGCAGGTCGAGGGCGGTCGTGGTCTGCGTCACCATGATGGCGCGGATGTTATACCGCTTCGCCGTCTCCTTCCTCAGGGAGTCAGGCCGCTCACGTGCGCGCGCTATGATTCACAGGTCTCTGGAGCAGACGATGAAAACACAGCTCTTTGCCCTCCTCGTTGGATTCGCCCTGAGTTCGGTTGGCGCTGCGGCCCAACAGCCGCCGGCGACCGATACAACGGCACCCGCGACAGGTGCGGTCACGCTGCCGACGCCTCGACCTGCGGCGGGATTCGTCCAGCCGACGACCCCGTGGGGTGACCCCGATCTCCAGGGGTTCTGGCCGGGTGTCGAGATGGTGGGCGTGCCGCTGCAGCGGCCGGTGCGGTACGGAACGCGCAACCTCCTCACGGAAGCGGAGTTCGAACAGCGCAGCCGCGAGATCAAAACCGAGGAAGAGTCGCTCCTCGCCGAGATCGACGTGTTCACCGCTGACGTCACCACGCCATGCGCCATCCGCTGCCCGACCTCGCCGACGCCGCACTGGCAGGAGACCGGCAAGCCGTCGCGTCAGGCCTCGCTCATCATCGACCCTGCGGACGGCCGGCAGCCGCCGTTATCGGCCGAGGGGCAGGCGCGGCAGGCCCAGCAGCAGGCGGACGTCAAGGCGCGGATCGCGCGACTTCAGGGGCGCGAAGCCGACACCTATCTCGATCGCAGCCTCTATGACCGCTGCATCACGCGCGGCGTCATGGGATCGCTGTTGCCGACCATCTACAACAACGGCAACGAGATCGTGCAGGGGCCGGGCTACGTCGTGATCCGCAACGAGATGATTCACGAGGCGCGCGTGGTGCCGCTCGACGGTCGTGCCCACCTCCCTGCCGGCTTGACGTCGTATATGGGTGACTCGCGTGGTCGTTGGGAAGGGAACACGCTGGTTGTCGTGACCAGGAACCTGAACGGGATGACCGGTGTCGGTGGAAACGGTGGTGGCCGTTCGAGCAGTCGACTCACGATCACCGAGCGGTTCACGATGCTCGACAAGGACACGCTCCAGTACACGGCCACGATTGACGACCCTGGGACGTGGACGCGCCCCTGGACGCTGTCGTTTCCGTGGAAGCGCGAGCCCGTCTACGGGATGTTCGAGTACGCGTGCCATGAGGGCAACTACGCGATGCGCAACATCCTGAGCATTTCGCGGGCGGCCGAGGCGAGCGCGAGCAAGTAGCGGCGAGCGCCTCCCGCGCTCACACGCGATCAGTCATGACCTCGGTTATCTCCTGGCTCGAGGCGATCGTCGATGCCATCCCGCTCCCGCTGCTGGAGGTGTGGAGCCGATTCAGCTACATCGTCGGCCTGGTCCTGGCCATCTGCGCGTTCGGCGGCTTTACGTTCCGGGTCGGCGAGCAGTGGGGATTCGGCCGGGAGCGGCAGACGTGGGATGCAAAGGCGTTCCTGAGCCTGCCGCTGACGTTCGTGCTGATCATCGCGACGGGCTACATCGGATCGTTCGTCGTATTCGTCGCGGGCGCACAGACGTTCGAGTCGTTGAAGGATCTGGTCGTTCTGCTGTGCATCGTGCTCTTCGGCTATCCCGCATTGATCGCGGTCCCGCCCGCGTACATGCTGTCGGATTTGATCGAAGGCGTGCCGCCGGACTTTGTCCTGAACTGGGCCGAGGGCTACTTCTTCTGGACCGCCTTCGTCTGGATGGCCTATCAGCTCATCGGTCGGAATCCGGATTTCCGCCGGGTGCAGACGTGGAGGCGCTACGGCCTGTTCGTCGTGCTGATCATGCTGCTCGACCCGGTGATGTGGGGGTTCATCTGCTCGGGCCAGTTCACCTCCGACATCTCCTACCGGAACATCTCTTCGGCGCTGTTCTTCACGTTGGCGGTGACCTGGGTCATGGCGCCGGGGGCCTTCCTGGTCGCCTTGCCACTGGCCCGGCGATTCGAATGGTTCTGGGCGGACATCCCGGGACACGTCAGAGAGCGCGCGATTGGCGGCAGCAAATGGATCTGGGAAGCCGGCCGCGGCAGCACGTCGGCGGACGCGGATCCGGTGCAGGAAGGCCTGCCGATCCGGATCTTCATTTTCACGCCGTTCATCGCCCTCCTGCTCGTGATGGTGGGCGCCACGGCGATGGTGGCCCTGCGAAGTGCCGACGATGATGCGGCGAAACTGGCGACCAGACTCCACGAGGAAGCGTCGGCGAGCATCCGCATGCGGCTGGACGAGTACCTGGCACGTTCGCCGTCGCAGATAGACCCGCAACGCAACAATGCTCTCGTCTCCCTGCTGCGAAGCCAGGCCATCGGCTCGGAAGGTCGCGCCTTCCTGCTCGACACGACAAGCGGGATCATCGCCTCGTCCGCTCCCGATGGCGACTTGGTAGTGGCGAGCGCGGTCGCAGCTCTGGCGCGGCAGACGGGCCCGTCGGGCCTGTCTGCAGCGATGGAGTTCCGCTTCGATCACGTCACGGCGAGGCCGCCCTCGCGGGAAACGTGGCTGACCTACGCGACGACGTATCGCGACGACAGCAGAGGCCGTCACTGGATTCTCGTCACGGCCATGCCTGAAGCGTTCTATCTGGCCGGTGCGCGCATCGGCAGCAGCCGTTCGGCGATGGTCTTCGCCCTGGCGCTGGTGCTCTCCCTGGTGCTGGCCGCGGCACTCGCGTCAACGGTGACCGCACCGCTCCGGCGTATTTCGCGCGCGACGCAGGCGATGGCTCGCGGAGACCTGACGACGCGAGTGCCGGGCAGCAAGCTGGAGGAACTGGGAGCCCTCGCGCAATCGTTCAACGACATGGCTGGCAGGCTCAAGACGTCGTTCGACAGCCTGGTCAGCGAAGTCGAGACGCGAAAGAGTCGTGAGCGCGAACTGGAGGAAAGCGAAGCCCGTCTGCGCGTGAGCGACAACCGGCTGCAACTCGCCATCGATGCCGCTGGGCTCGGCATCTGGGACTGGGACGTGGAGCAGGATCGGCTGGTGTGGGACGACTCCAACTACCAGCTCTATGGCATTCGGAAGGAGGAGTTCAGTGGCGCTTTCGACGCGTGGTCCAGGTGCCTGGTGCCGGAAGACGTGGCGCGTGCCAGGGACGACGTCGAGGCCGCACTCCGCGGCGACCACGAGTACAGGTCCGACTTCAGGGTGCGGCGGGCGGACGGCGCAATACGCACCATTCGCGGCATGGGACAGACGATCCGCGGCGCGGACGGCCGGCCCGTGCGCATGGTCGGCCTCAACCGGGATGTCACGGATCTGATCAGCGCTGAGCGCGACCGCGAGCAACTCGTCAACGAGCTGCGAACGCACCAGGAGCATCTCGAAGCGCTCGTGACCAGCCGCACCACCGAACTGCGCGCCGCCAAGGAGGCCGCCGAGAGCGCCAGCCGGGCGAAAAGCGCCTTCCTCGCCAACATGTCGCACGAGATCCGCACACCGATGAACGCGATCCTCGGCTACGCCCAGCTGCTCGAACGCGACCAGGACCTGCGCGACGATCAGAAACAGAAGATCGACATCATCCACAACAGTGGCCACCATCTGCTGACGTTGATCAACGACATTCTGGAGATGTCGAAGATCGAGGCCGGCCGCGCGACCCATGCGGTCGAACCATTCGACTTACACGCCGTGCTGCACGACGTGCAGTTGATGTTCCGCGACCTGACCGAGAACAAGGGCCTCGCGCTCACGTTCGAGCCGGAGCCGCACGTGCCGCGCGCGCTGTTGGGGGACGCTGGCAAGGTCCGCCAGGTGCTCATCAACCTGCTGAGCAATGCCGTCAAGTTCACCACCACCGGACGGGTCGCTGTACGCGCCAGCTGTCGCGTGGCTGCGGAGGACCAGTACGTCGTCGCCATCGCGGTCGAAGACACGGGACCGGGAATCGAGCCTGGCAATCTCGAGAGGATTTTCGATGCGTTCGAACAGGCGGATTCGACCGTCCGCATCGGGGGCACAGGGCTGGGCCTGACGATCAGCCGAAATTTCGCGCGCCTGATGCATGGAGACCTGGTGGTCGAGAGCACGCCGGGGATGGGGAGCGTGTTCACGTTCTCCTTCGAAGCCGCTGGCGCCGCCATCGATGCCGTCCCGGCGCGCGGCGCGCACCCGATTCCGACCGGACTCGCGCCCAGTCAGCCGGACTGGAAAGTACTCATCGTCGACGATGTACCGACCAACCGTGATCAGCTCAACGAGCTGTTGTCGCGGGTGGGTTTCTCCACGCGTACGGCAGCGAGCGCCGAGGAAGCCATCGTGGTGCACGACGAGTGGCGTCCCCATCTGGTGCTCATGGACTTACGCATGCCGGGCATGGGCGGACTGGAAGGCATCCGGACGCTGCGGCGGAGCGGGTCGACAGCCGCGATCTTCTCGGTGACCGCCAGCGGCCTGGCGGGCACCGAGAAAGAGGCGCGCGAATCCGGTGTCGATGCCTTCGTGCGTAAGCCGTACCGGGAGGGGGAGCTGCTCGCGGCCATCGGCGAACGGCTGGGCGTTCGCTACGTGTATGGACCGTCGGTCCGGCGGCCGTCGGGGCCCGTGCACCGCGACCCCGCCGAGCGCTCGACACTGTCGCAGCGACTGAGCAGCCTGCCACACGCGCTGATCAATCAGTTGCGTGAGGCGGCGATCGAGGGCCGCGCCAAGCGGCTCGAGTCGCTCGCGGATGTGGTCGAGCAGCACTCGGAAGACGTCGCCGCCGAGGTTCGGGCGCTGGCGCGCGACTTCCAGTACGACGCGCTCGTGTCGGCGCTGGAATCGAGAGCCCACGATGAAGCCTGAGAGGCCGCCGCAGGATCCCGCGATGAATCCGGAAACGGCCCCCGTGGCCAGCGTGCTGGTCGTTGACGATGGGATCGACAACTTGCGGCTCTTGTCGGACTGGCTGGGAAAGCATGGGTACGAAGTGCGCGCCGTGACCTCCGGACGGCAGGCGCTTCAGGCTGTGGAGCACGACCCGCCCGATCTCATCTTGCTGGATATCACCATGCCGGAGATGAACGGCTTCGAGGTCTGCCAGCGTCTCAAAGCGAAGGATCGGTCAAGGGACGTGCCAGTGATCTTCCTCACGTCGTTGACCGAAACAGCCGACAAGGTCCGGGCGTTCGACGCGGGCGCCGTCGACTACGTCACCAAACCATTCCAATTCGACGAAGTCCTGGCGCGGGTGAAGACGCACGTTGCGCTCCGGAGGACGCAAGCGGACCTGGCTGGCAGCTATACCCGTCTTCGTGCCCTGGAGCAGTTGCGCGACGACCTGGTGCGCATGGTCGTCCACGACATGGGCTCGCCGCTGCAGGCGCTGAGCATCAACCTCCTGCTCTTGAAAGGTGCGGTCAGCGAAGACAGCCAGGAAATCCTGCAGTCAGCTTCCAAGCTGGCCGAAGAGCTCACCCAGATGACCAACGACTTGTTCGACGTGAGCCGGCTCGAAGAGGGCAGAATGCCGGTCAGACGGGCCGCGTGGGATCTGACCCAGATAGCCCGCGACGTGCGTGCAGTGCTCGGGGCTATTGACGCCACGCGGCTCATCGACGTCGAAAGCGCGGGGGCCGTGGAAGTGAGCTGCGACGGCATCCTGGTGCGGCGCGTCATGGAGAACTTCGTCACCAATGCCCTCAGGCACACGCCCGCCGGCAGCCCGCTGCGCATCTCCATCGCCAGCGGCGATGGCGGCGTCCGAGTCGCCGTACACGACCAGGGCCCCGGCGTCCCCCCGGACGCGAGAGAGAGGATCTTCGAGAAGTTCGGGACGGTCGAGGTTCGACAGGAATCGGCCTACTACTCGGTGGGGTTGGGCCTCGCGTTCTGCAAACTCGCCATCGAGGCCCATGGCGGGACAATCGGGGTGGAGCCCGGTGCGCGGGCCGGAAGCACGTTCTGGTTCGAGCTGCCCGCGTGACGATCGCCTGAAACGCGGACGGCAGGTACATCAGGTACATGGCTTGCACCTGCCCAGAGTCGTCCGCACGCAGATCGCACGTTTTCTCAAGAATCTCTGCGCGAGCCGACGCGTCGCGGGCGGCGCATCACAACATGCCGTGGCCAAGTCCAAGCCACCGGGGAGAAAGACCATGTCACTTACCAGGCTCCTGGCCGCAACTTGCAGCATCCTCGCGCTGGCCGGATGTGGGACAAGCCAATCATCGCCGCCAGCTGAGAGTGCCCCGCCCGCCGATGCTGCGGCGACGGCCAGCAGCGCGCAGCCGGCCGCCGAAGCGACCCCACCAGCCGGCGACGCCGCTTTGGCCAGCCCGCCCTCCTCCGACACGGCCCGCGTCGAGGATGCCGGGGCCGAAACGGCGACGGCCAGCGGCTCGACACCTCGCGTGCTGACTGCCACGGATCGCCTGACGGATCCCGAGGTCAAGGCGCTGCTCGCGCGTATCGAGACCAATCGTGCGGCGTTTGAAGCCGCCCTTGACGACAAGCTGAAGAACTCGGTGATCAAGGCCCCACGTGGCGAGGTCAAAACCAACGAGTTTTTCGACGACTTACAGGATCAGGTCGAGCGCGCCCAGGAGAGATTCGGCCCGGACTACTCGGCCAGCAGTGAGGTGCTGCCGCTTCTCCAGCAGTCTGCGCGGCTCGACGCGTGGGCCTCGACGCAACCAGCAGGTTTCCGCGGATCCAAGGAGTGGGGCGTGCTCGCGAGCGACTTGCGGCGCCTCTCGGCGGCCTACAACTCGGGGCTGCTCAGGCCCGGACGAAAGGGGCTTGGCGAACAAGCCAGGCGGCTCAACGACGCCGAGCTCGTGACCGTCGCCGCGAATGTCGAAAAGAACATGGATGGCTTTCGCAAGGCCTACGACAGTGCGCTGGCCGCAAACGCCAACCTCACAGCCGAGAGCCGTAAGGCCACGATTCAGAACGTCGACGCCATGAAGAACAGCGCGCGGGCGCTCAACGCCGCGCTGGGAAAGAAGCAGAAGGGCCTCGCGGAGGCGAACGCGCTGTTGAAGACGAGTGGGGTCATGATCGCCGCAACACTCGACCTCCCCCCGAGCTCCTCGGCGGCGGCGGCCTGGGCTCCGGTACGCGACGAACTGACGAAAGTGGCGCTGGGCTACGAGGTCATCCTGACGCGTTGACGAGTCGCGGTTATCGTCACGTAAACAGGCGCCGGGCCCGAAAGGCCCGGTCCGTCGCCGCCTTGGTCGCCCAACGGATCGGGCCAGTCGACATACTCGCGTTCGCGGGCGCGAAGCGCCCGATATCGTTCGAACACCGTGCGCGCGCTCTCGAGTCCGACCAGCGATCGCCACGTCGAGCCGCGGAAGGTATGCGCCACCATCTGCCGACCGTGGCGAAGGACGAAGCGCGGATCGTGGCGAAGCGCAATCGGGAAGTGCCGGAGCTTCATCCATCGCTCGGCCTTCCACCGCATGAACTCGATCTCCTCCGCGGTGAGGTGCGTGCTCCGCGTCACCGCCGTCGTGCCGTCGTACTCTTCGACGCGGCGATTGACGACGAGGCCGCGCTCGACGAAATCACGGGTCATCGGCGTCCCCGGGTACGGGGTGGGATGCTGGATGTAGGGCCAGTCCACGTATTGTCGGGCGAAGTCGAGGTTCGCTTCGATCGCCTCGGGCGTGTCGTCAGGGTTCCCGACGATCAGCCCTCCGATGACGAACATCCGGTGCCGGCGCAGAATCTCGACCGCGGCCGTTGACGCGTTGCCCACGCGCCGTCCCTGCTCGCGCTGGCTGTTCTTCGCCGCGGCCTTCAGGAAGCTGAGATCGTCGTCCAGGATGTTTTCGATCCCGAGGAATACGTAGCGGAATCCCGCCCGCCGCATCAGCGGCGCGAGCTCCGCGCCATGCGCCGCGATCGGCGAGGTCATGCCCTGCACCATGTAGTCGATGTCGTCGAGACCCGCATCGATGATGGCCTGGCAGAGCGCCTTGAACCGGGCCACGTCGAGCGTGATGTTGTCGTCGACGATGAAGATCGCCCGCGCGCCGCGGCGTCGGGCATCGCGGATGTCATCGATGACGCGACCCATCGGGAAGCGATGGAAGTTGCGCCCGCGCATCTCGATGATCGAGCAGAAGCTGCAATCGAACGTGCACCCGCGTGAGGTCTCGACCACGTCCACGTTGCGGCCCATCATCGTATAGCCGGTCAGCACGCGCGCGGCCCGATTGGGCGGCTGCAGCGTTCCGTTCTCAACGGCCGCAATGGGTCGAGGCGCCGTCTGGTGAAAGCCGTGCCCGTCGCGAAACCAGAGTCCTGCCACGCGATCCAGAGGGGTCCGGTCGTCGAGCGCTCGGACGAGCTCGCGGAACGTCAGCTCACCCTCGCCGCGAACGATGGCATCGACGCCGAGGTCTGGATGTGTCCACGCTTCCGGGGCGAGGCTCGGGTCGTAGCCGCCGACGACGATCCGTACGCCTGGCTTGATCGACTGGATGAGCGAGATGATTCGACGCGCCGTGCCTCGCTGAAAGGTCATCACCGACAGCCCGACGAGCTCGGGCTGGAGATCGCGCACCAGCTGTTCCACGGTGCGTCGTACCGATGCCTGCACGAGGACCAAGTCAGCTATGGCGACGCGATGATGCGGGTCGAGGTTGCCCGCCAGCGACGCCAGCGCGCCGTTGGGCATCCGAATCGCTACCGTGGGCGTGTGTTCGAAGGAATCGGGCATCGACAGGAGCAGAACCTGCACAGCTACCTCCTGAACCTCCAGACGATAGCACCCAAGCCCACGTTGAGTTGGACCCTGGAGCCCGCGAGCACCATCGGTCGCGCCAGGTCCTTCGGTCAGCCGGGGTGAAGAAAATGCCACGGCGGCTGAAAATTGAACGCCTCAGCCAGCGCGTCAAGACGTTTGCCATCGAACGGAGATCGGAACTGGGCGGCGTTTCATCGCGCCGGCTGATCCGTTCGAAACACCGATGTAACCGCATGAGTCTTGCTCCAGTCTCTACTGGAGGCCAGCATGACGACGCTCGACCGTGAGCTAAAACGGGATGGACACGTCCACAAGTTTCTCGTCCGGCCCAACGTGGACGGATGGGAAGTACTGGAAGAGCAAGACGCTCGCGTCGTGCATCGTGTCATCCGCGACGACTGGCACCGCGTGGAGCGCGATGCGATGCTGTTTGGAGTCACCGCCGCCTCACTGAGGCAAACGGGTTGGGTCGAACACGACCCCGCGTGATCCGTGCGCGCCGGGCGGAGTTGGCCGCTGACAATCCGCGGCGGGTTCCGGTCTCCTCAGAACGTGAATCGCTCGGCCAGCGGGCAACTCCGCCACCCCCGACGACGAGAGTGTGCACTGTCGAGCTGGAGGCGATTCCGCACCAAGCGCGACGCCGCGGCTTACGATAGTTGGCGTCCCGCGGGGCTCACTCTCATTCGTGGAGGTACCGATGCGGCCGACATTACGCCTGTGCCTTGGCATCACGTGGTTCCTCGCCTCCTCCTTCGCGTCTGTCGCGCACGCCCAGGAAAGCAGTGCCGAACTGCGCGGCCGGGCTCTCGACCCTCAGGGCGCCGCAATCCCCGGCGTGACCCTGACGATCACCAACCAGGCCACCGGCGTCTACAGGCAGACCGTGGCCGGTGACGACGGCAGCTACCTGGTCACCGCGCTCTCGCCCGGGCTCTACACGCTGGTCGCCGAATCGAGCGGCTTCAAGAAGTACACGCGCGCCGGCATCCGGCTCGATCTGGGTCACACCACCACGCTCGATCTGGCACTCGAGGTCGGCGGGCTCGCCGAAACCGTGACGATCACGGCGGCCACGCCGCTCGTCGACGTCACCTCCAAAGAGATCGGCGGCAACGTGACCAACCGCGAAGTCACCAGCCTGCCGTCGGTCAACGGCAACTTCGTCGGCATGGTCGCCCTGCTGCCGGGCATCGTCGCCAACATCAGCACCGAGTCGTTCGGCTCCGATGCCGTCAGCGCCAACGGGATGGATTCGCGCAACAACAACTTCCTGCTCGACGGCGCCAACAACAACGACGACGTCATCGGCCAGCGGGCCGGCAGCCAGGCGCGCACGCCGCTCGAGGCGATTGCCGAGTTCCAGGTCGTCACCAATCAGTACGACGCCGAGTTCGGCCGCACCACCGGCGCCATCATCAACGCCATCAGCAAGCAGGGCACCAACCAGCTGCACGGTGTCGCCGCCGGGCTGTGGCAGGACGCCTCGATGACGAGCCGCGACTTCTTCGTGAAGCAGAACGGCCTCACCAAGCCGGACACGTCGCTCCAGACCTACCGCGCCAACCTGGGCGGCCCGATCGTCCGCGACAAGGCCCACGGCTTCTTCAACATCGAACGGGTGATGGTCGACCGCGCCACCACCATCACCATCCCGTCGCACCCCGAGCTCAACGCCTCGCCGGTGACGCAGGACCGGGTCTGGAACACGCTGGCGCGGTTCGACCACCAGATCACGTCCAACAACACCTGGACCGTCCGCTGGCTGCGCGACTCGTCGCCCCAGCTCAATCAGATCGTGCCCTACCTGCCGCCGTTCGCCGGCGCCCAGAACCTGCCGGTCACGACCAATGCCTCGCGCGAAGAGCACGACGTCGATCAGACCGTGGTCGTGTCCGCCAACACCGTGCTGGGCAACAACCGGCTGAACACGATCCGGGTCAACTTCACCCGCGAGGACGTGGCCTTCGCCAATCCCGGCTTCAACGGCAACGGCCAGGATCAGGCGGCCCTCGACCCGCAGTTGGTGTTCCTCACTTACGTCGACCAGCAGAACAGCGTCGCGCAGGCGCGCGTGAACGACGCCTACCAGATCGACGACACCATGTCGTGGTTCATCACCGGGCACGGCGGCAGCCACGACCTGAAGTTCGGCCTGCAGTACGAGTACGTCGGCGCCCGCTCCACCGCCCAGGACAACTTGAACGGCACCTTCTTCTTCCGGTCTGACGCCGCCTTCAACGCCGCCAGCGGGTCCACTTATCCCGAACGGCTGCAGATCCGCGTGCCGAACGCCCTGAACTCGTACCAGAAGGCGCATTTCGGATCGACGTTCGTGCAGGACAAATGGCGCGTGTCGAGCCGCGCGACGATCAGCGCCGGCTTCCGCTACGACCTCGAAATCCAGCCGTTCAACGAACGCGACAACCCGGCCTTCCCGGATCCGACGGCGTACCCGGTCGACTCGAACAACTTCGCGCCGCGCCTCGGGGTGACCTACGACCTGAGCGGCAACGGCCGCGGCGTCGCCCGCGGCGGCTACGGCCGTTTCTACGACAAGACCCACTTCGAACTGATTTCCGGGATCCTCACCAACGGCGTGTTCTCCGACTCGTTCCAGGTGTTCTTCCCGACCAACAACGCCGATCCTGGACCCTCGAGCGGAACGGTGCCCCTCGATCCGATGCTCGCCGGGGGCCCCACCGTCAATCGCGCGCTCCTCGAAGAGCGCTACCCCGCCGGTTCCCGCATCCGCAATACCGGCACGGTGGTGCTCGACAGCCCGGATCGGCGAATTCCCTACACCGATCAGTTCACTGCCGGCTACGAACGGCAGCTCGCCACCAATGTGTCGGCGAGCGCCGACTACGTGCACGCGCGGGCCCGCGACCAGCTGATGCTCCAGGATCTCAATCCCGGGCTGCGGGCGACGACGGCGCGCACCTCGACACTGGTCCGTGTCAATCCCGCCTTTGCCGGGCCGGTGAATACGCCGGTGAACGTCGGCTCGATCGACTACGATGCCCTCCAGATGGCGGTGGTCAAGCGGTTCTCGTCGAGCTACTCCTTCCGCGTCTCTTACACGCTCGGCTATTCGCGCGGCGACACGTCGGGCCTGGGAGCCCCGACCAGCCCGTTCCAGGTGCTCGACGACCTGAACCTCGATCTCAACCAAGGGCCCACCAACTTCGACCGCCGCCACAACCTGGTGCTCAGCGGCCAGGCGGAAATCCCGAAGACCACTGGCATCACCGTGGCCTGGGTTGCGCGCGCCCTCTCGGGCACCCGCTTCAGCCTCACGGATTCGACGACCGATCCCGATCGGAACGGGACGTTCGCCGAACCGCTGCCGGCAGGCGAATACACCGGCGCCGGGCGTAACCCCTACACGGCAACGGTCGAGAGCGAGCGGAACGGTGCGACCGGGCCGGGGTTCGTTCAGCTCGATTTGCGTCTTGGCTACCGCATGCGAACGGGCACCAGCCACGCGCTCGACCTCTTCGCCGAGATCTTCAACGTCACCAACCGGGCCAATTTCGACAACCCGATCGGCGACCGCCGCTCCACGGACTTCCTCAACCTGACGACGCTCCGGTCGGGCGGCGTGCCGACGACGATGCAGCTGGGCGCACGTTTCGAATTCTGATGCGGCGTCCCCGGGCCGCGCTCGTCGTCGCCGCCGTCCTCTCCCTCTGCACCGCCGCCACCGCCCAGACCCCGGTGGCGGCGGACCTCGATCCGCAGATCACGTCGGTGGTCGGGGCCATCTCCGAGGCGCGCCTCGAACGCCTGCTGCGGACGCTGGTCGGGTTCGGAACCCGCAACACCCTGTCGGAGACGTCGTCGCCAACCCGCGGCATCGGCGCCGCGCGGCAATGGATCTTCGACGAGCTCACGCGGACCAGCCCGAGGCTGCAGGTGGCCTTCGACACGCACAAGATCGGGAAGGGCGCCGGCAACGGCCGGATCACGCGGAGTGTCGAGCTGCGCAACGTCCTCGCCGTGCTTCCGGGACGATCCGCGCGGCGGATATACGTGAGCGGCCACTACGACTCGCTGAGCCTGCTGCCGCAGGGCCAGCTCGCGCTCAATCGCGGCACCACCGCTCCTCCGGCCCGGACGCTCGACCCGAACGTCGACGCCCCCGGCGCCAACGACGACGGCAGCGGCACCGTGCTGGTGATGGAGCTGGCGCGGGTGTTCGCCGAGAGCGGCATCGACTTCGACGCCACGATCGTGTTCATCGCGGTGGCCGGCGAAGAACAGGGGTTGATCGGCGCGCGCGCGCACGCGCGGCGGGCCAAGGCAGATCGAATTCCGGTACAGGCGGTGTTCAACAACGACATCGTCGGCGGCGCCGAGGGCGGCGACGGCAGCGTCGACGGAGCCACCATCCGTCTCTACTCGGAGGGCCCCGACGACTCCCCGTCGCGAGCGCTGGCCATGTTCGTCGGCCGGGTCGCCGCCCGCTATGTACCGTCTCACACGGTGCGGCTGCTGGCACGGCGCGATCGGTTCTCCCGTGGCGGCGACCACACCGCGTGGAATCTCGAAGGTTTCGCCGCGGTCGGCTTCCGCGAGTCGCGAGAGAACTACGCGCGCCAGCACGGCCCCAACGACACGCTCGAGGGCGTTTCGTTTGCCTATCTCGCGCAGAACGCGCGCGTGAACGCCGCCGCGATGGCGGAGCTGGCGCTCGCTCCGCCGCCGCCAGTGGTGACCAACCCGCGCGGCCAGCCAACTCTGGATCGGCGGCCCTCCGGATACGATGCGCGCCTGCGCTGGACTGCGTCGCCGGGAGCGGCCGGCTATCGCGTGGTGTGGCGCCAGGCCTGGGCGCAGGACTGGCAGCACGAGGCTTCGGTCGGCAACGTCACCGAGTACGTACTGCCGAAGGCGAACATCGACGACGTCGTCTACGGCGTCGCCGCGATCGGCGCCGGCGGCCACGAGAGCACGGTCAGCGCCTATATCCCGCCACCGCCGACTTACTGAGGCGCAGCGGGCTGAAGCCTTGCCGTCGCTGATTGGCGGGACGGCTATACTCCCAGCCAAGATGCACATGAGGATCGTCGTCGCCGTCGTGCTCGCGGTGCTCGCGGCGATCGATGCGCAGGCGCAGGCGCAGGTCATCGCCATCAAAACCGGAAAGCTGATTGATCCTGATACCGGCCGGACGGCCTCGAATCAGGTCATTCTGGTCGAGAAGGGGCGAATTCAGTCGGTGGGCACCGCGCTGCCGATTCCCCGCGGTGCCGCGATCGTCGACCTCTCAGCCTTCACCGTAGCGCCCGGTCTGTTCGATGCCCACACGCACCTGTGCCTCACCACGACCAATCCCAAGAATTGGCAGGAGGCGGCACTCGAGTCCACCGCCTTTCGCGCGCTGCGAGGTGTCGCGAACGCGCGTGAGATGTTGAACGCCGGGTTCACGACGGTGCGTGACGTCGGGAACGCCGGCAATTACGCCGACACGGACCTGCGCCGTGCGATCGAGCAAGATCTCGTGATCGGCCCGACCGTGCTGAACGCTGGACGCATCATCAGCCCCTATGGTGGTCAGATGCAGTTGCAACCGGAGCGCCGGGATCTGGCGACCCCGGAATACTTCTTTGCCGACACCCGCGACGAGATGAAGAAGGCGATTCGCGAGAACATTCACTTCGGCGCCAAGGTCATCAAGATCGTCGTCGACGGCTTCCCGTACACGTACTCGGCGGAGGATGTCGCTTACATCGTCGGCGAGGCCAGGCAAGCCGGGCTCAAGGTCGCGGCCCACGCGATCACCGAGACGGGGACGCGCAATGCGGCGCGCGGCGGCGTGGCCTCAATCGAGCACGGCTACGAGATGTCCGATGAGGTGCTGCAACTGGCGAAGGCGAACGGCGTCGCCTTGGTCGGGACCGACCTGACCGAGCCGGCATTACAGGAAATGGGCTTCGCTGAATACACCGCCGACCTCAAGCAATACCACGCTCGGATCGTCGATCGCCTTCGACGGGCCCACGCGCTTGGGGTGACTCTCGCCTATGGCACCGACGCGGATTGCTTCGTCGCCGGCAAGTCGCGCGGCGAACTGGCGCTCTCCTTGATCAGCTCCTGGATCGAGGCCGGCATCCCGGCGCCGTCCATCCTGAGGGCGATGACGGCGAACGCCGCCAGGCTGCTCGGAGTGGACAAGGAACGCGGTACGATCGCACCAGGGCTGGCCGCCGACATCATCGCGATGCCCGAGAACCCGCTGGAAGACATCCGCGCCCTCGAACGCGTGCGCTTCGTGATGAAGAACGGCACCATCGTCCGCCAGCCCTGATCGCTTCAGGGCACAATCGGCTCGCGAAAGGGGCTGGCCATGAGAGCAGGTTTCGTCGCCGTACTCGTCGTCGCCTCGAGCGGTGCGCTCGCGGCCCAGTGGCTCGGCCAACCGACGGCGGGAATCCCCCGGACGAGTAACGGCCGGCCGAATCTGGCGGCGGCGCCGCCGCGGGCGCCGGACGGCAAACCCGATCTCTCGGGGCTGTGGGCGAAGACGTCGCCGAAGTACGCGCGCAATATCGCCGCGGATCTCAAGCCCGACGAGATCAATGCGTGGGCCCGCGAGACGGTCGAGCGTCGTCGCGAAGATTTCGGCAAGGACGGCATGCAGGTGCGCTGCCTGCCGCTCGGCCCGGCCTACGCCACGTCCGGCGACAGCACCGGATCGGAGATGATGCGCATCGTCCAGACGCCACAGCTGATCGTGATGCTGAACCCGGATCTCACCTACCGGCAGATCTGGCTGGACGGCCGCGCGCTCGAGACGAACCCGAACCCGTCGTGGATGGGCTACTCGGTTGGACGCTGGGAGGGCGAGACGCTGGTCGTCGAGAGCTACGGCTTTCACCCTGGAACCTGGCTCGATCGCGACGGTCACCCCCACACCGAGCAGCTACGCCTCACCGAGCGGTATCGCCGCCCGAACTTCGGGACGCTGGAAACCGAAGTCACGTTCGCCGACCCGGGCGGGTACACCAAGCCCTGGACGGTGAAGGTCGTGTCCGAGTACGCCGCCGATACCGAGATGCTCGAGTGGGTGTGCAACGAAGGCGCGAGCCGCAGCCTGGTGCACTGGTCCGGCAAGGCCTCGGACGAACGGCAGAACGAGGTGATGGTGCCGGCGGCGGTGCTAGCGGGCTACACCGGCACGTACGACGAGCAGCCCCCGTTCTGGAGAAGCGTGCAGATCAGCGGCGCGTCCCAGACCACTGGCCGCACCGTGCAGATCAGGGTGGAAAACGGCCGGCTGGTGGGCGAAATGGATGGACGAGGCAAGCAGGTGCTGATCGCATCGTCCAACACCGAGTTCAGCGGCCTCTACGGACTCGGCGTCCAGTTCATCGATGGCGGCCTGTTCGTGAAGCACGTCTCCGGAAACTATCGTTTCGCCCGCCGCTGAAGCCGGGGCGGCCAGGTCATCGACCTGGTGGCGCGCCGACGAGTGGCGGTTTCGGATAGACGCCCATACCGTGAAAGGTGTTGGAGTAGAGGCTCTGATAGCGAATGCCCCGTCCCTCTTTGTCGACCCATCCCAACGACTGCTGAAACAGGCCCGGCTGTGGAGAGCCTTTCGACACGGTGCCCTCCACAATGTAGAGCTTGTGCTCGTGCATCGCGAGGTAGGCGAACGTGCGTGACTGATCCGCGTTGTTGGTCAGCTGCAGGAAGTAGCCTTCGACGAGATCCTGCCAGTCGTAGGTGTAACTGGTCACTTTCGCGTCGCGTTGCAGCAGTTTGAACGTGGCGTAGGCGAGCGCCCCGCGCTCATCCTGTTTCCAGTAGCCCGGCCCGATGACGGCGGCTGCATTTTCCCGACACTGCTCATTGCCCGGCGGACACGTCTTCGCCCGCGCGATGCCCTGCTGTTCGAGCCCGCTGTAGTCGACCACCGTCAGCGAATAACGCTCGCGTCCGCGTTCGGCGCTGTAGACACGCGCCGGAAGCGTGTACTCCATTTGCGACGTCCACGTGGTCTCCGTGATGGCCGGCTGCCCCGGAAAGTTGATCTTGAAGCCATCCTGTCTGCTGACGTACTCGGCCCATTCCTGCGCGGCGGCGCCATGGGCCGTCGCGGCGATCACCACGCCAATCAAGACAGCGGTGCGCATGGGCGCCTCTCAGAAATCCGCGGGTGGCGGCGCATTGTTGCCGTCCCAGTCTTTGACCGTTCCGTCCTTGGCTTTCAGAAATCCCAGGAGGCATCCATTCGAGCCATCGCGCAGACGGTGACAGCGCGCCTTGACGGTATCGCCGACGCTGACCGACGTTGCGGTCACTCCGATCCGTTCGAGTCCCGTGCGCCCGGTCGCTTCGAGCGCCCACACCTCCGGTTCGCCTTTCGCATTCTTCACGTCGAGATAGATCCAGGAATGTGGCACGACCAGATGCACTTCCTTGACGACGCCTTGAATATCCATGAACGTGTCGACGTAGGCGCCGTGGGAGTGGTGCGCCCACGCGGACAATGCCGACAACGCGATGAGCGCCGCGACGCCGAGACTGACCTTCACACGCATGGTGATCCTCCTCACGCGATCACTATTTGCCCGCCGGTGACTGATCCGGGTTCGCGCCGGGCGCGTCGATCCGCCCCTGCGTCTGCGCCTGACCCGCGCGGCCCACACGTGGAGGCGCGGGATAGTTGTTGGAGTAGTAGGTTTGATAGCGAAGCCCGATCCCGTTCTCGTCGAGCCACCCGAGCGAATCCTGGAACAGCGCCGGCGCCGGATACCCGGCCGGCACCGTCCCTTCGATGATGTAGAGCTTGTTTTCGTGCATGTAGATTCCGGCGAACGTGCGGGACTTGTCGGCGTTGTTCGTCATCTGGAGCTGATGTCCCTCCACGAGGTCCATGTGGTTCCACACCAGCGACGTCACCTTGGCATCTCGCTGCATCAACTGCCAGGTGGCGAAGACGATGGCTCCGCGCAGATCGCTCTTCCAATGGCCGACGCCCCCGGCCCCGCCGCCGAGACACGGCTCGGCGCCCGCGGGGCACGACTTCGCCTTCTCCGTGAGGATCTTCTCGATCGGATTGAAATCGACGGCGGTCACCGAGTACCGGCTCTGACCCTGGGTGACGCTATACACGCGCGCCGGCAGGTCGGCGCCGTGATCGGACTTGTACGTCGTCGCGGTGACGGCGGGCTGACTGGGGAAATTGCAGGTGAAGCGGTCCTCGCGGCTGGCAAACTGGATCCACTCCTGCGCGAAGGCAGGCCCGGACACCGAGGCGATCAACGCTATCGAGAGCACTCGCGCGGTCATGGCTGGCATCGCGTTCCTCCACTGCCTTCGGCACCACCCTTGTCGCGATACACCTTGTGGCAGTTCGCACACGCGTCGTTCAGTTTTTCTGCGACATCGACGAAGGCCGGGTAGTTCCTCGCCTTCGACTCACGATACGCACGCTGCCCCACCTCCTCGAGTGCGGCCACGTACTGCTTCCAGTCGGCGCGATCCACCGGAACCGGCTTCCCGTTCTGGCACAAGCGGCCCGGCGTCAGAAACAACGGGGCGGTCTCGGTGATCGCGACGGCAGCCTGATCCACGGCCAGCCATCCCTGATAGACGGTCGATCCCCAGTCGACATAGTCCAGCGTATTGCCCGGCTGTTTCTTCGGCTGCGTACTCGGGTCTTTGACCTGAAGGTTGAACAGGATATTCGAATTGGGGAACGCGATCGCGCGCATCAACTCGGCAAGGTTGCCTTGCGGCGGGGGAAGCGATGTTCCCGCGAGAGACGCGGTGGTGCCGGGCGCAGCGGATCTTTGCGGGAATTGAATCACGGAGAGGTTCGCCTCGGTGAGCTCCGCTCGACCAGCAGTGAACTTGCCGACCTGCAGCATGTAAGCCGTCAAATCCGTGGACTGCTGCCGGGACAGGCTTCCCGGCGCACTGAACGGCATGGTCTTCTGAATCTTGTCGACGAGAGCCGACAGGGGGCGGGCGCTCCACGCCGAGAGAAAACTGTCGCCCGCGAGCGGCGATCCAACGGTGCCTTCCAACACGTTCCCATGGCACTCGGCGCACTGGGCCTTGTAGACCTCCTGTCCACGGATCGCTTGGGCGGCGGAGTAGACCCCATCACTCACCGATCGCGCTTGCTGCGCCTGGACGTTCAGCCACAGCACGCCGGCGAAGGCACAGGCGCAGATCATGATGGTCCGCTTCATCGATCACCCTCCAGAGCGAACGCAACGAGCGCATTCTGATCGCCGGCGCCGGTCGCCATCACCACGAACTGCCGTCCGGACTTGGTCCGGTACGTCATGGGGTTTGCGGAGACGAGATAGGGCACGCGTCCTCGCCACAGTTCGCGCCCGGTCCGGACGTCGAACGCATAGAGATATCCGTCCCCGCCGCCGACGAAGGCCAGCCCGCTCTGAGTGGTCATGGCTCCGCCGAGGTTGCCGGGAGACCCCAGTCGCTCCGGCAGCGTGACGTGCTCGAGCAAGGGGTGGTTGCGAACGGTCTGGCTGCCCTCGCCCAGCGGCACGCGCCAGGCGATGTCGCCCTTGTTGAGGTCAATGGCCGCGAGCACGGCGTAGGGCGGAGCCACCAGCGGCAACCCGCCCGGGAGTGTGGCCGACTCGCCGCCGCCGCTGAACACGTTCGAGTAGTCCACCTTGACCAGCGGGTTCGATCCGTCGTTCTTCCCCACGCGATTCACGCCGACGTCGTTCTTGCCCCGCACGATCAAGTAGCCCGTCGAGGGATCGAACGCAGCGCCACCCCAGTTGGCGCCGCCCGACTGCGACGGGCGTTGCAGCGTGCCAGTGAGCGATGGCGGCGTGAACATCGGTCCGACGCGGAACTTCTGCATCCGCTCCCGGGCGAGCCGGTTGATCTCGGGCGTCAGGTTGTTCGCATCGTCGAGCGAAACGCCCTGCGGCACGAACGAAGGCGGCCTGGTGGGAAAGGGTTGCGTGGGAAACGGCTTCTCACCGGGCACGTCGGTGTCGGTGGGAACGGGCCGTTCGACGATCGGCCACACCGGGGCACCAGTCACACGGTCGAAGACGAACGTGTCGCCACGCTTGGTCACCTGCGCCACGGCATCGATGCGTTTGCCATCGACCGTGATCGAGATCAGGTTGGGCTGCGTCGGCACATCCCAATCCCACAGCCCGTGATGCACGGTCTGGAAATGCCACTTCATCGTGCCGGTGGCGGCATCCAGACACACGAGCGACTCGGCGAAAAGGTTGGCGCCGGGACGCTGCCCGCCGTAGTAGTCGCTGGTCGGCGTGGACGTCGGGAGGTACAGCAGGCCGCGAACCTCGTCGAGCGCCATCGGTGCCCACACGTTGGCGTGGCCATTGGTGCGCCATGACCCGTTCTCCCACGTCTCGGCTCCTGCTTCCTTCTCGGACTGCGGAATCGTCGAGAACGCCCACACGCGGCGGCCCGTGCGGGCGTCGAACGCCTGCACCCAACCCAGCGGGTCGGGCAACTGCACGCGGTCGGGCACCTGGCTGCCGATGATGACCAGGTTGCGATAGACCACCGGAGGCGAGCTCTGGGACATGTGCGTGATGTCGCCCATCCGCGGCAGGCCCTGGTTGAGCGGCACCGCGCCGCCGTTGCCAAACGCCGTCACCGGCTTGCCGGTGGCGGCATCCAGCATGAAGAGGCGATGCCGGCTGTTCAGGAGCAGGCGCAGCCGGCCGCGGTCGTCGCGCCAGACGGCCGTGCCGCGCAGCTTCCAGCCGCTGCCCGACAGCAGCTGGCCCAATTCGTAGGCCGCGCCGTCGAATCGCCAGAGCTCGCGCCCGGTCTCGGCGTCGAGCGCGGCAATGCTGTTGTACGGGGTCGTGACGTAGAGGACGCCGTCGATCATCAACGGCGTGGCCTCGAACTGCCCGGGCGTGGTGCCGTGGTCCGCGAGCCGGGTCTCCCAGTGCTTCCACTGCCACGCCGGCTGCAGCCTCGACACGTTGGTGGCGTCGATGTCGGCGAGCGGCGAATGCCGCTGCCCGCCCTGGTCGCCGCCGAAGTACGGCCACTCGACCTGGCGCGGCGCGGGCTGCGCCAACAGCAGGACGCCGGCGCCAACGAGCGCGAGACAGAGTGCGAGTCTGGTCAAGGCACCTCTCCGAGTGCAAAACCCGCGTGCGCGGCCCCAATCCTACACCCGCGGCGGTCGCCTCTCTTCCCCCCTTCGGGATTCGGAACTTTCGCGATATCTGTAAACGGGCAGGGCTCTGGGTCTGTTGCTACACCGGTTCGTCCTCGTCCCATTGCCGTCGTTGTCGTGCGTGTCTCCGTCGGCGGTGTGCATAAGCAACTGCGGCAAGGAGCAGGATCGCGGCCCACACCGCCGTCCCGCTGGTGAATGCGGGCAGCCAGGCGGTCCAGCGTTGGTAGGGGCGCCAAGCGCTGGCGGCCGCCGCATCCGGCTGCTCGCCCGTCTCGAGCTCGAAGGCGCGGTCAAAGGGCACTCCCTGGGCGACGCGCCCGGCGATTCCGCCCGGGGACGCTACGCCGTGGCGTCGTTGCACATCCGCGATGAGCGCCACGGACAACCCATACGCCTGCGCGGCGTCCGGCTGTTTGTCGGACGCGAACAGCCGCGCGATGTCGGCGGTCCCTGGACTCTTCTGCATCTCGAACAGCAGCCGTAATTGGCCTGACCAATCCCAACCGGTGTCCACTGACATCGCCACGCCTTCGTGAAACCATCGCGGCAGGGGCCGCCCTCCGGCGCGGGACGCGAGCGCAAGGTGAGTCACCTCATGACGGAAGACCGATTCGACCGAGTCGTACGGATAGGGAAGCACGCGCTGCGGCAGGATCGCGATCTCCTCCTGTCCCGACGCGAGGCCCACTATCCACCGTGGAATCCGCTGCGCACGAGGATCGTCGTCCGGGATCAGCACGACCTGGATACGCGTCGGTAGCGTGAGACCTGCACGACGAAGGTCCAGTTCGAGTCGAGACAAGTCGACCCCCTTGACTCGGCCGACGGCCGGCGCCAGAGAAGCCGGGGCGTCGATGGCGAGTTCGGTCGCGCGTAGGGTCACGCTTGCGACGAGCCACACACCAAGGATGCCCGCACTCGTCCATGCCGGAACACGTAGCACGCCCCCAGGTTATCCGAGCCGTCACGGTTCGTCTCTGGCCCCTGACGCCAGAACAACGCCGGCCACGGGCTGGGTGTAACCTCATTGCGGAACGTCCAGGACGGACCGCTCATGCCGAAACGCCTCCAACCGCTTTCAAACAGCACTCAATCCGAAGCCACGACGGGGACTGCCTGATGCAGGATGGTCGTCAGGCCGCGTCAGTGTCTGAACCCTCTTGGAGAACAGGCGATTACCTCACTCACCGTTTCAATCCCGAGCTTGGGATCGGACGCGTGACGGGCCTCGAAGGTCGGGCGCTGGTCGTCGAGTTTCCGCGTCCGGTGACGACGCTGCGGCTGGCAGCGAATACGGACGCCCTGATCCGGGTCGATCTCAGCCCGGGCAGGCCCGTCCGGATCACCGAGACTCGTGAGGAAACGACGATCGTCGCGCAACTGCCAGACGGCACGTTGCGACTTGCGACCGGGCGCACGGCATCTTTTCACGCGCTATGGCCGCTGGAGCTCGAAGGCGCGCTTCTCGAGCGACTCGCCGTGGGCGATCTCGACGACGTCGAGGATTTCGTGACCCGCCTGGACATCCTCCACCTCCTGGCCCTTCGCGAAGCCGACGGCCTGGGCTCCTTTCTCGGCGGACGCGTCCGGATCTTTCCCCATCAGCTCCACGTCGCTGAACGCGCGAGCGCGAGCGATCCCGTGCGTTGGCTGCTCGCCGACGAGGTCGGCCTCGGAAAGACCATCGAGGCCGCGCTGATCCTGAATCGGCTGGTGCACGCAGGGAAGATCGATCGCTGTCTCGTGGTCGCACCAGATACTCTGACCATTCAGTGGCTGGGTGAGCTCTGGCGGAAGTACCACCAGGTGTTCACGCTCCTCGATGCGCAGCGCCTCGCCGACGTGGCGCGCGATTTCGGTCCCGAGTTCAACCCCTTCGACGCGCACCGCCGTGTCGTGATCGCGCTCGACATGCTGATAGAGCGCCCGGAGCTGACCGACCAAGCCGTGCGAGCGGGAATCGATCTGCTGGTGGTGGACGAAGCCCAACGACTGCGCCGCCCTCCGGGCCATCCAGGCGAGCCCGGGTGGCGCGCGATAGCGCCCATCGCGGGCATCGGCCGTCACGTCCTGCTCTTGAGCGCCACCCCACTCGAGGACGATGCCCACGGATTCTTCCGCCTGCTTCAACTCCTCCGTCCGCAGGAATTTCCCGAGGACGTGAGTTTCGAAGCGCGCCTCTCCCTGGCGACGCCGCTGCCTCCGTGCACCAGCTCCACCCGTCGCTCCGACATCGGAGGCTTGCCGCCGAGGGTGGGTATTCCGATCACACTCGACACTCCGTCGAAGTGGCAGCTGAGGGACGCGGTCGAGGCCGCGGTGCGAGCTATGACGGCTCCCGATCCGCTCGCGCGAGGGCAGAAGATCGATCGTGTCCGTCGCGCGCTCGCGTCGGGAGCGGCGCTGCGAGCAGCCCTGGGAGCGGCATCAGGACCCGTCGAACAGACGCTGCGCGACCAGGCGGAGGCGATGGACCTCAGCGACCCGCGCCTCGACTGGTTGCTGTTGCAGGCGCCACGCTGGCGAGACGCGAGAGACAAGACGCTCGTCTTCGTGGCGCATCGCGAGACCCTGGAGATGCTGCGCACGGCGCTCAGCCGCCGGGCGCATCTCGCGACCGGCATCTTCCACGAGGGACTGTCCCCGGCGCAGCGCGACACGGAGGTCGCCCGCTTCCGAGATCACGATGGTCCAAGCCTGCTCGTGTCCACGGAATCCGGAGGGGAGGGTCGAAACTTCGAGTTCTGCCGCCGCCTCGTGTTGTTCGACCTTCCCTGGAAACCATCGATCGTTGAACAACGGATCGGCCGGCTCGATCGGATCGGCCGCCGCATCCCGGTGGAGATTGTGTACTTCCGTCCGCCCTCAGGGATCGGCGCGGATGTCGTGCGGCTCTTCGAAACGCTGGGTCTCTTCCGCGAGCCGCTGGCGGGGCTGGAGCCGCAACTGGCCCACGTGGAGGGTGCCCTCGAAGAGATTGCGCTGGAGCCTTCGGCATCGCTCTCTGCAGAACGATTCGACGCCCTGGTCGGCGAAGCCCACGCGGCGCGCACCCGTATCCGCGAAGCGGCCTACCAACAGCTCCACCGCGACCCTTACCGATCGGACATGGCGGCAGGCATCCTCGCACGCGTACCTTGGGAGCTCGACGCGCTCAACGAGGAGGTGGTGGTCACGGCATGCATCGGCCTGGGGTTCACCATCGAGCGCCCGCGTGGCCACCGGATCTTCGCGATCGAGCTCGGCACCGGAGCGCTGGTCGACGATCTACCGGGCGTCCCTCGCGGGTCGAGCTACGTCGGTTCATTCGACCGCGAGGAGGCAGTGGAACACGAGACCATCGATTTCTTCGCCTCAGGGCATCCGCTCGTAGAGGGGATCATTGCCCACTTCGAAGACAGCGCCGCCGGGCGTGTCGCCCGGTTCGAAGTCGAGATCGGTCTGGAACACGGTGAGGGGCTCGTGGCGGTCTACAAGGACGGCCCCGTATTCGACGTCGTTGCGATCGATTCCGCTGGTCAGACCAGGCCGGACTGGGCAGCCGCGATCCGTCAGCGGCCCCTCCGTGCGCACCCTGTGACCAACGACGCGAACGAAGACGTTGACTGGGCAGGCTTGGTCCGTCGTCTGGGCACACAGCTCGAGGCGACGCGTCCTCCACACGCGCTCGCGGCCATCATGGTGCGACCCGGCCCGCCGTGAGCGAGGCCTCGGTGAGACTGAAGGCTTTCGCCGAAACGCCGCTCGATCGCTTCGACGAAATTCTTCAACGTCGGCGTCGAGATCGGTCAGTTGCTGTTTGTCGGCGCCGTGCTGGTCGTGATCACCGTTGGCTGGCGCGAGCTTCTGGCTGGTCGAACGAGTCGCCGCATTCTGACCAGCGCGCGCCTTCCCATCGTCGTGAGGGAACGTCCGGGGGGCTACACACCCTCGATGAATCGTCGCAGTTCGTCCTCCTTGTCCTTCGTCAACGAGCTCTGGAGCACCCGGCCTTTGCCAGCAAAGGGCTTGAGTCCTTCGAGCACCTTGTCGGGAGTTGACTTCCGCACGAGCACGAAGAGCGCGGCTGTGCCCGGCGTCAGAGTCGCGGACAGATCCTTCATGAACTGATCGCCGATGCCGAGGTCGGCGAGCTTACCGGACAGGGCGCCTGAGCCCGCGCCCACCGCGGCGCCGAGCAACGGATTGAGGAACAAGAGTCCGATCAGCGAGCCCCAGAAGGCGCCACTCACGGCTCCAGCGGCGGTCAGGTTCACGGCCTGGTGCAACTGCACCTTGCCTTTGTCGTCGCGGGTCACCACGACCGCGTCCTCCATTTCGATGAGGTACTGGACCTGCATCCGCGCCAGCGCGCCGCGCATTTCGAAGGCGTCGGCCGGATTGTCGAAGCCAATCACAACAAGGTTGCTCATCAGGGGTCCTCGGTCAGTTGGCGCGTCTCCGAAACGCGGCGTCTGACTGGTCCTCTGAGCAAGACGGTGGCCAGAGTCCTGGCGCGGAACGAGGCGTGTTGGGCCAGGCCTGCGTGCTCTGCCCTGCGTCAGCGCCGGCCGCGCCTCGGCTGTGTCACCGCATGTGGTGACGTCGCGTCTCCACACGGCAGGACAGATGGAGCCGGCGAGCCACACCTCGCTGCTGTAGGATCTGCCAAACGGCCAACCGATTCACACCCATGCTCTGGCACATGGCTTGATTAGACCCCACCACCCCTCGCGGATCGGGTCAGAACGGATGAGGTGTGTGTTGAGGCTGAAGGGTCTCGCTCGGCGTGCGTTGCCGACAGTGCTGATGCTGGCGGTCGCACCATCCCCGGTCTTTGCGCAGTCGCTCGTGTGCCACGCGATTCAGCGTGGCGATACTGCATCACACGTCGCGCAGCGCCTCACCGGTAATTGGCGGAACAAGTATCAGCCATGGTTCCAGATCATGGCCCCTTCGGGCAGTTTCGTTCCCAAGTCGCAATACGACCGTGTTCGTCCCGGCTGGCGGGCGTGCGTCACCACACCCGCGATTGACACGAGGTCTCCGAACGCACGTCACTCCGAGGCCGCCGAGGCATCAGCAGCACCCGAAGCAGTCGAAGAATCCACAGCTCTCGAAGCACCCGGCGCTGTCGAAGCACACGAAGCACACGCAGCAGTCGAAGTCGCTGGCGACAGTCCGCAGCCGCTGCCATCCTACGTCCTTCGCGCGATCGGTAGCGTCGATCTCACAGTGGTATGGCTTGGCGCCGCAGTGGTTGTGCCGTGGTTCGGGTGGCGGATCCTCGATGACTATCTCGATCGCAGGTGGAGAGTGTCGCTCGGCATGCGGCGCTTCGCCGATCGATTCGTCCGCGAGTTCGAACGACCGCTGATCCAGCAACACGCCGCGGAGCGCCCCATCCGCGTGCAGCTCCGCCCCAGGCCGTTCGGGAAACGACTCGATATTCTTATCGCACCTGGCATGGGCAGGCGGTATCCGAACCTGTCGGACCACAAGCAGAACGTCGAGTATGACGTGAGCCGCGTGCTGCACGTACTCGCCGACGAATCGTTCGTGAACGGCCCGCTCTATCGGCACGCAGAGTGGGTCGTGGTGCCGTTCCAGTTCAAGGTCGATCGGAAGCACCCAGGTGGCACATGCATATCCTCCTTTTGAGCGCGGGCGGCGGCGGTGGAAACATTCTGCGATCGGTGACGGCGTCGTTTCGACGAGACCTGGCGGTGACACAAAAGGCCGACCCCAGGTACGCAGAACGACTCAGACGCGCCGTGACCGCCCGATTTCTGGACACCAACGAGTTCGCGTTGTCCGATCTGCCCGACGAGGAGAGGGTTCTCATCGGCACTCACACGACCGGCCGTCTGGGAGCCCGGCACGACCCCGAAGTGGCTCTCCAGGCGCTGAACGAATCGCGTAGCGAAGTCGAGGCCCTGTTCAGCCAGTACTCGATCATCATTCTCGTCGGCACCGGCGGCAAAGGGACCGGCGCCGGCACGATGTTTCCCCTGGCGCAGATCGCGCGGCAGCAGAAAAAGCTCGTGATTCCTATCTTCGTTCGTCCATCGTTCGAACGTCACGAAGTGGACAAGCGCCACTACGATCACGCCGTGAACGCGATCGAGCAATTCGATTCAGCCGGGATCCGGCTGATCGAGATTCTGAATGACCGCGGATACATGGAGCACGATCCGCAGCCGCAACCGATCGTGTGGGAACGAATGAATCTTCCCATTGCCAGGGGCCTCCGCGGGTTGATTTACGTCCTGTGGGATCTCTCGCAAGTCGACCCCTCCGATCTCTCCATCCTGTTTGCTGGAGCCGGCCGCCTGCGAATCGGTTTCGCAGAGATCGACCCTCCGGACGGCGGCGAGCCGAACGATGAATTGGTGGAGCTCGCCGCACGCCGCTGCTGCGACAATCCGTACTACGCGTTCGACAAGCCGGCGGGGACCTCTTTGATCTGTATTCAAGGAGACTGGTCCAACGTCGTCGACGCGAAGATCAAAGGACGGCTGACGGCCGCGATGGGTGCCGACTCCCAAAGCCCCTATTCCCCTCTTTACGCCCGAGCCGTGAGAACGCCGAAGCCGTGGGGCGTGACGGCGTTGTTTGCCGAGTACACGGGCACGCACCCGCCGCTCGACGTCGACTGGAGTCTCGAGCGAGATCTTCGTACGACCGGCGGCTCCCACCGCCCCATGGACGAATTCGTCGCGGTGGAGCCATCCGCTCTGGTGGCCGCGGAATCCTCCCAGCCCGCCGCGCGACCGAGGGAGCCAGTAGAGCGACCCACGTTCACGACGTTCTGGGAGTTTGCAGTTGCCGTCAATCGTTCCGATCCAGCTGCACTTGCCCTGGCTGGCAACCGTGCAACATCAGACGTGCCTATCGACGGACTCGAGCTGAGAAGACTCCTCGACATGATGTGGTTTCGCCCCGTGTTCAACCGGCTTTCGCAAGATTGGCGCGAGCGGGTCTTGGAGGCGCTGATCGACGGTACCAGCGTGCCAGACTATGTCGTGAAGCTCGACCGGCGGAGCATGCATCTTCGCGAACTCAGCTTCGAACAGCTGCAGACAATCGGGTCAAAGACCATCGTTGCGGATTGGATTCGACCGGACCTGGAACTGCTGATCACGGTCGGCCGGCTGTGGGGACCGGAAGCGGTAAGACGTTTTCGCTTCGTCGAGGCGCCCGAACGCCCCGAACCGTCCAAGATGGAGACCCTGCTGCAACGGTTTCGGAGTTGATGACCGGGCGAAGAGGCTCACCTATCGCGAGTAGCCTCGAAGGTGCTTTGCGAGCCAATCCTCAACCGTCGTGAAGTACGCCGGCACGAATCGCTGCAGCGACTTGGTCTCCGCGTTGCTACCCACTTTCGCCTCGAGCATGGCGTGGTCGGCTTGCGGAATCACGACCAGCGCATAGTCGCGATTGCCAGCGGCCTTGAGAGCCTCCTCCCATGCCGGTTTGTTCTTATCGGCGACGATGTTGTTGTCCAAACTGCCCCAGATCGCAAGCGTCGGCACCCTGAGCTGGCGGAGTGTGGGCGTCGGATCGTAAAAATATGTCCGCTTGATCGCTTGCCATTGGGGATGGTCGGGTGTGCTGGGAAACGCGGTTTCTGGCGGCGGGCCCATGCGTGCCACCAGTGTCGCGCGCGCCGCGGCGTACGCATCCCAGCCCTTGCCCGTTCGCGCGAAGTCGTACTGCAGCCCCATCAACTGTGTGATGTCCGCAACGGTCGCCGCTGGCATCCCCGTCATCGTCATCTCATTTCTGGCCTGATCGATGGTCGTTTCGGCCGGTGTGACGCCCGCGCCAGAGATGCTGATCAGAAAGGCCACATCCCGGGCGCGCACGGCGGCAAGCGGCATGATCCAGCCGGCTTGACTGATCCCGAGTAGCCCAATCTGGCGCGCGTCGATGTCGCGGCGCGTCTTCAGGTACTCGACCGCGGCGACCGCATCGCCCGCCAAGTCCTCGTACGTGGCAGCAGTCCAGTCGCCGGTCGATCCACCGACGCCCCGTTTGTCGTAGCCGAGCACGGCGATGCCATGGCGAATCAGGAATCGCGCCCAAGGCAGCATGTAGGCGCGATTCTCCGCGCCGGACCCGTGCACCAGGACGATCGCCGGGTGTGTGCCGCGGGTGACAGGCGCGATCAGCGTTCCGGTCAGTTGCACGTCCTGATTCGTGAACCGTACGTCTTCCCACTTTTCGATTTCAACGCGTTTTGCGGTCCGTAAAGCCGCGGCGTCACGCTGCCAAGTAAAAGAGACAATGTGGCCCGCGCCGTCCCGCTGAAACGCGATGCGCGATTCGATCGAGCCGGGCATCGCGGCGCCTGGGCCGGCGAAAAACGTGTCGCCGGCGATCGGATATAGCGTGCGCACATCACCGGTCTCGTCGAACGCCACGAGTTGCGGCTTGCCGAATCCGCTGAACTCGTCCCACATTTGCAAGTAGACGAACGCGTCCGGTGCCCACTGATAGACGCCGGTGTACTCGCGAAGGGCCCTCTCATCGACAAGCTGCACGACGGGAGCCTGACGTGCCGCGATCGCGATGAGCCCGCCGACGAGACAGGCCCCGACAGTCGCTCCGGCGATTACTGCGCACCGTTTGTGTGGGGTAGCCATTCGAGCATCCTAGCAGCCCGTTCCCGAGCTATTCAGTCGCATCCGTTCACACGAGATACGCACCGGCTCCACAGGAGGATAGGCACGGTCGAGTCCGCGCGCGGTGGTTTCCGAAAGCTGCTTACTCCGCGGGAAACTCGTCCGCAAATCGATCTCGTGGCTTTGCTGGGAGATCAGGCCCGCTTTTTCGAACCGATGGTGGCACGCTCGATGGAGACCTCTCGTCGGGCGGTCTGCGCCGGGCGCCGGCCGCGGTTCGATCGCGTCAAGAAGAGGAGGGGCACGATGCGTGTTGGACGGTTCCTCATCGCGGTTTCATGTGCGGCCATTGCGTTGATGGCCGTAGCGCATGCGGCCGCCAGCAACGAGTACGTCGTCACCGTACTCGTCTCGAATCTCGCGGGCGTTGCGCCTGTTACCGACATGAAACTGGTCAACGGGTGGGGCATCGCGGCATCGCCGACCAGTCCATGGTGGGTCGCGGACAACGGGACGGGCTGGTCCACGATCTATACAGGGGCCGGCGTGAAGGCGCCACTCGAAGTCACCGTGCCGGGCGCGCCCACTGGCATCGTGGCTTACACCGGCAGTCAGTTCCTGCTCGCGCCCGATCGGCCGGCGCGCTTCATCTTCGCCAGCCAGGACGGGACGTTCTCGGCGTGGAATCGCGACTTCGATCCGACGCACGCGCACGTGGTGTTCAGCGATCCCGGATCCGTGTACCAGGGGCTCGCGATCCTTCGAGACACGCTCTATACCTCCGACTTCACCGAATGCGAGGTGGAGGCATTCGACGGCACGTTCACCGAGATCGAGACCGACGGTGAATTCGAGGACCGGAGCATTCCCGCCGGATACTGCCCGTTCGGCATTCAGGCGATCGGCAACTCGATCTTCGTGACCTATGCGCCCGCGGATGGCGACGAAGAGGTGCCCGGTCAGGGTCACGGCGTCGTCCGTGAGTTCGATGCGGATGGCCATCTCGTGGCGAAGGTGGCGTCACACGGACAGCTGAACGCGCCATGGGGGCTCGCGCTCGCGCCCTCGAACTTCGGACGGTTCAGCGACTGCCTGCTGGTCGGGAACTTCGGCGACGGCGAGATCAACGCCTATTGCAAGACCCCCGGCGGCTACCATCACAGCGGGACACTGCGAGCGGGCAACAAGCCGTTGCGGATTGATGGGCTCTGGGGAATCGGCTTCGGCAATGGAGCCGGCTCGGGTCCCACCAATGTGCTGTACTTCGCCGCGGGACCCGACGACGAAGTGAACGGCAGCTTCGGAAAGATCCAGGCGGTGGACTAGATAGATTGTTGGAGAGGGGAGCGCGGGGACCTTGCTCGCGCTCCCTCTTCTACCGGCCGTCGCGTCAGCGCAACTTCGCCGCAGCAGCGGCCTGGGCCGGCCCTCTACTTGTCCTGGACAGCGGCGCGATCGGCACCATAGGTCGGCCCGTGGACGGTGCGGTGCGACAGGTAGATCCATTTGCCGCCGCGCTTGGCGTAGACGCGCTCGAACCACACCGCGAACCAGCGCTTGGACGGATCGTCGCCGCCCGAGGTGTGAGCGACGTAGCGGCCGTAGGTGATGGCGACGTCACCGTGCATTTCGGCCTTCACCGAGTCGAAGGCGATGACATCGTAGTACTTGGCCGTCACGCGCCCCAGCAGGCTGGCCTTGCTGTCGATGAGGAGCGGTCTGCCCCCGTTGGTCCAACCGTCACCGTGAACCATGATGAAGTCGTCTGGCGTCACGCCGTACACATAGGCCGTATCGCCGCGCACGACGGCGTCGGCGATCTTTTGATCGAGCGCGAGTACTTCGGTTTCGTCAGGAGACGACGCCAGGGCGAGACCTCCCGCCACGAACACCGCGATGACGACACCAGAGAGCAGCGTGCGCATAGTGCCTCCTGCGGGTGGAATTTGACCACGCCGCCTGCCCGGCGGCAAGGTATACCGGCCGCGTCGCCAGTCCTACAATGCGGCCATCCGTTCGGGTGAAGGAGGCGGCCATGCTGCGATGGAAGATGCTGGCGTGTGCGGGAGTGGCGTTTGGCGTCGCCGGCCTGGGGTGGGGCTACGCCCAGCAGCGGACCTTCCCAGGCTTCTACGAGCTGCGCATCTACAAGGCCCAGCCGGACAAGCGCGACGCGCTGGCCGCCCGCTTCGCAACGCGCACCTCGGCCATCTACGCGCGCTACAACATCACCAACGTCGGCTACTTCATCCCGCTGCAGAGCGACCCCGAGTTCCGCGAGGTCGTCATCAGCCAGGAGCGTGACGAGCAGGCGCGGCTGATCGTCAAGGTGCACAACATCGACATGACGCCGAGCGGCACCTACACCGCGATCAGCGTCGTGCCCTAGCGGCCAAGAGACGGGTCGTGCAAAAGGGAAGATCGGGGAGCCTTGAACCGCCTGGCGCGCAAACTGCGCTTCACGCTGGGCGAATTCTTCGTCTGTCAGCAGATTGCGTGTGCCAAACGATTCGGGACCGGGCCACGGTCCGCCGGCGATCGGCCGGGCACCTGAGTCTCCACGACGGGACGAAGCCGATGACACTGGATGCGACTAGAACGGCGGCGCTGTCGCCCGATCGCTCCAGACCATAAATCGCCGCGATGTTCGGATGATTGAGCGCGGCCAGGACTTCCGCCTCACGATGGAAGCGGCGAGTCGTTCAGCATCCCGGCCCGCCCCCCAACGAATCGGTAGCTTCACAGTTCACTTGTGAACAGCCAATGGGCACACCGGCGAGATACGCTGGCTCGGAGGAGCATGATCATGAGTGCAAGCCATCACCCCACCGACATACATCTGCGTCAACATCGGAAGAAAAAGCGGGCCGCGCTGCGCGCGCGGATTGCGGCGGCACCGGCGACCGGACGCGCTGCGCTCGAAGCCAAGGTGCAACGAACCTATTCACCATTCCACACCATGATGAAAGAGAAGCCGCCTCCAACGGTCGTCTAGCCCGGTCCAGGCGGTGAGTGCGCTTCGGTCCTGCGTCTTCCTTGGGATCGGGGCGTTGCTCATCGTCCTGACGGCTCAACGCGCGACTGGCTCGTTCGGGCGCGTTGGTTTCCACGCCAATCCACTCAGCAATTCGATCGGCAGCGGAAAGACGATGGTCGTGTTCTTTTCCGTGCCGATCTCAATCAGCGTCTGCAGGTAGCGCAACGTGATGGCCGCAGGCTCGCGATTGAGCACCGCGGCGGCCTCGGCCAGTTTGGCGGCGGCTTGGAACTCTCCCTCCGCGCTGATGATCTTGGCCCGCCGTTCGCGTTCGGCTTCGGCCTGGGCCGCGATGGCCCGCTGCATCTCCTGCGGCAGGTCCACCTGTTTCACCTGCACCTGCGTCACCTTGACGCCCCACGACTCGGTCTGCTCGTCGAGAATCACCTGCAGCCGCCCGTTCAGCTTCTCGCGCTGGGCGAGGAGGTCGTCCAATTCGACCTCGCCGAGCACCGAGCGCAGGCCCGTCTGGGCCGCCTGCTCAACGGCATACCGATAGCTCTCCACCGCCACCACCGCCTTCGTCGCGCTGACGACTTGGAAGTAGACCACCGCGTTCACTTTGAGCGACACGTTGTCGCGTGTGATGACGTCCTGCGGCGGCACGTCCCAGGTGACGACCCTGAGTGACACGGTCACGAGCTTGTCGATGGGCCAGAGAATGAGCACGAGGCCGGGCCCCTTCTCCTGCTTCAGCAACCGGCCGAGCCGAAACACAACACCCCGTTCGTACTCCTTGAGGATGTTCAGGCATTGGAACAGCCATAGCAGGAAAACGACGAGGGCGACGGTGATTGGCAGGGTGTAGGGCATGACGCATGCTGACGAGTTTGGCGCCCAGCGTCTGTCCCACAACGCACAGCCAGCCTATCGTGCCGTTTGCCGCGACGGCATCGGGGCTGTCGCCTGTCGTGCCTTGTCCGTCCGCTCTTTTTCCTTTTGCTGATGTTTTTTTGCGCTTTGCTGCAGGTTCTTTTCCTTGTCCTTCTTGCCGCCCTTGTCGCCCATGAGTGCTCCCTTCACGACCTGCGGCCACCGTGCGAACGCGTTCGCGCGATCACGGCCGGCTGCCGAATTCAACGGATGGTACACAAGAAGAGCGGCGTGCGCTGTCCGGAAACACACACACGGGAGGCCCCGCAGATCAGCTGCGTCCTGGGCCTGGCCAGATGTGCAATTCAGCACTACCTGCCGCTCCGCGCCTCCTCGGCGCGCGCGGCGCTCAGGATGTTGCGCATCGCGTAGTTCCCTTCGTGGCAGGCGTACTCGAAGAGGGGCTGCTCGGGGTCGGCGGTCATCGTCATGCCGAACGTCCACGGCCGCGTCCACGTGTCGGGGTCGTTGATCGTCACCGACCACTCGATTTTGTTCGCCGCCACCGGGCGATACCGCTCCACCATCGACAGCTTCGGCGACCCGTTCTGGTAGACGGTGCGCGAATCGAAGTTGCTGGTCTCGACCACCAGCGTGCTGCCCTCCCAGCGGCCGCGCGCCTCGCCCATATGCGAGCGGATGCCGGTGCGCGGGCTGTCGTCGAGCCGGATCACACGCGTCTCGTGGATCATCTCGTAGCGGATCGCCACCAGCCCCGGCGCCTGCGTGATGTCGTAGGCGTTGCCGTAGATCGCCGGCATCATCGAGCCGGGAAAGCCGCGCGTGATGCAGCGATCGTAGAAGCTGCGGTCCAGCCACGAGTCGGCGCGGCCTTCGCCAAAGCCGCGGCCACCCGCCCGGCCGCCCAGGCGCTGCTGCGCCTGCGCCGTCAGCGGCGGAATGCGGCCATCGGCCGGATCGCTCAGCATCCAGGCGCGGCTGTTCTTCGCGCCGTAGTGTTCGTACCAGTGCGTCGGACCGGCGCCGGTCTCACGGCCGCCGATGGCGGCCGCGCCGGCACTGGCCGCCGCGTTGCGCGCCTTCACCAACTCGGCCAGCTCGGAGTCGTCCACCTCGTCGACGGACTTTCCGGTCAGCGCGTCCGGCCGCTGCAGCGGAGTCCCGTTCTCGTTGACGTTCGTCCAGCCCCCCTGGATGTCGGGGTCGCCCCACGGCGTCCTCGGCGGAACGTAGGGACGGGCCGGTACCGCCGGCGCGGCGGCTGGTTTCGCCGCCTGCTGGGCGTCCGGCGTCATCGCGGCGACGAAGAAGATCGCGGTCCCAACGAGACCGGCGGCAAGCCACTGCTTCATGACGTCCCCTCTCAACTGGGCGCCTAACGGCGGCCCCTACATTGTGAAACACGCTTTACCGCTTCACGGTGCGTTCGATGAAGTCGACCAGCTCGCGGGACACGCTCGTATCAGGCGTGCCAACCGAGAGCAGCTGCGACGAATGGTTGTGTCCAAGGCTCTGTCGATAGCGCGGGCGCGCGCCGTGCTTGTCGATCAGCTCTTTGTACACAGCCGCCTGCGGCCACAGGTATCGGGCGTTGTCCCACTCCGCGGTGGTAAAGAGTACCGGAATATCGCCGCGGGTGACGTGGCCAGGAATCACCCTGTCCGGCCAACGGATGGGGTCCTCGCCGAAGTAGGCCAGCTCGCCTTTCGAGGGTGACTTGAAATCGAAGGAGTAGGGGCCGGATAGGAGAAGCGCTCCCGCGGGACGCGCGGTAGCCGGCAGCAGCACTTCCGGCATGAACACATAGGTCGCCACATGGTACGCGCCGGTCGAGAGACCCATCACGAAGATCTGCTCCGGGTCGCCGCCGTACTCGGCGGCGTGGCTCTTCAGCCACGTCACGGCCGCCCCCACGTCGCGCGCGCCCTCGGGCCACGTCGCGTCGGGGGCGAGACGATAACCGCCGTTGACGCCGACGTAGCCCAGGCTCGCGAAATAGTCCGCAACGTTTGCCGTCGCCGCCCGGCTGCCGCCGACGAGCCCACCGCCATGGAACACGATGACCACGGGCATGGGACGTTCAGACCGGCGCACCGTCGCGATGTGAATGTCCACCCGCTGCCGCTCGTGCGGGCCGTAGGCGAGGTCCTTCGTGACCTTGATCTCAGCCGGTTCGTAAACACGCGGTTGCGACGCGTAGATCTTCGCCGTCTGGGCGGCAATCTCGCCGTCGAACTCGGTCCCGAACGCCGCAAGCTGCTTCGCCACGTCGCCCGGCATGGGGGTGCGCACCGCGTCTGCGCTGCCGAGCCCGCGCTCGTCGGTTTGCGACCAGCGGAACGACTGCCGTGCCTGCTGCGCGTCGTCACACCGTTCCAGCGTCACATCGCGCCGCCGGTAGACCGGCGACACGAGTGCCGGGGTGCCCGCGATCTCACCGGTGCTTGCGACCGAGACGCACAGGTCGCGTCGCGCGTCGGGGCTAAGACGCCCCCATGCCATCGTCCAGCGCTGCGCGGGCGCCGGCGTGCACGCACGCACCACCAGCTTGGCACCGGGCTCGAGGGCTGTTGCGGCCAGGCAGCGATCGTAGAGGCTGGCCTTGATGGCGCCGTTGCCGATCCGTTCGAATCGTTGATCGTCGAGCTGGCCGCCGTATTTGCACGTGTGCGCCTGGAGGGGATCGTCGAGACGAAGCGTTGCGCCGAAGCCGGCAACGTCGAGACAGTAGCCGCGCGCCTCGTCGAGAGCCTGGGCCGTGCGCAGCAACCCAGTATCGGCACGGCTGAAGGCGGGAGTCGCCACCACGAGCAGCAGCACCAGGATTGACAGGCCTGCCTTTGTCATAGGCCCTCCAACGATGTCTTTCGCGGGAATAGTATGCCTGACACGGCGCGGGCGACGACTCGGGCTTCGACCGCCTTGGGAACGCCTTCAGCGAGGAAACGCGACGCGTCCCAAGGGTGTGCAGAGTGGGACAGACGCTCCAACGGCAGTCAGGTAGCGTTCTTGGCCGCCCGCGGATGACTACATGCCAAGGTCGCCGCCGCCAGAGCCGCCACGGCCGAAAGCAAATGGAAGCGCCTCAAACCGTAGTGCGAGAGAAAGTTGATGTTACCCGGCAGGAGGTCAGCGTGAATCCAGTGGGACTTTTGATCGTAGCGGCAGGCGTATTCCTCGCGGGCACCGGGGTCTTCGACTGGAACTTTGCGATGAACAGCCGCCAGGGCCGTCGCCTGTCCAGTATGGTCACTCGCAACGGAGCCCGCGCCGTTTACGTCGTGTCGGGAGTGGTGGCGATCATCGTTGGCACGTTGATGGCCGCAGGAGTGATCGCGGCCACTTGAGCGCGACGACCACTTCGTGCAAGCGTCATCAGCATCGCCTGGCGCTGGAGCTGACTCAGCGGCGCGGCGGCGCGATTCCCCCATAGTCCAGGGAGGTCTGTCATGCAAAGGACTCTCGCGGCGTGCAGTCTCTTGTCGCTTGTGCTCGCTTCGAGCGTATTGAAGGCACAAGTGCCCCTCGCGGCGGCGGCAGAGTTTGCGCGGCTAGCTGGCACCTGGGAACTCGACACCTCGGGCGACCCCTCTCTTCCAGCAGAGCGGCGCATCATCACCGTCTCTCCCGGCTCACTGCACGTGGAGATCGTGCGCGCGCAAGATGCTCGCCCTCCCCGACTGACCTATCGATTCGATGGCAAGGACGAGGTGGTGGAGTTTGGATCCGGCAAAGCTACCGCCCGTCTCGTTCGTGAGCCCTCCGCCGTTGTGACGGAAACGGTCTACGAGATCAACAACTCACCGATCACGATACGAGAGAGCCTCAGCCTCAACGCTGCGGGCACTGAACTGACGGTGAACACCACAGTGCGAGTGGAACATGGCTACCAGGGGCCGCTCCCGGCAGGCGCGTCAAAGTCTCCGAATGTGTCGACCGCGGTAGTCGTATTCGTTCGACGGCAATAGAGACTGTTCTGTCAGTGTCACGTCTTCGGTCGCTCGGTGCGTAGCTACGTCAGACGCTTGGCGCGCCCTTCAGCACCCTGGCTCATCAGAGATTGTGTGCACTGACGATGGCAAACTAGCGCAGTGAGCGCGTGACGTGACGGAGATCCTGCTGTGGCTGTTCGTCGTGAACCACGGTATCGCGTGTGGAGCCGGGCTCTACGAGTCGCGGATGGTGGTCTCCCCCGTGGGTCGGCGCGGTGTTGCGAGGCGACGTCGCGCGCCTTCCTGACTCTGGGCGACAGTTCTGGGCTCTCGTCACGACGGTGCCCCTCACCCTGCTGACGCTTGCAAGTGTGGCGGCTGCGTGGCAAACCCAGGGTCCCCTGGGCAGGTGGTGGCTGGGCGCGGCCGTCATCACGCTGGTAGAACGGGTGATGACCTTCGCCTACTTCATTCCCGGGATGCTCAAGCTCCAACGCGGTCAGGTGTCTCCTGGTTCGAACATCAGGGCCGCCGCGACTCGATGGGCGCGCCTGAACCACGTGCGTTCCGCCCTGTCCCTCGCAGCATGGATGGCTGCGCTCAGGGCGTTCTCGCTGTTGGCTGGAGACGGCGGCTGAGCCCGCGCTGGCGTCGGCAGCGCGTTTCGTTCAAGGGGTAAACGTTGATGGTTCTCGAAGTGGCAATCTTGAACGTACGTGAGGGCGCGTCCCCGCAATTCGAAGCCGCGTTTCGCGCGGCACAGCGCATTATCGCGGCGATCCCCGGGTATCAGCGGCACGAGCTCCGTGGTTGCGCAGAGCACACCGGTCGCTATCTGTTGCTCGTCTGGTGGGACTCGATTGAAAGCCATACCAAGGGGTTTCGTGAGTCAACCGGGTATCAAGAGTGGCGGGCGATGCTTCACCACTTCTACGACCCGTTTCCAACAGTCGAACACTATTTACCGATCGCGGATCTCGCAGGAACTGCGGCGACCCTGGCACCGGGGCCGTAGCACGGACCAGCCGAGCGGGCCCCCGATATGCGACTCGTGATGCCGTCAGCGCAGTGGCAGTCGGCCTTCCTGGAAATGGCACGCGAGTGCGAATCTGCCGGCGACCAGCGCTATGCGTTGGCGCTGGGCGACTTCGATGCCTACCTTCGCAAGATCGAAACGGGACGTCGAGGCGAGGGGCTTCCCGATGGCTGGGTGCCCGGCGCGGAATTCTGGCTGGAGGATGACGGGACGATCGTCGGGTGCGTTCGCCTTCGATTCGGACTGACGCCGGATCTGGAGCACGAAGGGGGCCACGTTGGCTACGACGTGCGCCCCTCGATGCGGCGTCGCGGGTACGGGACGGCGTTGCTCCGGTTGGCGCTGATCGAAGCGCGAGCGCGCGGGATCCGGCGCGTCCGGGTTACGTGCGACGATGACAATCTGGGATCGATCAAAGTCATCGAACGGAACGGAGGAGCCCTCGATGGGCGTGGAGTGTCGAAGGAAACGGGCAGAACGGTCCGGCAGTACTGGATCGAGCGACGGACTCTCAAATGACGTCCAGGGCTTCGCCCTATAGCCCTATTAGCGCTGTCGAAGACGACCGCCTCGTAAATCAAAGGGTGATTCACCTTTTGAGGCGTTTGGTGACGGCAGGACTCGTGAGTTCCCGGAGCGCGTCCTTCCCCACCCACCGCGCTGTCTCGTCCTTCGAATCTGCCAGCCGTCGCGCCACCACCGTGGCCGCGGCATTGAGCGCGCGATTGCGTTTCCCGATCGCGCGCAAGGCCATGTTCGTAGCCTTCTTGACGAAATTGCGGCCATCGCCAGCTTCCCGTTCGATCAGTGCCAGACCCTGTTCGAATCGCTCGTCGCCGGCAGACTTGTCGTGGACGGTGAGACTCCATAGCAGCGCAAACGCCGCACGCTTCTCGAACTCGTTGCGTCTGCTGCTCCACTGGGCGACCTTGGCCCACGCGTGAGGCGTGCGGTCAAACAGGTTGAAGGCCATCGCGTCGCAGAACGCCCAGTTGTCGAAGCCCTCGCACCAGCGATCCATTTGCGCGGGCGTCAGCTGGTCAGGATCGCCGACGAAGGACGCGAGCATTCGCGCCTCGTACACGCCCGTGGCCCAGAGGGCGACGGCGAGTGGCTGATTCCGCCCGAGCGTCTTGCCCAACGCCTTGATGTCTTTCATCGCCACGCCGTACGCGTGGTCCGACGGGATCGCGTAGCGCGCCATCCCCTCGCGGGTCGCCTTCGTGCTGTGACGTTTCAACCACAACAGAGCGGACTCCACTTGGTCGGGGAGCGATGACATCGGAGTGGCTGGTCTGTCTGGAGGCGAACGACGACGAATGGGCATGGAGGTCTCTCCCCTAGATTAGCCTTGCATCCATCCTGCTCGTGGGCCGCTTCGAGGGCTCCCTCGACGAGCTCGATCACGAGCGCGGCGACGTGATCGCTTTGTTCGAGGCAGTAAACCTGCGGCAAGGCGTCCGTGAGAGCACGACTGCTCAGGAAGACGCCGGCCGCTGCGCCAGCCGTGTGTCGGATGAAAACCCGGCGATTCGTGCCACAATGCGCCGCGCCAGAAGGAGAAGTTCACATGCGCATTCAGTCCTCACTGCTCGCGCTTTCCGTACTGATCCTCGGGTTCGCCAGCCATCCATCCGCGAGGCAATCGACGCACGCGCCGTCACCGACCAGGGACATCACAATCATCTCGAGCGCCGGGGCGCGCGGGCTGGCAGACGCCTGCACGGCTTGGGCCGAGAAGAACAAGCTCGTCGTGGCGATGGCGGTCCTGGACTGGGGAGGCAATCTCATCGAATCTCACGCGATGGAGGGCGCCGCGGCCAACGCCATCGACACGGCGCTCCTCAAAGCGAAGTCAGCGTTGAGGTGGCGTCGCCCGACGTCTGAGACCAACAAGATGGTCCGGAGCGGCGAGAACCTGGCGCCGACATTCATGAACGATTTCCCTCAGCCGGGCGCGTTGCCCATCGTGCTCAACGGGCAGGTGATCGGCGCGATGGGAGTCTCGAGCGGTGATGGCGAGCGCTGCGCGCAGGCGGCGATCGATCTCGTCTTCAAGGGGCAGGCGACGACCGTGGGGCGTTAGCTCAGGGTCTCTGTAGCGAAATCAGTCCAGCATTCCGAGGAGGATGGCTCATCGAGAACGTATTGCGCCAGAACACGGCTGACTTGATGCTGTTGGTTCAAGATCATCGTTTCCGCCGCCAGCAAACCGTTCACGCTCTCATACAACAGCGTGACGGTGTCGATGCCGCGAAACACGGCGTGGAGATGAAAAGTCAGCGTGGGATACGTGGCGAGGGCGGCTGTGAAGTACCCAAGCAAGGCTTTCGTGCCGACGATGGCGCCTGAAGGGCTCGCTCCGATCGTCTGAATGAACGGAGACGAGAAGACGACGTCGTCCGCGTAGTGCGCGAGGATGCGCTCCAGATCATGATCGTTCCACGCCTCAATCCAGTGGCGTGCAAATGCATGGGTTTCGGCCGACGTGACCATACCGGGCGCCCTCCTTTATCCAGTTGGAATCTAGCGGCCACACGCGTCCAGGACCGTCGGAGCGGGATCGTGACCGATGATCCCGTCCGACCGCGGAGTGTTGGAGGCGCGATCCCCATCGCGCCTCCGAGAGAGTGCCCTATTGCAAAAGGCAGAGAACTTCGAACGGCTTACCTTGCAGGCGGACCCGTGCCAGCCCGCCGCACAGCTCGCGGGATCGCCGGTCGAGCTCGGAGCGGCCGACACGGATCAGGTTAGGTCTCTCGCCAGGCAAGTTCGTCCCTTGCCTGGCCTAACCTGCGGACCCCCGGGAATATTCCAACTGGAACAGTGATCAGGCTTCGGGGAAGGAGGAGCGCGTGCGGTGAACCGCGCGCTCCAGGCATTGCGATGAAGGCCGGTCAGGTGGTGTGCAATCGGGTCCTGGAAAATGCCACGACAAAGAGGACGCAGAGCAGCAGATCCGGCACTGCGGCCTGCGCGTCCGGCCACGAGATGCGTCGCTGCAGGAACAGCACTGCCAGAGTGACGACGAAGCTGAACTTCTCGAGCATGCCGGGGATCATCAGGGGGCGAAACCTGGCTGGATTCGAGCCGATGACGAGAAACGCGATCTGCCACGCCATCGCCACGGAGAAGAAGCCGTAGACGAAATGGGGGTAGTCCGTCGGCGGAGCGTAGTGCCGGCCCGTCACGTCGACGAGCCAATAGAGCGGCGTCAGCACGGCGATGCCCCAGATGCCGGCGACGATGAAGACGATTCTGGCAAACCTCATGTGCGCCTCGAGAGCCTCAGGACGTCAGCGAACGACGGCATTGAACGCATCAGAACCCTCCACGTCGACACGCGCGGGTCGCGTGTTCGACCACTCGTGAGTTGGGGGGCGTGGCCGTGACTTCGGCGTGCCTCCCACCTGACGAAACCGTCGAAGGCGTTGAAATATTCCGGTGACGACGTTTCGTCGCGGCGACTCAGACCAGTCATTCACGACCGCGGCGAAAGGTCGTGTATCGATCTAAGCCAGACGCATGGCCTCCTACAAGCAGTTGACGCTTGACGCACGCTGGGACGCCAGCGTCATCGGCTCGGGCATCGGAGGGCTCACCGTCGCGGCCCTCCTCTCGAAACATGCCGGCTAGCGCGTCCTCGTGCTCGAGCGGCACTATACGGCCGGCGGCTACACGCACGGCTTCCACCGTCCGGGCTATGAGTGGGACGTTGGCGTTCACTAGCCGATAAGCATGCGTGTGCGAATCGAGCCGAACGTCACGAGGTTCGCCGCCCACTACTGAGTGAGTCGAAGGGCTGACCGTTCGGATGAAGCCGCGAAAGCCGGTCGCCGAGTGTCGCGCGGGCCCTTTATCGCGACCAATCGACTGATGCCTCCGTTGAGAGTCGATATGCAGTCCGTCAATGGATCGATCGGCGAAGGCGCGTCGCCCGCTTAGCTGTCCCGCAGTACTTGCGCCGGATCGATCCGTGACGCACGGAAGGCAGGGAGCCAACCCGCGATCGCGCCGACCGCCGTCAGCGTAACGGCCGCACTCATCAAAGTGACTGGGTCGCGCGGCTGGAGGTCGTACAGGAGGCTCGCGATGAATTGTGCTGACCACCAGCTCACAGCCGTGCCACTGATCACGCCGAGGGCGACGAGCACGAATACTCGCACGAGCACGAGTCGTACGACGCCCCCAGGCTCTGCGCCGAGCGCCATCCTGATGCCGATTTCGGCGCGTCGTCTGGTGACCGCATATGACGTGACGCCGTACAGACCAAGACCCGCGAGCAGCAGGGCCAGCGTGCCGAAGAATCCTGTGAGCAGTGCGACCACACGCTCCTGCGTGAGCGATGCATCGACCCGATCCTGCAGCGGTCGAAACGTCAACGTGAGATTGCGGTCGACCCCCGTCAATGCAGCCGCCACACGAGGTGCCAGCAAGGCTGGCGGCCCCGCGGACGAACGAACGCTGATGTTGACATCGGACGGCGTTGGCGCTTCTGAAGCGCGTTGCGCAAGGGGTATGTAGACAGTCGGCCGTACACCGTCACGCACGGATACATAAACTGCGTCACTGACGACTCCGACGATGGTCTTTGGCGGAATCATAGCGAGCCTGACGGTTTCTCCTATCGGGTTTTGGCCGGCTAAGAATTTGCGCGCATACGCTTTGTTCACCAACGCGACCGGAAGCGCGCCGTGCGTATCGCGCTCGTCGATATCGCGGCCGGCAAGGACGGCCGTACCGTATGTGGCAAGCCATCCCGGCGTGATCTCATTGGTCATGACGCCCCGCGAGTTCCAGAACGGCACCGGACCCCGTTCAGGCTGAGGGGGTGGCGCGCCGGGCAGGTCTATGAAGCTCAGCATGCCTCCACCGGTGACGGGGGTGGCCATCGACCCAGCGGCGCTCGCGACGCCAGGCACTGCAGCGACCGCCGCGGCGAGTTGATGAAAGAAGGGAACGCGATTGGCCGGATCGACGCGCGCGCGTGCCACGTCCACGTTGACGATGAGTACGCGGTCGGTATCAAACCCGAGAGGCAGGGTCGCGAGCCGTTCGAATGTCCCAACCAGAAGGCCCGCGGCCACGATGAGCACCATGGACAACGTCACCTGGGCCACGACGAGGCCGCTCGACAGACCCGTGCGCGGATCACCCAGGGCGCCGCGCCCCTGTTCCTTGAGCGCGTCGATCGGCGCGAGGCGCCGCGCCGTGAAGGCCGGCGCGGTACCGAACAGCACGGCCGTCGCCGCCGTGACGGTGACGGTGAATGCCAGCACACGCCAGTCTAGCGAGAGATCCAGTGTCACCCGCGTGACTGAGGTCGACAACTGCGCCACCAACATGGGACTCGCCCACCGCGCAAACACGAGGCCGGCCAGCGCGCCGATGCCGGCAAGGACGAGCGCTTCAACGAGCAGCAGCCGCACCAGGCGCCAACGCGTTGCTCCCAGCGCCAGCCGCACACTCAATTCGTGCCGGCGCGCGGTCGCCCGCGCCAGGAGCAAGTTGGCGATGTTGCCGCAGGCGACCAGAAGGACTAGCGCGACGATGACGAGAGTCGCGAGGAGGGGACGCTCGTATCGTCGACGCAGCTGCGACGTGCCCAGCGACGCGGGCACGAGCGTGAATGGGTTCTTGAGAAAGACTTGGTCGGCGAGTTGGCGAAACGCCGGGGCCCGGGCTTCCGGCGGCAAGGTTGAGGGCAGGACGGCCTCGCGGATCTGTGGCTGTACCGAGCGCAGAAGGCTGGTCGCGGACTCCGCCGACTGTCCGGGCTTCAACCGGACCACGATGTAGAGCCAAGCCCCTCTGGCGTCGATGAACGAGTCCTTGCCGCGAATCCACTGTTGCGCGTGGATCGGGAGTGCAACATCGAACGTCCGTCCAACCTCCGCACCGAAGAACTCGCGAGGGGTCACCCCGATAATCGTGAATGGGACATGCTCGATGACGAGCGCCGTTCCGATGACGTTGGCGTCCCCGCCGAAACGCCGCTGCCACATCCCATAGCTGATGACGGCCACGGGGCCATCCGGTCCGCCGCCACGCACATCATCGGCGGACGTGAACGTGCGGCCGAGGATCGCTGGCACGCGAAGCGTCGCGAAGAAGTCGCCGCTGACGAAGGCGCCATCGACAGGCTGCACTTCCCCGCCAGCCGTTGAGAGATTCAGCCGGTCCTGCGTACCGGTGGCCGACCACGCGACGGCGCCATCGAACATCTGCGGCGCGCGCCGCCGGATCTCCTCCCACAGGCCGTAGTCCCAGGCGTCTGGAACTCGCCGGCTGGCGGACGCATCCGTCGACAGGATGACGAGACGTTCGGGTTCAGCGACCGGCAGCGTGCGGAGCAGCAGGCTGTTGACGAGGGAAAAGATCGCGGTGTTGGCACCAATGCCGAGCGCCAGCGACGCGATGGCCACGGCCGAGACAACCGGCGACGCGACCAGCAGGCGGAGAGCCAGCCGAACGTCCAAGCCACATCCCTGCAGCCAGCGTGGTTGCCAGAGGTCGCGCGCATGATCGCGAGCGAGCCCGATGTTGCCCATCGCGCGATGCGCCTGGAACCGCGCGTCCCGTTCAGGAAGGCCGTTCCGCTCGAGCTCGCGCTGTGTCAACGCGCGATGGAACTCGAGTTCCTCGGCCAATTCCGCGTCGAGCCGTCGAAGGCCTGCCAGATACCACACACGACGGAGGAGTCTGCGCACGGCGTCCCTCACGTGGCGTTGAGAACCTTCTGAATCGCCAGGACGAGTGCGTCGAATTCCTGGCGCTCGGCGGCGAGACGCTTCCGCCCCGCAGCGGTCAGCGTGTAGTAGCGGGCGCGCCGGTTGTTCTCAGACGCGCCCCAGGCTGCCTTGACCCAGCCGTTCAGCAGGAGCCGTTGCAGCGCCGGGTAGAGCGAGCTCTCCCCCACCTGAAGCACAGCGTCCGAGGCCTGCCTGAGGTGCTGCGCAATCCCGTAACCATGCATCTGCCCACGAGCGAGCGTCCGGAGAATCAACAGGTCGAGCGTTCCGGGCAGAAGGTCAGGCGGTGCGCTGAGTTGTCCCACAGCTTTCCATCGTTAGACGATGGGAAGAATCGGCGATCGATCTGGTACCTGTCAAGACCCATCGACAGACGACGGGATGATGTCTATGAGGCGCGCGTTCAATGGCAATTCGTCTCGAGTTACGCCGCGCTGACGACTGACGCCGCATCGCAGACAGGCTTCGGTCGGGCCTCGGCGGTCACCCGCTCTTTTCCGCCACGGGGGCCTACCGCCGGTCGTCAGCCAGGGGATCGCGCTGGACCGGTGCCGAGCGCGGGACAATCCCCCTCGCCTGCTGCCTGACTTTCGCCCCGATTGGCCGACACTGTGGCGCCTCTTAACGCCCTGGGACAATCGGAAGATTGCTAGGCAACGTGGATCGGGACGGTACAGACCGAACGGTCTTTAGCGATCGCGAATTGGCTCCCGTGACCGGCCCCCATGATCCGCTACGCGGATAGTGAGAGGTCAGTCGGTGCTGGTCTCTGCGACTGGCACACCGTCGTCCAGCATCGAACGCTTCGTCTGATCTGGACCCGAGGAGCCGACACCGCGCAGGCCGGTCGTGCAGACATGCCGACGCGCGTGGCTTTCGTCTCCACAATGATGTCTCCAAGATCCGGGACGATTTTGGAGCACTGACGAGCACGCAGGAGAATGCCACGACGCTGTCTAAGCGGCTGATGCAGCACAGGGTGTGACCACAACTCGCGCGCCGTCAATCAGTTGATAAAACCCGATCATTTGGGTTCAACTCCCGCGTGCTCGGCCCCCGCACACCTATCGCCAACCTCTATCTCTCCGGTCAGGACGTGTCGTCGCTAGGTGTGACGGGGGCGATGTTCGGGTCGCAGTAACGGAATCTCCTTCGTCGGCTCGGGACGCGAGTCACGCGACCACCGATCCAGCTCAGCTATCCCGGAATAATCGAACGCCCCCGGAGGTTAGCGAGTGTGTGTGGACGCGTCTGCTGTTTCGCAGCGCGGGTAAGAAGGAGAACGACATGAAGAACTGCAACATCACAGGGTACTTGGGCACGTGGGCGCTCCGGCGAATCGCGTGCGTCGGTTTCTTCGGCATGGCTGTCGCGTGCGCGCTGCCGGCCGCCGCTCAGGCCCAGACGATCACGCCGCCGGCTGTGCCCCCCGGTCTCGAGGTGCCAGAGGGCAACGAGGCGTTCCGCGTGGGTCATGCCTTCGGTACTCAGAACTACGTGTGCCTGCCCGCAGACTCCATCGGGCACGTTGCGTTTACGTTGTTTACGCCAGAGGCCACGTTGCTCGGCGAACAGGACGAGCAACTGACGACCCACTTCTTCAGCCCCAACCCCGACGAGGGTGGGGTCGTGCGCGCAACCTGGGAGGATTCCGTTGATACCAGCTTCGTATGGGCGCGGGCGCTGGCGCAGGCGACGGTCGATCCGAAAGCGATCACCTGGGTTAAGCTGGAAACAGCGGGAACCGCCGTGGGACCGACCGGTGGCGACACTCTCGCCAAAACGACCTTCGTTCAGCGGGTGAATACCCGGGGAGGTCTTGCACCTGCGACGGGCTGTAGCCTGCCAACGGACATCGGTACCAAGAGGTTCGTGCCGTACAAGGCTGATTACTTCTTCTACAAGCAGAACTAGGAAGATGCCTGGCCTCGCCGCGTCAAGAACGACGACAGCGAGGCTTCTCCAATACCCTTCACGTCACCAGGAGCGCGCAAGGCAGTGGCGAGCGCCACCAGCGAATAGACCAGCGCGAACGTGTCGTGCAGGTCCGTGATCGGCACGAGGCTTTGCCCGACCAGGGCGATCGCCTCGTCGCCGCTCTGCCGCCGCATTGTTGGCGGACGTCTTGACATATCTGTAAATTGAGTTTCCTGTCAGGGAAGGTAAATAGAGTTTCCTTGTCGTCCGCGGCGGCTGGCCCGCGTTCGCGCGACTTGACCTTTGCCGTTGCACACGCTATCACGCTCGTTGTGGAGCCATCGGCCCGCGCTGACGAGCAGGCGCCCAGTCCCGAAGTTCGTCACGGATGACACGACAACCGCGCAGTTCTTTGACGCGGTCGGCCGCCTCCACGAAATGAAGGGGTTCCATCCAGACAACGACGCGGTCAAGCGGCATCCCGAACTCCGTCGCCGGCTCAGAACCTGGTACCAGGACGCAAGCGCCGCCCACGCACGTTTCAGGTCAGGACGCATGAGGTTCCGCGAGCAATGGAAGCTGAACTCGTTGATGATGCGCCTCGCAAACACCCTTCTGGAATTCAGCACCGACCCCGCGGAACATGGCATTGCCAGCCTGGTGTTCCTCGGGACGCCGTTCTACTACAAGCAATGGCAGTCGAATTGGCGCCTGCGCACGCTCGAGTGGATTTGGAATGCACTCGGCGAGGCTCTGGTCGCGGGCGTCGCCGCGTACGTGATGCTATGCATCGCGGGCACTCTCGTGGCGCTGCTGCCCGCTGTCCTGTGGATCGGAATCAACCCTTCCGGCTGGCCGGTCTGGGTCAGCGCGTGCCTCGCAGTGGCGGTCGGCTTGGGCGCGTACAGCGGCGGGCGCCGGCCACTGGGATCGGCCAACACAAACGTGTATTTCGATGAAACATTGTTCCATGAAGACACCGGGTCACCGCTCGCGGATCTGAAGGGCCGGCGCATCTTCGACGCGTTGGTCGTCTCATCGGGCTACGTGGACGAGGCGCTATCGGGGCTGTCCTCCTTCCCGCTCATCGGAACGCTGGCGCCGGGACTCGTCGACAGCGTTGACGCCCAAGCCATGGACGTTTGCCCCGGTACGGAAAGCGATTGGCAGTCTTCATTGGACCATCGGCGGCTACGTCCGGCGCTCGATGAGGACATCTACCCGCCGGATCGGCGCCGTCATCAAATTCGTCGCGTACCCGCTGCGCCTTGCGATCTACAGGCTCTTCACCCGTCCTCTTATGATGAGCCAGGCCGCCCGTTTCGCGTTGCCATTGTCCTACGGGCTGCCGGATGAAGAGTTTCTCGCGGGCCGGATTGCCGTGCGCCAGGATCTCGACGTGCCGCAGATCGCGGCGCGGCATCTGGACGTGGCGCGCGATCTGCTGAACGCGCCGGTCAACGTCCACATCGACGCACAACGTTTCGAGTTCCTCTGGGACGACCGCGTCCTCGCTGAACGCTTCGCACGTTCACAGGCCGCGGCTCATTTCCACAGTGAACCACCGGCCGACGTGAAACGCCACGCGCTCGCGATCGAAGAACGACTGCGGGAGTTCTTTGGCGTGGCTGGACTCCGTCACTCCCTGTACTACGAGAACGATGCCGTGCTCGACGCGGTCGTGGCGTATCTGCTGCGCAGCGAGACCGGTGCGGAGTCAGCCGCCGCACCGGACGGTCACTTGCCGTCTCTCGGCGCGACGTAGCTCTTTCGCGCTCGCGGCTTGAGTCCTTTCTGTGACGTGCGGACCTCGATCGCGGGAACGCGTTTGGGCACACTCGATCGGGTCCAAAGCCAGACATGATTCTGAGGTGTGTCGCTGGTCGACGTAGAGGCCGTTATGCGACTCCTGGCGACTGCCTCAGGCGGCCCAGACCCACCGGCGCGTGTCTCACGCTGCCGCGGAACTCAACGCGCGATCCACAGCCAGGCAGATCCCAGCGCCAGCGTGGCGAGGGTGACCGGCAGGCCCACCCGGAAGTACTCGCGGAAGCCGACATGCACGCCCTCGGCTGAGGCGCGCTCGACGACGATGATGTTGGCAACCGATCCGGTGATGGTCAGGTTGCCAGCGAGCGTGGAGGACATGGCGAGGGCCAGCCAGCCCGCCCGCGGATCGGGAAAGCTATCCACGAGCGTGCGCAGGAGCATCACCGCCGGGACGTTGCTCACGACGTTCGACAGGAGGGCGGTGACCGGCACGAAGATGGAGACGCGATGCAGATCCCACATCGCGATCGGTTCGAGCAGGCTCGCCGTCAGCCCAGCCCGCTCCGCTCCCGCGACGATGACGAACAGCCCGACGAAGAAGACCAGCAGGCCCCAATCGACCTGATCGTAGACCCGGCGCGGTTCCACGGTGCGCGTGATCAGCAGCACCGCGGCGCCGACCGCGGCGGCCATGGCCGGCGGCACTCCCATCAGGAAGCCGGCAAGGACAATCGCCAGGACGACAACGGGTTTCTTGCGCATGCGTCCATGCTGGAACTCCGGGGCAGACATCACGCTTGCCACCTGGACCCGGTCGCTCGCGCCGCGCAGGTAGAGACGGTGCAGAATCGCCCAGTTGACGAACAGGCACGCGACTGCGACCGGCGCGAGGCTCGCCGCGAAATCGAGGTATGAGATTCCGGAGAGCGAACCGATCAACATGTTCTGCGGATTGCCGGTGATCGTCGCCGCGCTTCCGATGTTCGATGCCGTCGCCACAGCAAGGACGTACGGCAGCGGGCGCAGCCCGAGGCGCCGCGTCATCTGCAGCACGAACGGCGTCATCACCAGACAGACGATGTCGTTGACGAGAAACGCCGAGAACACGCCGCTCGTGAAGATGACGGTGGGCAGGAGATGGCGCGGCTGCAACCGTTCGATGCTCCATTCGGCGATGCGCTCGAAGAACCCCGCGATGCGCAGGCTGGCCACCACAAGCATCATCGAGAACAGCAGCACGATCGTGGCGAAGTCGATCGAGGCGAGGGCCTGGGGCGCGCCGACGATCCGGAACGCCACCATCAGCACCGCGCCGATGATCGCCGCGCCGGGCCGATCGATTTTCATCCACGGAAATTTGCCGAGGGCAAAGACGAAGTAGCTGCCGAAGAAGATCAGATAGGCGGCAAGGGTCCGTGCGTCCGACAGCAGCACAGGGCTGAGTGGAGGCACTGTTACTGGACCGTGTGGTCGTGCGGTTCGAGCCGGATCAGTACCACGTCAGGGTCTGAGTAACGGAATTTCATTCGCCGGCTCGGGACGCGACTGGACGAACGCGTAGATGTTCGCCAGCTCCGCATCGGACACGACCTTCGCGGTGTACGGCGGCATCTGGCCGGTCGGCTGCCGGACGTAGCGGCTGAAGGCGGCGAACGCCATCGGACGCGGGCCGAGGCGCGGCCCGGTGGCGCTCGATCCCTGCGCTTCGTAGCCGTGGCACTGATAGCAGCCGTCGCTCACGAACTGCTTCTTCCCCTCGTCGGCGTTGCCCGCCGGAGCCGCAGTGGCGGGTCGCTGCGGCGCTTGCGCGTGCGATCCGAGCGCGGCAGCCAGCACGAACGCGACGAGCAGCAGGCGTTTCATCGATTTCCTCCGGGCATCGATTTCCTCCGGGCACATCTAAAGATGTGCCCCTACGAAAGACGGGCCACCTGAAGGTGGCCCCCACGACCTAAAGGTGGCCCCCACGACGGATTATCGTGGCTGCGTGACGACGTCGACGAGCGACGGCTCGCCGCCCTTGACGATCTCGATCGCGCGCCGCAGCGCCGGCCCCAGATCGGCCGGGTTCGTGATCGGCCCCTGCGCGTGCACGCCCAGGCCCTGCGCGATCTTCGCGAAATCGACGTTCGGGCTGTCGATCGTCGTCCCGATGTGCGCTTGGGTGATGCCGCGCTGATGACGATTCGCCATACGCTGCACGTGCATCAGCTCCTGATGGTAGGCGCGGTTGTTGTGCATCACCGCCAGCAGCGGAATGCGGTGATGCGCCGCCGTCCACCACACCCCGGGCGCGTAGAGAAAGTCGCCGTCGCCCTGGATCGTGACCGAGAGCCGTCCGCGTTTCTTGTTGGCCAGCGCCGCGCCGATCGCCGCCGGAGCGCCATAGCCGACGCCCGCGCCGCCCGAGCCGCCGAGCGACTGGTAGTGCTTGTCGAAGGACCAGAGGCGCGAGGTCCAGTCGCTCATGATGCCGCTCTCGGCGACGAGCGCCCAATCCTCGCTCTTGATCTGCGCCCACAGCTCCATCGTCAGGCGCGCGGTGCTGATCGGCGTGGCGTCCCAGCCGTACGCGGCTTCCGCGCGCGCACGCTCCAGCGCCGTGGCATGCGCCTCGGCCAGCCGTTTCGCGCGATCGGCAAAGGCGGTGCGGCGATCGGCGGTGATGAGCCGCTTGCACGCCTCGGTCAGCGCCGGCAGGGTGGCCTCGGCATCGGCCGCCATCGCGATATCCACTTCCGGGTAGCGCTGGAAGTCCTGGTAGTTGCCTTTCGTCGCGAGATCGAGCGCGGTGATGCTGATCAGCTTTGTGCCCGGCTTCGTGATCGACCTCGACGTGCGCACGAGCGAATCGCGCGCCGCATTCACCGTGCCCCAGAAGTCGGTCAGCTCGAGGCCGATGATCACGTCGGCGTTGGCGACGAGCTGCCGGGCATTCGCGCTCTGATTGAGTGGATGCCTCGTGGGGAAGTTCATACGCCCGCCCTGATTGACGACGGGGGCCTGCAGCGTCTCGGCCAGCTCGATCAGCCTGGCGATGCCGGCGGGTGTGCGGGCCGCGCGATCCGCCACGATCACCGGGTTCTGCGCCGCGACCAGCAGCCGTGCCGCCTCGGCGACCGCACCCGAGTCGCCCTGCGGCGGCGAGGTGCGCGTGAGCCTCGGCACTCGAAGGCGCGAGCTGATCTCGGAGGCGATCGGATCCTCCTGAAGGCCGCCGTCGAGGACCAGCAGCACCGGCATCATTGGCGGCGTCATCGCGATCTTGTAGGCGCGCACCGCCGACTCCGCGAAATGCGGCAGCGAGATCGGCAGATCGTCCCACTTGATGAAGTCGCGGACCATCGCTGCCGCGTCCTGCACGCTGTGCGCCCATTCGACGCCGGGCCGCCGCAGCGTCGCGTCCAGGGTGTTGCCGGCGATGATGTAAACCGGCACGCGGTCGCAGTAGGCGTTGTAGATCGCCATCGCCGCGTGCTGCATGCCGACCGTGCCGTGGCACAGCACCGCCATCGGCTTGCCTTCGGCCTTGAAGTAGCCGTGCGCCATCGCCACCGAGGACTCTTCGTGGCAGCAGGTGATGAACTCGGGCGCCGTGTTGCCGCCGTAGTTGACGAGCGACTCGTGGAGGCCGCGGAAGCTCGATCCCGGGTTGGCCGCGACGTATTCGAAGTCGAGCGACTTGATGACGTCGACCATGAAGTCGCCGCCTGGCCTGTCGGTGGTCAGCGCGTCGACGGTGGCCGGCGGATCGGTCTCCCGCGGCGGAGTCGGTGCCGTGGCCTGAGTCGCCGGCGCGGTCTGTGGCGCCGCCGCCGCGTTGGCAACCGGCGTGGCGCCGGGAACGAGCGCCACACCGGTGAGCGCGGCGCTCTTGAGAAAGTCTCGACGATCGACCGAACGCTTCCCTGGCATCGCCGTCTCCCTGTTGAGCACCGCCCGTAGCCGCGGCGCGATTCTAGCCCATCGCGTCCCCTGAAGCGGGTGCTAGACTCGCGTCGCTTGGCTCGTCGATCTCTTCTGCCCTGCTTGATCGCCTGCTTGATGCTGCCTGCAGCAGCTGTCGCCAGCGAGCGATGGACGGTCGGCCTGTCGACAGCCGGTGCGCCCATCGAGGCGGTGATGGTCGCCGGCAGTTCAGTCGCCTCGCCCACCGTGGTTCTCGTCGGCGGGCTCGAGGGGCCGGATGAGGCCAGTAACGCGGTCGCCCGCGACACCGCCGCCTTCGAACAGATCCCACAGGCCAGGCGGGCGTTCCGGTTGATCAGTATCGCGCGCGCGAATCCGGACGGGCAGCCGCTGCAGTTCCCGCCGTCAGGCGTCGCCTACCGCGAGCACATCGAATCGCATGTGCTGTGGCGATGGATCGGCACACACGCCCCTGACCTTGTTCTGGTCACCGGGCCGGATCCGGGCCTCGTGAATGCGCTGTCGCAGAACATCGTCATCGACGCCGGCCGGATTCCGGCACGGCAGGTTGATGCGTCGACGCCATGGCTGCAGTCCATCCCGGAAGCACTCGCCGTCTCGAGCGCGCATCAGGAAATCGAGCGCCGGCTGGCGCGATCGCCTCGGGCGCTCGCCGAGGAATTGGCCGGCGTGTATGGACGCCAGTTCACCGACCCGAACTACATCGCCACGATGGCGCTCGTCAGCCGCCTACGGCTCGGCGAACGCGACGACGTCGCGCAGTTGTTGGCCCCCTACCTGGATGGCGCGAAGGACAGCTTCGCGCGTCCCTCGCAGTCCTCGCTCGCCGCACACCTGGTGTTCTTCGAGTACGCGCGCCGGGCCCGCGACGATCGCGCGAAGGCGCTGGTGCTGCGCGCGGCCGCCAGCGGCTTCGCCGAGAACGGCGCGCTCCGCGAGTTCATGCCTCTGCACGGCGGCTGGAGCGATTCCCTGTTCATGGACGTGCCGGTCCTGGCCATGGCCGGCGCGCTCACCGGCGAGCGCCGCTACTTCGACATGGCGGCCCGCCACATCGCCTTCATGCAGCAGATTGTGCTCAGGCCGGACGGCCTCTATCGGCACCAGAGATCCGCTGACGCGGCTTGGGGGCGGGGCAATGCGTTCGCGGCCCTTGGCCTGGCCCTGACCCTGTCGGAGTTCCCGAAGGAGCACGCGGCCTATCCCCGCCTGCTGGCGTCATACCGCACGCACATGGCGGCGCTCGCGCGCTTCCAGGACGAGAACGGGATGTGGCGCAACGTCATCGATCGGCAGGGCGCCTATCCGGAATACTCCGCCACCGCCATGATTGCGACAGCGATGCAGCGCGGGATCCGGAACGGCTGGATCGAGCCCGCGATGTACGAACCGCTGATCCAGAAGGCGTGGCGGGCCATCCTCGCACGAACCGGCGCGGACGGCCGGCTGATCGACGTCTGCGAAAGCACCGGCACCCGTGGCTTGTCCGACGACGACTACCTTCACCGCGCGGCCATCCTCGGCCGCGACGATCGCGGCGGCGGGATGGCCATGTTCTTTGCGACAGAGCTCGCTGGCTTGTAATCTGGGCGTCGGCTAGGCGAAAGGTTGTCCTCCAACGCGCCGCAGGCGCGAAGGAGGACGGCTCGACCTACGTGCAGCTCTGGGCGACGACGTTCATCGATTCGACTACCACCAGCGGTGGGCGCAACACCTTCGAATCCGCGGCCGAGTCCTTGTCCGCTTCTGGCGGCTGCTGCACCGGCCCGGTCACTTCCACTGTCTTGTTCACGTTCGCCGCCCACTCGGACGAGGCTGATCCACCGAGCACATACATCGTCGCGGATCCGCCTTCGACCTTGCTGAGCACGTACGCCGTGCCGCCGTCAGTTGTCTTCGCCTGCACCACACAACCGGTGAGGGTCGATTTCGGCGCCTGTTCCCTGGCGGGTTGAGAAGGCGCCTGCTCCTGTGCGAGCACGCTCACAGCGCCGGCGAGCGCGCAGGCCGCTAACGTCGAGGTGACATAACGCATGAGAACTCCTCGTGAATGAGCTTCCGACACTGAACGTCGGCTGCGTATTCAGCACTTTTCCTGCCAAGCCGCAGACGCCCGTGCTTTCTGCCTGCGTTGCTGACGAGACGCCTCCGCGTGGAACCTGAACCATGAAATATGTGCATAGCGCTGCTCAGGCAGCGCAAGCGCGGCGTCAGGCGCTAGTGGACTGTCCTCTAGTTACATCGGTTCTCTGGCGTCTTGCGGTCGCGCCACTTGCGGTGGCAGCCGGCACACGACGCGCTCAGCGTGTCGGCGTTCTCAATCATCTTGTCCTGGTCTTTGGCGCGGGCCGCTTCGTAGGCCTTCATGCTGGCGTCACGCACCTGTTGCACGAACGCAGCCCAGGCTGGGTCTTTCGTCGGAACGGCCACGCCGTTGGAGCAGCGTCGTCCTTCGATCGACAACAAGGTGGTGGACTCGGCGAGCGCCAGCGCCGCGTTCTCGACCGCCATCCAACCCCCGAAACTGCTGGTGAGAGGGTCGGTCGACATGTTGGGGTCGTGGCCGGGAACGAACTTCACCTCTCCCGGATTGTCGGCTTGCGCGGAAAACACCACGTTGGCCGCGGGATAGAGCACACCGCGCATCAACTGATTCAGATCGGCGTGAACCTGCGGAGCCGTATTCGTCGACGGCGTTTGCGCCATCAGGGACAGCCCGCACGCCGCCGCGATGAGGAATAGAGTCAGTGCCGTCTTGTGCATGCGCCTAGAGTAGGTGGGGAGCCGGGCCGGCGCAATGACGTCCTTAAGAAGAATTAATCCATTCTTCAGGAATGCAATGGACCCGGCTGCGTAAGATCGACCGATGTCTATTCGTCCAATCATCCCTGCGTCGTTCATCGCCATCACCCTGGCGGCAACCGGTTGTCACACGGCTCCCGCTCCAGCGCCAGCCGCGGAGCACGTCACCGCCAAGGGCGTCCCGATCGGCACGGTGAAGGATCTGATGAAGGGCATGGTGGACCCTAATTCGGCTGCGCTGTGGGACGCCGTTGGCACCGAGGAGACGCCCAAGGGCACGGTGGAGAAGGCCCCCAAGACCGACGACGACTGGGCCAAACTCGGATACAACGCCCTGGTGCTGGCCGAAGTCGCCGACATGCTGAAGACCCCCGGTCGGCGGATGGCGCGACCCGAAGAGGCGAATTCGACGAGCCAGCCCGATGCCCCGGAACTGACGCCGGCGCAGATGGAAGAGAAAGTCGCCCAGGATCCTGCCGCCTGGGCCAGCAAGGCCGACGCCTTTCAGGCCACGGCCGTGAAGGCGATGGCAGCGGCCAGGGCGCACGACAAGGACGCGATCCTCGAAGTGGGGTCCGACATCGACAGCGCGTGCGAGGGCTGCCACAAGGTGTATTGGTATCCGAACGAGAAAATCCCGAACGTAGCCACCAAGTAGATTTCGCCGTCCGCGGCGTGCACCTGTCTGCTCGTCATGCCTCGGAGCCGATGTCTTTCAACCGGTGCCCCGCCGTTTCGGGCAGGAACAAGGTGGCGAGAATGGCGCAGGACTGGGCGAGGCAGGCCATGATCACCATGCCGGAAGAAAGCGGCATATAGGCCGCAAGCAACGCGACGCCCTGGATGAACAGGGCGCTCGACGCGCGGCCGAAGTTATAGGCAAAGGCCTGGCCCGTCGCCCGCACCTCAGTCGGAAAGAGCTCCGTGAAGTACGGCCCGAACGAGGCATAGATGCCGAACTGGAAGAAGCCGTAGCAGAACCCGGCCGGCAGCAAGGTGAACGCTGAATTACCCAACGGCAGGAAGATGTACAAGTTCACCGCGATGATGAATCCGACCGCGAAATAGCGGAAGGCTTGCCGGCGCCCCAACCGATCGCTGAGGTAGGCGTTGCTGAGAAACCCGAAGAAGCCGCCGAGGCTGTTGAAGAGCACGTAGATACCGGCGACGGAGAGCGACAGGCCGCGCTCCTGCGACAGAAAGGTGGTGAGGTAGTTGCTCACTGCGAAGCCCGCGCCCTGCGAGCCCAGCGCCAGGAGGCAGGCCAGTGCGGTCAGGCGGCGAAGCTTCGGGCTGAAGATCGCCACCGGCAGGAAGCTGCGACCCAGCTCCCGAGAGCGCGCCCTGGCCCGCTTGTAGATCTCGGCATCATCGTCTTCCCGGCGCACGAAGAACACGAGCAATGCCGGCAATACGCCGATGAAGAACGCCACGCGCCAACCCAGCGCCATCGGCAGCGCGGCCGCGATCGGCCCGGCCAGCAAGGCGGCCATCATCGAGCCTGGCCCGGCGGCGCTCTGCACGGCGCCGATCGCCTTGCCGCGATGGGCTGGAGCGACGAGCTCGCCCAGCAGCACCGCGCCCACCGCCCACTCCGCACCGAACCCGAAGCCGTGAAGAATGCGCAATATCAGGAGCTGCTCGTAGCTTTGCGCGAAGCCGGAGAGGAAGGAGAAGACCGAGAACCACAGGATGGTGACCTGCAGCACGCGCGCGCGGCCATACCGGTCAGCCAGCCAGCCTCCCGTCCAACCGCCAATGGCGCCGGCGAAGTAGTTCGCGCTGGCGATGGAGCCGGCCTGCGCCAGCGTCAGGCCGAGCCCCGCCATGATCGCCGGAATCATGTACTGGTAGACGAACCCGTCCATGGAATCGAGGCCCCACGCCCCGGCGCAGGTCCAGAACACGCGCCGCACCTTGGGCGTCGATTGCCGGTACCAACCGGTGAGCGACCGGTCGGCCTCTACTGAAACCTCAGTCACGTCTACCCCCGTCCTTTGAGCCGATTGTTCGGCCGGCCTGATTGTGGCCATGCTCGTGTCGTCACACCGTCGGCGTTGCGCCGCCGTCCACGCGGATGTTGGCGCCGTTGATGAACCCGGCGCGCGGACTGGCGAGGAACGTGATGAGGTCCGCCAGTTCCTCCACGCGCCCGACGCGGCCCAGCGGATTGGGGCGCACTTCGGTGGCGAACTGGCGCTCCCATTCCGGCCAGTCGCCGCCCCACTCGCGCGCCTTGGCGATATCGCGGACCCAACTCTCCAGCATGGGCGTGAGCACCGGCCCGGGGGTCACGGTATTGACGGTGATGCCGGTGCCCGCCAGCACCTTGGCCAGGCCCGTACTGAACACGGCAACGGCGGCCTTGGTGCCGCCATAGTTCAAGGTCATGTTGCTGGGCATCACCGCGCCGACGCTGGACATCTGGATGATGCGGCCCCAGCGGCGTTCCCGCATGGGCGGCAGGATGTGCTTCACGATCCGCACGATCGAGCCGACGTTCTTGTCGTACTGGTCGATCCAGTCGGCAGCATCGAGGTTGTTCCAATCGTCCGTGCGGAACACAGCGGCGTTGTTGACCAGGATGTCGACCGGGCCGAACGCGGCGAGCGCGGCTGTCGCCGCCTGCTCCGCGCCGGCATCGTTCGCCAGGTCCCCCAGCGCGGCCTTCGCGGTCCCGCCGGCCGCGGTGATGTCGGCGACGACGCGCTCGGCTTCCGCCGCGCGCCGGCCATGGACCACCACCGACGCACCTTCTCGCGCCAGCCGCCGGGCGGCCGCCTCGCCGATACCGCTGGTGGAACCGGTGACCAGTGCGACTTTGCCGTGAAGTTCCAGATCCATGCGTCAGACACTCTCCACGGCCGCGGCTGGCGGCGCAATACCCATCAAGGAGCAGGCGTTGAGCGAGATCAACTTGCGGATCTCTTGCTTGCTGTAACCGAGCCCCAGGCAAAGCAGGATCACGGAGCGGAAGCTCGCCACCGGCCTGGGATTGTTGATCTGCCCCAGATCGGAGCCCAGGATGGTGCGGTCGACGCCGGCCGCCGTGATCAGTGCCTTCAGATCCTGGCCAGTGAAAAACTTGGAATAGGGCTCGTTGATGAACATGCAGAAGGAGTGCTCGATCCACACACCCATGCGCGCCAGGTCGCCAACGTCGCCAACGGTGGCGTCGATCACGAAGGTGGGATGGTTGACGAGCATGCGCGTGACGCCGCGCGCCTTGGCCTCCTCGAACAGGGGCCACATCTCGCTGATGTGCAGGTGCCCCCCCGAGAGCACCGCATCGTTCGCGGCGATCAGGTCCAGGATCTGCTTGACCTCGTCCTTCAGTTCGCCGCGGTCGGTGACCACGGTGAGCGCGGTGGGCGGGAGCATCTTGGTCTTGGTCGGCAGGATCGTGTGCTTGTGGCCCTGCCGGATGTGGTTAGCGGCGCTGAAGGTCGGCATCCAGACCATCCGCGCTCCCAGCTGCAGGCCGTGCTCCACGGCATAGGGATTGAGCCCGCCCGTGGAGTTGTTGAGCGGCACGCCGGAGAACATGGTGATGTGGATGTCGCTGACGGTTTCCTTGAGCAGCTCCACCACCGGCGTCACGGAGTAGTAATGGTCCTTGAACAGTATGGCGTGCATCCCCACCGCTTCCGCCTCGCGGATCGCTTCCATGTGGTTCAGCGCCCGCGGCATCACGGAAGGACCACTGTGGCAATGCAGGTCCACCGCGCCGCGCAGCAGGTCGGCGATCTCCGCCTCCGGCACGTCGGGATAGAACTCGACGACCGGCGACTTTTCTTTGGGTGTTGGCATGGGTCGATCCTTCTGCTTCGTTTCAGGCCCTGGCCGACGCTGGACGTACGTCGACGGGCTCGCCGCCCAGCAATTTCGTGATCTGGCGCGCCGCCGTCATCACCCGGGCAATCTGGTTGCGGCTGGGTTGCTGCGGCAGGAACTGGACGGAATCGATCACCGCGACGGTGCCACGCAGCACCTGGCCCGATCCCAGGATCGGGGCGGCGAGACTGTTGGTGCCCACCAGGGACTGATGGAAGGCGGTGGCGTAGCCGTTGCGCCGCACCCGGTCGACTTCCGCGCGAAGGGCGCGAGGCGTGGTGATGGAGTGGGGCGTCAGCGCCTCGAGCTTGCCGCGACACACCTGCTCGAGCAGCGCGGGCTCGCCGAAGGCCAGGCACAGCTTTCCCTGCGCGCTCGCGTGATAGGGCAGGAGCGACCCCTGTTTGACCTGCACCTCCAACATCGACTTCCCCGCCCGCGTGGCCACCACTCGCATGCCGTCGCGGTCGCGCTCGGACAGCACGGTGAAATGGCCCAGCGCGTCGCGCAGCTGCGTGATCGCGGCATTGCCGATGTTGGCGAACTGGAAGTTCTCGGCCACCGCATGACTGAGACTGACCAGCCGGCTACCGATCTGGTACTTCTCGAAACTGCCCGGTTGATAAATGTAGCCGCGCGTGAGGAGCGTCCGCAGGTGGCGATACACGCGGCTCTTGGTGAGGCCCAGCGCCGCGGCGATGGCGGCCACCCCCACCGGGTCCCGTTCCCGTGCCAGATATTCCAGGATCTCCAGCGCCATCACGATCGACTGGACGCCGGTGTCCTCGCTCTGCGATCGCGCCGCAGCGATCATGCCGACTCGTCCAGCGCCTTTCGCAACGCCCCGAGAGAGGCGAGCGCCCCCTGGCGCAGGAAGCCTTGGTCGGATGACAGGACGAACAGCGTCGCCCCCAGACCGGCCAGGTAGGCACCTTCGCCCGCGTTACCGGTATGAACGCTCACCACCTTGCCCGCGGCGCGCGCCGCGGCGGCAATCGTGTCGCTCGCGTCACGCACCGGCCGATCGGACGTGCGGTCGCCGAAAGCGGCGGTCAGGTCGCCGCGCCCGATGAAGAGGGAATCGACGCCGTCCACCGCAGCGATCGCGCCGGCGTGTGGCAGCGCCGCCACATCTTCGATCTGGGCAATCACGACCGTTTCGGCGTCGGCGCGGTCGACATGCTCCCAGGTCGGGATCGCGGTGTAGCGTCCGGCGCGCGTGCTGGTGGCGAACCCGCGTCCGCCCCGATAGCGGCCCGCCGCCACCACGGCGCGCGCCTGCTCGGCACTGGCGACATGCGGCATCAGGATGCCGGTGGCGCCGCCGTCCAACACCGACAGGATGGTTTCCGGACCGGCGACGCGCACCAGTGCGGGCAGGCCTCTGGCGCACGCGATCGCCAGCGCGACGTCGGTACTGCTGCGGTCGAACGGTGCGTGCTCCTGGTCGATCACGACGAAGTCGAACCCGGCGTCGCCGATGATCTCGACGCCATGGCCGGTCGGCGTCTTGAGGAACGTACCGACCAGCGTCTGGCGCGCGAGCAGGCGCGCGCGAAAACTCGCGGCTGTAGTCATCCCGTCTCCTGCCCGTCAGCGTTACGTGGGGCCGCCTTCAGGGTACGTGGGGGCCCCCTTCAGGCGGCCCTGGCATTGGATATTCGGCCGCGTTCAGCACCCAGCCTGGCTTTTCGGAGAAGTCGATGCGCGGCGGGCAGAAGATGTCCACGAGCTGGTTGGTCCCCTTCCCCACCGCTTCGGTGGTGTGGATGGACGGTGGCGGAATGACCGCGATGGACGGCGTCCCGCACAGCTCGTGCTGGTCCTCGCGCCACATCGCCTTGTCGATGCCCCACGGCCACCGGAGGTGATGGATGAACTCACCAGAGACCGCCAGCGAGCCCTGCTCGAAATCGTCGTGAAAATGCGGCGACAGGCGCGACGGATCCCGCGGGCCTTCGAAGGTCTCGCAGTAGTTGATCATCAGGGTGGTGCAGCGCCAGATACGGCCGAAGCGCCCTTTTTCTGGCGGCGGCTCGAGGTCGTAGACGCGGATCTTGAAGCCACCCACCGGATCGGGCCACGGTTCGGCCGGCGCCACATTGGGCTTGGGCTGCGCGTAGGACGCCTTGTTGGCGCACTTGGCCACGAGGTCCGCCGACTTCGTGGTGAAGAGACGCACGGTCTGGCCCGGCTCGATCACCGTGATACGGGAGAAGCCGGGCGGCACGAAGACGAGCGACCCACCCTCCACGGTCTTCGTCTCCTTGCCGGTAGAGACCTCGATTCGCGAGCCCCGATCCGGCAGCAGGATGGCGTATTCGTCGATCTGGTTCTCGCGGGTCAGCACCGCGCCCTTCGAGGGCAGGGTGACGGAGGTGATGAAGTTCTGTCCGCGGTTGTACCAGGTGCGGGCGTCCGAGCCTTCGTCCTGTGGGGGCTCGACGTAGAAGCGGGCGTACTCCGCGCCGCCGAATGCGGACACCGGTCGCGACGGCGTCGCGGTCGTGTTCAGGGCCGAACGTGGATCGTTCGCGTCGTACATGGCTCCGGTCGCTCCCTTGCTGGTCTCTCCAGGTGGCGTGCAAGGCTAGCACCAGCGCCTTCGTCACCCAAGCGAGAATTGACACGCGCGTATCGTCAGGCGAAACGCCGGCGAGGCTGCGCCTCGGACAACGAGTAGGCTTCGCCTCGCCAGGGCAGTATCTCTTTGCCCGCGCTCCGCGCGGCGTTGGGTGTGGCTGTAGGCGCCACCCGGTGCTCCGCGATAAGCTCGGGGACTGCAAAAACAGGGAGACACGACGAGATATGGGGCATGAAGGGAAAGTCATCATCACCTGCGCGGTGACGGGGTCGATCCACACCCCCTCCATGTCCGCGAATCTCCCCGTGACGGCGGAGGAGATTGCCGCGGCGGCGATCGGCGCAGCGGAGGCCGGGGCCGCCATCCTGCATCTGCACGCCCGCGATCCGCTCACGGGCAGGCCGGTCCAGACCGTGGCGGCGTACGAGCCGTTCCTGAAGGTGATCAAGCAGCGCACCGATGCCGTCATCAACATCACGACCGGCGCCGGGCATGGAATGACGCTCGAACAACGGCTGGAGCCGGCGCGGTTCTTCTCGCCCGAGGTCGCCTCGCTCAATATGGGGTCGATGAATTTCGGCCTGTTCCCCATGCTGAACCGCTACAAGGAGTTCAAGCACGACTGGGAGCCGAAGGCGCTCGAGAACTCGCGCGATTTCGTCTTCAAGAACACGTTCGCCGACATCGAATACGTACTCACCACGCTCGGCCCGTTCGACGTGCGCTTTGAGTTCGAGTGCTACGACATCGGCCATCTGTACACGCTGCGACACTTCCTGGACCGCGGCCTGGTCAAGCCGCCGCTGTTCGTCCAGAGCGTCTTCGGCATCCTGGGCGGCATCGGCACGCACGCCGAGGACGTCATGCACATGCGACGCACGGCCGACCGCTTGTTCGGCGACCAGTACCGCTGGTCGGTACTGGGTGCCGGGCGCAGCCAGATGCGCATCGCCGCGATGGCGGCGGCGATGGGCGGCAATCTGCGCGTGGGTCTCGAGGATTCGCTGTGGAAGGGCCAGGGCCAGCTCGCCACCAATCAGGAACAGGTTCGTCTGGCGCGCCAGATCATCGAGGGGCTTGGCCTGACGGTGGCGACGACGGACGAAGCGCGCGAGATCCTGCAGCTCAAAGGCCAGCACCGGGTCAACATCTAGGGGTCGACTCTCGTGAACACCGGCAAACCGCTCTTCCCCCGCGCTGTCCGGGCGCCGAGGGTTGTCAACGTGCACGACTTCAGACGCCTCGCGCGACGCCGCGTGCCGGCCGCCATCTTCGACTACATCGACGGCGGCTCCGACGGCGAAGTCACCTTGCGCGAGAACTGCCGCGCCTTCGAAGACGTGACGTTCCGGCTGCGGCAATGCGTAGCGGTGCCGTCGTGCGACCTGCGGACCACCGTGCTGGGCACCACCTTCGAGCTGCCGTTTCTGCTGGCGCCGATCGGGTTCGCGCGGATGTTTCATCCGCAGGCGGAAGTCCTCGCGGCGCGCGAGGCCCATCGCGCCGGCACCGGCTACATCCTCTCGTCGTTTGCGGGGACGCCGCTCGAGGACATCCGGAGGGAGTCTCCCGGGCCCTCGTGGTTCCAGCTCTATGCTCCGGGGGGGCGCGCGGTGGCCGAAGAGACGATCGCTCGAGCCAAGGCCGCCGGCTACTCGGCCCTGGTGGTCACGATCGACACCCCGGTCGCAGGCATGCGCGAGCGCGACCACCGCCGCGGCAACCCGGCGCTGCTCGCCGGCGACGTGCTGGCCAGCCTGCCGCACCTGTGGCAGTTCATCACCCGGCCCCGCTGGGTGGCGGGATACCTTGGCGACGGCGCGGTCCGGACGTTCCCCAACGTCTGTCTGCCCGGCGTCGGACCGATGCCGTGCGCCGACACCAGCGCGATGCTGGAGCGGACCATCGTCACCTGGGCCGACCTGCACTGGATGCGCGAGGCTTGGGGCGGGAAGATGGTCGTGAAGGGCGTGCACACCGGCGACGACGCACGGCACGCGATCGATACCGGAGCCGACGCCGTCGTGGTGTCGAATCATGGCGGCCGGCAACTGGACGGTGTGCCCGCCAGCATCCGATCGCTACCGGAAGTCGTGGAGGCTGTCGGCGGTCGCGTCGAGGTGCTGATGGACGGCGGCATTCGGCGGGGCAGCGACGTGGTGAAGGCGCTGTCGCTCGGGGCCAGGGCCGTCCTGATTGGCAGGGCCTACGCGTGGGCCGTGGCCGCAGCAGGTGGCCCAGGCGTGGCTCGCGTGATCGACATCTTGAAGACCGACATCACCCGCACGATGCGTCTGCTCGGGTGCGATGCCGTGGGCAACCTCGATGCGAGCTACGTGGACGTGCCCGCGTCGTGGCACACCGCGGCCGGGAACCGCCCGGACTGAGGAAGAGGCGTTCTCAGCGCGGTGCGGGCAGCGGCGAACGAGCCGTCGGCACGTTCCTCGACGCAATCGGGATGGCGACTGCGTCGCCCGACGCCGGCCCACCTGGCGGCGTGATCGTCGAGGCGTCGGCGCGCTGCTCGCCATGAGGGGACGTGGAGAACCGCGTGGCGAGGCGGTCGCGCTCGGCCGCCGACAGCGCGAACTGCGCCGGCTCGAACGGGCCCAGGCTGCGCCCGCTGAGCGAGGCGCTCATGAGGCCCTGGTGAGCATGCGCCGTGGTCAAGAGAAGGACGTGGCCGAGCTCGTGCGCCACCACGCGTCCGAGGAGGCGCCCGACCGCCATGTCGCGGATCGTCGAGTCGTCGCTGTCCGCGAGCTTGCGGCGGGCAGCTACGAGATTTCGCACGCGACCGATCGACACCAGCACCCGCTGCGTGCGGCCGGAGAACAGCGTGATGCCGAACGCGCCCTCGTTGCGCGAGGGGTCGTGCTTCTGCACCTCACGGTCGTCGAACACCAGCGGCAGCGTCACCTCGGGTGCCGCGTCGGTGCGGTCCGCGCGCCAGCTGATCTCGACGCCCTGCACGCTCCAGATCTGGTCGCACTCTGCTGTCATGGCGGTCCACGCCACGCCGCTCACTTGATCGGTGATCACTGGCGTGAATCGCACCCGCAGCGGCGTGTCATGGAACTGGGCCCGCGCCGCGTGGCCAAACACGATGAGATGCAATACGGCAGCGAGCAGAAGTCGAGCACGCACACGTTTCCTCATAGCGCCTCTTCGGCGGACAACGTGGTCGTGCCTTGGTTTACGTCAGGACGGTGCGCCGACGCGGGCCCACCAATACTGAAGACAACGACAGACGCGCGCGATCGTCACCTACCCAAATCGAGTGGGGGTACGTAACGGGACCCTCGTCAGGGTTATTGACGCCTCGAGCCGGTCATCGTTAGCCTTCCGACGCGATCGAAACATGTTGTCCCCGCGTGAAAGCGCCCGCAGGGACAGGAAAGAGCCCATGAAACGCACCTTCCCGCTCGTTTTCACCGTGCTCGCCCTGTGTCTCGCCGCGCCGGCGCATGCCGACCAGGGGCTCGACACCTTCGCTCGTGACGTGGCCCGAACGGAAGGCGTGCGCACGGTCTTGAACCTGCAGCGCACCTACGCCCAATTCGCCCAATACGGCCTGTGGAACGAGGTCGGCGCGCTGTTCGCGCCGCAAGCCACGTTCACCTTCGACGGGCTGGTCATGCCGGCGCAGACCGCCAGGGGACCCGCAGCGATCGCCGCGTTCCTGCGCGCCCGCTACGGTGGCGGCAAAGACGGGCTCAGCGCGAACGGCCTCTCGAGCATGTTCATCGAGAACCCGCTGGTGAACCTGTCAGCCGACGGCAACAGCGCCAAGGCGCGGTGGAACGCGCTGATCTTCCACGGCCACGACGGCAAGGCGCGTATCGAGGGCGGCATCATCGAAAACGACTACGCGCTCGATGGCGGCGCCTGGAAGATCGCGGCGGCACACTACTATCCGCAATTCGACGGGCCCTACGAGGAGGGCTGGGTCAACTGGGGCGGCGGCGACCTGCCGATCGTGCCGCATCATTTCACCATCGACACCTCCGGCATCCCCATCCCGCCAGCGACCGGCACCGCCCCGCAAACCAAGGCCACGCTCGCCGAACTCCAGAAGCGCGTCGACAGGCTCAACGACGAGGACCGCATCCGCAGTCTCCAGTCGGCCTACGGCTTCTACGAAGACCGCAAAATGTGGGACGACGTGATCGACCTGTTCGCGCGGGACGGCCTCGTCGAGATCGGCGGCCAGGGCGTGTGGCGCGAGCCGGCGGGCGTCCGCCGCTGGCTCGAGAGCATGGGCCCGGCCGGACTCAAACACGGACAGCTCAACGACCGGGTCCAAATGGACGTCACGATCACCATCGCCGACGGCGGGAAGGAGGCGTGGGCGCGGGGCATCGAACTCGGCATGCTCGGCGAGGCGGACGAGGAAAAGGGCTGGTGGGAGGTCGCGGTCTTCCGCAATCGCTTCGTCAACGACGGCGGCGTGTGGAAGATTCGCGAGATGCGGCGCTTCCCGCTCATGAAGACGGACATCTTCCAGGGCTGGGGCAAGAGCCGCATCATCGCCAGTCTGGACATGCCCGCGTTTCTCGCCGCGCATCCGGTAACCGGAAAACAGGTGCAGCCTGCAGGCGATGCCAAGGCGGTCGCGGCGACCGCGCTCACCGGCGCGATCGCTCCGGGCACGCCGGCGTCGATCACGCTCGAGGAAGCCCGGCGTCGTCTTGCCCGCTCGGCGGCCTTCGACGGCATCCAGAACGTCTCGGCCGCTTACGGCTACTATCTCGACGACTCGATGCCCGCCGGCTTCGGCGGCATCATGGCGACGAAGGGTTTCAAGATGACGCCGTTCGCCGGCTACTACGTCGGCCGCGACCGCGTCCTGAGCGCGCGCGTCAGCGGCGAACCCCCGAAGACCCGGCCCGGCATCTCCTATCACTGGCTCGTCCAGCCGGTGGTCCTCATCTCGGAGGACGGCCGCTCCGCGGTGGGCCGCTTCCGCCTGTTCCAGCCGCGCACCGGCAAGACCGTTGGCAAGGCCGGCGACTTCTTCGGCGCATCCTTCTGGGGCGGCATGTATCACGACCAATACGTGCTGGAGGATGGCATCTGGCGCATCTGGGAGCTGACGCTCGACGAGCCCTATATCAATCCGGTCGCCTGGAAAGACGGCGTGTGGGCGAAGAGCAAGGACCCGCTGCCCCGGCCGGCGCGAGCCTTCAGCGGTGGCAACTTCCCACCCGATATTCCGCTGACGTCGCTCGGGAAGCGCGAAGAGCACTTCCGCGGCGGAACGGGCGACACCAAGGAGTGGCCAAGCATCCTGCCGATGTGGTTCCAGTACACCAACCCGGTGAGCGGCCGCATGCCCGAGTTCTTCGAAGGCCAGTGCGTGCCCTGCGCGATTCGCCCCGAGTTACGGCTCGAAGCCAACGGCTATCAGAAGCCGCCGGATGCCCCAGCGGCGAACAAGGCTCCCTGACGCGGCCACAATACAATGTGAGACGCGATGGATTTCGAGGTCCTCAAGCGTCTCCTGGCTGCGCTCGAGCGTGAGCAGGTTCACTACGCCATCTTTGGCGCCGTGGCCATGAGCCTTCATGGGCTTGCGCGATTCACCGAGGACGTAGACGTATTCGTAGAGCCCGAGGCGGCGAACATCAGCCGGCTGAGAACGGCGTTGCGCTCGGTCGTCGACGATCCGGAAATCGAGAATATCACCGCCGTCGATCTCCTCGGCGACTACCCCGCTGTGCAGTACGTGCCTCCAGACGGCACGTTTCACATCGACATCGTGACAAGACTTGGGGACGCGTTTGCGTTCGGCGACCTCGAAATCGAGCGGGTTGCCTTCGACGGCCTGACAGTCTCAGTCGTCACGCCAAGGGGACTGTATGCGATGAAGCGCAACACCGTCCGCCTGAAGGACCGTGCAGATGCCGAGGCTTTGAGAGATCGCTTCGGGATCACGGACGATGGGGAAACGTAGATGCCGGTCAGAAAATTCCGCAGCGTCGAGGAGATGAATCGTTTCGTGTGGCGCCCATCGGGCGACCCCGCGCTGGCTCGGGCCATCGCGTCAGTATGGGCGTTTGGCCGCCGTGTCGGCCCCCGTGCATTTCCGCGCGGCGTCAGAAAGTTCAAGTCCGTGACCGAGATGAAGGCCCATCGCGCGGCCGGCTTTGGCCACGGAAAGCCCGACCAGGGCCCTGGGGATGTTCAGTGACCTATTCGTCGAGCGCGAACACGAACAGCGACAGCCCGGACACGATGGAGACGTACTGCCGCGTCCCGACGCGATAGGTGATCGGGCCGCTGTTGATCGCGGCTCCGAGATTCGTCTTCCAGAGCAGCGCGCCCGTGCGCGCGTCCAGCGCCTGGAAGAAGCCTTCTCTCCCGCCGGTGAACAGCAGGTCCGACGCCGTCGTCAGGATGCCGCTATCGGTGACGTCGGTCATCTTGAACTTCCACTTCTCGCGTCCACTACTGGGATCGAGCGCGATCACGGCGCCATGACCGGCGGCTTCGGTCCACGTGTTGATCGGCGACCGTCCGAGGCCGGGCGCGCCAGGCACCGCTGACAAGTTCTGCGGACCACCGCCGACGAAATTCGACCCGACCTTGTACTCCGACGGCGCTGGCGAATAGATGCTTGCGTAGTCTTCCCAGGCCGAGATGTAAAACAGGCCGGTGCGCGGGCTGAACGACGGGGAGTACCAGTTCGTCCCGCCCTGGTTGCCAGGATAAGTCGGCTGTCCGGCCGGCTGCGGCGTCTGCATGGGGCGCCCGCGCTCGTCGAACCCGCTCATCCAGTTGACCTTCACGAACGGCTCACCCATGAAGAAACGTCCCGTCGCCCGATCGAGCACGTAGAAGTTGCCATTGCGGTTGGCCCAGGCGATGACGTTGATCCGGTTGTTGGCCCAGTTGTCGATGAGCACGGGTACCTGTACCGAGTCGTAGTCGTAGACATCGTGCGGTGTGAACTGGTAGTGCCATTTCAGCTTGCCGGTGTCGACATCGAGGGCGACGACGGAGTCGGTGTAGAGGTTGTCGCCGGGTCGCTGCGCGCCGTTGTAGTCGGGGCCGACGTTGCCGACCCCCCAATACGTCAGGTTGAGTTGCGGATCGTACGAGCCGGTCATCCAGATCGAGCCACCGCCATGTTTCCAGGCTTCGGGATCGCAGAAGGTGTTCGCCGCTTTCGGACAGGCCTGCCACGTCTCTGAACCAGGCTCGCCAGGGGCTGGAATCGTGTAGAAGCGCCATGCCTCCTTTCCGGTCGCCGCGTCGTAGGCTGCGATGAATCCGCGGATGCCGTACTCACCACCACCAACGCCAACGATGACCTTGTCCTTGACGACCAGCGGCGCGTGCGTAATCGAGTATCCGTCCTTGGTGATCGCGACTTCGGCCTTCCAGATGGGACGCCCGGTCCTGGCATCGAGCGCGATCAGCTGCGCGTCGAGCGTGCCCATGAACAACGTGTTTCCCAGAATCGCCAGCCCGCGATTGTTGGCGCCACAGCAGACGATGCGGTCCTGGGCTGGCGTGTAGCGGTACGTCCAGAACGCGCGGCCGGTGATGGCGTCGAGTGCGACCACGTCGTTCAGACGCTGCGTGAGGTACATGACGCCGTCCACCACCAATGGCGTGGTCTGCCAGTTCCCGGCGACCGGCGACTGGTACACCCACTGGAGTTTCAGGTTTTTGACATTGGCCGGCGTGATCTGATCGAGCGGGCTGTATCGCTGGCTGTAGTAACCACCGGAGTAGGTCAGCCAGTTCTGTGGTTCGCTCGACGCGGCAACCAGACGCTGCGACGTCACCTGCGCCTGCGCGGGTAACGACCACACACCAATCAGCGCGGCGAACCCGCCGGCGAGCAACCGTCTTTTCACGCCCATCACAACTGTCCTTTCAGGGAAAGCAGATAGGCGAGCACGTCCGCCAGCTCGTCGCCCGAGAGCGTGCCCTTGTACGACGGCATTGGCGATGTGGCGGAAACCGTGTAGCCCCGGAGATCGGCCTTCAGGAACGAGCGCAGTGTCCCGCGGTCGTCCATGAGCTGAAGGCTGTAGGTATCTTCGTTGAGCCGCCGGCCGTTGACGATCGCGCCGTCTTTCGTCATCACCCGCACAGGACGGTTGATGGGCATCATCTGGCCGGCCGGATCGACGAGCGAGCGCTGAAGGGAACCGGCGCTCCGGGCCGCGCCGACATCGCTCAGATCCGGACCCACGATCGATCCGGCGGCGCCGGCACGATGACAACCGGTGCAGGCGCCCTTGCCGTTGAAGATGGCCCGTCCGCGCGTGGCATCGCCTGTCTTCACCGCCGCTGCGTCGAACGCATTCATGTTGCGCACGTACGCGATGATGCCGGCCATCTCGCTGTTGTCCAGGACAAACGCGGGCATCCCAGCCGGCGACCCGGCTCTGATGAAGCGCTCGAGATCGCGGTCGATGACGGCGTTGCGAAAGGTGCCGCTGCGCAGGTTGACTCCGCCAATCGCGTCACCTTGCGTGCCGTGGCAGGTGACGCACTTCGCTACGTACAACGTCGCCCCGTACGCGATGTCCGCGTCGGAGTACTGACTGTCGTGCAGCGGCGCCTGGGCCTCTCCCGCGACGGCCAACAGTCCGATCCACACCACCACACCCGCGACGGCTGCAGGGAGTCTGCGCATGAATCGCAGACTATCCGCCACGCCGGTTCGGGTGTCAATCCGCCGACGAAGTGGCACGATGATCCTCACATATGGCGTGATCCGGCGCGAGATCGAAGCGGAGCTCAACGCTTGCGTGGGGTCGCGTACACCTCGATCCACGAGACGTTGGAACAGCCGGCAAAGCCGTGTCCGCCGCCCGGCATGAGATCGACAAAGCCGATCTCGTCCACACGGCTCAGGTCCGGGTTTCCGACTTCCGTCATCGTGACGACCTTCGCCGGATCGAGCCGGAACCAGCGCTGATCCTCGAACGTCACCTCGGACACGACAAAGCTGCCCGAGAAGGCGTCCGATCCAACCATCCGCCTCTGCGGGCTCGAGAACGTCTGGCTGCCGACCAGCAGCGTGCCATCCGCGAGCTTGACGACTGGATGGAGCACATGCAGATTCTCAGTGCGCGTCCTCCAGCGCATCCTCGTCAACCCGGTCAAATCGAGATAGGCGTTCTTGTGCCGCAGCGTCAGCGCGACGGGCGAGGTCGTGAAACCGGTCCAGAGGTCGGGGATGCCGTTGTGCTCGGTCACCTGAATGTTGCGCGCATCCGTACCGTAGAGCCGCAGCTCCAGGTCCGGATTCGTCACGGCCTCAGGCGTGATGCGGCGATTCTCGTCATCGAGTGGCCCCGTATGGGGCGGCTGCTGCCACACCTCGCGGAACAGGAGCGGCGGCGTGACCGCCGGATGCTCCAGGAAACCTGGGCTGAGGGCACTGGACTGCGCGAGAGCGTCACGCCCACCGCACGCGAACAAGGCGATCGAGCCCGCGATGGCCCACGCACGGCTGCTGGAGAAGGTCGAGATCATGGTGCCCTCCTGGCGGATAGGAAACATCGGGAGGAGTATAGGGAAGAGTAGGAAAAGGGCACAGGCCGAGCGCGAGGCAGCTAGGGGGAAGCCGTTCCGAAAGCGGCTTCCTCGACCGTGAACGACCAGTCCAGGTTGGCGGATTCGACCGACACGTGGAAGACCCGAGGGTCGTCAGCCGCGTAGGCTGTCCCCTCTCCGGGCCCCTCTTCATCGACCGGCTCCTGGAGCGCTCGACCGCTGATGGCGCTGTCGAGAATCAGCTTGAACCTGCCCTGCCCCTTGGGATCTTCGTTGGCGGTGCGCCAGCGGAAACGCAGCGAACCCGTCAGCCCCAGGAACGATTCGGTCTGGGCGTTCCCGCGGCCCGACCACGATCCCAGCTGCTTCCAGACGACGATTTCCTTCCTGGCAGGCTCCGGGCGTGGCGCGCCGCATGCTCCAGTCACGGTGACAGACGCCACGGCGAGCGCCAGGGCCAGCCCACGCGGGGTCGGGGTCCGACGGCAGCTCGGCACGTGGCGCATTGTACGGGCGAAGCCCAAGCGAGTACCCCCAAAGTACCCGTTGCGTTCCAAGCCGCTCGGCGCTATTTTTTGCCTGCCTCGCGGTCGGCCGTCCGCCCCTTTCGAATAGGTGGCCTCTCCATGGAAGACAAGACGATGACTGACGACACACCCAGGAACGTCTCTCGCCGCAATTTCATCAAGGGTGTCATCGCTTCAGGCGCCGCTGTGTCCTCGGCGGCGTACCTCTGGCGCTCGTCGTCGGTGCTCGGGCAGCAGCCGTCGGCACCCGGCAGCGTCGAGCGCCTGATCACGCTCACGGTCAACGGGCAGGAACGTCGCGTCGACGTACTGAAGCAGGAAACACTGGCCACAACGCTCCGCTACAAGCTGGGCCTGACGGGCACCAAGCTCGGATGCGACCGCGCCGAATGCGGCGCGTGCACGGTGCTCGTCGACGACGTGCCGCATTATTCGTGCTCTGTCCTCACGCACGCGGTGCGTGGAAAGCGGATCGTCACCATCGAGGGACTGGCTGCCGCCGATGGCACACTGCACCCCGTGCAGCAGGGCGTGGTCGACGAGCAGGGCTTCCAGTGCGCGTTCTGCATGTCCGGCTTCATCATGGCCACGGTGGGCTTCCTGAAGACGAATCCCAACCCGACGCGCGCGCAGCTCGCACACGGGATCTCCGGCAACCTCTGTCGCTGCCAGGACTACGACAAGATCCTCACCTCGCTGATGCGCGGTGCTGAGAACATGCGGAAGGCGTGACATGGCTAAGAAGCTCGTCGGACAGAACTACACCACTCCGGACCTCATCGCGAAGGTGACGGGAAAGAGCAAGTACGCCGAGGACTTTCGCGCCGAGGGCATGCTCTTCGCGAAGCTTTTGTTGAGCCCGCACCCGCACGCGCGGGTGACCCGCCTCGACACGAGCGCGGCGATGGCCGTGCCTGGCGTGAAGGCCATCCTGACGGCCGACGACCTGCCCGCCCCGGCCGATGCCGTGAACGACAACGGCCAGTTGATTCTCGCCAACCTCGATGGTGAGGTCGCGCTCACGAAGGAGCCGGTCTATCAGGGCCAGCCGATTCTGGCCGTGGCGGCGGTCGACGAGTCGGCGGCGGTCGAGGCCATCGAGCGGATCGAGATCGAGTACGAGCCGCTGCCCTTCGTCGTCGATCCGTTGGTGAGCCTGCGTCCGGGCGGCCCCAACGCCCGCACCAAGGGCAACCACTGGTTCATCCCGCCGCCCACGCCGGCCGGGGCCCCACCGCCGCAGAGCCCGCCGCGACCCGAGATCCGTGAAATGAAGTGGACGCCGGCGGAGCTGGCCGAGGCCAACGCCGGCCGGCTGCCGATGATGGAGGGGGCACCGGAGGCCTGGGCGTACGGCGATCTCGAGTCCGGCTTCAAGGACGCCGCGCTCGTGCTCGACGAAACTTTCGTCACGCCCGACACCAGCCACCAGACGCTCGAGACCCGCACGGTCATGGCGTATTGGCAGAACGGCAAGGTCCACGTCTACACGGGCTCACAGAGCACCGCGCAGACGGTGCTCGGCGTGTCGCGCTGGGTCAACGTGCCGCCCGAAGACGTCGTGGTCGTCAGCGAGTACACCGGCGGCGGGTTCGGCAGCAAGATCACCGGCGCGATCTCACTGATGATTCCAGCGCTCCTGGCGAAGAAGGCCAACGCGCCGGTGATGATGCGCGTCACGCGCGAAGAGGAGCAGTACATCGGCCGCGCGCGTCCGGGCGTCCGGGGGCGGATGAAGGTCGGCTTCGCCCAGGACGGCCGCATCACGGCGCTCGACATGTGCTCGGTCAGCGACAACGGTCCGTTCGAGCGCCAGGGCGACTGCAACAACACTGGCGTCATCGCCTCGCTGATGTATCAGCCGAAGGCGATGCGCTTCCGCGGCATTTCGGTGCTGACGAACACGCCGCCCAGAGGTCCGCAGAGTCAGCCCGGAGGCACGCAGTCCCACATGCTGATGGAGCCGGTGATCGCGAAAGCGGCGCGTCAGCTCAAGATCGATCAGGTGGAGATTCGCCGCGTCAACGCGCCGTCCGGCAAGGCGCTGTTCGGTCCGCCTGGAGGACCGAAGCAAGTGCGGCAGTACGTGACCAGCGCATTCGTCAAGGAAGCGCTCGACAAGGGCTCCGCCCTCTTCAAGTGGGACGAACGCAAGGCGCGCAGCGGTCAGCGCGTCGGCACCAAGGTGCGCGGCGTCGGCGTCGCGGTGAGCACCTACAGTGCCGGCTCCACCGGCTACGACGGCCTCTTCGTCATCAAGCCGGACGGCCATCTCTACATCCAGTCCGGAATCGGCAATCACGGCACCGAATCCGTCACCGACTGCCATCGTGTGTCGGCCGAGATCCTCGGCGTCCCCTGGGACAAAGTGGTGGTGACCTGGGGCGACACGGCGAAGAACCTGCCGTGGACGTGCAACAGCGGCGGCAGCCAGACGATCCACGCCATGACCCGGGCCGCCCACGCGGCCGGGATGGACGCGAAGAAGAAGCTGCAGGAGATCGCGGCCAAAGATCTCGGTGGCCGTCCCGAGGACTACGAGGTGGCCAACGAGCGGGTCTTCCGCAAGGGTGGCGGGGCGGGCATGACCCTGGCGAAGGCGGCGCACCGGGCGATCGAGCTCGGCGGGGTGTACGACGGCCACGAACTGCCGAAGGACATCAACAAGTTCACGACCGCGTCGGGCACGGCGCTCGCCGGGCAGGGGCTGATGGGCGTCGCGAAGGACAACTATCCGCGCGACGGCCAGTCACGCTCCTTCGTGGCCGGGTTCGCCGAAGTCGAGATCGACGTCGAGACCGGCAAGTACCACGTCCTCGATTACCTCGCCGTCGCCGACGTCGGCACGGTGGTCCACCCGCGTGCCCTCGGCGGGCAGATTCTCGGGCGCTCGATGCTCGGCATCGGACACACGATCGGGCAGAAGTGGGTCTACGACCAGCAGTACGGGGTGGCGCTGGCGCGGCGATTCCACCACACCAAGCCCCCGACCATTCTCGATGCCCCTCAGCAGATGGCGTGGGCCGCGCTGGACATCCCGGATCCCGAGACTCCGGTCGGCGCGCGCGGCATCGGCGAGCCGCCGGTCGGCGCCGGCGCCTGCGCGGTTCTCAACGCGATCAGCGACGCGCTGGGCGACAACATCTTTCAGCGCGCCCCGGTCACGCTCGACATGATCCTGACCTCGCTCGAAGCGGGCCGGCCGACGATCGAGCCGCTGACGGCCCATATCTGAAGGAGAGACGTCATGGCCGTGATTCACGACGTGATGCCCGCGTTCGAGCTCTTCCAGCCGGAGAGCACGGCTGACGCGGTCGCGCTCCTCGGCCGGTACAGCCCCGATGCGTGGGTGATGGCCGGCGGCATGGATTCCTTCGACTGGCTGAAGGATCGCATCAAGCGTCCGAGCGTGGTCATCGATTTGAGCCGTGTCGCCGAGTTGCGTGGCATCAAGGAACGCGACGGCGGACTCGAGATCGGCGCGGCGACGACGCTGACCGAGATCGTCAGGAATCCTCAGGTGCGCGAGAAGTTCATGCTCCTCGCCGAGGCCGCCGAGCTCGTCGCCTCGCCGCAGATTCGCAACCAGGGCACGCTCGGGGGCAACGTGTCGCAGGACACGCGGTGCTGGTACTACCGCGCGGGATGGACCTGCTACCGGGCCGGCGGCAACATCTGTTATGCGGACACGCCCACGGCCGTCAATCGGGAGCACGCCATCCTCGGCGCCGATCGCTGCGTGGCGGTCAACCCCTCCGACACCGCGCCGGCGCTCGTCGCCCTCGACGCGCAGATGGTCATCAGGAGCCCGCGGGGCGAGCGTGTGGTCGAGGCCGAGGATTTCTTCATCGGCCCCGGTACGGACATCACGCGGATGACAGTGCTGGCCCCCGACGAACTCCTCACGGCGATTCGCATTCCAGCCACGTGGGCCGGCGCGGTGTTCTACTTCGAAAAGGTGCGCGATCGAAACGTGTGGGACTTCCCGCTGTTGAACGTGGCGTCGGCCACGAGATACGCGGGCGGCCGGATCGAGCGCATTCGAATGGTGGTGAACGCCGCCGCGGCGCGTCCGCTGCGCCTGCATGCGGTCGAAGCAGCCGTCGTGGGCCAGCCCCGCAACGAGGAGACGGCGGAGCGTGCCGGGCAGATCGCCATCGAGGGGGCGCAGGTGCTTCGCTACAACGCCTACAAGGTGCCGTTGATGCGGAACCTCGTGAAGCGGGCCATCAGGGGCAACGTCGACACGTAGGAGTGAGACATGGATTTCGTCAAGTGGGGGCTGAACCCCTGGGGCGAGAGCATTCTGACGCACGTCTCGTGGACGCTCTTCTGGGCGTCGCTCGTTGCCGGCCTGATGTTCCTCGTGGCGCACGGCAGCTACATGCTGCTCTCCGCGCACCGCAAGCGGCCGGCGACCGAGACCGACCGGCTGGAGGCGACGTTTGCGAGCCTGCCCGAGCGCATCGAGCGGCACTCGCTCATGGCGCGGCTCTTCCACTGGGTGATGGCGGCGTCCATGTTCGTGCTGCTCTTCACCGCGTTCCTCCCCGTAGCCGGCGTGAAGTTTCCCTGGGTCACGTGGCACTGGGTGGCCGGACTGGTGCTCACCGGCTCGATCGTCTTCCACATCGTCCACGCGTCCGTGTGGCTCGACTTCTGGTCCATCTGGGTCGGCCCCAAGGACATGCCCGAGCTCAAGGCCGAACTGATGCGTGAGCTGGGACGCGAGGTGCCCGGGCCGAAGTCAGGCAAATACCCGCTGGGCAATCGCCTTTATCACACCGCGATCGTGGTAACCGCGCTCGGCGCGGCGACGACGGGCGTGCTGATGATGTCGCGCGTCCGGACGCCGATCTTCACCCGAAACCCGTACCTGCTGAGCGACGCGACCTGGGGTGTGACCTACGTGGCCCATGGGCTGGCCGGCGTCGCACTCGTGGGTCTGGTGATCGCCCACGTCTACTTCGCCATCCGTCCCGAGAAATGGTGGATCACGAAGGGGATGATTCTCGGCTGGATCACGCGCCGGCAATACCTCGAGCACCACGAGCCGGAACGCTGGCGCGTGACCGCGAATCCGCCGGCGGGCCGCCCGTGAGCAGCGAACCGACTCCGACATCAACGACTGTCTCGTCGTCCGCGGCGGGCGACGAGGCCAGAGCCGCCTTCGCCGCGCGATGCGACGCCATCGAAGAAGCGTACGAATTCATGCTCGCCTACGCCGCTCAAGGGCTTCCGAGCGAGCACGGCAGCACGGCGGGCAGCCAGATCCGCGAGTTCCTTCGCAAGTGTGAACAGGCGCTCGACGGCCTGGCCGATGCGGCCCGGCGCGCGGTGGCTCTACTGGATCCCGAGGAGCCGGCACCCTATGAGGCGTTCGTGAACGTGCTCGATCACGACGCGCGAAACGCCAGGGCCGCCGTCCGGCTCGTGCTCGCGCAGGCCTCGATTGGATCGACGCTCGTGGACAATTTGAACGCATCGAGCCACCTGCGGGCCGTCCTCACCGACCTGTTCCTCCTCGACGAGGCACTGAAGCGATAGCCGCCGCCAGCTTGCGCGCGCCCCGTCGTAGGGGTCGGCTTCAGCCGGCCCTGACCTCGGGCCGCCTAAAGGCGGCCCCCACGTTGTCAGGTCCGCGACGCCTCAGCCGCGGCGCCTGGGCTGGGAGGTCGACTTCGCGGTGCCCTTCAGCGAGTCCTTCGACATCGGCTGCAGTTCGTTGTACGTCTTGCCGAGCACGACGTCGGCGTTCGCGGTCAGCTCGCCGAGCGTCGAGCCGGGCAGCGGCTTGAAGTCCACGAGGATGGTCTGCAGCGCCTTCGGGTCAAGCCTCGTCACCACCCCATCGCCCACGTTCGCGGGATGACCGTTGATCAGGAACTGTGACGTGAAGATGCGCCGGCCGTTCTGGCTGACCGCCACGTGGATATGCGGGCAGCGGTGCGCACCGACCAGCGTGTACTCCACCGGCTTGATGGTCCTGAAGTAGTACTGGCCCTTGGCATCGCTGAGGAAGCGCCCGTAGCCCTGGAAGTTCGCGTCGTACGGCTTCTTCTCCTGGCGGCCGCCCGTGTGGACGTAGGAGCCGTCCGCGTCGGTCTGCCAGATCTCGACGATCGCGTTGCGGACCGCCAGGCCCGACGACGTCAACACGCGGCCCGTCAGATGCGTGATCTCGCCGATGGCCGGAGTGATGCCATCGTTGAGAATCAACAGATCGTTGTCGGTATCCAGCGGGAGCTTGTCAGGGTAGAACGGGCCTTCGGTGGTTTCGGCCGTTTCCCTCAGCTGCTGCGCGAAGGCGCCCCGGGGCGCGAGCGCGGCCAGACTCGCGATCGAGAGCGTGTTCAGGAACCGGCGACGATCGACGGCAGATGAAGCGCACCGCATACGTCCTCCCCGGCGTCCACCCGCGACGGGCGCCTGTGTGGCGGATTCTACCGCAACGGCGCGACTCCCGTTTCCTGCCTGTGGTGATACCATCCGGCCGCCCAGGGGCTGAAATGTCCTTCGAGGAAAGGAGGCTCATGCTTCGAGCTCGCGTCCTCGCTCCAGCGTTGCTCGTGCTCGCGGCCGTCGCTGTTGCGCTCGTGGCGCAGGAGTCGCCGCCCGGATTCACTCCGCCGCAGGCCCCGTCCGGGCCGACGCCCATGCCGGCCGTGCTCCGCGACTACACGCCGGTCACCGAGGCGCGGTTGCGCAGCCCGCAGGACGGCGACTGGACAATGAATCGCCGTACCTACGACGGGTGGGGCTACAGCCCCCTGGCCGAGATCACGACGGCCAACGTCGCCAGGCTGAGGCCGGTGTGGTCGCTTTCGACCGGTGTGATCAACGGGCACGAAGCCGCGCCCACGGTTCACGACGGCGTCATGTTCGTGGCAACGCCGGGCAGCCAGGTCATTGCCATCGAGGCGAAAACGGGCACGATCCTCTGGCGGTATCGGCGCCCACTCGCGCCCTCGGTCATCAACCGGCATCCGACCACTCGCGGCGTCGCCCTTCTCGGCGACAAGGTGTTCCTGGCCGCGAGCGACGCGGTGCTGATCGCGTTGGACGCCCGCACCGGGCGCACGGTGTGGTCGACCCCGGTGGCCGAGAACCGCAGCGGCCACTACATGAGCCTGGCCCCGCTCGTGGCCGATGGCAAGGTGCTCGTCGGCACGTCAGGGGGAGAGCTCGGCATCCGCGGCTTCATCGCCGCCTACGACCCCGACACCGGCAAGGAGCTGTGGAGGACCTACACCGTTCCCGCGCCGGGGGAGCCCGGAAGCGACACCTGGCCGAAGAACGGCGATCAGTGGAAGACCGGCGGCGGCTCGGTGTGGGTGACCGGCAACTACGATCCCGAGACCAGGCTGGCGTATTGGGGCACCGGCAATGGCGGGCCGTGGATGGGCGACCAGCGGCCCGGCGACAATCTCTACACGGCTTCGACCATTGCCGTGGACGCTGCGACAGGGCAAATCCGCGGTCACTTCCAGTACACGCCCAACGAATCGTACGACTGGGACGAAGTGTCGCCGCCGATTCTGGTCGACTTCCAACGGAACGGCCGGACGGTGAAGGGGCTCATCGACGTGGCCCGCAACGGGTACTTGTGGTTCCTCGAGCGCGGCAACGGGGCCATCAAGTTTGCCCAGGGCGTGCCGTACGTCCACCAGACAGCATTTCGCGGGCTCGATCCCGTGACCGGCCGGCCCGACGTCGACCCAGCACGCAAGCCCGGCACCGGCACGACCGGCGAGTTCTGCCCTTCGCAATGGGGCGGAAAGAACTGGCCGCCCATCGCCTTCAGCCCACAGACGCGCCTCATTTATGTGCCAGCCAACAACAACCTGTGCGCGGCGATGGAAGGGCTGCCCGTGAAGTACGCACCTGGCTCCGCCTTCACCGGCGCGAGAGCCGTGGTGTCCATCGCTCCGGGCGCCGACCACATCGGAGAAGTGCAGGCGTGGAATGTGGACACCGGGACCCGGGCGTGGACCCACACCTTCGCCAAGTCGTCGAACTGGGGACCGCTGCTCGCCACCGGCGGCGGGCTGGTCTTCAGCGGCGGAACCTCAGACCGCATGTTCAGGGCGTTCGATGCCCGGACGGGAAAAGTGCTCTGGGAATTTCCGACCGCTTCGGGCGTCATCGGGCAGCCCTCGTCCTTCTCGCTCGGCGGCCGCCAGTACATCGCCGTGCAGTCGGGCTGGGGCATCGACGCGCGCGCGATGCAGAACCGGCTCAATGCCATCCGGCCGGGTGAGTACCCGGAGGTGCCGGAAGGGGGCGCGGTGTGGGTGTTCGCCCTGGAGAACTGAACTCCGGCCACCGTCCCTGGGCCCGGTGACTGCGGCCGGCGCTCGCGTGGCGACTAGTGGCCAGTCCGGGTCATATGTGATGCGGATTCCGGAGCGCGGCGCCCGGCTGGCAAGGCGCGAAGAGCGCGCATGTTGGGCACATGTAAGCGATGAGCAACGCCGCCAGGCGGGATGCCCCGCCCGGAAGGCGCGTTACATATGACCCGGACAGGCCACTAGAATCGGAACCTGCCGCCGATCAGGATAGGCAAGGTCCAGCGGGCGCTGTTGTCGTTGATGGTCTCGAGCCCGGTGCCTTCGAGGTCGTCCACCTTGGACATGCCGGTGGTGTAGCGCAGACCCATCTGGGCGAAGATGCCAGCCCGCCTGGTGATATCGAACAGCACGCCACCGTTGACGCCGACGGTGAAGGCGGCCGTCTGGTCGTAGAAATCGGTGGCACGCTGGTACCTGCCCGCTGCCGGCGCGACCAGCAGGACGTCGATCTCCTGGATGAACCCGAGGCCGATCGTGCCTTCGCCGTAGAACTTGACCGGCTTCTCTGCGTTCCCATAACGGCGCCCGGCAAAGTCCAGCGTGTAGGCCTTGTAGTCGGCGTACTGGCCGTAGAGACTGGAGGAGCCGAACTCACCCATCGGCGTCAGATCGGCCTGGAGCGACTGGATCGTAAAAGTGGCCTTCACCTCGGTGCGATAGTCGAGCATGTAGCCACCGCCGAACCGAACGTGCAAGCCGGTGCCGTAGACGTCCTCGTAGCGGTTCTTGGTGATGACGACCGCCTGATTGTTCAATTGCCCCAACGCGCTCGAATTGATATTGCCGCTGATGCTGTTGTCCCAGCCGATCGACGCCTCGACGGTAAAGGGATTATCTGGGGGGCCGTGTTCCACCTGCACCGAAACCTGAGGCGGCGGCTGATCCTGCGCCTGCGCCCTCGCGCCGGCGCCGAGCAGCAGCATGAGGAGAATTGGCCCGAGGATGTCGAGTCGTTTCAGCGGTTGCATGTACCTGGCTCCAGTCGTCGCTGCGGTTAATGGCGTGTCCCCACCTGCGCAGGCGGCAAACGTCATGAGCCCCTTGTTCAGGTTGTGCATCGGTTCGTCCTTGAATTAGGTGTCGCGGAACTCATACAAGCTCACGATTCGGCCCGACTGGCGTCAAGCCTTGCCAGCAATGCTATCGGAAGCTGGCGATATGCATGAGCATTTCGAAGGAGTAAACAGACCGATGCCCGTCGACGATGAGGCTAGCTGGACCGCGACGACGGCGACGAAACGGTGAGGTCGTGATGGCCAACTGGGATCACATCGGAGGCTCCGCCGACGAGGCGGTCGCGTGCATCCGCAGCGGTATGAACGTCTTCGTTCATGGCGCGGCCGCCACGCCGACGCCCTTGCTCGAAGCGCTCGCGCGGCGCCGCGATCTGCAGGATGTCACGCTGTATCACTTGCACACCAGCGGTCCAGCACCGTTTGCGGCTCCCGAGCACCGTGGCCGCTTTCGCTCCGTGTCATTCTTCGCCGGGGCGCCCGTGCGCGACGCCATCGATCGCGGGGATGCGGACTTCGTGCCGGTCTTCCTGTCCGACATCCCCGCACTGCTCCTCACGGACCAGGTGCAAATCGACGTGGCCTTGCTCCATCTCTCGCCGCCGGACGGCCACGGTCACTGCACGCTCGGCACGTCGGTCGATGCCGCGCTCGCCGCTTCCCACAGCGCGCGGCTGATCGTTGCCGAAATCAACACACAGATGCCGCGCACGCTCGGCAACACCCTGGTGCCGTTCAGCCGCGTTCACGCGTTCGTGAGCACGTCGCGTCCACTCCACGTTCATCCACGGAGTGAGCCTGGCGAGGTGGAACAGACGATCGGGCGTCACGTCGCGGCGCTCGTCGAGGACGGGGCGACGCTGCAGATGGGCATCGGCGCCATTCCCGATGCGGTGCTGCGGCGGCTCGGGGACAAGCACGATCTCGGCGTCCATACCGAAATGTTCTCGGACGGGGTCGTCGATCTGGCGCAGGCGGGCAACATCACCAATCGCCTCAAACACGTGCACCGTGGCCGGATTGTCACCAGTTTCGTGGTCGGGACGCCGCGCGTCTACGACTTCGTCCACGACAACCCCTACGTGGAATTCCACCCGTGCGACCGCACCAACGACACGGCGATCATCCGCGCCAACGACAAGGTCACCGCCATCAATTCGGCCTTGGAGATCGATCTCTCAGGGCAGGTGGTGGCTGATTCCATCGGCTTCCGGATCTACAGCGGCATCGGCGGACAGATGGATTTCATCCGCGGTGCCGCGCTGTCGGCTGGGGGAAAGCCCATCATCGCGCTGCCGTCGACGGCTGCCGGTGGAACCGCCAGTCGCATCGTGAGCACGCTCAAGGCCGGCGCGGGCGTGGTGACCACTCGCGGGCACGTGCACTGGGTCGTCACCGAGTACGGGGCGGTCAACCTGTTCGGCCGCAGCATCCGCGAGCGGGCGGAGGCGCTCATCGCCATCGCCCACCCCGACGTGCGCCAAGACCTGCGGCGCGAGCTCGCGGCGACGCGCCACATCGTCCTGCGGCCCGATTGAGTGGCGATCACGCGGGTTTCTACCCGCCTGCGCGCAATAGTCCCCGCGGGGCCTCCGATGGATCACGGGTAAAGGCGGTCAGGCCCACTCTGCCGCCAGGCACGCCGGTTGCACTTCGACACGGCGGACGATAAAGGGCATGAGGGTGGAAGTGCACGATCCGGCCGGGAAGGTGGCCGTGGCCGCCTAGGGGAGGCTGTATGCATTATGCGGCTGTCGACACATCGCCGTTCAACTGCAAGTGGATTCGGAGAGGATCAGAAGGCAGCATCGACGAGTTCAAGTACGCAGTATGCCGGCGGCTCTGCGACGCCGACCGCGTCGTGAACGAGACGGAGTGCACGTTTTGCCCGCTGTGGGAGGCACCGCCGGAAGCCATCCGAGTACCGACTCGATTCCCGGCCGGCTAGGCGACGGCACTTCGCGCGACTTCTACGGTGCCGTTGAAGCAAAGCTGCCGGACTATTTCGGGTGGCGCCCGAAAGCAGGGCTCCTGGCTACTTGCTCGCGAACGGCCCGACGTCCGAAGGCCAGGTCCGCGCCGATTCTTGCCGCGACGTTCTATAAGCCGGTCGACATGAGCGGTTCGCAACTCGTGTGGAACACGGTCAAGGGCGGTTCGACGGTGCCGCTCAAGTTCAATCTCCTGGCCGGCGCCGAGAAGAAGACGAGCGTGGCCGACATGGCGGGATTCGAAGTGGGCCCAATGGCCTGCGCCACGTCCGCGGAGGCGGCTGTCGAATTCACGACGACGGGGGGGCACGCAGCTGCGCTATGACGCTACGGCAGGACAGTTCATTCAGAACTGGCAGACGCCGAAGACGGGCGGCAAGTGCTACATGGTCCGCATGACGACGCCAGACGGTTCGACGATCGACGCCTACTTCAAGATCAAGTAGACGACCGCGGCCTGCGCGCCTCTTCCCCTCCCGGCACTCCTTTTGCACAAAACGGCACGGATTCGCGGCAATCCAGGCAACAGACAATGTTCCAATCCATGTGAAGTGCCCTTCACCGGACTTAAGTCTGACGGATTGTCGATTTCCTGGCGGACCTCGCTTAGGACAAACGGTTAAATGAAAGGGAGACAGGGCCAATGTGTATCGATCGAGGAATAGTTCGCACGATGGCCGTTGTTTTTTGTGCCGCGGCGGTTGCGGCGTCCGCTGAGGCTTCACCGATTCTGAACCAGAGCTTTGAGGATGGTGCATTCGTAGCGAACGCAGCCCAGGGGACGATGACGCTGAACGTCGGGTCGACAACGATCACGAACTGGACGGTGGTCGCGGACGCGCTGGCATGGATCGACTCGCCGAACCCGTGGTTTCTTTCGGCGCAGGATGGCAATAAGTTCCTCGATCTCACCAACTTCCAAGCCGGTGCTCCTTTCGGTGGCGTCACGCAGACAATCGCAACCGACGTGGGGGCCGCGTACACCCTCTCGTACTATTTGGGCAGTTACACAGCGCGCTGGGGTGGCCCGCCTGTAGCCATCACCGCGACGGCCGGGAATGCCATCCAAACTTGCACTGACAACACCGTCAGTATTGTGTCTACCTGGAGTTTGTGCACGGTCCCCTTTGTTGCGCTCTCGACGAGCACAGCCGTCACGCTGGTAGGCGCGGCTGGTGTGCACTACGTCGGGCTGGACAACGTCTCGGTGGTGCAACGTCCGGTGCCGGAGCCGGTGCCGGAGCCCAGTGCGATGATTCTGTTCGGGGCTGGACTCGCGGGTCTCATCTCCAGGGCTCGCCGGCGACGATAGGCACACATCTCCGCTATTGCTTCACGACGTGACGATGCCGGAATGACGCACCGGCATCGACTCAATCCTCGTCTGCAGGCGCGGGCAGGACAACCACATAGTCGGTGAAGTCCTCGGGGCCCGCACCGAACCCCACCACCACGCGGCCATCGCGGGAAATACCGGTGACGCTGTCCGTGTTCACCCAGCAAGCGAAAGCATCGGGTACGCCGTTCTAATGCAGACAGTCCTTGCAGGTAGTGCGGCTGGCGGTACGCCTTGTCCCTTCGTGCCACAATGCAGCCCTCGCGGCCGACAGTGGTCCGAATCACCCGAGAGTGGGGGTCATGGCAAACACGACACCTTCATTGCCTCGGCGAACGTTTCTGCGCAGCATGGGAACGGCGGCAATCCTCGGGGTCTCGCCTGCCCTCGTGCCGGTTGCGGCTGCGCCTCAACGTCCATCCGCAAGCGCCGCGGGGACCGGGCCGCTCATGGCCAACGTGATTTGCGGCGGACTGGCGAACGACCACGACATCGACTTTGCACGCGTGCGTCTCCTCGACGGGCTGTACGCGATGGGCGGCGTGCGCACCGAAGTCTGGCGCGACTACTCCAATGCCGAGGTCATCGCCCAGGGCGACCTGCTCGTCAGCTATTCGTCGATGATCGTCGCCGATACGGAACAGCAGCGGACGTTGCGGCGCTTCATCGAGGGCGGCGGGCGATGGTTCGCCATTCACGCGAGCAACTACGCCCGGGAGCCGCAGCAGATTCCGGAAGTGCTCGGGAGCCGCTTCATCACGCACCCGCCGTTCGGCCCCTTCAAGGTGACCGTGACCAGGCCGGACGATCCGCTCCTCGCCGGGCTCGGCGTCACCTCGTTCGACGTCAACGACGAGCTCTACGTGATGGAGCTGGCCAAGGACATCGACGTGCTGCTGCACGCTCGATGGGGCGGCACCGGCGTGCTGAACATCACCGTTCCGGAGGGGGATCAGCCGTTGATGTACCGCCGGCGGGTCGGCAAGGGGGGCGTTCTGTACCTGGCCCTCGGGCACAGCAATCGGCAGTTCGGCGCGCAGACGCCGGGCCGTCCGTCAGTGCCCGACCGGCACGACTCGTGGGATATGCCGGTCTACAAAGAGCTGATCCGTCGCGGTCTCGAATGGGCAGCGGGGCGGCGCCCACTCTGACCTGCTCGACCTGGTCTGAGGCTGCGGCTCTTGCCCCTACCGCCCGCGTGCCGTCGTGCCAGTGCTGCCGTCGTCGGCGACCAGCATCCGAATCGTTCCGTCCTGCCGTGAGGTGAGCAGCAGCTCGCCGTCACGCGTGCGACCGATGTGCAGGTCCGCGCGGCTGATCGCCGCGCCCATGGTCTTGTTGACGAGCTCCTGGAACGTCACGTCGGCGCGCTTGCCGCTCGTGTCGCGCACGTAGAGCTGCACCTCCTCGATGGGGGCCACCGTCTGCGGAATGCCGTCGTCGGCCTTCTTGAGCGCGGCCAGGTCCGCCGCGAAGATGCGTCCCCGCTGGACGTCGCCGAAGATGAACTTGCCGCGCAGGGCCGCGATGCGGCCGTGATACGCGAACCCGTCAGTCACCGCCACGCCCTCGTCGTGGTCGTACATCGCCACCGGGTAGGTCAACCCGTCCTTCTTGCGCCCGTCCAGGATCTCAGCCGGCAGCGGGTACAACTGGTCGAGCGTGCCGTCCGCGCGCGAGCCCCGGCCGTTGTCCCAGATGCCCTCTCGCGTCATCCAGCCGTAGTTAGCGCCCTTGTGGACGATGTTCACCTCTTCGATCTGGTTCATGCCGATGTCGCTGACGAAGAGCGTGCCGTCGGTGTCCCACGACAGCCGGTGGGCATTGCGGAAGCCGTAGGCGTAGATCTCGCCAAGGGTCTTCGGGTCGCCGTCGCCGGCAAACGGGTTCGAGGATGGGATGGTGTAGTCGCCCAGGCCTTTCATGCCCCTGGTCACCGACGGGCTCCTGGGATCGATCCGCAGAATGGCCGTGATGATCGAGTCGAGACGCTGCGTCTGTTTGGGGTTGTTGGCGTTCGGCCCGCCACCGTTGCTGAACCCGTGATCGCTGCCGCTCGTGTAGAGCAGGCCGTAGTCCTCGTCCCCAGGCTTGGCCGTGGGGTTGAATTCCACGGCGCCCATCGGGTGACCGAGGCCCATCACCACGTGTGCGCCGCGATAGAGCTCGCGCCGCGTGCCGTCGAACGTGCTCGCGGCCGGGTTGGTGGCCTTCCACTCGGTGATGATGTCGTGGAAGGTGACGTCCGCCTCGGTGTAGCCCGGCGGGATGAAGTTCAGGCGGCCGGGGTTGCCGGCCGCGTGTTCCGCGTGCACGGTGTAGAAGAGCCCGTTCTTCGCGAATTCGGGGTGGAACGTGAAGCCGATGAACCCGCTCTCCATCCGGTTGTAGGCCGAACGCGGGAAGATGGCGCCGACGTTCGCGTAGACGTGCGGCTGGTTGTTGGCGTCGAGCGTGTAGAGGACGCCGCGGGAGTCGTTCGCGAAGCGGCGCCCGTCCGGCGCATCGCGCACGAAGCTGACGCGGGCGAAGCCGCGGGGCGCCCCGGCATCCTGGTCCGCGGGCCGCACGTCGCGCGAGTCGGGCAGACGCGTCACGTCCTTGATCTGGACGGCGAGCCCCCGCTTCTCGATCGGCGCGGGAATCGGGTTGCTGGTGATCTGGCCGGCGAGCGGCGCCGCGGCCAGGACGAACAACACGGGCAGCAGGATTCGGAACTGTCGGCGCATGGGGACCTCAACGATGGACGGATGCTGGACGATATATCAGATCCCGCCGACTGTGAGGCTGCGCTTCGCCTTCGAGCTCGAACAGCGCGTGCCCAGCGCAGTAGAGTTCTATAATCGGTGCGATGCCGCCAACGGCTCTGAGCGGGGATACCACTCCGGACGTCGAACGCCTGCAGGTCGAGGCCTGGCGACGGATGTCCGCGGCCGCAAAGGCTGCGCTGGTCTCCGGGCTGACCCAAGCCTCCGTGGAGCTGGCGCGTGCAGGCGTCCGGCAGCGCCACCCCGATGCCTCCCCTCGCGAGCAGTTCCTCCGCCTCGCCGTTATCGTGCTCGGGCCCGAGTTGGCGGCACGCGCGTACCCCGAGTGCGCGCAGCTGCGCCGGGCGTGACGGCTGTCGATCCAATTGCTGTCGCGCTACGGGTCGCACAGACACTCGACCGCCTCGGAATCGTCCACACCATAGGCGGTTCGATTGCCGCGTCGTTTGCGGGGGAACCACGTTCCACGCTTGACATCGACATCGTCGCGGCACTGGACGACGGGATCGTCTCCGACCTCGTGTCCGCTTTTGCGCCCGACTTCTACGTCGACGAAGACTCCGTCCGCCACGCGATCCGGACCGCCGGAAGTACGAATCTCATTCATCAGGCGACACAACTGAAGGTCGACCTGTTCGTTGCCGGCGGCACTCCGCTTGACGCGCAGCAACTCGACCGACGCCGCCGAGTGGATCTGGGCGAAGGTCGGGTGCTGTACGTGCATCCGCCGGAGGACATCCTCCTGCAAAAGCTGAACTGGTATCGAAAAGGCGGCGAGGTGTCGGACCGGCAATGGCGGGACGTTCTTGCCATCGTACGCACACAGGGTGAAGGCCTCGATAGAAGCTACCTGAGAGAGAACGCTCAAGTCCTAGGAGTCGAGAGACTCCTCGAACGCGCGCTGCGCGAGGCTACACCGTAGGGAAATCCGTTTCGCCCCAGTCTCCGGCGACTGGGAAGGCCGCCGACTCATCGTTACGTCCCCGCTGTCGAGTTGGATCTCACGAGGCAGGATGGTCAGAGGGTTTGACGTGGCCACTCCGCTTCCGTTGCTGTAGATTCTGTTTTGGCGCTCGCGGTGGTTCACTGGCGCCGAAGGGGGAGGTTGTGCACAGCATCTGCAGTCGACGAGTATTCATGACCGGGTTGGGGATGCTGATCGTCCCGCTGGTCGCCCTGGCGCAGGATAAGAAGCCGGACGAGAAGGAACGCGAAGAGAAGAAGGAAGAAGCGCAGGAGAGGAAGGAAGACGCGAAGGACAAGGCTGAGGACGCGGTCGACGGCAATGTCGTCAACGGCCCCGGGACCGATAACAGCCAGGACCGGCGACAGGATCGACGGCGCGATGGAGACAAGTGACGAATCGGTCTTTCTTCCGCACCAGCCTCCGCTGACGCCGGTCTTCGAAAATGCGAAGGCCGGGATCGCTCCCGGCCTTCGCCGTTGTGCAACATCGGTGGCCCGTCGTCGCTCCTAGCGAGCCTCACATCTCAGAACACATACTGCAGCCCGATCTGCATCGTGCGGCTCCCGGTCTTCGACGTGATCGTCCCGAAATCCGCCGCGGTCGGATTGATGGAGGCCAATCCCAGGGTCGGGTGGTTCAGCACGTTGAACACGTCCCAGCGGAGCTCCGCTCGATGCGAGCCAAGCGCCACGCTCTTGCGCAGCGACATGTGCAGATCCCAGAAGCCGGGCTGCCGCAGGATGTTGCGCTCCCAGTCGGTCGCGTACGTACCCGCAGTGGGAATCCGGAACGCGTCCTTGTTGAACCACACGGCGCGCGTGCCGTCGAACTCCGTGCGCCCCGCGTCCGGGTCCCCGACGATGTTGTAGTACTGCGGACCGCTACCCGGGCCGACGCCGGCCACGTCCACCGTGGTGGTCACGTCGAACGGCACGCCCGACTGCGCCTGGAACACGCCACCGATGTTCCAGTCCCCGAACACGCCCTTAAGGATGCCGGGAGCCGAGGTCAGTTCCGGCGTTCGGTACGAGGCCTGCGTGATCAGTACGTGCGGCCGGTCGAGCGCGGAGGTGCTGTAGTAGCCGCTGTCATCGTAGGCGTTCGGCAGGATCTCGAGGCGCGTGCTGCCGTCGTCCGTCGTGCGTGACAGTGTGTAAGCGACCGAGTAGCCGAACCCGCGCGGGGCCCGACGCGACACCGCCAGCTGCATCGCGTTGTAGCGCGACTTGCCGGTGGTCTCGTACAGGGTGATGTTCCCGAAGCCCTTGTACGGCCGCAGCGCGTTGGCGTTCACGCCCGGATTCGCCTGGATCGTGCCCGTCTGCAACTGGTTGATGTTGCGTGCCCGCTCCAGGTTTGATGCGGAGCGGCCGACGTACGAGAGCTGCACGCTGTGCTGCCACGGCATCTGCCGATCCGTCGTGACGTTCCAGGCCCACGAGCTGGCGTTGGCGTAGTCGGGCGAGAACATCGCCATCACGAGCGGGAACGTGCGCCGCGCGGCTCCAGCGGGCGCGTCGACGTTGCCGTTGATCACCGTGGCCATCTCCGACAGCGGCGGGTTGAACCCGTAGGCGGCGCTCGTGTTGATCTGGGGCCGGTTCAGAAAGCGGCCGATGCCGCTGCGAATCGTCCACGTGTCGCTCAAGCCGTAGGCCATCCCGAGCCGCGGCTGCAGGCCGTCCTTCGGATCCGGCGCGAATCCGGGAGGCATGCCGCGATAGAGCCGCTGCAGATTGGCCAGCTGCGGAAAGAGCTGCAACGCCTCCTGGCTGGCGCTGTCGCCCGGCAGGGCGACGCCATTGAGCGGATCGCCGCTGCCGGGGACGACGAAGCCGGCCGCGCGGTCGATCGAGACGGCGGTCGCGGGATCATAGAACTCCGACTGAAACGACGCGATCGCATTGTTCTCGTCGCGCCACTGCTGCCACAGCGAGTAGCGCAGGCCGAGCTCCAGCGTCAGCTTGCGCGTCGGCTTCCAGCTGTCCTGCGCGTAGAAGTCATAGCCCATGCCGATGAAGTTGGTCAGCGGCTTGTCGCCGAACTCGGTGTAGTCGTCGAACAGCCCGAGCACCGCGTTGGACATGGCGAGGCCGGTGCCGTCCGCGCGCGTCCCATCAGTGAAGCGGAACGAGCCGTTCTGATTCGTGGTCGCCGGCGCCGACGCGGCGCTGAGCTGAATCTGGTCCTTCATGCCGGAGCGTTCCACCGACACACCCCCCTTGAACGTGTGATTGCCGGTGATCTTCGTGACGCTGTCGGACCACAGGAACACGAAGTCGTACCAGTAGCCCGGATACTGATTGAGCGTCAGCGTGCTGAAGCTTTGAATCGCCAGGTTCGACAGCTTTTCGGGATCGAGCTTCGTGTCCGGGAACAGGAACGGATAGTTCAAGCCGGTCGACGAGCGCGTCGGATACGGCACGATCCCGGGACCGCCGGGACAGTAGTCGCAGTTCCGCTGGCCGAAGAATCGCGACGGCTTCGTCGAGCCCCACGAGAACGACGCCTCGTTGATGAGCGACGACGACAGAGTCCCCGTGTAGGTGGCGGCTCCCGTCTGGCCCGGATAGTCCCAGATGGACGAGAACGCGGTGGCCGACTCGGGATCGTTCCACACGTGCGGCGCCCACGTCGACCGGACGGCGATGCGAGTATTGCTGGCCGGCACGAAGTCGATCTTGATACTGTCCTTGCGCGTGTCGTCGAACGTGGCCGGCGTGCCGATCCAGTTGTTGGTGCCCTGCTGGAAACCCGGGGTGGGCAGCGGATACGAGTTCAGCAGCGCCAGGCCGTTGGGGCTGATGCGATCGCGCGGGATGATGTTGCCCTGGAAGCAGCCGCGCTGATCGGCGGCCGTGCACGGCAGCCCGGTGAGCGGGTCGCGAATCAGCCGTACGGCCCGGTAGTACGGGTTCGCCGGGTTCAGCAGCTCGCTGAAGTCGCCGTTCCGCATGGCGGCCGACGGCACGATCGCGAGCTGGTTCTCCACCGAGCGGATGCGATCCCATTCCTCGCCCCAATAGAAGAACAGCTTGGACTTGTCGGAGTTGAACCCGCCGGGGATGTAGATGGGGCCGCCGAGCGTGAAGCCGTACTGGTTGAAGTTGGACGGCGACTTCACGATGGCGGCCCGGTTGTTCGTCCAGGTGTTGGCGTTGAGCGAGTCGTCCTGCAGGGTCCAGAACCCGTTGCCGCGGAACTGCTGAGTGCCGCTCTTGGTGACTAGGCGCAGCAGGCCCGCCGACGCACGCCCGTGCTCGGCCTGGTAGTTGGTGGTCAGGACCTGCACCTCCTCCACCGTGTCGGCGTTCTGCATGCCCATCGTGAAGCCGCCGTTGGCGCGAACGCGAATCGACGGGGCGCCGTCAACCGTGGTCATGAACTCCTCGGAGCGCCCGCCGTTGATGGACGTGATCCCGGTCGCGAAGGTGAACGCCCCGCCGGGCAGCCCTCCCAAATTGCCGCCGACGGTGCCGGGCACCAGTTGCGCCACCTGAGTGGCGCGGCGCGAGCTGAGCGGCGTGTCGGCGATCTGTTCGGCGCCCACGGTGCGGCCGATCACCCCCGTGTCGACGAGCGTCGTCGCCGCCTGGACCTGAATCGTCTCGCTGAGTCCGCCGATCTCGAGCTGGATGTCTACGCGGATGTTGACGCCGGCATTGACGCGCACGCCCGTCCTCCCGACCGGCTTGAAGCCGGACAGGTTGGCGTTGATGCGGTAGTCGCCGACAGGAACGTTCGCGAACGTGTACAGCCCGGCCTCGTTCGTCACCGCGCGACGTTCGAGACCGGTGCCAACCGCGACGAGGACGACGTCTACGCCCGGAAGCACGCCGCCGCTGTTGTCCTGAATCGCGCCCGAGACCTGCGCCGTGTCGAACTGCGCCGAGGCCGGTGCCGCGACCAGCAGAACTGCGAGAAAAAGAAGCTGGAGTCGTGCCAAGAAACCCGAGGTCGGCCGAGCAATCATGTGCCCTCCCTGGTCTGCCAGACGCCCCACGCCAGGCAAACAGTCCGATGCGGCTCAACGAGGCCGCAGTGGCGGTCCTTGTATAGCAACGGCATCAGATCGTCAAGACGGCGCCGCCCGGGGCATTGGCGCTCCATCGCCCCTAGTTGGCGCCGATCTGGGGAAACCGTTCGTCGCCCGGCTCGAGCTGAACGCCGAACGCGTTGAGCGACATCGAGACCAGCCGGTAGTTTGCCGCGCTGATGAGCGCATTGACGATCATCACCGGATCGAGACGGGCCGACAGATTCGACCATGTGCGGTCGGAGATGAACGAATCGCGATACAGCTCGTCAGCCGCGGTCAACAACGCCTGTTCGATCGAGTTCCAGCCAGGCGCGTCCGGACCACGCGCGATGTTCTCCACGGGCATGCCCATCTCGCGCGCCCGCCCGACCGCGCCGACGTGCTGGGCCCACTCGTATTCCGACCGGCAGTTCCAGCCGGTGCGCAGGATCATCAGCTCGCGATAGCGAGGATCCAGCTTCGACTGCCGGTTGACGTAATTGGATCCGGCACGCGCGGCGGCGAGTTTGGGATGACGCGCGAACGTCCGGGTGACCGCCAACCCGGTGCCAGGCACCGGATCCACCCTGGCGACCGTGAGCGGCGGCTCGCGGTCCGGCACCACCACGCGGTACGCCACGTTCGTCGGGATTCGATCGGGGTTCCACGAGTCGGGCTGGATCCCGAGCGCGTTGTACATCAGGCCGAGGGTGGTGAAATTGTTGACCGTCATGATCGCGTCCATCGTGTGATGGAGGTCGTATTCAGCAATCAGGGCCTTGTAAACCGCATCGTTGACAAAGGAATTGCGGAACAACTGATCCGCGAGGTGCAGAAGCGTGGCCTCGAAGGGCGTCCATCCCTTGGCGTCGGGGCCCTCGGCAACCCGCCGCACCTCGTCGGCAGTGAGGCCTGCCTGTCGGGCGGCAGGCGCATGCTCCGACCACAAGTAGTCGTTGTTCAGCAGCCAGCCGGTGCGCAGGATGAGGATTTCGCGGTGCCGCGGCGGCAGCGTGGAGTCCTTGATCAGGTACGCGTGGAACGTCATGAGGTTGTCAGCGAGTTCGGGAATATTGATCAGCGTCCTGAGCGCGTTTCCCGGTCGTCCGTCCGCAGCGTACTTCGCGACGATTCCCTTGTGAACATCGGTCCACTGAGCCTCGGCGAGCGGCGTGAGCCGTGGACTCGACAATCGTGCAGGCCGCGCGCCGCCTGGCCGATCCGGGATGGCGGCCGCGCGGCTGGCCTGCCCCGACGTTGCCACCGACGCGGAGACGACCGCAACGCAAAGCGCTATCACCAGGCGGCAATGTTTTGTGGGCACGATCCTGCTCCTCGTTCGACGGTCGAAGCCTAGCAGCCCGTGGTGCAAGTCCCGCTGCATTCGACGGGCGATGCATCCCGGCTGGCGGCGTTGCTCCTCACTCAAATACTCCCGGTATTCTCACTCGTCGCGCCTTGCCAGCCGGGCGCCTCACCCGTCTCGGTGCGACGCGGGACTTGCACCACGGGCTGCTCGATTGCGTCGTATGATCGACGGCGGCCATCATCTCCCCGCCACCCCCCTCCCACCATGGTCCACTCCGCTGCCTTGCGTAGACACGCGCTCATCTTTCTGGGCATCGCCGTGCTCGCGGCGAGCGCGACATCCTGCTCCCGGGCGCCAGCCGGTACCGGAGCGTCGATCCCCAGGACCGCCGAAGGCAAACCGAATCTGCAGGGGATCTGGCAGGTGCGCAATCGGGCGTCATACGACCTCGAAGGGCACGTGGCACGTCAGGGGATGCCGGCTGGAACGAGCGTCGTGCAGGGTGGACCGATTCCCTATCAGCCGTGGGCGGCGATGAAGCGGGCCGAGAACGCGGCGGCGCGGCAGACGGCCGATCCGGTGGCCGGGTGCCACCTGCCCGGCGTGCCGCGCATCATGTACATGGAGTTCCCGTTCCAGATCTTCCAGACGCCCGAACGCATCGCGATGACCTTCGAGTGGTCGCTGGTGCACCGCAGAATCGCCATGAACGGCGCGCCTCCCGACGGGATCGATTTCTGGATGGGCGACTCGCGCGGACGGTGGGACGGCGACACGCTCGTCGTGGACGTCCGCCAGCACAACGACCGCACGTGGTTCGACATGGCCGGCAACTTCCACAGCGAGGCGCTGCAGCTCGTCGAACGCTACACGTTGCTGGACGCCAACACGATCAACTACGAGGTCACCGTCCAGGATCCCAAAGTCTTTACGCGCCCATGGACGATGGCCATGCGTCTCCACCGTGTGACCGACGAGACTCGCCTCTTCGAATATCAATGCCATTCCGAGGAGGAGGAGGCGAACGGCGCGTTCGAGCGTGATCCGAAGACCTGGTATCCGGGGTGGTCTGTTGCATCGACAGCCGCTCCTGAATGGAAAGACGTGGCGGCCCCGACCCCGCGGCTGGCTCCAGCGCCGACGGGGGCGATCAAGCGCCTGCCGGACGGAAAACCGGATCTCCAGGGCTTCTTCCTGTCTGACGGTGGCGGCGCCAACTACGGGTTGGGCAAGCACGAACGCGACTTCCTCACGCCGGAGGGGCGCGGCGTCATCGTCGATCCGCCGGACGGGCAGCTCCCCTTGCAGGAGTGGGCCAGGGCCGAGACGGCCGCGCGCAACACGCCCGAGCGCGGGTACGACGACCCGACGGCGCATTGCTTCGTCGCCGGCGTCCCGCGTTCGATGTACGTGCCGGGCTACATGCAGATCCTGCAGCCACCGGGATACGTCGTCACCTTGCACGAGCGCATGTCGTGGCGAATCATTCCGTTGGATGGGCGCGCGCATCTCCCGGATCAGTTCCGCCTCTGGCAGGGCGACTCGGTCGGCCGATGGGAAGGCGATACCCTGGTCATCGAGACGACCAACTTGAACGGCAAGGCGTGGCTCAACGAGGTCGGCGAGATCGTCAGCCACGCCGAACGCGTCGTCGAGCGGTTGACGCCGCTCGATGTCGACACGATCCACTACGAGGCGACGGTCAGCGATCCGCTCGTCTACACGCGCCCGTGGACGATCGCGTTTCCGATCAAGCGCCAGAAGGACGAGATGCTCGAGGTGGCGTGTCTCGAAGGCAACGACGACCTGCAGCACTTGAAAGAGATCCGTGACCAGGCCCGTGCCAAGAACCGCCGGGGTCGTTGAGGGGAGCCCTTTCACATGAAAGCTCATTGGTTGGCGGGAGTCGTGCTGGCGTCAGTCATGGGGACGATGCTCCCCGTTCTCGCGCATCATTCGTTCTCGGCCGAGTTCGACGCGAACCGGCCGCTCAAGCTCAAAGGCACACTCGTCGAAATGAAGTGGGTGAACCCCCACTCGTGGATTTACATCGAGGTGGCGGGCAAGGACGGCAAGCCCGAACGATGGGCCTGGGAAACCACTGGCGTCAACATCCTCTACCGCCAGGGATGGAGGAAGCAGGACCTGACCGTGGGCAAGGTTCTCGTCATCGACGGCTTCCAGGCGAGGAGCGGCGCGCGGGTCGCCAACGCGTCGAAGATCACGTTCGAGGATGGCAGGAGTCTGTTTGCCGGAGAGCCCGCTCAGACGGGTGGCAAGAAGTGACCGGGGCTCATCGTCTCACTCGAGGTATTTGATGAAGATGACTTCGTTCCTCGCTTCGTTGTAGATCAGCTCGTCGACGAGCGAAAGGGTCATCGCGAGTCCGAAGCCGCCCGGCCGAAGCCCCTTCTCCTCGCGAACCTCGAGATGGCGAATCGGGTCGTCGGGGTGGGCAATGGCGGCATGCCTGAGACCGTCGATATCGAATCCCTCACCGGGGTCGGCGATCTTGTAGAGCAGCATCTTCTTGGCGCGGACGCACGAGATCCGCACCTTGCGATTCGGATCGAGCTTGCCGCCCCACTCGACGGCGTTCATCAGCAACTCTCGAAACGCGTAGGCCACGGCTTCACGCACGTCCTCGGCCAGATGCGCATCGAGCTGCATGACGAACGAATGGATGCGATCCGCCATTTCGATCGAGCACGGGGCAACCAGTTCCAGCCATTCTGGCCGGGCCGACACCACTTCGAACGAGAGGCCAGCCGTAGACCCAATCGCGTCGTTGACCACCTCGACGATGGCGTTCGGGGGAAACGGCTTGCGCAGGTACCTGAACGCCTGCCGGCGCACCGACTCGAGCACCGTTTCCGGGGTGTCGTCGGCGGTCATCATGATGACGAGCGGCGGCGTGGCGAGCGCCCGGGCCTGCACAAGGACGTCGAGCCCGCTCATAGTCGGCAAGCCGATGTCCAGAAGGACGATGTCGAAGGCGCGCTCCCGCAAAAGGGCCAGGGCATCGGGGCCGTCTCCCGCGGTCTCGACGGTATGGCCCACGTCTTTCAGGAGTGTGGACAGGGCCAGACTCAGTCCACGGTCATCGTCGACGACCAGGATACGACGGCTGTTGGCGGACTGAGAACCCATCTCTCGATCCTGTGAGATTCTGCGATCCTCTGCGACAGTTGCGGCAAACGTAGTGTAATGCTGCCACGGGGTCGACGCGAGGATTCATGGACGACAATCCGGGTGAAGCCACCGCCGCTGACCTGACAAGCCAGCACCAGATTCTCTTCGAGACCGCGCGGGCACTGGCCGAATCGCCGTCGCTCGAAGAAGCGTCGCCTCGGATGATCGAGGCGATCTGCAACGCGCTCGGCTGGCAATGCGGCGCCATCTGGGAGGTCGATCGGACGCAAAAACGGATGCAGTGCGCCGGGACGTGGCATGCCCCGGGACTCGCGGTCGAGGCGTTCACCGCGGCCACTATGACGGCCACGTTCGAGCAGGGCGTCGGTCTGCCGGGACGGGTCTGGAAGAATCGGGCGCCGGCCTGGATACCCGACGTCACGCGCGACGACAACTTTCCGCGAGCCGAGTCCGCCGAACGTGTCGGGCTCCATGCCGCCTTCGCACTGCCGATCATGGAAGAGCGCCGCGTGCAGGGCGCTTTGGAGTTCTTCAGCCGCGACATTCGCGAGCCCTCCCACGATCTGCTGGCGATGATGACGGCGGTGTGCAGTCAGATCGGGCTGTTCATCGAGCGGAAGCGCGCCAGCGACGACCTCGACCGATTGTTCCGGCTCTCGCTGGATCTATTTTGCGTGGCCTCGTTCGACGGCTACTTCGTGCGGGTCAACCCGGCCTGGCAGGCGGTGCTCGGTCACTCCGAAGAGGAGCTGCGATCGACGCCGTTCAAGGACTTCGTACACCCGGACGACCGGGCGCCGACGGCCGCGGCGCTGTCGGGGCTGGCGACCGGAGCACAGCTCATCGACTTCGAAAACCGCTATCGCGCGACGGACGGGTCGTACAAGTGGATCCAGTGGTTCGCTGCGCCGTTTCTGAAACAGGGCATCGTCTACGCCGTCGGTCGTGACATCACCGATCGCAAAGCGGCTGAGGAGGCACAACGTCGCTATGCGAGGGAACTGGAAAGCGCACGCTCCCGCGCCGAAGCGGCCACCGTGGCCAAGGGCGAGTTCCTGGCCAACATGAGTCACGAGATCCGCACACCGATGAACGCCATCATCGGCATGACCGACCTCGCGCTGCAGACGAAGCTCACACCGCGGCAGCGCGAGTACCTGCGCACGGCACGGGATTCGGCGGAAGCGCTGATGACGATCATCAACGACATTCTCGACGTCTCGAAGATCGAGGCGCGCCGGCTCACGCTCGAGCTGGTGCCGTTCGCCGTCCGCGACACCATCGAAGACAGCGTCAAGCTGCTCGCGCCGCGGGCCGACCAGAAAGGGCTGGAGCTGTGGTGCCGCATCGCGCCGGAGGTACCAGCAACACTTGCCGGCGATCCGGGACGACTCCGTCAGATCCTGCTCAACCTGGTGGGCAACGCCGTCAAGTTCACCGACACGGGCGAGGTCGGCGTCGAGGTCACGGTGGCGGAGCGGAGCGAAGACGACGTGCTGCTCCGCTGCACGGTGCGCGACACGGGCATCGGCGTTCCCGAGGACAAGCGGTGGGAGATCTTCGGGGCGTTCGTCCAGGCCGACGCCTCGACCACGCGCCGATACGGCGGCACCGGCCTCGGTCTCACCATCTCGTCGCAGCTCATCGAGATGATGGGTGGTCGTCTCTGGCTCGAAAGCCAGCCCGGGGTCGGCAGTCAGTTCCACTTCGTCGTGCGGCTCGACGTCCCGGAGCACATCGACGCCGCTCCGCCGCCCGCGTTCGACTTGCGGACGATCCGCGCGCTGGTCGTCGACGACAACGCGACCAACCGGCAGATCCTCGCCGAGATCCTCGAGAGCTGGCAGATGGCGGCGGTCGGCGTGGCGTCGGCACGAGAGGCGCTCGACGCACTGCGGGCCGCGGTGACCGCGGGCCAGCCGTTTCATCTGGTCCTGACCGATGCGCTGATGCCTGACGTCGATGGCTTTACGCTCGCCGAGCAGATCGCCTCCGACGATCAGCTCAACGCGGTCAAGATCGTGCTTCTGACGTCGGCGGGATCACCGGCGCTCCGTGGACGGCGTGCCGCGATATTCGTGGCGATGCTGGTCAAACCCGTCAAGCAGTCGGAGCTGCTCGATGCGATCGTCACGGCATTCGCGGCGCCGGATGCGGCGGCTCGACGCCGGCGCGCGAAACCGGCGCGCCGGTCGCGGCGAGGCGCACGCGCCCTGCGAGTGCTGGTGGCCGAGGACAACCCCACGAACCAGATGCTCGTCTCGGCGCTGCTCGATCAGCAGGGGCACCGCGTGTCGATCGTGGACAACGGGCGCCTCGCGGTGGAACGCGCGGCGCAGGAGCCGTTCGACATCATCCTGATGGACGTGCAGATGCCCGAGATGAGCGGGCTTGAAGCGACGGCCGCCATTCGCGAGGCCGAACGCCAGACCGGCCGTCACATCCCCATCGTGGCGCTCACCGCCCGCGCGATGGCCGGCGACCGCGAACAGTGTCTGGCCGCCGGCATGGACGCGTACGTCTCCAAGCCGGTGCGGGCGGACGAGCTGTTCTCGGCCATCGACGCGCTCGCCGGTTCGCGGGCGCCCGCAGCGCCGTCACCGGACGCGCCGGCCCCACCGCCGGATCAGAAGCACGTCGGCTCAGTGGACGGCTCCGCGCTCCTGGCCGGGTTTGGCGGGCGAGGCGATCTCGTCAAAAAGGTCATCGGCGTGTTTCTCACCGACGCGCCGGTCATGCTCACCCGCCTCAACGAAGCCGCGCGGGCAGCGAACGCTGCGGACCTGGCCGCAGCCGCTCACGCCATCAAGGGCTCGGCGGGGCTGTTCTCGCAGGGCGAGGCGTACGCCAACGCACGCGCCCTGGAACTGCGCGCGCGTGGTGGTGATATCTCGGCGGCCGATCGCGCGTGCCAGGACATCCAGCGAAGCGTGTCGAGCCTGATGACCGAACTCGAAGGCATCCGCGATACGCTGTGAGACGGATGGAGCTTGGCGGGTCTGCCGGTCCGCGGCTGAGGTGGATTGCCCACGAATTCTCCAGGAAAACTCGGCCTGAGCCTGTTTTCATCCTGTTGGCACCTTTGTGGGAGAGCCGACTCCATCGAGACGGCCGACGAATTCGGATGAGGTGCCTGACGTCATGAGTAGTTCTCTCTCGCTCGCAGGTTGTGTCGTTGTCGCGTTACTCGCCACCGGTTGCGCCGATTCCGCTTCAACGCCCACGTCTCCGTCTTCAGGCTCCGGCTCGCCGACGTCCCCACTCGCTGGCTCTTCGGCGCCCACTGCCGAGCAGCTGGCTGGCACGTGGAATCTCCAGTCCCTTCAGCCTGCAGGGGATGCCGTCCAGGCCACACCGGCGGGCGCGAGTTACACGCTTACCTTCGCCGACGGTCGTCTGTCGACGCGCGAGGACTGCAACATGTGCAGCGGCACGTTCACGTTGTCTGGAGAGACGTTGACCGCGGGACCCTTGATGGCGTGCACGCGAGCCGCGTGCCCGACCATGGCGTTCGAGTCCACCTACGGCCGTCTGCTCGGTGGCGATAGCACGGTGACGCTGTCGAACGGCACGCTCGTGCTGTCGTCGGCGCGAGGAGTGTTGCGCTTCACGCGATAGGGCGGGAATTCTTCTCCTCGGGCTCGACGGCACGCTGACCGGCGTGTCGATCGCCCCGGGCGCACCCTTCGCGGCGGAAACACCGCCAGAATTGTCGACGTGCCTCGTCCCCCCAAATCCCCACCAGAGCCCGCCTGCCGCTGGGGCGGCTTGATGTCGAGCCCGTGCCGCTGGCGCCTCGGAAAGGGATACAATCCGGCTCGTTAACCTCCCCCGCGGCACACCGCTTGCTCGTCCAGCTAGTGAGGCTTGGATGACGGCTGAATATCCGTCGACGCGGATTGGTGATCGTGTTGGGCGATCACGACGGATGGTGGGTGGCCACCATCCATGGTGACGAGGAGCGCCCGGGCGCCCTGGTTGGTGGTCGTCGAGCGGGCCTGCTGGGCACTCGGTCTTGCCGGGCTGGCCTGGTGGGGCGCCTACCAATTTCGTTCTTCCAGCTCGGCGCGGCACGATCTGCAGCGTTTCGCGGCGAGCCGGGTCGCGCCGGACCAATCCCTCTGGTCTCCAACGCGGGTGAGTGCCTGGCGTCAGGCGATGACCGATCCGGCGCCCGCTCCGCTCGCGGTGCTCCGCATCCCGAAGATTCGACTCGAGGTCGCGGTGTTGCCTGGCACCGATGACCGCACGCTCGATCGCGGCGTCGGTTACATCGAGGGCACGGCGTCACCAGGTACCGACGGAAACCTCGGCATCGCCGGACACCGGGACGGCTTCTTCCGGGGACTGATGGACGTTGTCCCTGGCGACCTGATTCAGCTCGACACAGTTCAGGGGACCGACGCGTATCGCGTCGAGCGAACGTGGGTGGTCAGCCCGGAAGAAGTCTCGGTGCTGGATCCGACTCCCACGCGGGCGATCACTCTGGTCACCTGCTATCCCTTCTACTTCGTCGGCTCCGCCCCCGAGCGGTTCATCGTCCGCGCAGTGCGTATCGGCGACAGCCCGCTGTCTTCGCCGGTATCCGCGGCGCGCATCCCATGTCCCTTCTGTGGAGGCCTGCGGTTCGTCTCGTTCTTCTAGTTGCTCACATTGTCCAGGGTTGGATAGAACGTTCTGAAAATGGAGAGAGTCCTATGACACGTGCACTGAGTCAGGTGGTGGTGGCCGCAGCCCTCCTGGGTTTGACGGCTGCCGGTTCGCAGGCGCAACAGACGACGGCGTCGTCGCAGACCAAGACCTTCACCGTACTCGCGGTCGAAGGCAATACGCTGGTCGTCAGGTTGCCGGAAGGCACGCGGGAGATCGCGGTCCCCGACGACTTCCGCTTCACCGTCAACGGGCAGCAGATGTCCGTTCACGACCTGCGGGTGGGCATGAACGGCACCGCCGTCATTACGACCCGAACCACGGTCACGCCGGTTACCGTCACGGAAGTGAAGAACGGCACCGTGGCACTGAAGTCTGGCGGGACCGTCATGGTGCGAACCGACGAGGGCGTCAAGAGCTTCTCGCAGGGAGACATCGACAAGCGCGGCGTGAAGATCTACATGGGCGGCAAGCCCGTGCAGATCGTGGACCTCCATGAAGGCGATAAGCTGAGCGCGACGATCGTGACGTCACGGCCGCCGCGGATCGTGACGGAGAAGGAAGTGCAGGCGGCCACCAACGCGCCTGCCGCCGCGGCGGTTCCCGAATCGACCAGGGCGGCTGCCGCGCCGGCGCCCGCGCCACCGGCCGCTGCACCGCGTCCAGCTCCTGCTCCGGCTCCGGCAGCGGCACCAGAGCCGGCCAGAACGCTGCCGAAGACCGCGAGTTCGTGGCCGCTCCTCGCGCTCGCGAGCGTACTGTCGATCGCGATGGCGCTCACCCTGACGGTCAGGCGCCGCCGCGCCGGCCGCTAGCGTTCTCCTGCTCCTGAAGGCCGCGCCCGCGCGTTCGACGCACGAGCGCGGCCCTCCCCGCCGCCGAGCCCCACCCGTTAGATCCCCCGCACATCCCCTGCCTTCGCCCCGCATGTGCGCCCTTGTGGTTTGTGGCGCCCTATTGCTAGTATCCGACCGACTTTTCACGCTCGTGGAGTAGCAACAATGACCACACGGATTCTTCGGCTGGTCGTGCTGTGCGGATTCCTGATGGGGGCCGTCGGGCTGGAGGCCCATCATTCGCTGGCGGGCGTGTACGACTTGAACAAGGAAACGGTGCTGACGGGCGCGCTCGTGGAATTGCGGTTCACGAATCCCCACTCGAGCATCCGCCTCGCCGTCAAGAACGAGGATGGCTCGACGACGGAGTGGTCGCTGGTCACGGCCTCCAACAACGTGCTGACCCGGCAGGGGGTCACCAAGTCCTCCATCAAGCCTGGCGACATCCTCAAGATCACCATCCTTCCAGCGAAAAACGGCAACCCGCTCGGATTCATCAAGTCGCTCGAGCTGGGCGACCAGACGATCAAGCTCTTTTCCGAGACTGGCAATAACTAGCTGACGCTGGGAGCTCCCCATGGTCTTTCGACGCTCTGTCGCGACAGTCGCGATCGTTGCCGTTGTCGCTCTCAGCCGCGTGCTGGCCGGCGGGCAGTTCGGTCCACCACCGAAGGTCTACACGCCCGAACCCGGTGCCAGGGACTTGAAGGCAGTACTCTTCAACTGGACGTGGCACATGGGCATGCTGCGGGGCGTGTCGGAACCGGAGATCGTGTCCACGCTCGAATACCAGGGGACTGGCACCATCCAGGTGGACGGACAGCCCTGCACGCTGACGAAATATCGCGTCAGCACCAACTACCAGACGCCGGGACAGCGGACGCAGGTCGAGTGCACGCGCGCCAACGGTCAGAAGTATTCGGCGATTGAAGTGGTGAGCGAGACATTCGCCTGGAACGAAGACATTCCGGGCGCGGAGATCGTGCCCGGCAAGGGAAAGGCGACCCCGATGCCGGCCGCGCTCCAGGAGCGGCTGATCCGTCTGTGGGCCAGTCCGCAGGGCGCGCCAAAGGCTGCGATTGCGGGCGCAGCGGCCGCACCGCTCTCCGAGACCTTCGCGAAGAACCCCGCCGCGCTTCTCGAGGCTCGCCCGGCAAACGCCTTGAGCGCCACGACGCTGTCATGGGAGAGCGGAAAGGCCGTCGTCACGTTTCCGATTCCAGGCGTGCCCGGAGCCACCGCAACGGCCACGCTCGACAAGGAGTTCCTGCCGGAGCGCGTCGTGGTGAAACACGGAGCGGCCACCACCGAGTTCGTCTACGGCAAATATGACGACTGGAACAATCCCCTGAACAAGATCGAAGCGCTGTACGCCGGCACGATTGTCGAACGTCGCAACGGCGCGGCGGTCCGTACCCTGACGACCGTCGAAACCGAAACTGGCAGCGTGTACGTGGTCATGCCGGTGCCGGCCAGCGTTCGGGGTGCCACGAAGGTGGCGGCACAGCAGCCAGCGGCCTCGCAGGGCCAGCCAGCCGCAGCAGCGCCGCAACAGACATCTCGACTGGCCGACGGGAAACCGGACTTGACGGGCGTCTGGCAGTCTGCGCCCTTTGCGCTGCCCTACGGATTCCGCCGGTGCAGTCCCTGGCAGGTCGAGTGCGTCCAGTGGACCAATCAGACCGAAGACTTCGAGCTCGAGGCGCCATCGCGGCTGGGACCGAATCGTCCGTTGTACAAGCCCGAGCACTGGGACAAGATCCAGCAACTCGACATGTGGACCAACCGCGAAGACCCGGTCATGACCTGCCAGCCGCTGGGGATCCCGCGGCAGGGACCGCCCTCACGCGTCTTCCACACCGCGCAGGACATCACGCTGATCTACCGAGGCGGGATCGACGGCGGCGGTGGGTATGCCGAGTACCGCGTGATCCCGACCGATGGTCGCAAGCACGATCCTGAGCGGGCCAAGGAGTACACGTACAACGGCTACACCATCGGCCACTGGGAGGGCGACACGCTGGTGCTCGACTCCATCGGGTTCACCGATGCCACCTGGCTGGCGCGCGGCGGCTTCTTCCATACCGACGAGATGCGGGTCGTGGAGCGATTCACCCGGACGGGGAACGACGTGCGGTACGACGTGACGATCGAGGACCCCCAGGTGCTCGTCGAGCCGTGGGTGATGACGCCGCGGATCCTCCGGCTCGCCGCCAACGCCAACGCCGGGCTGCTGCCGGAGCGAGGCAATTGCGACGAGTTCGAAAAGGGAGAGGTCGCCTCGCAGATTCGGCACTAGTGGCCTGCCGCGCGGAATGCACAGCGGCCGTTAGCCAGCGGCCTTTGCCAAGAGAAGAGCCGTTTCAGCTGCCTGTGCGCGGATGACGCGCCCCGTGATCGACGCCGCATCGTCGCCCGCAAGCCATCGCACCAGGCGTCCAATGGCTTCGGGCGATGAGATCCCGTCCGGCGATTCGTGTGTGAGCTTCGATCTGAGCTCGTCCGAAATCCACCCGGTATCCGTCGGGCCGGGATCCACGGCATTGACCGTGACGCCGCGCCCGGCCAATTCGGCGCTGAGCGTGAGCGTCAATGCATCCAGCGCTGATTTCGTGACCACGTAGGCGATCTGTCCCGGCATCGGATTATGGTTCTGGCCAGACGTGATGTTGATGATGCGGCCAGGCGTGTCGGGTCTCTTGTGTCTCGCGAACTCGGCACACAGCAGAACCGAGGCGCGAACGTTCACGGCGTAGTGACGGTCCAAATGGTCCGCGCGCACCTCACTGATCCCGCCGCTTTCCCAGTGCGCGGCGTTGTTGATCAGGATGTCGACACCATGAAAGCGTTGCAGCGCTCGACGAAACAGTGCCGCAGGTGCGCCCGGCTCACTGAGATCGAGCTCTGTTCCTGCGGCCTCATCGGCGATGGACTCGAGTTCGGCGAGCAGCGATTCCGGCTCGTTCGGTTCGATTCCCCAGACTTGCCCCTGGTCGTACTGGCGGAAACCCGTCACATAGACTCGTGCGCCGGCTCGTCCCAGTTCGCGGGCGATCGCGGCCCCGATCCCGGCGCGTCTTGTCACGCCGGTCACGAGCGCCACCCGGCCAGTCAGTTCTCGGCGTGTCACAGTTGGAAGTCGCCCTTCTCCCACAGTGCCTTGTTCGGATTCATTGGACGTTGTTCCTCCCCGGACGGGCCTGAGTATAATCGCGTCGCCAATGGCGATGCGCGTCGTCTCCGTCGCCGCGTGGTTGTGCCTCGTGAGCGGCGTCGCGTTCGCCCAGACGCCCGCCCGCGTCGATTTCGGACGCGAGGTCCAACCGATCTTTCGCGCGCGCTGTTACTCCTGTCATGGCCCGTCGCAGCAGTTGCAGGGCCTGCGCCTCGATCGCCGGCGCCTGGCGATGCCCAATCGCGTCGGCGCGAATGGCGCTCGGATCGTTCCCGGCAACAGCGAAGCCAGCCCGGTGTACCGCAAGCTGGTTGGGACGCAGGCAGGCCTGCAGATGCCGCCGGACGCTCCCCTGAGCCCGGAACAGATCGCCGCCATCAAGCGCTGGATCGACGAGGGGGCCGACTGGCCCGACGAACTGTCGGGCGAAGCGCCGCGCTCCACGGCCGATCCCCACGCCACGGCCATCATCGACGCCCTGCGTCGCGGACAGTCGAGTGTGGTGGCGCGACTGCTGCGCGAATACCCTGTTGCCGTCAACCGTACCGGTGAGGGCGGCGTGACGCCGCTGATGTCCGCGACACTCTACGGCGACGCCTCGTCCGTGGCGACGCTCCTCGATCGCGGCGCCGATCCCAACGCACGGAATGACGCGAATGCCACCGCGCTCATGTACGCGACCGATGACGCAGCCAAGACGCGCCTGCTGCTCACGCATGGCGCTGACGCGAACGCGCGGTCCGACGAAGGGCAGACGGCGCTGTTGATTGCCGTGTCCAACCCGGGCACGAGCCAGGTCGTGAAGCTGTTGCTGGATCACGGCGCTGTCGGACCGCACGCTGGGCGGCGAGCTTCCTCTGACGGCAGCGGCCGGCGTGGGCGACCTGAGTGTGCTCACCTTACTGCTGGACCGCGGCGCCGAGAAGACGCCAGCGGCCCTGACGCAGGCCGTGCGATCGAGATGTGGGCCATGCGTCGATCTTCTGATGCCGTTGATCGACACGCGTCGGTTGACTGGCGCGCTGACGATGGCGGGGACCTGGGGTGATATCGCATCGATGAAAACGCTGCTGGCCCGCGGCGCAGCGCCAGCGGCCGACATGCTGCTCTCGATGGCGCGGTCCGCGGCGACGATGCCCGACGACCTCGTGAGCGTAACAGTCGCGAGCGGCGCGAACGTCAAGGTCAGCACGGGGATGAGCGGGTCGGTGCTCGATCTGCCAAAGTGCACGGCGACACGCCTCTCGTCCGTGCGTTGATCAAGTCGGGCGCGACCGGGCGCTGGCCGCCCGTCGCGATGGCCGTGGCCACGCCGGCAGCGACCGTCCGCGCCGCGATCGAACGCAGTCTGCCGCTGCTCGATCGCGCCGACGTCGCCTTCATCCAGAAGGCCGGCTGCATCTCGTGCCACAACAACTCGCTTGCGGCGCTGACCCGCGAAGCCGTGCGCGCCAAGAGCATCCGCGTGAACGAGCCGATCGCGTCGTCACAGACGCAGGCCATGGCGGCC
>Ga0210380_10000008_pt1 | contig 178421 bp, 137 predicted proteins | sample PLM4_5_coexredo_FD_155476 | JGI IMG/M metagenome (GOLD analysis project Ga0210380, IMG submission 155476) | Groundwater sediment microbial communities from an aquifer in East River, Colorado, USA - PLM4_5_coex redo | ecosystem: Environmental > Terrestrial > Soil > Riparian zone | place: USA...
GGCCGTCAGGAGAGAAGGCGACCGCGGCGCCTTCCTGGCCGCCCCTACCCCTGGGCAGCTGACGCCACAGCACCTCGACGTTCTGCAGGTTCGCCGCGGTCGCGGTGAGATTCAGTTTCGCGCGCGCCAGTGCCAAGCCTCCGCCGTAGTCGCCAGGCTCGGCATAGGTGAGATAGATACGCTGATCGGTGGCGTAGGTAGGCGAGACGTAGACGCCCAACATGCCGTTCTGCCCCTGCCAGTAGACCGATGGCGTGTTGGTCACCATGGTCTTCTGGCCCTCTTGGGTCACCAACCAGACGGGCCCGACCTTTTCGGTGATGAGCATGCGCCCGTCCGGCAGGAAGGCCAGTCGCCACGGCAGGGTGAATGTCGCCACCGTGGTCATGTTGAATGGCACGCTGGCTTCGGGCTTCTGCTCGCCCCCATTGACCTGAGCCCATGCCGCCGATGAGATCAGGGTCAGCAGCAGCGCCCCTGTTGCCAATTTCATGTTCATGTCTCCTTCGCTCAGACTCGCATCAAGACTGATTCTGATTCGCATTGTAATGCTCTACACGAGACCTTCGAGCAAGCGCAGGATGCGGTCGGCTAAGATGCCGCGATGACAATCCAGTCCTTGCAGGAACGCATGCCATGGCTGATGTGGCCACTGGCATGGCTCGACACACTGCTGACGCCGCGGCGATGGGCGCCCGCGCCGCTTCAGGGGCTGGCCACTCGAATCAGCGCGGCGCTCACCCGCGACAGTCTGCCGGTGGCGCGGCGGCTCGGCGGCATGCTGGCCTGGGCGGCGCGCCTGCGCGCGGCGCTGCTGCGCGATCGGCCTGGGCTGCAACGCGTCGCCTGGATGGTCCGGCAGACCGTGTGGGCGGCGGCATGGTCGTTCATCGTCGTGAGCCGGCTGTGGCCGCGGCGCACGCCGGTTCCGGACGAAGACGTGCCGATTCGGCTGCTGACGGCACCGGAGACTTACGGCGACTTCAAGAGTCCGTCGCTGGTGGTGCCGTCCGACATGCCCCGGGCCGAGATGTCGCTGCCGGGCGCGATGATCGTGCAGGCGCTGCACGTCCTGCAGGATCTCTATCCGGTCGTCAGCTCACACCAGCCCGAAGCGGCGGCCGATCCGGCCGACCGTGTGGCACAGGCCTATCCCTGGCTGTTTCGCCTGGTGCGCACCCCCCCGACCTGGCATCCCGAGCTCGCGAACGCGCAGGGGCGCGGCCGCCTGCTCGACGTGCTCGCGGTCGGCGGCCCCTTCGCCAAGCTGCTCGAGCGATCGGGGCGGCGCGAGTACCAGATCGACCTCGACTACCTGCGCCAGTATCCGGTTCGCGACGGCCTGCAGCGTCTCGGCTGCCGGATCCGCTATGCGGACGAGGATACCGCCGTCTCGCTCAGCGGCATCGAGATCGATGGACACCTCGTGAAGCCGGGCGACACCCGCTGGCCGTTCGCCGAGCGCATCGCGCTCTGCTCACTGGCCACGCACACGACGGTGTGGCGGCACGGGATGCAGTATCACGTCGGCGGCGTGGCACCGTTCGCCACGGCCACTCACCGGCTCCCGCCGGCGCACCCGCTGGCTCGCCTGCTCGCCCCGCACATCGCCGAGACGCTCTCGACCAACTACCACACCCACCTGACGCTGCGGCGCAACGGGTTCGACGTGACCGGCTTCAGCTTCGACTACGACACCATCCTCCGCTACTACGATGACGGTGCCCGCTACTTCGACCTGCGCCGGCTCGACCCGCGCGAGGACACGGCGCGGCGGGAGATCGGCGGCGATCTCGACTACCCGTATCTCGGCCAGTCGAGCCGCTACTTCGATCTCTTCGTGGACTACGTCACCGAGTACGTCCGCCACTACTACCCGGACGACCGGTCGTTTGCCCAGGACCCGCATCTGCGCGTCTGGTTCGACACCCTTGACCGCCATGTGATTCGCGGCATCCTGGGATATGTGCCCGCGCTGACACGCGACAGCCTGATCCGCCTGTGCGCCCTCTTTCTCTACACCGTGTCGGTGGAACACGAAGACAACACGATGTGGAACTACGCGATGTTCCTGCCGGCCACGGTGCGCGCGGACGGCCGTGGCCAATCGGTGGGTGAGGTGCAGGCGGTGGTCAACTTCGAGCTGCTGATCTCGTCGGCGACCAACCGCCTGATGATCGACGCGAGCCACGTCGCGCTCGATGCGCAGGGCGCCTCGATCATGCGCGGGCTACAGGCGCGGCTGGGCAGCCTGCACGACGCGATGGCGCGGGAGCCGCATCGCCACTGGCGCATCCTGCCACGCGATCTCGAGGCCAGCATCTCCGCGTGACGCGATCGCGCCACGCGGCCGAGGTGGGTGCGAACCCGCGATAGACTCGCTCCTCGCGTCGCCGGGTGCCGGCGTGGAGGAGATCGCCTGGATTCGCTGATTGCCGTGGCCGCCGTGTCCACGTTCGCGGGAGCGGTGGCGGCCGTCTCGGGGTTCGGCATCGGCAGCCTGCTGACGCCGGTGCTCGTACTGTCTATTCCGATGCCGACGGCGACAGCGGTCGCCGTGCTGGCCGTGCCGCATGCGCTCGCGACGGCCGTGCGCTGGGTGCGCCTTCGTCGCGACGTGGATGGGCCGACGTTCCGGGAGTTCGGCGTTGCGAGCGCCGTGGGCGGCCTGGCGGGCGCGGCCCTTCAATCGCAGCTGGCGAGCCCGGTGCTCACGATCGTGCTCGCGGCGCTCCTCGTGCTGGCCGGGACAACGGAACTGCTGCGGCGCCGCCTACCGCTGCCCCGAACGTCGGCATGGCGGCTGGCCGGCGGTGTGCTGTCAGGAGCGTTCGGTGGGCTGGTCGGCAACCAGGGGGGCATCCGCGCCGCCGCTCTGCTGGGGTTCGAGCTGCGTCCGCGATCGCTGGTCGCCACCGCGACGGCGTCGGCCCTGCTCGTGGACGCAGCGCGGGTGCCGATCTACTTCCTCTCGGCGGGGCCGGTCATCGCCGAATCCTGGCGTCTGCTGCTCGTTATCTCGCTTGGCGTGGTTGCGGGGACGTTTCTCGGTGTTCCGGTGCTCGGACGGATTCCCGAGCCGGCCTATCGCCGGCTGGTGGGAGGGCTGCTGATCGCCCTGGCGGTGCTGCTCCTCGCTGCATCGTTCGCGGGCCGGTGAAGGACGACCTACCCGACGAGTACCGCTGCGTCGAGGCCGCTCTAGGTCACCGGTGTCCGGGGTGGCCCGGTTGCGATCCACTCCTTCAGCAGGGTGTAGGTCACGGCGAGCAAGACGGGGCCGATGAAGAGGCCCACCACGCCGAAGCCGATCAGGCCGCCGATCACGCCGGACACGATCAACAGCATCGGCAGGTCCACGCCGCGCCGGATCAGCCACGGTCGCAGCACGTTGTCGAGCATGATGACGGGCAGGCTCCAGACCGCCAACCCGATCGCTGCACCGGTGCTGCCGGTCCAGTACAGCCAGATCACCGATGCCGCCACTATCGGCAGCGGGCCGATTTGTGCGACGCCGAGGACGAACGCGAGGGCCATCAGGACGCCGGCGCGAGGAACGCCGAAGAGCCACAGGCCGATGCCGGCGAGCACCGCTTGCGTCAACGCCGTCACCACGACACCCAGCGCCACGCCGCGGATCGCCTGCCCGGCGAGAATGACCGCGCGCTCGCCGGTCTCTCCACTCAGACGATGCGCCAACGCCAAAGCCCCTTCCGCCGCAGTCTCGCCTCGAGCATAGAGAATCCCGACCATGACAACCGTGAGCACCACCAGCACGGCGGCCCTGCCGACACCACCGGTTGCGGCAATCGCCGCGGCCGCGGCGGCGCCCGCGTAGGGCTCGAGGACGGCCATGAGCGCCTCAGGCCCTCCTGCCGCCAGGGTCTGCCATCGTGTGGCGACGCGCGCGCCGAACCAGGGAATGTCGGCGAGCCACCCCGGCGGTGGCCCAAGCCCCCCCGCGGCGAAGTCGCTGATCACGGCGGGCCCGCGCGCCGCGGCTTCGAGCACCGTGCTGATCGCGACGGCCAACGGCGCGATGAAGGCCAGGAGTACCAGGAGCGTCATGATCGCGGCCGCCAGCGACCGGCGGCCGGTCAGTTGCTGCAGTCGCAGGAGCGCCGGCCAGGTAGCGATCGCGATGGTCGTGGCCCACGTCAGTCCGCTGATGAACGGCAGCATGGTCCACAGGCTTCCCACGAGCAGCACGCCAATCACGACCACGGAGAGCACGACGCGCGTGATGTCGGACGTTCCTTCACTTCGCATGGCTTCCTCGCACCGTGGGAGACACGTTTGTACGCAGCTATCCCACTACGATGTCACCAGGGAAGCAACAGCCATGCCCCTCGGACGGGGGCGCGATGCGGCTTTCACGGGCGTAAACGGACGCGGAGGCCTCAACGGCTCCGCATCCGTCCTGTTCCTGGCAGCCGGCAGTGAACGCGCTGACGAAGGACTGTGATCACCGCCTTCCAGAATCGCGCGAGACGTCAGCACGACCGGGTGCCACGGCAAGACCGCAGGTGCGCAAGAACCGGCGATCGCACATCGACGCTAGAACTGATACTTCAGGGCGAACTGCATGATGCGCGGATCGCCCGCGGACGTGATACGGCCGAACTGCACGTTGTTGAAGTTGTTCTGCGGATTGTTCCACTGGAACCAGTTCAGCGCGTTGAACGACTCGATGCGCACCTCGATGCGATGGTGGCCGTTGAAGCGGAACGACCGCACGAGCGAGAGATCGAGGAAGTGCTGGCCGGGCCCGTACACCGAGTTCCGTTCCATGTTGCCCAGCGTGCCCACCGCCGGCGATGCAAACGCCGCACGATTCAGATAGTTGTTCAGTGTCCCATCGCCATAGGGATCGTCGAGGACCTGAGTAGCACGCTGGTTGGTGATGCCGGTCCGCGCCGGATCGCCCGTAACCGTCACCGACAGCGCCGAGCCTGAATAGGCGCGGAAGATCCCCGAGAGCCGCCAGTCCGATGCCACCGCCCGAACGACCGGGTTGTCGAACCGTGGCGTCTCGGCGCTCGCCGTCAGATTGAAGAGATGACGGCGATCAGAATCACACGCGCCGTAGTCGTAGTCGATGTTGTTGGGATCGACATACCCCGAGTTGACGTTGGGCGTCGTGCCGCCCTGCGTCGGGTGTCCCGTGCACTTCGACAGCGTGTAGTTGGCGGCCACCGAGAAGCCGCTGACGAGACGACGCTGAACGCTGAGCAGGAGCCCGTTGTACTTCTGCGTGCCGAGCGCCGTGTGTTCGTCGGTCGAGCCCAGGTACTTTCCGTCGGGATAGTCGGCCATCGTCAAGAGACGGCGCTGATCGAGGTTCGTGTTGACGGAGCAGACCGGGTAGAACTGCGGTCCCGTGGCTGTCTGCAACGTGCAGGATCCCGGAATGTAGACGCCGGGGTTGAGTGAGCGCACGTTCCACAGCCGGTCCGAGTAGGTTCCGATGTAGGTCGCCGAGACGGCCAGGTCGTTGCCGATCTGCCGCTGCACGCTGAGGTTCCACGACTGCTGCCGCGGCGGCTTGATATCGGCGGGGAGCGAGATATACGGCCCGGTGAGTGGAAATACGGAATCAGGCCCCGTCGTGAACGGGAAGAAGTTCTCGTTGCCCGTGCCGCGCCACGGATCGTCAAAGCCACCAACGGGATTGGTGACGCGAGCCTCGGCGTTGAACGGCGGCGCGACCGAGGTGTTCAAGTGGAACTGTGCATTGACGAAGTCGTACGCGAGTGAATATCCGGTGCGGACCGACATGCGGCCGTCGCCGGCGGGATCCCATGCGAAGCCGACGCGCGGCGAGAACTGCCACAGGTTGTCCTTCATTCCCGCGTTGCCATTTTCGAACCCATCGTCACCGGGATAGAGGAATCCAGGCGGCGCGTTGGCGTACTGGGTGGTCTTCACGTTGTTCAGGAAACGATCGACGCTGAAGTTGTAGATGGCGCCATTGCGGATCTGCTGCGCCAGTCCCGGCTCCCACCGCAGGCCGTAGTTGAGCGTCGTCTTCGGCGACAGCTTCCACGTGTCCTGTCCGTAGAAGCCCAGATACAGCTGCTGCATGTCGAGCGAGTTCGGCGTCGCCTGGATGAGCGACTGCAGCCTGCCGCTCAGGAAGTCGGCCAGGGGAAGCCCGGTGATCGATCCGTCGAAGGTGAACTGCCCTGGCGAGCGAACGTTGGCGCGCGAAAGCGACGTCCAGTACGCGACGTTGCCACCGAAGCCGTACTGGTGATTGCCCCGGATCATCGTGACGTCGTCGCTGATGTTGAACGACGGCGTCTTGAACCGCGCTTCGCTCTCGGTCCCACCTCCGAGCTGAAAACCACCGTTGGTCACGTTCACCAGCAGGTAGTCCTCGATGTAGCTGTAGGTCTTGACACCGAGATCGGGCGCGGAGAATCCGAGGGGTTCGTGTGTGCGGTGGACGTCGGTGTAGTTCACCGCCAGCCGGATGGCATTGACGGTCGCATTCGTCAGCACCATCGTGTCCCCAATCGTCAGCGAGTGCGCCTTGTTGTCGCGGCCGCCCTGGCTCGACACGAGCGCGTCCTGAGGCTGCAATTGCAGCGGCGGCGTCCATTTCACAGTGGTGAGCATGTAGCGGCCGAACAGCGAGTGGTTCGGGCTGAGCTGCATATCGACCTTGCCGATGTACTGCACCTCGTCCTGCGGACGGCTGCGGCTGTAGGTCACCCGTCCGCACGGGTCGGTGGTCGTCGGCAGATGCGAAGCCAGTGCCAGCGCTGCGGGGCTGAACGACGCCTGGGGCAGACGATTGTCGACAAAGGGCGCGCGCAGGTTCACGGCGCCGGTCGTATTGCACTGGGCCGAGGCATATTGCGTGAAATCACCGGCGAGCATCGCGGCCGTTGGCACGAAGGCGAACAGGTCCGCGGGGGTCTCGCGCAGCCGCGTCCCCTGAAACGCGCCGAAGAAGAAGGCGCGATCGGTCACCACAGGTCCACTGATCGTGCCGCCGTACTGGTGGCGGCTCAGGCCATCGCCCTGTCGCTTTCCGGTGGCCGGATCGATCGCGTTGAAGGGATTGGTGGCGTTGAACCGATGATTGCGCGCGAACTCGAAGAGATCGCCGTGGAGAAGGTTGGTCCCCGCCTTGGTCACGACGTTGACCGACGCGCCGGAGTGCATACCGTTGTTCGCGTTCGTCGTGCTCGTCTCGAGTCGGAACTCCTGGAGCGCGTCCGGAAACGGCAGCGGCAGGTTCAGGTTGTCGTACGGATTGTTGTGGGTTGCGCCGTCGAGGAGATAGGCCACGCCGAAGGCCTGTCCACCGGCAACGGCAAATGCCTGGCCGCCAGGCATGCTGCGGCTCGTGGCGTTCAGCAGTGGCTGTGGCACCGCGGCGCCCGCCAATACGATCAGGTCCGTGGCGTTGCGGCCATTGAGCGGCAGTTCTTCGATTCGATCGTTCTCGATGACCTGACCGACGGCGGGACTACGCGTCTCGACGAGCGGCGTCGCCGCCACCACCGAAACCGCCTCGGAGACCTCGCCGACTGCCATCTCGATCACGATCGTCGGGTTGGCGTTCACCTGCAACACGATGCCGGTGCGCTGAAAGGTGCGAAAGCCGGGGATGCTGGCTCGCAGGCGGTACGGTCCGGTCGGCAGGTTCGAAACGAGATAGTTTCCATCTGCGTCGGTCACCGCCGACCGAGTGAAGTTGGTATCGGTCTGCGTCACAGTCACATCGACGCCCGGCAGGACGCCGCCGCTCGTATCTCGCACAGTGCCGTTGATCTGCGCGGTCGCGCCGGCTTGCGCCCACGCGATGCCTGCAGTCAGGAGCACGACACACACCCCACCGATCGCGTGACGAACTGCCTGCCTCATCCCATTCCTCCTCTTGCTCGCTTGCACTCGGAGCGGAGGCCGTGAACGGTTTGTACAGCACCGGCCTGCTCAACCTGGAGCAAACGGCTTGAAAGTGGCGGGAGTATACGTCCGACAGAGAGACGTGGGGCGGGGATGTTCGCGGATGGGTTTGCGGGGGTTGGCCGCGGTCGGGCGGGCTTCTCCCGAGTAGGCTGCTACCTCTAAGCGCGTGGCCTCGCGTCACTTACAGACGAAGTTGTCGGCGTCGTTCGTGCTGCCAGTCCCCTTGTACGTCGCCACCTGCGGCACCGCGCAGATCGGCCGCGTCATGTCGACGCGCGGGCCAGCCGTCTTGGTCGCGATCATGACCTTCGGCTCGATCCCCTGCTCCCGCCAGCGCTCCAGGGCGCCCATGAAGTTCACCTGGTCGGGGCCCTGGCCGCCGCCGCAGTGCGCCATCCCCGGCATCATGAACAGCCGGACGACGTCCTGGCTGCGGCCCATCTTGGCCTGCACACTGTTGTAGTAGTTGATGCTGTTCTCGGGGGAGATCGCGGTGTCGTTCCAGCCGTGGTACATGAGGATCCTGCCGCCGTGGGCCTTGAATTTGCTGAGGTCCGGATCGATGGCATTGATGAAGCCGGTCTTTTCGTCGACGAACTTTACGTCGCGATCGACGTCGAACTTCCGCCAGTCCCACTTCGGATCCTGATAGGCCAGCTCGAACGAGCCGGTCGCCACGAAGATCGGCTGCGTCGCCGTGCTGACGATGGCCGTCCACGACGCCTCGCTGCCGTAGGCCTTGCCCGGGAAGATCATCGTGCCGTTGCTGAACTTCGACGGCGCATACATGCGCTTGACGCTCTCGACCTGCGCCGGCGTCAGGCAGCTGTCGGCGTCTTCGCCTTTGCAGGCCAGCATCGCCGGGTCGAACTTGCACGAGCGCGGCTCGGTGATGAGGCCGTCTTTGACGCCGTCGGTCGCGTCGCAGGCGTTGAGCACCGCCTGGTTCAACATCTGGAGCTTGGCCTGAGTGAGCAGCCCGCCAGGCGTGTTCAGCGCCGGCACCGCGTTGACCAGGTCGTTGCTGTGGAGGTGCGAGTGGTAGTTGGCGGGCGCTCCGGCGAGGATGGCGTCGAAGTCCTCCGGGAAGCGCTGGGCCGACATCAGCCCCTGGCGGCCGCCCGTGGAGCAGCCGTTCCAGTACGACAGGCGCGGGCCGCGATCGTAGAACGCGTTGATGAGCGCCTTCGAGGTGACGGTCATCTCGTGCACGGCGCGATGCGAGTAGTCGATCACCTTCTCGGGATGGCCGACGAGCGGCCCCGACGTGCCGCCGACGTGGCCGGTATCGGTGGACGAGGTCGCGTAGCCTTCTCGCAGCGCCGAGGCCATCGCCGGGTAGCTGATGATGCCGGCCCAGCCGCCGTTGCCGACCGCCTGATACTTGCCGTTCCACCCTTCCGAGGGCAGCCAGACTTCGACTTTGATGTCGGAGTCGGACGAGGGCGTCAGCGTCGCCGCGATGCGGCAATAGGCGGGCAGCATCAGCGGCGGCACTGCCGGTGTGCCACCACGGCCTCCCGCGGGCGCGGCCGCCGGCGGCGGTCCGCCGGCGCGGGCGGGCTGCACGAACGGGCCGGCCGGCACGGCCTCCGCGGCCGTGATCGTCGCGTTCGGCAACGTGAGTGACTTGAGGCTGGCGCAGGGCGTCGCCGCCGAGGCGGGAGCGGCCAGCAGTAGGGCGGACAGCGCCCACAGAGCCCGTGTCGTCATGGACATCTCCTGAATGCGCCGGTGATTTTATCCTCAATGACGCCGAGGCCGGCGACCCGCGTCTCGGTCGGGACGCTGACGAGATCGCAGCTGCCGCCCGTCAGTCGAGCGTGAAGGTCACGTACGTCAGCCGCCCGTTGCGCTGAACCTGTAGCGTCACCGGCGTGCCCGGCTTGAGGGCGCGAACGGCAATCCTCAGTCCATCGAGCGACGAAATCGGCGTGCGGTTGACGCTGCGAATGACGTCCTTCGGCTGCAGCGGCACTTCGATGGCCGCTCCGGCCGCTCGGGCGACGACGATGACCCCGAGCGGATCCCGAAGGCCCGTCGCCGCGGCGGCGATCGCGGGGTTGATTTCGACACCAAGGATCCCGAGCTCGGGGACCAGGTTCTGCTGCGGGTCGGCCGTGGCCGACACGGAATCGAACTCGCTGCGCTCCTCGACGGTATCGACGCCCAGAGCGTACTGAGCACCCCCTCGCTGTACTACCAGCTTCACCTGCTCCGTAGACTCTCTCAGGCGGAAGTTGTAGATGACGGTTGGCAGGTTGTCCACGGGCTGACCATCCATGGACAGCAGGATGTCGCCGACCTTCAGTCCGGCCGCCTCTGCCGGGCCGCCCGGCCAGACGTCGGAGACGATGACGCCGTAGTTCCGCACCAGCCCGAGCCCCGCTGCCATGCCCGACGTGATGGTCTGGAAGCTCGCGCCGATTTCCTGCCGCCGCACGCCTCCGTACTGCTTCAGCTGACGGAACACGGTCCGTATCGTGGCGCTCGGGATCGCGAACCCCAGCCCTTCGTTGCCGCCGGATTGCGACACGATGAACGTGTTGATGCCCACGACTTCTCCGCGGACGTTGACCAGCGGTCCGCCGGAGTTTCCAGGGTTGATCGGCGCATCGGTCTGGACGTAGATCAGCGGCGAATCGGGATCCACCTGTCTGGCCACGGCGGACACGAGCCCGTGCGACAGGCTGTTGCGCATGCCGATCGGACTGCCAAACGCAAAAACGGTCTCGCCCTGCCGGACTTGCGAGTACGTGGCCAGCGGGAGCACCGGCAGCTTCTGCCCGTCGATCTTCAGCAGCGCCAGATCGAGCTCGGTGGTCACGCCGACGATGCGTGCGGGGAGCGTGTTGGTCTTGCCCGACAACGCCGTGGTCAGCGTTCCGTCCGCGTTTTCCGCCGGCAGCACCACCTCGACGCGGCGCGCACCGCTCACCACGTGCGCGTTCGTCATGATGTAGCCGTCCGGGTCGATCACGAATCCGGAACCGGTCGACGACTGCGGCCCGACGACGGCGGTTCGAGTCTCGGTGCGCCCGCCCTCTTCGCGCGCGCCGTAGCCGCTGACGAGGATCTGCACCACGCTCGGCCAGACTTTGCGCGTGAGCGCATCGACCGATTCGTTCATCCGCACCAGCGGATCGGACGATGGCGCCGGCTTCTGTTGCGCGTGGACGGGGACGGCCAGCAGCAGGAGGAGGAGCGGCCACGGCCGCGACAGGCAGAGGCGGCGACGTGGCATCAATGTCTTTACGTCCATGACCATCCTCCGTGACTGATCCCGGCGAAACGAGGATTCCGTGCCATGGCCATTTCCCCGTCCCAGCGCTGCGGCTCACGAGCAGAGGTCAGCCGACGCACTGCAGTCACAACATTTGGTGGCTTCGCCGTGGGACCGGTTCATGTCCGCCCAAATTCCTAGGAAAAATCGGTCGGATACGAAACGCCGTAATTCTAGAGCACGAAGTGTGCCCGCTCGCGGATCACGGCCGCCCTGGGGGCCAGAGCGCTCTACCCAACTTCGAGTCTTGGAACATCGTTCTCCGGAAGAACCACCAGATTGGGACACATCAACTTCAACACTCCAGCGGCGACACGGGGCAGTCCCACGACCTTCGCATCGCGCCCCGCCCCTAAGACTTCAGTGAGGATGGCCTTTGTAATGGCCACCCATCCGCCTGGCGTCTTGTAGCTGAGAAGGCACCTCCCCTCTCGCCGATCGCTCAAGAGACGCGGCTCGTCACAGGGGTCAGCCTTGTGCGCCGCCACGATCTGCATGTCCGACGATCTGATGTACTGGACCGGAAGATCCGGAATCAGCGACGCCTTCGAATCAGCCTGCAGATCATCCCCGGGTAGGATGAAGAGGCGCCCGGTGTGAACAACAGCGTTCGCCTCGCCATCTGAAACGCGTCTGCGCAGCGCATGTTCGATTCGATCGAAGATGTCTTCGGCAAACTGCTGGGGGTAGTCGAACAGCGTTTCCACTTCCCGCTTGAGGTGCGGCAGCTTCCGCCAGCCGCTCACCCAAGCGAGCTTGTCGCCGTTGGCGTCCCCACCGGCGAAGACATCTTCCAGACTGAAGTGTGTCACCGCATCGGGCTGCAAGGTCTTGAGGGCCATATGTTCCATGAGATTGGATGAAAACCCATACAGGACCCCATATGGAGAATAGGCGCCGGCAGCCGGTTGGAAGTGTGGGCAATCGTCATGCAACGGCTTCGACAGGCGACCGATCCGTGCGTTGTATTCTTCGAGCAGCTGAACGTGTCGCCGTCCCATGGGCGTATAGACGACGTGCCCATCGCGATCCGCCGTGATGAAGAGATGCTCGATCATGCTGTAAGCACGCAACAGCTCGACGCGATTCAGAAACAACTCCGGATCCGGAGAAATGCCCTGACAAACGGCGTCCGCCAGTTCGAGCCTCGTCTCGCCATCGTCACTGAGCCAGGCGTGTTCATAGGCCTCGAGCAGCGGCACGAGATCTTGAATCAGCAGGGCAAAATCAAGGGCGTTGGAGGCGCGAGTGCTCAGCACCAGGCCATCCTCACTGAGAGACACAGCCTTCTTCACGGAGTAGTAGCGAATCTGTGAACGTAAGTGCCCGGCTGCCATTCGCACGCCGGCTTTGTGGATCTCGATCCGGTCCTCGTCCGAAAGGCCTTCTGCTATTGTCTTGGCGACTTCAAAATAGGCCCCCAATTCATTGGTCGCGGGGCTCTGCGCCATCTGGATCAGCCATCGCGCATCTCGCACGAGCACCGGCTGATCAGCCGGTGTGATGTTCCAGAGCTGGTCGAGCACGCCTTGAACCAGTGACAGCCGCTCGCCGGCGCTGCTCGATCCGGCGTCCCACAGGCGCATGCTCAACAGCTCGAGGCGCTGTATGACGTACAAGCTGAACAGCGTGTGGGCGAAACGCACCCGACCATTGCGGCCCGGCCAACGCGTCTGCCGCCACAAGTGAAAGGCGCGGATCATCATCTCCGCCGGATCGACCAGGCCGTTGTACAGCCCCGGAAGCTCACGAGGCCTGAATCCACTGACCCAATGCGCTTCTTCCAACTCACGTCTCAAGCGCGCTTGGTTGTGGGTGGCCCCAGTGAGTGTGAAGAAGCAATCTTCAAAGTGATGAGACAGAAGGGAACTGTCTTGCAGGTATTCGATCGGCTTTCGTTGCGCGTTCAGTACCCCTTGGATTCTCTCGACGATGTCGTCGCGATGGGCCAGGAAGAAGTGGAGGAGTTCGACATGTGCCTGAAACGGCACCTGGCCCAGACCCATAGGCCTAGCCGGGGCCTCCTGGGGCCGGGCCTTGGCCACCTCGCCCCCCGCGCCCGCGCCCGCCGCCACCGCCGAAACTCGGATACGGTTTCGGATTGACGATCAGGCGGTCGAGGAACAGGTCGATCGACGCGGCCATCACCTCGATGGCGTCGAACGCGGCGTTGTCGAAGGCGTGATCGGCGCCCTGGATGAGCGTGAGCGTGGACGGTACGCCCAGGGCCTGGAGCTTGGTCCAGAAGTCGATGCTCGATTGCACCGGAACGGTGCCGTCGTTGGTGCCGTGAACAAAAATCGTCGGCGCGAAGCTCTTGGTGATGTAGGACGTGGGCGACGCGGCCGCGATGGTCTCGGGCGTGGCCTGTCCTTGCGGGAAGAGCCCGGCGGCAATCTGCGCGCTGGTCAGCGGGTACACGCCGATGCAGGCGTTGACGTCCGAGCTCACGCCCGCGTTGCCCCCGTCGCCCTCGAACTCCTTGCGCCCATTCGTGCCTGCGGCCATGAGCGCCAGCATCCCGCCGGCCGAATAGCCGGCGACGACAATCCGATTCGGGTCGACGCCGAGGCGGTCGGCGTTGGCGCGGGTCCAGCGGATCGCGGCCTTGGTGTCGTGAATCTGAGCCGGCCAGAGGCTCTCTTGCTGGAGGCGATAGTTCGCCGAGATGTTGGTGTAGCCTCTGGCGCCGAGCGGTTTGACATCGTTGATGATGTACCCCGCGTTCTTGTTGCCGACGAAGAAGCCGCCGCCGAAGAGATGCACGATGGCCATGCGCTTCGACGCCACGCCAGCGGGCGGCCGGTAGACATCGAGCGTGAGGTCCTTGGTGCCCCCCTTGCCGAACACGATGTCTTTCTCGACGCGCAGATTCCCGGTGTCTGGCGCCGGCCCCTGCGCGTGCAGCGGAAGGGCGCCGAGGGCTGGTGCCGCGGCCAGTGCTCCCGACGCCTTGACGAATCCCCGTCTCGTAAGTCGCGCCATGATCGATTGTCCCCCTGTGTGTGGCCCTTGCCGCACGACGGGCCGGCCGCCGCACGCGCGCCGTATCTTACCGTCGTTCGCGCGGCACCGTTGTCTTCATGCGCTCTATGTGGGCGCGTGCTATGGTTAGCCGGAAAACGCCGTGAGGCGATTCGGTCAGCCCATGTCTGATCACCGAGTTGTGGCGACGAAACACCAGTCGCGCGCGGTGTCCTTCGATTTCCCGTGGATGTGCGCCCGTTGAAATCGTATCCCTGGGATCGGGTCGAGGCGCTGTTCCATGCGGCTGCCGCGCGGCCGGCCGCGGATCGCCAGGCGTTCCTCGCGCAGGAGTGTGCCGACGACAGCCTGCGGGCGGAAGTGCAATCGCTGCTCGACCAGCAAATCTCTCACACCGGGTTTTTCAACCGCAGTCCAATCGCTCCGCCACTCGAGCCGGAACTCCGGCCCGGCGAACGTCTCGGTGTATACGAGATCCGCGGGCTGCTCGGCGCCGGCGGAATGGGGCAGGTCTACCGGGCGTTCGACACTCGACTGCAGCGCGACGTCGCCGTCAAGGTGCTGCCGCAGGTGTTCGCCGACGACCAGCGTGTCGCTCGCTTCGAGCGCGAGGCGCGGGTGCTCGCGTCGTTGAACCATCCTCACGTGGGGACCATCTACGGCTTTGAAGAGGCCACGCCGGCAGCGGGGCGGCACATTCGCGCCCTGATCCTCGAGCTGGTCGCGGGTGAGACGCTGGCCGAGCGCGTCGGTCGCGGTGCGCTGCCCGCCGCCGAGGCCATCCGGCTGGCCATCCAGATCGCCGAAGCCCTCGAAGTAGCCCACGAGCAGGGGATCGTTCACCGCGATCTGAAGCCAGCCAACATCAAGGTGACGCCGCAGGGCTCTATCAAGGTGCTCGATTTCGGCCTGGCCGCCATATCCAGGGCCGTCCCCTCCTCCGAGCTCACGCATGTGCGGACGGCCTCGGCCCGCACGCAGCCGGGCCTGATCCTCGGAACTCCCGCGTACATGAGCCCCGAGCAGGCGCGCGGCCAGGTCGTCGACACGCGCACGGACATCTGGGCATTCGGATGTGTGCTGTTCGAGATGATCGTCGGCCGGCGGGCGTTCACCGGGCCCACGAGCTCCGATGTGATCGCGACGATTCTGGAGCGCGACCCGGACTGGACGGCGTTGCCGGCGCAGACACCCGACGCGGTGCACCGGGTGTTGAGATGGGCGTTGGCCAAGGACCCGGGCCGGCGGTGGCGCGACATCGCGGACGCGCGCCTCGAGCTGGAGGCCGCTGGAACCACATGGTCCGGTGCGCCAGCGAGCGAGCAGCCGCGGCGCAAGTGGAGGATCCACGCGGCGTGGGGCGCAGCCGTCGTCCTGGCTGCGGTGATCGCCTTTGCTGTCTCGCGCGCGCTCTCTGGTCCCGCGTCAGAGGAGGCGCCAGCCGTCAGCTCGCAGTTCGCCATTCCGGTCGGCGCGCAGGAAACGCTGGCGCGAACTGTGGCGATTTCGCCGGACGGCCGGTACGTGGCGTACCAGGCCGGCCCGCCGGGCCATCAGAAAACCTATCTGCGGGCCGTCGGGGAGCGCGAATCCCGGCTCATCGCCGAGGTGCCGATACAGGCGGGGCAGCCGTTTTTTTCGCCTGATTCGGAGTGGGTCGCATTCTTCGACGCCAGGAAGCTGAAGAAGCTCGCGGTGCGCGGTGGCGCCCCCGTGACGCTGGCGGAAGCATCGACGCCGCGCGGCGGCACCTGGGGCGCCGACGGGTCGATTGTGTTCGCGCCGGTGGCCCGCGGCGGATTGGTGCGGATCTCCGCGGAAGGCGGACCGCCGCAGGTGCTGACGACGCTGGACAGCGGTCGTGGGGAAACCTCGCATCGGTTCCCCGCATTCCTGTCCCAGTCCCGCTCGGTCGTGTTCGTCGCCGAGCACACGGGCTCCGCCGATCGCTCGCTCCAGGCGGTGTCGCTCGAGGACCGGCGTGTCACCGTCATCCTGCAGAGCGCCGACGCGACGAATCCCTGCTACTTGCCAACCGGGCACCTGGCATACCTGAGCGGCGACAAGCTGGTCGCAGTCCCCTTCAACTTGACGAACGTGCGTGCCTCGGGAGCCACCGTCACGCTGGCCGAGCATGTCACCTCGTTTTCATTCTCCGAGGCGGGCACGCTGGTCTACAGCGAAGCGGTCGTCGCCGAGAACACCTCGTCGTCCACTCCGGTGTGGGCGGCGCGGGACGGCGCCATCACGCCGTTGCCCCTGCCGCCGGGAAATTACCATCACCCGCGGATTGCCGCCGACGGGCGCATCGTCGTCTACAAAGAGGTGCTCGGCGACGACCATCTGTGGATCTACGACACGGCGCGCGAGACGCTGGCCAAGTTCACGTTCACGTTCGCGAACAACTGGCCGGTGTGGACGCCTGATGGCACACGCATCGTCTACGCGTCGAATCGGCCTGGGAGCCAGTGGGACGTCGTCGAGAAAGCGGCCGATGGCAGCGGCCCGGAGCGCATCCTGCTCGCCCGTCCGCTCACCCAGATTCCGCGGGCGATCTCGCCGTCGGGAGACACCCTCGTGTTCGAAGAAAGCTATCCGGACCGGGCCAACGCGCTCTGGGGGATGCCGCTGCGCGGGCCTGGCGGGCCGCACCGGTTGTTCGATGCCAGCGAGATGATGCCCACATTCTCTTCGGACGGCCGCTGGCTCGCGTACGTCTCGGCGCAATCAGCGCGCAACGAGGTCTACGTCCGATCCAGCACCGGCGAAGGGCGCACCTGGCAGATCTCCGACGGTGGCGGTGTCGAGCCGGTCTGGTCGGCGAATGGCCGCGAACTGTTCTATCGCGCCGACGACACCATGATGGCCGTCGCCGTCGAGCAGTCGCCGTCCTTGTCGTTCGGCAAGCCACGCCCGCTCTTTGCGGGGATCTTTCTGTTCGGCGACACCGAAGGCCAGGAGTTCGACGTCTCTCGAGACGGGCGCCGCTTCCTGATGCTGAAGCCGCAGATCGCACGGGTCGCCGCGCCCTTGCAAGTGGTTGTGAACTGGTTTGACGAGGTACGGCGGCTGGTGAAGGCGTCGCCACGATGAGGCGCGGTCGTGGCGACGTCTCGGATTGGCCCCTGTCACTCGCATAGCTCGGCGGGCTCATCGAGCCTGCCGAACTTCGTGCAGAACATCCAGCGAGCTGCCTTCTCGCCGAGCTTCTTTCCCTCCTCGGTAGAGAACCGGAAATGCAGACCGCCCCAGATGCGGCCCTCGACCACCTCTGCGGCGAAGTCGCTGAACTGGTCGAAGCGGTGCGTCGTGCCGGTCACCGTGCTGTTGACGGTGAACGCGATCCGGTCGGTGCCGAAGAACCGGCGCAGAGCCAGCATCGCGGCCGACGTATGGCACGAGTGCGACGAAGGGTACTCGGGGTGCGCCGGCGTGTTGACGAACGGAAGCCACGCGATGTCGGCGTCGGTGCGGGCATTACCGTCATCTGCCGCCTGGGGAATGGCCTGAATCGGCCGCCAGAAGTTGTAGTGATACTTCGCTTCGTAGCAGGCGATCGAGCTGTCGGCCGCGGCTGCATGAATCATCGCGAACAGGCGCGCGGTGTCGGGAGCGTCGAGATCGCGCTCGACCGCCAGGGCGATGAAGGCCCGGTTCAACTGCTGCTGCGTATGCTCAGTCAGAAACCGTGCCGTCTCTGACTGGTACGCGGTGCGTTGAGTGCTCGCCTGGCTCCCGACATTCTTTACTTCGTTGAGGTCGGCGGCGTACCGCGGGCTGCGCAGCGCCGGCGGGCCGTTGGGCCGGAATTGCGACGGGCTGGTCATCGCGAACGGCGTGACGTGCGGAAGCTCGATGCCGACCGGTGCGGCGAACGCTGGTGGCGTCCGCTGCCACACTCCTGGCGTGGCCGGCTGGTCGTAGAGAAAGCTGCCGTCACGTCCGTCGTTGGCGCGCCACAGGAGCACGGCCGCCGCCACTTCGACGCCGAGCGCCACCCCATCGGTCTTGGCGTCGCCGTCGGGGATGGCGGCGAGCGCCGCGGCAAGCTTTGCGTCGAGCTGCGCTTGCTGTGCCGGAAACATCCCCACCAGCACCCCGTGTGCCGCCGCGGCCACGGCGGCGTCGAGCGACGCCCCTGGACGCGGGCTCAGGTCCGTCTCCATGAACCTGCGGTAGCCCGGCACGATGGTGTTCACCGCGTCGTAGATAGCAATGTGCACCATCGCCATATAGATCGTGCTCGCAGCCGGGAACTTACCTGCGCCGCCAGCCGCCGGCGGCAGCGTCACCGCGTTCTGCGCGATCACGCTCCAATCGGTCACCGAGTTCGCGCCAGCCGTCGTGCCCCACGTGATGAGCAGAGCGGCGGCAATCGAGGTCACACTTCGTAGACTCGTCATCATCACTCACGTCCTTTCGTGTGTGTTCTCATCTGTGGGATGACGCGAGAAACCGCGGCGAACCATGTCATCGGCTCCGGCCGCGGTGGGGAACGGTGCCCCGCCCCTCCATGTAGAATCGAGTCGGCCATGGCTGAGCCTGCGTCCGGCGAGCGCCTGTCCGACGTCTCTCAGCTACTGGTGGCGTGGGGCCGGGGAGATGCAGGCGCACGGGATCGCCTGATTCCGCTGGTGTACGACGAGCTGTACCGTATCGCCCGGCGTCAGATGCGCCGAGAACGGTCTGACCACACGCTGCAGGCAAGCGCGCTCGTCAACGAAGCGTATCTGCGACTCGTGAACCAGGAAGGAGGCGGCTGGCAGCATCGCTCGCAGTTCTTTGCGATCGCGGCCCGGATCATGCGGCGCGTCCTCGTCGATCACGCCAGGAGACGGCGATATAAGAAGCGCGGAGACGGCGCGATGCGCGTCGTGCTCGACGACATCGACATCGTCTGCGAAGGGCGCGGAGAGACGCTCATGGCGCTCGATGCGGCGCTGCAGAAGCTGGAAATGCACGACGAGCGGAAGTGCGCGGTGGTCGAGCTTCGCTACTTCGGCGGGTGCAGCAACGAGGAAACAGCCAAGGTGCTCAATCTGTCCCTCGCGACCGTAAATCGGGACTGGGCGTTCGCAAAGGCCTGGCTGCGGCGGCAGATGACGGGACATCCCTCCTCATCGGCTCAGATTCCTGTCAGCGATCGATGACGAAGCGCCGATGAGAGCGCCCAGGTCTGCGCGAACGCGGGCCGCGGCACCAGCTGCCGGCACCAGACTCTCGGCCGGTGGCGCCTTTGCCCTCAACGCCGGCTTCGTCGCCGGCCTGCTGGTGCTCAGCCAACTGTCCGTGCTGCAGCAGCGTCCCACAGTGCGCGGCTCCGTCGTCGCGGCCGCGCTGTTCCTGCTCGCGTGGAGCGGGATACTGTTCGGCGTCCTGCGCCGCGGGCAGAAGGTGGCGCTCGAAATCCTACCGCGCCGCCAGCACTACCTGCAGGCCTGTCAGCAAGGCGCCGTCATCCTGTATTGGGGCTACTACTGGCGCGAGGTCTATCACGCCGCGCCGCTCATCGCCGCGCAACTCCTGTTCGCCTACGGCTTCGACAGCCTGCTGTCGTGGGCGCACCGGCGAAAATTCGTGCTCGGCTTCGGCCCGTTTCCCATCGTGTTCAGCATCAACTTGTTCCTGTGGTTCAGGGACGACTGGTTCTACCTGCAGTTCGCGATGGTGGCGCTCGGCTTTCTCGCCAAGGAGTTCCTGCGCTGGACGCGCGACGGCGTGAACACGCACATCTTCAACCCGTCGTCGTTCCCGCTCGCCGTAGCGGGGGTGCTCCTGCTGCTCACGAACGCGAGCCAGATGACCTGGGGCTTCGACGTGGCGACGACCCAGTTCTACCCGCCCCAGATGTATCTCGCGATCTTTCTCTTTGCGATGCCGGGGCAGTACCTGTTCGGCGTCACGCCGATGACCATGGCGGCCGTGGTGACGACGTTCGTCTTCAGCGCGGTCTATTTCGCCGCGACCGGCAGCTACTTCTTCTCCGACTCGCATGTGCCCATTGCCGTGTTTCTCGGCATGCACCTGCTGTTCACCGATCCGGCCACGTCGCCGCGCACCGAGCTGGGGCGCATCGTCTACGGCGTGCTCTACGGGCTTACCACGTGCCTGCTCTACAGCCTGCTGATGCGCGCCGGAATGCCCGGGTTCTACGACAAGCTGCTGCAAGTGCCGCTGCTCAACCTGTCCGCGGGGCTGCTCGACAGGCTGGCGCGGTCGCCGCTGCTCCAGAGCATCGATCCCTCGGCGTGGGGCCTGCCCTTCGGAGCCTTGGCGAAGGAGGGTCGGGCGCTGCTCCCGCGCCGGCGTCACCTGGCCTACATCAGCGTGTGGGCGCTTGCCTTCGGCGCCATGAGCGCGTCCGGCTACCTCGGCGACAAGCATCCAGGGCAATCGCTGCCGTTCTGGCAGAAGGCGTGCGCGGCCGACGTGCGCGGCGCCTGCGAGGATCTGTACTTTCTGGAGGACGGCTACTGCGAGGACGGGTCTGCATGGGCGTGTAACGAGCTCGGCATTCTGCTGGCCGAGCACTACGCCAATCCCAGGCGGGCAGCGATGTCGTTCGAGCGCGCGTGCGAGCTACGGTTCCCCGCCGGCTGCGACAACACCGCTGCCATGACGAAGGGTGGCATGTTCCGCCGCGACACGCCGACCGTTGCCGACTACCGGTTCGTCCTGCGCGGCAGCAAGGCGCCGATCCGGGATCGAGAGCCCGCGCAGCTCTACGCGCGCGCCTGCGGCCAGGGGTGGCCCGGCACCTGCACGCGGCAGTAACGGGTCGGCCCCGAGATTGCGATCCCCCTCACCGGGGGCGTCGAGCTAGTCCCCTGGAAGCGTGATGACTCACCTAATTCCCGGGCGCGGCATCCCGACTGGCTGCGTTGCTCATCGCTCACTTATGCCCAATAAGCTCGCTCTTCGCGCCTTGCCATCCGGGCGCCGCGCGCGGGACTTAGGCAAGTCATCACGTTTCCAGGGGACTAGTAGAGCGTGTTGCCGAAGCGGTCGCCCACCTGCACGCTGTCGAGCACGCTCGTACTGTCCTGCGTCCAGAACTGGCTGCCCGTCGTCACCAGGCCCGACGCCGACCCGTACAACACGTGAATGGCGCCGGCGTCCTGCATCAGCGTGCCCGTGGTCGCCGAGGTCAGGTCCTCGAGGGGCGCGCCAATCGCCAGGTCCCGGTGCGAGCTGACACCGAAGTTCCACGACGACAGCGCGTAGCCGAACTGATCGCCCGGTTCGGCGACGTCGGGCACGCCCGTCGTGTCCTGCGTGAGGATGCGCACCGTGCTGAGGCGCAGGCCGGTGGACGATCCGTTGATCACCGCGACCATGCCGGCATCGCTAAGCGATGCGAAGTTCTCCCCCGGCGAGCCGACCGCGAGCTCGTCGTAGCCGTCGCCGTTGAAGTCCCCCGCAACCACGGCCCACCCGAACCGGTCTCCGGCCTCCGCGGATGCGCCCGTCAGGTCCGCCTGGCTGATGAACAGGCTCTTTGCTGCATCGGCGACCACGTTGATATCCGGAAACACGTGGACCGCGCCCGCGTCGGCTTCAGTGTTGTTGGTGAGGTCCTCGAAGGGCACAGAGACGACCAGGTCAGCCGCGCCGCCGTTGAAGTTGCCCGATCCGAGGATGCGCCCGAACTGGTCGCCCGACTCGGCGCCGCCACCGACCCCTGGCGTGTCCTGCGAGAGCACGAAAGCGTCGCTGGTGTAGAGGCCGGTCGAGAGCCCCCGCACGACGTGGACGACGCCCGCATCGATCTTGTCCACCAGGCCGAGGTCCTCGAACGGCGCGCCGATGACGAGATCGTCGGCGCCGCTGCCGCGCAGCACGGTCAGTGACGATCCGAAACGATCGCCGGCCTCGATGCTGTCGCCGACTCCCACCCCCGTGCTGCCCCGATCACACCGCCCCTGGACGAGCCGCTGGGCGCCGAACTCACTGAGGCCGTTGTTCGAGCCGTAGAACACCTGGACCTCGCCGGCGTTGGCGACGTCCAGGGCGAATTGTGAACACGCGAAGCCTTCACCGCGCACCGCCGAGTCGGGCACGCCGATCGCGAGGTCGCCGATGTCGTCGCCGTTGAAGTCGCCCCAGGCGAGCGAGGCCCCGGCGCGGCCGCGCGCCCCGGCCAGCGTGCCAATGCTGCGCACGGAGCTGGTGTCCAGTCCGGTGATGGCTCCCTCGATCACGAGGACCAGCCCGTTGTTGCCACTGCCGGTGGACTCGTACTCGGGGACGCCGATCGCGAGGTCGGATTTGCCGTCGCCGTTGAAGTCGCCGGCCGCGAGCGCCCACCCGAAGTGATCGTCCGAGCCGAGGGCGAATCCGAACGTGCGGATGTCGAGCAGCTGATCGCCGGTGGCCGTCAGGCCGCTCGCCGACCCGTAGAAGACCTGCACGATGCCGGCGGCGCCGAAGCCGTCCAGGTCTTCGTAGGGCACCCCGATCGCCAGATCGGCCAGACCGTCGCCATTGAAATCGCCGCGCGCGACACCGGCCGATCCGGCCGACTCGCAGCGCCGGTGCAGCCCGTTGGCCTGCCCCTGTGGCGTGAGCGCGAGCTCGCACGGATCGGACGGTCCGGGGTGTCCGTCGCGGCCGGGCTGCCCGATTGGTGCGCCGCCGCCAGCCAGCAACGAGCGCTGCGCGGCGGGGCCGCCCCAGATGAGGATCGACAGCAGCGACACGACGATGGCGGGACGGCGCAGTAATCTCATGACACTCCTCGAGGTGAGCTCGAACGTCAGGCGATGCGAGGGAGGCTCACGTAGAGGGTGTGGGCGCGCCTCGTGGTCCAAACGAGGCGCGGATTGTACCTCAGCCGTTCGGCTATTCCAGATCGACCGCGCGAGACGTGCGTCGCCGCGTCCCCGTCATGCCGGCCCCGTCATCGTCCTTGCACACACTTGCGCACGGCGACACCGAGCCCTCGATGCTTTTGCGGCCGACGAATCGACGGGTCGCTGCTTGGTTCGGGTTCCAGGCCATCTAGCTCTTGTTCGACTTCGTCTCCAGACGCGAGCGGACCCACGCGTAGCTGGGGTCTCGGATGTACAACTTCAGAACCGCCTGGCGGGCAGCGTCGGCCGCGGCGGTGTCGCCGGCCTTGCCGGCCGCTCCCGCCAACTCCTGCTGGCACAGCCAATCGCGGGCGCTGCATTGCTGGAAGTGACCGCGCGCCGCGGCGTAGTCGCGTTTGGCCACGGCGGCCATGCCAAGCGCGTAATGCATTCCGGACTGGGCGTTGACGTCGTCTTTCCGTTCGGATGCGTCCTTCTCCAGCAGCGCGGCCGTTTGCTGCGCCGCGCCCGCGTCGCCGCCGGCCGCTTCAGCGGCCGCGCGCGTTCGAAGGGCGAACCGGCGAAGATTCGCCGAGAGTCCCTTTGGCAGTTCGCCGCTCTCGGCGCGTTTCATCGCGGCCGCGATCAGCGGCATGGCCTCGCGGGCCCGCCCGAGGCCGATCAGCAGGAAAGCGCGCCGCAGCGGGATGAACGCGCTCAGCGGCATGGCATCCGGAGTGTTGTCGAGGCTCGCGTAGAGAGCCAGCCCCTCGGCCGTTTTGCCCCGCGCGACCATCATCACGGCGCGCGTTTCGTCAGCACCGAGCTTGTCGATCGGGCGCGACGCCGTCGCCTTTTCCTTCGCGACCGCATCAAGCGCTCCGGCGGCATCGCCGGCGTAGTGCTTGGTATACGCGATGCCGTTCCAGCCCGAAAAGAACTCCGGCGACAACTCGATCGCCTTGCGGAACGCGGCTTCAGCGTCGGCGAATCGCCCCGCCGCCAGCAGTGCCTCACCAAGCGAATCCTGCGGGTTGGGTTCGTTCGGCAGCGTTCGCGTGTAGTCGGTGAACGCTTTGATGGCGCCGTCGACGTCACCTTGCTGCAGCGCCGCGTACCCGAGCATGTTGTTCGCGCCGCCCGCGGCGGAGTCGAGTTCGACGGCCTTGCGCAGGGCCGGAACGGCGGCGGCGTAATCGGCCGAGCCCAGGAGCAGGACGCCGAGCAGGTAGTGCCCGCGCCAGTCGCCTGACGCCGTCGTCGTCAGGCTGGTGAATGCCGCGCGCGCCTTGCCGACCTCGCCCTGCCGCTGCGCGAGCACGCCTTCGACGAGCGACCGCTCCGCCAGAGGCAATGCGCTCGCGGCACTCGCGGCAGCCTCGATCTCCTTGAGCCCGTCAGGGCCGGGCGTGGCCGATCCATGGGCCGCGTGTGCCAGAACGAAGTCGGGATCGACCTTGAGCGCAGCCTCGAACGAGGCGAGGGCTTCGCTGGTTCGCTGGTTGACCTGAAGGATTTCGCCCTTCTTCAGGTGCTCGACCGCCTCGGGCGATTTCGAGGTGATCGTCATCGTCGCGGGTCCCGCATTCGGTGTGGCGGCGGGAGCGTCCGACTTGGGCGAACCGCACGCCGTCGTAACGAGAACGGCCAACGCGCAAACGAGAGCTCTCATGGTGCCTCCTGCAGGTGAAGCAGGATTCTGACCGATTGGTTGCCGCGCGACCACTGCGAAGTCGAGACTGACGTTGCGTCAGTACGAAACTGGGTCTGAAAACATCGTCACATCGCAATTGCGAAATGCCGCCGACTACCTGGGGACTCGCTGCCGCACCTCGTCGAACCAGTTGAGGACGATGTTGATCTGCGGCAACAGGGATTCGCCGCCGCCGACCATGACGCCGATGACGTGTTCGCCATCGGGCATCGAGTCGACCTCGCGTCGTGTCTCCCGGGGTCCTTCTCTCCGCAAGCCCCGCGGAAAGTCCCTTTCCTGCCCAAACGTCACGTGTGGCGTCGTTGTCACCGGGATCACGACGCTGCGCCCCGGACCGGCGTTGACGAAGAGTTCGTCCCCTCTGGGCGACCAGTACACATGGCTCCCGTTGCGGACGAAGTGTTTCTCTCCGGTCGCAGGAAAGGGCTGCAGGGACACCTGGGATGGTGTCGCTTCTGACTCTCTGCTCCGATACGCAACCCACCGGCCGTCCGGCGAGAACGCACCTTCAGCGGGTTCGATCGAGCGCACGTCACCGAACGGGGCCGCTTGCCGGTCCTTCACGCTCAGCGTCGACAGCGCCCATACCTTGTCCTTGGAGACGCTGAACAGCAGTTGTCCACCATCTTTCGACCAGGACTGCGGGACGTGTTCCGTCGCCCCTTCCGCCTTCGTCAGCCGCTCGGCGACGCCGGAGCCGTCGGCCCGCTGACGGAAGATCCCCAAATCGCCGTCGCGGTCGGACTGGAATGCCACCCACTGGCCGTCGCGGGACCAAACAGGATGGCGGCTCTTCCCGCCGAGGGTGAGCTGCCGCATCGCTTTGCCACCTGGCAGCTCGTAAACCCAGACGTCCGCGCCGGTGGCATCTTCGATGTCGAAGGCGACAAACTTCCCGTCTGGTGAGACGCGGGGCGACCGGTACGGCCGTGGGGGGAGCCCGAGCGGCGTTGGCGTACTATTCCGGTCGAACAGCGCGAGGTCCACGTTCGCGTCGCTCAACAGGCTGGGACCCGGCAGGAACGCCATCGACCCGGTTGCCGAGTAGCTGAATTGGGCTATGCGGGGCGAGGCAATTAACGTCGAGCGGCGGATACCTTCGACAATGGGGACCGCTCCACCCCTCACCGAGAGACTGGCCAAGTCGAAGGGCACCGCGAAGAGGTCGCCCGAGACGGCGTACACGAGATGGCCCGTCGGTAGGTAGCGGCCATCGACGCCTCCCTCGACAAGCGTCTTCCGTTCGCCCCCGTCGAGGAGTTGAACGACCACCCGCCCAGGGTCCTGATCATTTCTTCGTCTTACAGAAAAAAGGACGCGACGTCCTCCGGGCAGCATCTGCGGAGAGGATGCGAACTCATCGCGGGCGAGCATCTCGGGGACGCCGCCCGTGGAGGGGACGCGCAGGATGCCTTGCCTGTACTGGCTGTAGACGATGTCTTGCTCGCTCCAGCTCAATCCAAAGGGGCGGTCCGTCTTCGCGATAGTGACCGGCGCGCCGCCGGCGATGTCCACGCGCTTCAGTGCAGCTTCACCGGCTGAATAGAACGCCACCGTCCGTCCGTCTGGCGAGAACACCGGGCTCGACACGTTTCCTTCGCTACCGGGGATGACCCTGGCATCGAGGCCCGACATGCGTCGCAGGTACAGGCGCTGGTTGGCCACATACACCAGGTTCGTGCCGTCTGGCGATATCGCCACGAGTTGCCCGCTCGGGTCCGTGAACTGCTGGCCCGCGGGCAGCGGGATGACAAACTTGGTCACCTCGCGCGCAGGCTGTTGCGTCGCCTGTTGCCTCGTCGACGCGCTCCATGTCAGCACCCCAAGAGCCATGACCGCTGCGATGACGGCACCTGCCCAGCGGGGACTGACATCCCAACGCGCCCGTCGCGCATCCCGCAGGACGTCACCCGCCGGTTCGTCGAGATCGAAATGCGCGTCGCGGATATCGGCCAGACGGCGTGTGCGGTCCTTGGTGAGGCAGCGTCTGAGCAGCCGCCGGACGCCGTCAGGGGTGTCCGAGGGAAGCCGCTGCCAGTCCGGCTCGGTCTTGAGCACCTCGCTGAGCGTTTCCGTAATCGACGGCGCGTCAAAGGCCGGCCGGCCGACGACCATCTCGTACAGCACGCACCCGAACGCCCAAATGTCGGTCCTGCTCTCGACAGAGTCTCCTCGAGCCTGCTCCGGGCTCATGTAAGCCGCCGTCCCGACGATTGCATCCGCCTTTTCGACGTCCGTTCTGAAAGTGGGCGAGTGCGCCGGGTCGGGTGGCACAGGTATAGCCGTTGCCGGACGCGTCACAGATTTGGCCAACCCGAAGTCCAGCACTTTGACGGTGCCGTCCGGCCGGATTTTGATGTTGGCCGGCTTGAGATCGCGATGAACGATGCCCTGCTGGTGCGCCGCTTCGAGCGCTTCGGCGATCTGGCGTGCCACCGGCAGCGCCTCGGCCATCGACAGCGGTCCTTGCAGTATCCGCTCCGCGAGCGTGGGCCCGTCTATCAGCTCCATGACCAGCGCACGGCGGGGAACGCCGCCGGCAGAGGGATCCGCCTCGACGCCGTAGATCGCGGCGATGTGTGGATGGTTCAACGATGCCAGGATCCGGGCCTCGCGCTCGAATCGCGCCAACCGGTCAGGATCCGCGGCAAAGACCACCGGCAGGATCTTGATCGCCACCTCGCGCCCAAGCTGCGTGTCGTGGGCGCGATAGACCTCGCCCATCCCGCCAGCCCCCAGCCTGTCGACGATGTGGTACGGCCCGAGGCGCTGGCCGAGCGATAGACCGCTCAGCCCGGCGAGCGCCCCCGCCCCGGCGACTGCCGGTTTCTCGATGAATTGCTCTGCAGGCGATGCGTGCGCAAGCAACGACTCGACATCCTGGCGTAGCACTTCGTCACCATGGCAGGCGTCCTCGAGGAACGCCGCACGCTCCTCCGCCGGACGGTCCAGGGCCGCGAGACAGATGCGCTCGACCTCGGTCACGTGGTCACCGTCCGCTCATCTCGCGCAGCAGCCACAGCTTCGCGAAGCGCCAGTCGCGCATCACCGTCACCGCCGACACGTGGAGTGCCACAGCCGTCTCCTCGACGCTGAGGCCCCCGAAGAATCGCAGCTCCACGACCTGGGCTTTGCGGGGCTCGGTTGCTGCCAGTGCGGTGAGCGCCTCGTCCAGTGCCACGAGGTCTGGCGGCATCTCGCCCGATATGGCGAGCCCCTCGTCCAGCGTCACGCGCTGCGCGCCGCCGCCGCGCTTCTGATACCCCCGCGACAGCGCCGCGTTCACCAGAATGCGCCGCATCACTCGCGCCGCCATCGCGAAAAAGTGCGCGCGGTTCTGCCACTGCATCCGCTTCACTTCGATCAGCCGGAGGTAGGCCTCGTTGACCAGGGCCGTGGGCTGCAGCGTGTGCCCCTGGCGCTCCTTGCCCATGTGCCGCCGCGCGATTTGGCGCAACTCCTCGTGCACCAGCGGCAGAAGCGCCTCGAAGGCCGCCTGATCGCCGCCGCCCCACGCCAGGAGCAACGCCGTCGGGTCCTGCTGGGTGGAGGACACAGGGGGAGTGTAGCTCGCGACCCGCCACGAAAAGTGGCGCGAAACGCACTGATTGATAGGTTTCGCGAGGCGTTCCTGCCTCTGGGACTGAGGGCTGGAGCCACTCGGTCCTCGGAGGCGAACGCCGATGACCCGATGGTTCCCTACCCGCGGCCCGGTCCCCGCGTGTCGCGCCGCGCTGGTCGTCGTCGGCAGCCTGCTGCCCTGCGCGGCCGGGGCGCAGAGCGCGCCCGCCCTGCCACGAGTCCGCTCCGAAAACCCGATGATCGCGCAGCTCCTCGCGGCCGCGCCGGCCGCGTCCATGACCTTCCGAGGTCTTGTCGAGACCATCAACGACACGAACGGCATCGTTTACGTGGAGTCCGGGCAGTGCGGACATGGCGTGCAGGCGTGCCTCACGCACAACATCCATGTCGCCGGCCCGAATCGCATCCTCCGCATCGTGGTCAACCTGCGGCGAGACCGCACGGAGCTGATCGCGGCCATCGGCCACGAGCTCTACCACGCGGTGGAGGTGCTGCACGAGCCAGGAATTACGACCACCCTGGGAATGTTCATGCATCTCTATGGCGTGTCGATGAGCTCGACGGGGCGATTCGAGACGCGGGCCGCTTTCGAAGCAGGGATTCAGATCGAGCGCGAGTTGCGGACGACTCCGGCGGCCGGCGCAGGCCGTTGACCGTGCGCCCCGGCTGGTGTTCGGCCTACGGCGCCACGGAGGTTCAGTGCCTCTCCCCGATCTCGCGTAGCAACCACAGCTTGGCAAAGCGCCAATCGCGCTTCACGGTGTCGATGGACACGTGCATGGCCTCCGCCGTTTCCTCGAGGCTGAGACCCCCAAAGTAGCGTAGTTCCACGACCTCGCTCTTGCGAGGGTGCACGGCCGCGAGCGCGCGCAGCGCGTCATCGAGGGCGACGACGTCGTGGGCGGCCTCCTTGGGGGGGATCAGCGCCTCGTCCAGCGTCAGTCTGGGGGCCCCTCCGCCCCGCTTCTCGTTGCGCCGCGCCCGGGCGAAGTCCACGAGAATCCGTCGCATCACCCGCGCCGACATCGCGAAGAAGTGCGTGCGATTCTTCCACTGCATCTGGTTCAGGTCGATCAGGCGCAGGTAGGCCTCGTTGACCAGCGCCGACGCCTGCAGGGTGTGATCGCGGCGTTCGCGGACCATGTACTGCCGCGCCAGCCGTCGCAACTCTTCGTGGACCAAAGGGACGAGCTGCTCGAACGCGCGCGAATCGCCTCGGGTCCAGGCGATGAGCAGCTCGGTCGGCCGGGGCGAGCGATGTGAGATGCCGCTCATGTAAACCCTGCGCTGTTGGCGACACTGTACTACCGGAGCCTGGTCCAGGCTCGTCCCCGGCGCTCTGCCAGGCGTCTCCGTCTTCGAGCGGCTCCCAGCCGCACCGCCCCTCCTTCGACCCCCCGTGCCCCTTTTTGGCGTTCCGCTCCGCCTTGAGTGGCGAGGACCCATTCGAGTGGTCCGGAGGGATGGACGCCATGACTCGAGGCGCGCTGATACTCATCCTCTCGGTCGCGGTCGTCCAGCCGGCGGTGGGGCAGGACTCGCGCACGGGCCCCCGAGTCCGATCCCACAGCCCAGGCATTGTCGATGCCATCGCGCGAGGGACCGCGGCCTCGCCGACACTGCGCCGCCTCATCGAGACCATCGATGCGACGGACGGCATCGTGTACGTGGACGAAGGGGAATGCGGACACACCGTACGTGCGTGCCTCCTCCCGTTGGTCCAGGTCGCGGGGCCGAATCGCGTGCTGCGGATTCTGGTGAATCTCCGCAAGGCTCGGGGCTGTGAAATGGTCGAGGTGATCGGTCACGAACTGCAGCACGCGATGGAGATCCTGGGTGATTCCGGCATCAGGACGGACATCCAGGCCTACAACTTCTTCGACGTCATGGGGCGACGCCCTGATGCTGGCAGGTTCGAGACACGAGCCGCGCTGCAGATAGCCGTCGTCATTTCACGAGAAGCGTGCGGCCGATAAGGTCGCGCTCACGAGCTCTGCCCCATTCAAGCCTTCCGCTACGCCTCAAGTAGCGAGAACCGATTCGCGCCGGCCTGTCGGCTGGTTCAGAACCGGTCCCAAGGGGCGAAACCATGACCCACGCTGCTGCGACCCACTCGGGTTCCGCGCTATGCCGCTGTGTCGCGATACTCGCCGCCCTGAGCCTTGCGCCTGCCGACGCCAAGGCGGCGCAGGAGGCCCAGGTGTTCCCGCGGGTCCGCACGGACAGCGCGATCATTGGCACTGCGATCGCCGAGGGCACTGACCGTTCGGAGACATTCCGAAGACTCGTCAACGAGATCGGAGCCAGCGACGGCCTCGTCTACGTGGAAGAAGGGGAGTGTGGGCACAGCGTGAACGCCTGCCTCCTGATGTTGGTCACCATTGCCGGACCGTCGCGCGTCCTGCACATCCGCGCGAATCCCCGCAAGGCGCCTGATTGCGAACTGGTCGAGTTGATTGGCCACGAACTGCGGCACGCGGTGGAAGCGCTGCGCGAACCACGCGTCCAGAGCAGTTCGCAGATCTACCATTTCTTCAGTCGCATCGGACCGACCGGTTTGGGCAGGTTCGAGACCGCGGAGGCGGTCAACGCTGGTTTGGACGTGGCTCACGAAGCGTGTCGGAAGCGTCCGCCCGGGACCGGAAACGGCCGTCGCACGCCTTGACGTACACGGTGCGCAGACGAGTTCCCACCCGGGCTCCCGCTGCAGAGTCTTACTTCAACCCCGGCACCGTGCGCGCCTTCATCGCCTGCTCGAACGCGTAGGCGAGCTTGATGAGTGTGGCTTCGGACCACGCCGTGCCGAAGAAGCTCACGCCAATCGGCAAGCCGGCGACGTCACCCGCGGGAACCGTGATGCTCGGATAGCCCGCCACCGCCGCCGGTGTCGTGCTGGACCCGAGGTAGTGATCGCCGTTGACGAGGTCGGTCCTCCAGGCAGGGCCGCCCGAGAGCGCCACCAACGCATCGAGCCGCGACGATTTCAGCACCGTGTCGATGCCGCCGCGTGAGAGCGTCCGATCCTTGCGAAGGGCCTGGACGTACTTCGGGTCCGTGAGCGGCCCCCTCTTCTCCGAATCGATGAACAGTTCCTGGCCGAAGTGCGGCATCTCCTTGTCGCTGTTCTTCGCGTTGAACGCGATGACGTCCGCCAGCGTCTGCACCGGCAGACCCGGCCGGCCCGCCAGATACGTGTTCAGGTCGGCCTTGAATTCGAACTTCAGCACCTCGAGCTCGCTGTCCTCATACTTGCCGGCGTTTGGCAAGGCCACCGGATCGAGAAGCTCCGCGCCCAGCGCCTTCAGCTTCGCGATTGCGGCGTCGAGCACGCGATCCGATTGCGGACTGTAGCCGGCAAACGAGCCGCGCAGCACGCCCAGACGCGCGCCTTTCAGAGCATTGGCGTCCAGCCCGGTCACGAAGTCCGGCGGCACTTTGCCGACGCTCTCGCTCGTCGCGGTGTCGCGAGCATCGACGCCGGCCATCGCGGCGAGCAGCAACGCCGCATCGCGCACGGTCCGCGCCATCGGGCCGGGCGTGTCCTGCGTGTGCGAGATCGGCACGATGCCCGCGCGGCTGGCCAGACCGACCGTCGGCTTGATGCCGACCAGACCGTTCGTGGACGACGGACAGATGATCGAGCCGTCCGTTTCGGTGCCCACGCCGACGGCCGCGAGGTTGGCGGCGATCGCCGATCCGGTCCCGGAACTCGATCCGCAGGCGTTGCGATCGAGCGCGTACGGGTTGCGCACCAGGCCGCCGCGCGCGCTCCAGCCGCTCACCGAATGCGTCGACCGGAAGTTCGCCCACTCGCTGAGATTCGTCTTGCCCAGCAGCACGACGCCCGCGGCGCGAAGGCGCTCGACGATGAAGGCGTCTTGTGCGGGCGCCGGCCCCACGAGCGCGAGCGAGCCGGCGGTCGTCATCATGCGATCCGCCGTGTCGATGTTGTCCTTGATGAGGATCGGGATGCCGTGGAGCGGACCGCGCGGTCCTTTCTCTTTGCGCTCCTTGTCCATGGCGTCCGCGATGCTGAGCGCGTCGGGGTTGGTCTCGATGACGCTGCCCAGCGTCGGCCCCTTCGTGTCGATCGCGTCGATCCGCGCCAGGTAGAGCTCGGTGATCCGTCGCGACGTCAGGCGCCCCGTCGACAGCGCCTGCTGCATCGCGTCCACGGTCATCTCGTCCAGCTCGAACGCCGCCGCGCTGGTCGTGGATTTTCGCGCCGGCGCCGGCTCCGGCGCGCCGCTGCAGGCCCAGACAGAAAGACTCAAAGGCAACGCGAGCAAGACATGACCGCGTCTGTGCATGACGAGCACATGGTAGAGCAAGATCGTGCGTAGAGCGGACCGAACGAGAACCGCCGGACGAGTCACAGCATCTCCGGCCTGAACAGCCGCCGGTACCGGCTGGTCGTCGGCCCCGCGATCATGAACTGCCCGTCGCCCCGATAGTGGATCGTCTTCGGAACGCGGGGTGACCTGGCGACATGCGCCTTCACCACTTCGAACACGAACAGGTTGTATTTCCGAATCATCCCGGCGTCCGCAAGCCGGCACTCGAAGTTCGCGTAGCACTCCTCGATCCGCGGCGCGCGCACGTGCACTGCCGGACGCGGGCTCAGGTCGAATGCCGCGAACTTGTCGACGTCGCGACCGGAGCAGTTGCCGATGCTCACGACCGTTCGCGCGAGATCGACCGTGGGCAGGTTGATGACGCACTCGCGACTGTTGCGGATCATGCGGAAGCTGTGGTTCGCGCTGGAGATGACGCACCCGACGAGCGACGGCTGGAACTCCATCATCATGTGCCAGCCCATCGTCATGATGTTGGTCCGGCCTTTCCACGCGGAGCTGACCAGGACGATCGGACCGGGCTCGAGGAAGCGCCGGATGTCCGAGACGGGGAAGTCGATCTTGGCGGACGCGTTCATGGAGCCTCGCTAGTGAGGTAAGTTCAAGCATCAAGGGCCGGAGGCACACATGATCGCGATGGCGTGGCAGTTCGAACTGATCGAAGGTGGACAGGAGAGGTTCGAGCGCTTCTGCGGCGCCGACGGGCCTTGGACCGCCTTGAGCCGTCGAAGCCGCTCCTATCTCGGCAGTTCGTTCCTGCGCGATCAGGTCCAGCCGACCCGGTACCTCCTGATCGAGTACTGGAGCGAGATGGTGGTGTACGAGAAGCACCATGCCGACTTCTCGAACCAGGTGGCGGCGCTCGAGGCCACGCGGGATGGATTGTGCCGGTCCGTCACGCCGCTAGGAGTGTTCACCGCCCTCGACATCCCGACCCGCTCCGGCCCGACCTGGAGCCGGCGGGATGGGGTGTGACGACAGTATTACGATGTCGCCTCCTTGACATCGTGACCGGCCGTATCGGCTTGGCGATCGGGTGCGACGTTTTGCGGCTCCGCCTTCTTCGCGTCTTCCAACGGCTTCTCGCCACGGACAAGAGTCTTCAGGAAGTACTCTTCGCCTTTGAACGTTCCCGGCAACGTCGCTCCAAACGTGACATGACACAGCACGACGCTCGAGAGATAGCCATGGAGCATCAGCCGTGCGGCGGTCCGCTCGCCGGCGCTTGAGAGCTTCGTTGGCGTCCCAGAAGTGTCGCGGCTGAAATCAGCCCAGAACTCAGGGGCTTTGCCCTCCAGCGTTTTGACGAGACTCTGCGCACGACTCGCTTGATCTTCGCAGTCCTTTTTGCCGTTGAGCGCCAGCCGTGTGGCGAGTTGGAACGGCGACTCTTTGATATCGATCCACGGACGGCGTGCTACCTCCAACAACGACATTCGAGGTCGAACGGTGTTGTCGTATAACACAGACATGATCCGAGGCAGAGGAATGGGGGGGAGCCACTTGATTGTGCTGCTCGGTGCACCCGCGTTGACGACGATGATGTTCTCGGGCTCGATCTTTGGCCACGTCACCGTGAGCTCGCCAAAAGGCCAGAGTAACGGAGGCTGCTGCGCCCACTGCTTTCTGAGTGTGTCGAACCAGTCCGTTCCCAAATTGTTGTAGACACCTCCGTCCACGAGGCGGACGTCCTTTGGAAGGGCTCCCGGCATGTCGCCGTTCTGGAAGGCGAGTGAGTTCAGCTTGAGCTTCTTGGGCGGGAATACCCCGGGAAACGCCGCCGAGCCGTAGAGGGCCACCGACGTCGTGACCTTCCTAGGGTCGCTCCATCCGTATGGTTCGCAGTACACGAACTCTCTCGAGAAATACATCGGCGCGCCAGACATCAGATCTGTAGCGACGAGAACGTGCATGACATGTGGCTTGCCCTGTGATGGTTTTTGTCCCCATTCCTTCACCAGCAGGCCTGCTTTCTGATGCTGATCACTGGCGACATGGCTGATTACCGAGTGATACTCTGCTTCCTGGAGGAGTCCACGGGAGAAAAAGAATGCTGCCACGACCCACAGCAAGAGCAAGACCACGAACGTCCAGGGATACATCCGCACAAGATTCCACACTGGCGTGTAGATATATGCGAGATCCGTCATCCTGAAGGTGGTCTTCTGCTCCAGGTTGTCTAGGAGAAACAGGAACGCGACTCCGAGAGGTACGAGAAGCGACAGGATGACGCGCCCAACGAAACTAGCCAAATACCGACTGGTCGCAGCCAGGCTTCGCCAACTGAGAGCGAACGCCCCGCGGGAAGCAAGGCTCGACGCCAGCTTGGAGGCGAGTGTTTCGAATCCCTTGAGGTCCGATAAGTCGCATAAAGGAGTGTTGTGCGCAAGCGCGGCGTTCAAGATCGACCCTCCGGATACCGAGGTCACGCATCGAAGCCGCGTGTGACATTTCATCTCGATTAATCCGATGACAACACCGAGCGAGAAAAGTGTGGCTCGAATCCCGCCGCCCGAGAGTGCCAACCCGAGGAGGTCGTTCTGAGCTTGGGGCAGCACTGGCGACGGTTGCGAAACTGCTTCATTGTTTGACACCATCGGCTTCACCTCGTAAGTGGCCAGGGAGTGGGTCCTTGTCGGTGATTTATCCGAGTTGCAGGCGGCGAGAATAGTCTGCATGCCTGCGTGGTTCAAGGGCATCCGCGAATGGCCCGGGCCCATCCCGAGGTGGCTGTTGTGCGAGACCTCTACCTCCCTCCATCGGCCTGACGCGTCGCGCGCGTACGCCGCGTCGCCGCCGCTCAGACCCTTGGGCGAGGTACAGCGGGCATCCGTTGCGCGGCAGCGCCGCATAGGCTGGCCCGTCTGCGGCGGCGCCGGCGCTGGCGCAAACTGCGGATCGAGGGGCGCTACCGGTTCGTCCACATTCGTATTCGCTCTCAGGAAGCGGTCGAAAGAGGGCGTGGCGCCACGTCGTGCAGCAGCGCGTGCGCTTTGCGTCGATCGAAGGGGCCGTACGAGACTCCTCGCTGTCGCCATCCTTTCGCCGTGGTTTGTGCCGAATCGGGCGAAGGCTTTAGTGCCCCGGTCACGACAAGCCGGCGCGGGTAAGCTGATCAATGACGCGCACAAAAACCAGTTGCGCTCTCAAGCGAGACGCGTAGACTGTCTAGGAGCCGACCTCTCCCGGGGACAGTCGGCTCATCCTTCCCAAGGCATCTCGACCCGGGGTTGCCGGGACCGCAGGTATCGCGGTCACGTTCGTTTCGGTCGTCGCGCGGTCAATCCCATGCAAGGAGGGAGACGTGGACGCCAGCGGCAGCTTCAAGAATCAGCCCGCGCCATGCGGGCGGATCGTCGACGGTGAAGACTTTCGCGATCAGGACTCCGACGTGGTCGTCACGCAGGAGACCGACTTCGCGTGCGGCTGTCGCAGCATCCGACACGAATACCACGATGGAACGGTGAGCCGGACGGTGATCCGCCACGATGGTCGCGTGCTGATCGACGAGCTACACGCGGGCAAATAGGCGGGCGGAGGTGGTGGTGGCGTGACGCCCTCTCACGACGTCATGCTCGTTGGAGGCGGAGGGGCGGGTCTGCGCGCGGCAATCGCCATCGCAGAAACGAATCCGCGCCTCAGTGTGGCCGTCGTGTCGAAGGTGTATCCGATGCGGAGCCACACCGTCTCCGCGGAAGGGGGCGCCGCAGGCGCGATTGCCGCCGACGACAGCCTGGACGAACACGCCTACGACACCATCTCGGGTGGCGACTGGCTGTGCGATCAGGACGCGGTCGAGGCCTTCGTCCGGGAAGCGCCGCAGGAGCTGCTGCAACTCGAGCACTGGGGCTGCCCGTGGAGCCGCCAGCCGGACGGCCACGTCGCCGTACGCCCGTTCGGCGGCATGAAGAAGATGCGCACGTGGTTTGCCGCGGACAAGACCGGCTTCCACATGCTGCACACGCTCTTTCAAACATCACTCAAATACACGAGCATTGTCCGCTACGACGAGTGGGTCGTCACGAAGCTCCTGGTCGATGACGGACGCGTGCAGGGTGTCGTGGCACTCGAGCTGATGTCAGGGCGCATCGAGGCGATCACGGCACGCGCCATCATCCTCTGCACCGGTGGTTGCGGGCGGGTATTTCCCTTCACCACGAACGCGAGCATCAAGACCGGCGACGGGATGGCGCTGGCCTATCGCGCCGGCGCTCCGCTCAAGGACATGGAGTTCGTCCAGTACCATCCGACGGGGCTGCCGTTCACTGGCATCCTCATCACCGAGGCGGCACGGGCCGAAGGCGGCTACCTCCTGAACAAGGACGGGTACCGATACCTGCAGGACTATCAGCTCGGCACCCCGCAGCCCACACCCGTGCTGCGCTCGATGGAGCTCGGGCCGCGCGACCGATTGTCGCAGGCGTTCATGCAGGAGCTCGCGAAGGGTCGCACGATCGAGACGCCCTACGGCCACGTCGTGCACCTGGATCTTCGGCATCTGGGCCGGAAGGTGATCGACGCGAAGATCCCGTTCGTACGAGAGCTGTGCCAGAAGTACCAGAACCTCGATCCGGTCACCGACCTGATTCCGGTCCGTCCGGTCGTGCACTACATGATGGGCGGTGTGCACACCGACATCAACGGGGCGACGCCGCTCTCCGGACTCTACGCGGCGGGCGAGGTCGCGTGTGTCAGCATCAACGGCGCGAATCGGCTTGGGTCGAACTCGCTGCCGGAACTGCTCGTGTTCGGCGCGCGCGCCGGGCACGCCGCGGCCGAGTATGCGTCGCATGAGGCGGCGATCAGCACGCACGTGCCGGCCCAGCTGCACGATGAGCGACAGCGGCTCGAGCGGGACATCCTTGGAAAGACCGGCGGCCGGGAACGGCTCTCGGATATTCGCGATCAGATGCAGAAGACCCTCGAAGAGAGCGCTGGCATCTACCGGGACGGTGCGAAGCTGGCGTGGGCGGTGGGGCGTCTGCGCGAATTGCAGGATCGCATGGCCGATGTGTCGATCGAGGATCACAGCCGGACGTTCAACACGGAGCTCGTCGCCGCGCTCGAACTCGAGTGCATGCTCGATGTCGCCGAGGCAATCGCGCAATCGGCCCTCCAGCGCGAAGAATCGCGCGGCGCCCATCAGCGGACGGATTTTCCGGCGCGCGACGACCGCCGGTTTCTCGCCCACTCTCTGATCTCCCACACGCCGGCCGGGTCGTCCCGGGTCGAGTATCTGCCGGTGCGCATCACCCGCTGGCCGCCCGGTGAGCGCGTGTACGGGGAGGTGCCCTCCCATGACAAAACAGATAAAGCTGCAGGTCGCACGATACCGACCGGAGCAAGAGTCTGAGCCGGTCTTCGACGAGTACGAGGTGCCCTGTCACAGCGACTGGGTCGTGCTCGATGGCCTAAACCACGTCAAAGACCGGCTCGACGGCACGCTCTCGTACCGATGGTCGTGCCGGATGGGTATCTGCGGCAGCTGTGGCATGACGGTGAACGGCGAGCCGAAACTGACCTGCGCCACCTTCCTCGCCGACTATGCGCCAGGGCCGGTGCGCGTCGAGCCGCTGCGCAACTTTCCCGTCATCAGGGATCTGGTCGTCGATCTCGGCGACTTCATGCAGAAGCTGGTGCGGGTCAAGCCGTGGATTGTCCGGTCGGTGGAGAAGCCGCTCGCCAGTGGCGAATATCTGCAGTCGCCAGAGGAGTTGGACGAGTACAAGCAGTTCAGCATGTGCATCAACTGCATGCTCTGTTACGCCGCGTGTCCGATCTACGGGCTCGATCCGAAGTTCATCGGACCCGCGGCGATCGCGCTCGCGCAACGCTACAACCTCGATTCGCGGGATGAAGGTGCGCCGGAGCGGCTCGAGATTCTTTCCGAGCACGAGGGCATCTGGGGTTGTACGTTCGTGGGCGAGTGCACCAAGGTGTGCCCGAAGAACGTCAATCCCGCCGGAGCCATTCAGCGTTACAAGCTGACCGCGGCGCTGGAGTCGGTGAAGGCGTTCTTTCTGCCGAGGGGGGCGTGATGACCCAGAGCGCCGGGCATTACACGGCATACCACCCGCGCTGGCTCAGGCCGCATATCTCCACCTACTGGTGGTTGCGCAGGCGGTCGTACTTTGCGTTCATCCTGCGCGAGATCAGCAGCGTGTTCGTCGCATGGTCCGTGGTGTATCTGCTGCTGATCATCTCTGCGGTCGGTCAGGGCCCTGCGGCGTACCAGGGTCTTCTCGAGTGGAGCAGGCAGCCGTGGGTGCTGGTCCTGAACCTGAGCAGCCTGCTGCTCGTCGGCTTCCACGCGGTGACCTGGTTCAACCTGGCGCCACAGGCGCTGGTGGTCCATCTCGGCCACACCCGTCTGCCCGGCTTCTGGATTTCCGCATCCAACTATGCGGCGTGGGTCGTGGTGTCGGCCATCGTCGCGTGGATCGTCCTGCGGGGTTGAAATGATCAAGCGATCAGCGGAGCCGCTGCTGTGGATGGTGTTCAGCGCCGGCGGCGTGGTTGCGGCGCTGGTGCTGCCGATGCTGTTGTTGCTCTTCGGCGTCGCGTTCCCGCTTGGCTGGCTCACGCCGCCCTCGGCGACGCACCTCGCGTCCGTGATCGGGCACCCGATGACGCGCCTCGCCCTCGTGATCGTCTGTACCGTGTCACTCTTCCACGCGGCGCACCGGTTCCGCTACACGCTGTACGACGGCCTGCAGATCAAGCATCTCAATGAGGTCATCGCGCTCCTCTGCTACGGCAGCGCGATCGTCGGGTCGGTGGCATCGGCATATCTGCTCGCCATGTTCTAGACTGCCGCTCACGCCGGCGACGCCACAAGCTGACGCTCGAGGAAATCGACGACGCGCTCGAAGGGGTCGAAGCCAAACGCCGCGGCCACCGATGGGCGCAGGTTCGAGTTGGCGTTGATGTCGTAGAAGACGCGCCGGCCCGTTGGCGTCTCGAGATACTCGATGCCGCCGACATCGAGCTTCGCCGCGTGCACGATCCGTTTCGCCGTCTCCACCGCATCACGCGGCACGTCGGGATACGGAGAGAACTCCACCGGTGGGGCCTCCGTCGCCTGGTGTGCCGGCACTGCGCACACTCCGTCTCCGTCCTCCGGATTGCACACGGGCGATGGACACAGGTTGAAGCGCCCGTGGGTCTTCACGCGCATCGCATAGAGGAGCTCACCGCCCAGAAACTCCATCCGGACGATGCCTTGCTCGGGATCGTGGGGCAGGTACTCCTGGAGCAGGAAGAGGTTGTCCGGGAGCCACACCGCCGGATCGCGGAAGATCTCCTCGACCTGTTGCATCGACTCGACCACCTGGATGCGCGCGCCGCTGCCGCCCTGGTCCGGCTTCAAGAGCGCCGGCCAGCTCACCTCGCCGGCGTGCGCGTGCAGTGCGCCTACGTCGTTGAACGTGATCGAGTGCGGAGTGTCGATCCCGAGCGTGCGGAGCAGCATCGCCTGTGCGCTCTTGCTCAGCTCGAGCGCAAACACGTCGGCGCCGTTCAGCACTCGGGCGCCATCGAGCGCCAGCGATCGCATGTAGGCGAGTGCAAGCGGCACGGCACGCGTGTGCCCCCGGACGTAGGCGCTGGGGCTCGCCTGATTGAAATAGAGCCGGGCGCGCGGCAGTTCCACGTTGCTGAACGCTGCACGCGTGACGTCGAAGGGCAGAAACGACAGGCCGCGGCGGTCGAGCGCGGCGAACAACGGCTTCTGCCATTCGGGATGCTCGTGAAGGACGATCAGATCGGGTGCGGATGGCGCCATGCGCCGATCGTACGTCAACGGTCGCCGAGCTGGGCGCGGCCCTCGGTGATGGCTGGCACCGTCGACCTGATGATGTTCCAGCCTTCCTTCACCCGGCGCACGACGTCGTTCGCATTGCCGGCGGTGATGCCGCACGCCACCTTGTGCGCTTTGCACGTGGACAGGACCCGCTGGAAGGCGGCTTCGACTTCGGGTGAGCTGGCGGGGACGCCCATCGAGCGTGACAGGTCGGAGCCGGCCCCAAGAAACAGCGCGCCAACACCGGGGACGCCTGCGATCTGGTCGAGGTTCTCGAGGCCTTCGACCGACTCGATCATGATGACCGCCAGCAGGTCGCCGTCGGGGCTCAACGGCCACACGTCGGCGCGCCGCTCGTACTCGGCCGCGCTCACACCCCAGGCAAAACTGGCCGCTGCCGTGGAATAGCCCCGGATGCCGATAGGTTCCCGCCGCGCGGCGCCACGCATTGGCGGATAGCGCATCGTGCGCACCGCGGTCACCGCCTGGTCCCTCGTGTCGACGCCGTTGAAGATCACGCCCATCAGCCCGATGTCCAACGCCTGCTTGACGACCCACTGTGACTGATCGGCCTCGGGCGGAAACCGCGCGAACAGGGCCACGTTCGGCTGCGCGCTCTTCTTCGCGACGATCGCGGCCTTGTCGGTGAGGCCGGCGAGGTAGATCGCCAGGCCGGGGAAGTCGAGCGGGCTGTGCTCCATGTCGGCGTAGACGAAATCGACCGGCGCACGCGCCGTGTCGCGGGCATGTGCCAGCGAGAGGTCGCCCGTATTGATGAGGCCGTACACCGTCTTGCCAGCGGCCAGCCTCGCAATGACAGGGTTGAGGTGGCCGGCGGATTCCTGTGCGGCCGCCGGCATGAGCAGGCACGAAGTCATCAGGATGGTGGCGGAGAAGCGTCGCATGGCGGGGAATCCTAACATCCGGCTGAGAGGTATGCTCGCCGGAGCGCGCCTCCAGGCAACAAAATGCGCATGAGGAGAGTGAGATGAAGCGACGCCACCTCGTCGGGGGAGCCACCGTCGCGTTCGCTGTGATCGTCGGTGGAACGGGACTCGCACAATCCCGGCCGCCGACGGAAGGGCCCGCCGTGGACGGGTCGCCTGCGTGGTTTGTGCAGGGATCATTTCCCGATCCGACCGGGAGAACGATCGTCGATGCGAGCGGGCACGTCACGATCCCGCCGCGTAGTGGCACTCCACCCGCTCCTCCCACCGCGGCCGCATTGGCTGTCGACACGCCGCCCTGTCGTCGCTCGCCGCTGTGCGGGAACCGCCTGGGCCGTACTCGCCAGTCGCTGCAGCGAGTGCAGTGGAAGCAGACGATGGGCTACACGTTCACGTATCCCTACGCGCTGCCCCCAGGGTTCGGCGGCGTTCCCGCCGTCGCGCTCGACTCGAAAGGAAACCTGTGGGCTTTTCAGCGTGCGGACGCAGGGAAGGCGCAGCTGTTCAAGTTCGACGCGAATCACACGCTGATGCTCCAGGTAGGCCCTGACGTCATCGGATACCAGGACAAGGCGCACGGTATGGCCGTCGATTCAGAGGACAACGTCTGGATCACCGCCGCGAACAGCGCCACGGTCATGAAGATCAGTGCCGATGGCAAGCTGCTGATGACCCTCGGTGAGCGCGGGCGCCGGGGTGATTGGGATGAAGCCAAGGGACAGCGGCTGCTCTGGCAGCCGGTGATGATCGCCTTTGCGCCGAACGGCGATGTCTACATCGGCGAGGGGCACGCCAACGAGAGTCCCAACGACACGGAATCAGAGGACGCGGCCAACAACATCGGCGCGGCGCGGATCATCCATCTCGACAAGAACGGCCGTTTCATCAATCAGTGGTTCGGCAACGAAGTGGGGCCGGGAAAGTTCAGCTCGGCACACGGGCTCGCCGTCGATCCCACGACTGGGAACGTCTGGATCGGCGACCGCGAGGAATATCGCATTGTCGTGTATTCCGGCGACGGGACGTTCCTGAAGACGATGCAGATGAGGAATCTCGTGTGCGCGCTCCATTTTGATTCACACGGCACTCCGTGGATGGCGACAGGGCAGGATGGCCAGTTCCTGAAGCTGGATCGGGATGGGAAGGTCGTCGGTGCCGTTGGGAACGGCATGGGCATCGGGACGGGTCAGTTCATCGAAGCCAGCTACTGGGTGATGGACCGACAGGACAACCTGTACGCCGGTGACACGAGCGTCGGCCGCATTACGAAGATGGTTGCGCCCGGGAAGTGAACCTTCAACCTCCTCCGGCGGCCCTGGATGCATGGTGGAAGACGCCACGCGCGCGTCTCTGCACGAAACGCGAGCGTGGCGGGGGAGAGCCGTGTTCGACGAGGGACGACTATCGCTTGAGAGTCGCCCGGCGCCGCGCGAGGAAGGCGCCGCCCACGCCAAGCAGCGCGATTGTCAACGGCTCGGGCACGGGCGTCGTCTCTCTCGCATTGCCGTACTGCAGGTGATCGACCTCGATCCCGCCACCCAGGCTGTTGGTGACCTGAATACGCAGAATCCCGCCGGCGTCGCTGCAGCCGAAGAACCTGTCCTCCGCAGCTTCGCCGTTGAACGAACTGTTCGCGAATCCCGCGGCTGGACCGATCGAGCACACAGTCGTGATGCCGTCCGCGCCTATGGCCGTGAACGTCACCGGCGTTTGGAAGGGCCCGTCCGTCCACACCACGCCCACGTGCGTCGGAAGTGCACCGAGGACGCCGGCGTTGAAGGTGAACCCGGTGGACGCGCCGCTGAAGAACCAGCTGTCGCCCGCCAGTCCCGATCCGTCGAGCACGCCGTCGTCGATGTCCACAGAATCGTGGAAGGTTGGACCGAACACGATGGACGTCGGGCCGCCATTGATTCCCGCGACGCCTGGTGTGCTCAGCGCGTGATCCTCGAAGTCTTCGAGGTAAAAGTACCCGCCGCTGAAGTCAGTCGCAGCAAAGGGGCTGTCGGAAGCCTGGACGTAGGTGGTGGGTCCGAACGGCGCGGCGAAGACGGTCGTGGCGCTGAATAAAAGGGCGCAGCACGCGGCGCCGAGTGCGACAACGGTTCTCATGGTTGGCTACGCTCCTGTGGCGACACAAAAGTGCGCGGAGATGCAAGCTCAGAGCCAGCAGGGGCGGTTTCAGTTTCCGAGAGAAGACCGGAGATCGTCGTCGTCGTGGCCGCGCAACACGGCCGCACAGCGAACAAAGGTCGTGCTCGGAGATGACTTAGTGGCTCGCGCGGGTCGGATTCAGTGGCGCTGCCTCACGCGGTCGAGGAGATCGCGCAGGCGCACGTAGTGCGAGCCGGGCCAGTAGACGCGGCCGCATTCCGGACAGTGGTGAAACTGCCGGAAGCTCGCCCGCGTCCGCGTCGGCAGCCGGTCGGCCACCACGTCGGCGTCGATCCGCGCCAGCGTCGCATTGCAGCGTAAGCAGCGCGTGAACGGCTGGAGCTGATCGGCAAGGCCGAAGCGGGCGAGCACTTCGACGAGCTGCCGCTCAGGATCCGTGTCGCGCACCCAGTGTCCATATCGGACGATGGCGCGCTTCAGGAGGCCGACGTCGCGCGTCAGCACGACGCGCGCGTCGCGTGCGCCGCGTGCGCCGATGCCCGCCACCTCTGCGTCGTCACCGTCGACCAGCGTATCGAAGCCGCACAGGCGCAGGAACGCCGCCAGTCTGGCCAGGTGGACGTCCGCGACGAAGCGCACCGGGGCCGGCGGGTCACCGCCGCCGCGTCGCAGGCTGCTGACGTCGATCGATCGAAACGGCGGGTACACGGCCACATGGTCGCCGTCGTGGAGCCGGTACGAGAAATCTTCATCCCGCCCGTTGATCACGATGACGTCCGCTTCCGGATGCGGCACACCGAGCGCCTCGATCGCATCCTTCACGGACGAGGTCGCGGGCCTGGAGTACGTGAATCGGCGGTGTCGATACGCGAACGGCAGGAAGTCGTTCAGCTCGCTGTAGAAGCGAAAGGTCAGGAGGATCATCGCCCGGTTGACCGGCCCCGTCCATTGAAGGATAGTCCTCGACGGCCGGGCATGGAGTTCAAACACTTCGTTCAGTTGATCGCGATCGGTCTGCAGGCGCGTATCCCGATGCACATCACCGGCTTTCCCGGCGTGGGGAAGACCGAGTTCACGAAGAGCCTCGAAGCCGGCTTCGCCCACGCCGGCATCAAATGCAAGGTGTTCACGCTGATCGGATCGATCCGGGAGCCGCAGGACTTCGGCGGGTTTCCGGTGTCCACGCCGGACGGCGTGCGCCTCCTGCCGATGGCTTGGGCGCGCGACGCGCAACGGCTGGCCGAGGACGGCTACATGGTGGTGATCTTTCTCGACGAACTCACCACCGTACCGCCCACGACGCAGGCAGCGATGCTGCGCCTCCTGACCGAGAACGTGTGCGGCGAGCTGCCGCTGCCGGACTACCAGCCGGGCAAAGGCGGCGTCGTCTACCTGTGCGCCAGCAACGCCGTCGAGTGGGCCGCCGGCGGACAGGAGATCCAGCCGCCGATGGCCAATCGTCTGTGGCATGGCGAGTTCCCGATGGACCACGAGACGTGGTGCGACATGATGGTGAGCGACTTCCCCTCGCCCACGGACCTGCCCGTCGTCCCCGCCGACTACCTGCGCGAGCACCATCACCGCCAGCGTGCCATGATTGCCGCCTTCGTGAAGGCGTCGGGGCACGATGCGTGGCTGTCGCCACCCGAGGATCAGGCGCGGCGCAGCGGCCCGTGGGCGTCGGGCCGCACGTGGTATCTGGCGTCGCGGTTCTTGGCCGCCATCGAAGCAGTGTTCCCAGGCAACCGGTCGCTGCAGGGTCCCGCGCTCGCCGGGCTCGTCGGCGATCAGGCGCTGCCGTTCCTCGAGTACCGCGAGGCGTTGAACCTGCCCGATCCCGAAGACATCCTGAAGGATCCGCGCGGCTTCGTACTGCCGGATCGAGTCGATCGCGCGTATGCCGCCTGCTACGCCCTGGTGGGTGCCGTTCTCAACAACAGAACGCCGCAGCGGTGGGAAGCCGCCATGATCGCGCTCGGGACCGCGTGCAGGACGAACGCGGACATTCCCACCGCGGCGGCGCGCACACTCTGCGAGAAGGCGAACCGGCCGGAGAACCTGACGAAGCTGCCCGAGGAATGCCGGCCGTTCTACGCGCTGATGCAGGTGGCGAAGCTCGTGGCGCGGGACTAAGGGCTTGGACGAGAATAAGGTTGCCACCTTGGCCGCCGATGCATCCCGCCGGGCTGCGTTGCTCGTCGCTTACATACACCCGGTATGCGCGCTCCTCGCGCCTTGCCGGGCGCGTCGGGTCGCAAGCGACCCGACCGGGCCAGTACTGCTTTGTCGGTCCGCTCCGCGGACCGACCGGACGCCCAACGTGACAACCCTATTCTCGTCCGAGCCCTAACCGGTGCGGATCACGCTCGCGGAGCTGTTCGGCGGCGGGCGCGCGCGCAAGACTGAGGGCTACTCGCGCGGACTGCAGGCGGCCCGCGTGCGGGCGGCGTATCAGCGGGCCTACTTTGCGCCGGCGCTGTTCAATCTCATTCCGGTCGAAACCGATCTGATCGCGAGCATGGCGGTCGATGCCCACTGGCGGCTGTATTACAACCCGGCCTGGGTCATAGCCCACACGGTCGAACAGAACGCCGCCATCCTGCTGCACGAGGTCGGCCACCTCCTGCGCGACCACGAGGCGCGGAAGAAGGCCGCGGGCGCGCGCGACGATCGACGCTGGAACACCGCCAGCGACTGCGAGATCAACGACGATCTGATCGCGGAAGGACTGGAGCTGCCGGGCGACCCGCCGGTTCCGGGGGCGTACGGCCTCAAGAACGGGGAAAGCGCGGAGATCTACTACCAGCAGCTGCCCGGCGTGCCGCGGTCGGCGACCGCCACTCCCACCGCGGCGGAGGACGCGCCCGTACACGATTGCGGATCGGGCGCCCACGGCGAGCGCCGTCCCTGGGAACTGCCGCCCGACGACGCCGACGGCAGCGGCGTGGGCGGCGTCGATCGCGTGAAAGCCGAGATGGTCCGGCGGGAAGTGGCCGAGCGCATCAGAGAGCTGTCGAACCAGTGGAGCGACATTCCGCTGGGTTGGCGGCGATGGGCGCACACGAAGCTCGCGCCGCAGATCGACTACATGGCGACCATCCGCCATACCGTGCGCAGGGCGCTGCGCGACAGCACGCTCGGCCGCTACGATCGCACCTACCGCCGCCCGCACCGGCGGCAGGCGTGTTACGGCGAGTTCATCATGCCGAGCTTCTACCAGCCGCGGCCGCGGCCGGGGTTCCTGATCGACACCTCCGCGTCGATGGAGGACACGCAGCTCGCACGAGCCGTCGCCGAGCTGGGCGGCTTGACCCGCCAGCTCGGATACGGCGCCGACGTGGTGGTCGCGTGCTGCGATGCCGCGGTGCACAATGTGAAGAAGGTGTTCACGCAGGCGCAGGTCGAGCTCTACGGTGGCGGCGGCACCGACATCGGCGCCGGACTGCGCGCGTTCATCGAGCGGCGGACCGCGCCGATCGATCTGCTCGTGATCGCGACCGACTGTCACACTCCGTGGCCCGAGTCCGCGCCCCCGTTTCCGGTGATCACGATCCGGGTCGGCGACGGTGCGCCGCCCGTCTGGGGCGATCGCCGCCCCAACAAGATGATTACGATCCGGGAGCCGGCCGCCATGCCCGCGGACACGCTGGCTGAGAGGATGCATCGATGGCGCCGTGGCTAGTGCCCGAGATGAGCGCCTGGAATCGCCGCCCGCTCACGATTCCGCCCGACTCGGCGCGCGCGTGGGTGAAGCTCGCCGTGTGGGAGATCTGGATGGGCGTGCTGGTGTGCATGGCCCTGGGCTTCGGCGCGCAGCAGATTCTCAGCGCTCCGCACCGCGTCGTCACCATCTACGACTTCACGAACTGCTATGCCGCGCCGGTCGTCCTGCCCTGCGAGCGGGTAGCCTACCGGGGCGGCGCACTGAACGTCGTGTTCACGTTCATGTGCGGGGTGCTGCTGATGATCATCGCCGCGTGGCTCCTGTGGGAGCTCTGGATGGCGGTGAAGCCGAGGCCGATCGCCGACGACTTCCTCAAGCTGCTCGATGAGTCGTTCGGCCGCGATTGGCGCAACCCGCGCACGTGGCCATGGGCACGAATGGCGTGGGCCTACGGCTTCACGCTGGTCGGCGCCTCGTCGATGGCCGGCCTCGGTCTGGCGATCTGGCTGCTGGCGTCATCGTCCGCGGTCGTCAGGCCGCCAACCGTGCACGTGGACACGTCCCAGAGCTTCAGGGTCGAGCCGCCGCGTTAGCGGCCGTCCACTCCCGCTTCCAGATCGGCGTGCAGCAGGCGATGGAACAGGTGCGCTCCAGCTTCGCGGCGCACCGACAAGCGGCCGCTTTCGTAGGCCCGCGACCGCAGGCCCCGCTGCACCGAGACGCAGACCGAGACATCCTCCAGCTGAATCTGGTGACTCACGTCGATGCTGGCGAGATTGCGGGCGCGCGCATCCGCCGACACGTCGGCGAAGTAGAAATCGAAGATCACCTCGGTTCGGTCGACACCGCGCGGAATCACCAGGTTGGTGTCCATCGCCCGGCCGTAGCAGTTGATCATGAAGTTTGGATAGATCCAGTAGTAGTGCGCGCGGTCGCCCTGTCGCACGGCTGCCGTCTGCGGGTCGGCGCCTTCCGTGACCAGCGGGCTCCACTGCAGGCAGAACCGCTCACCGGTCTCGATCGTGTACGCGCTGTAGCTCAAGACGCTGTCGAGGCCGCGATGGACGTGCGGCACGTGATAGCCGCCGTCAAGGTAGTTGTCGACGAACACCTTCCAGTTGCAGTCGATGGTGTACTGGCGCCGCTCCATCCAGTGCAGATCACCGAGGCCGAGCGTGGGCAGCTGCTGCAACAGCTCGACTCCAAGATACGGCTCCAGCGAGGGACCGCCGGCGTCGGTCCTGGCGAACACCCACTTCTGCGCGACCGCGCAGTCAATGGGCACGAGGCCGTTCGCCGAGCGATCGAAATCACACACGCCGGAAAAATCCGGCGTCCCCTTGAGCGTGCCGTCCAGGCCGTAGGTCCACCCGTGGTACGGACACCGGAACTGCCGCGCGGAGCCGGCCGAGTCCGGCACGACCGCCGCCGCATGGTGGCGGCAGACGTTGAAGAAGCCGCGCAGGCTGCCGTCGTCCGCTCGAGCGACGAGAATCGGCTCGCCATTCGACAGCTCGCACGCGACGTAGTCGCCAGGCGCACGCAGCTCGTCGAGCCGGCCGGCGACCTGCCACGAGCGGCTGAAGACGGTGTGACGCTCGAGGTCGAAGACTCGCGGGTCGGTGTACCACGCGGCGGGAATGGTCCGTGCCTGTGCGAGCGGCGCATCCCGCCGATACCCGTTGATGATGTCGTCGAGCGGCCGCGGCAAAGGAGTGGCCTGAGTTTATGACGGTTCAGCCGCGCCGGAGCCCCACCTGGAGCACGCGAACCCCGGCTGTTTCCCGTTTCTGAGATGCGTTGACAGTCCCCACCGCCAGGACTACCGTTCACTCGCTGTCGAACGAGAGGGAGGTCCTCATGATTAGAAGGCCGGCGACGACCGTGGCGCTTGCAGGGATTGCGTGTGCGGTGACGATGACCTTGTCTCTCATCGTGGTTCGAGGACAAGGCGGCGGGCAGGCGGATGTGGCGATCGATGGCGACGACATCGGTGGCGTCGTTACCGGTCCCAAGGGACCGGAAGCCGGCGTCTGGGTCATTGCCGAGACGACCGGGCTGGCCACACCGCTCCGCAAGATCGTGGTGACCGACGATCGCGGCCGGTACGTCGTGCCCGATCTGCCGGCCGCCAGCTACGACGTCTGGGTTCGCGGCTACGGCCTGGTGGACTCACCACGAATGAAGACTGCGCCGGGGAAGCTGGTGAATCTCGCCGCGGTGCCGGCGCCGAGCCCGAAGGCGGCCGCCGACTATTACCCGGCGCTCTACTGGTTCGCGCTGCTGCGCGTGCCACCGAAGACGGATTTTCCAGGCACGGGGCCCACGGGCAATGGCATCTCGCCCAGCATCACCAGCCAGGGTGAGTGGATCCGCAACATCGTCAACACCGATGGGTGCACGGGTTGCCATCAGATGGGCAACAAGGCGACGCGCGAGATTCCGAGCAGCCTCGGGACGTTCCACAGCGGCGCCGAGGCCTGGGATCGGCGGGTTCAGTCGGGGCAGGCGGGCGCGGGCATGAGCGCGCGCTTCACGCAGGTGGGCCGCCCCCGCGCCCTGGCGATGTTTGCAGACTGGACCGACCGCATCGCCGCCGGCGCGCTGCCGACCGCGACGCCGGCGCGACCGCAGGGTCGCGAGCGCGACGTGGTGGTGACGATGTGGGACTGGGCCGACCCCAAGGCGTATCTGCACGACGAGATCGCGTCCGATAAACGCAATCCGACGGTGAACGCGAACGGCCCGATCTACGGCGCGCTCGAGGAGAGCGCCGATTACATGCCGGTGGTCGAGCCGGGCCACAACCGCGCCACCCAGGTGAAGCTGGAAGTCCGCGATCCGAAGACGCCTGGTCCGGGTGCCCCCACGAAGGCGTCGGCCTACTGGGGAGATGAAGCGATCTGGACCGCGCAGACCACGGCGCACAGCTTCGCGATGGACGGCCAGAGCCGCGTCTGGGTGGCGGCCCGTATCCGTCCGAACCCGACGGCGGACTTCTGCCGCAAGGGGTCCACGCACCCGTCCGCCGTGGCGTTTCCGCTCGAACAGAGCGGCCGACAGATGCAGGTCTACGATCCGAAGACGAAGAAGGTCGCGACCATCGACACCTGCTTCGGCACGCACCACCTGAACTTCGACGACCGGGACGTGCTCTGGTTCACCGGCGGCGGGCCGGTCGAAGGGTGGTTCAACACGCGCATCTATCTCGAAACCGGCGACGAGCAGAAGGCGCAGGGGTGGACGGCGTTCGTGCTCGATACCAACGGCAACGGCAAGCGCGACGCGTACACCGAGCCGAACGAGCCGATCGATCCCGCCAAGGATCACCGCGTGAACACGCCGTTCTACGGCGTGGCGCCGAGCCCCGTGGACGGATCGGTCTGGGGGTCGGTGCTCGGCATGCCCGGGTCGCTGGTGCGCCTCGTGCCGGGGCCGAATCCGCCGTCAACCGCGCTGTCCGAGGTCTATGAAGTGCCGTGGAACAACCCCAAGGCGTCCGCGCAGGGCTTTGCGCCGCGCGGCATGGACGTGGACGGCAAAGGCGTCGTGTGGACGGTGCTCTCGAGCGGACAGCTGGCCAGCTTCGACCGCCGCAAGTGCAAGGGACCGCTGAACGGTCCGACCGCGACCGGGCAACATTGCGCGGAGGGTTGGACGCTCTACGCGCTGCCGGGCCCGAACTACGAAGGGGCGGTGGATTCAGCGAGCGCCGACTCGGCGTACTACAACTTCGTGGACCGCTTCGACATGCTCGGCCTGGGCAAGGACGTTTCGCTCGCGACCGGTAACCTGTCGGAGGGGCTGCTCGCGCTCGTGGACGGCAAGTTCCTCACGCTCCGGATGCCCTATCCGATGGGGTTCTACGCGAAGGGGATCGACGGCCGCATCGATGATCCCAAGGCAGGATGGAAGGGCAAGGGCATCTGGACCAGCGTCTCGACGCGCGCACCCTTCCACATGGAAGGAGGCCGCGGGGTGACGAGCAAGCTGGTCAAGTTCCAGATGCGCCCCAACCCGCTCTCGAAGTAGCTCTCCAAGTGGGGGCCACCTTTAGGTGGCCCGACCGGGCCGCCTGAAGGCGGCCCCCACGTACCCTGGCCGCCTGAAGGCGGCCTCTATAGCACCGCGCCCTTGAAGTACTCGGGCAGATCCGTCTTCGTGTCGCGCAGGATCTCCACGATGGCCTGGCGATCCTCGCGCGACAGCGCGCGCCGATAGCGCTCCGCGCGCTCGGCGCCCGAGAGCACCTCCCACAGCCGGCGGTAGATGGGTTCTTTGGCGGTCGGCGGCAGCCCGTCGAACGCGGGCGAGTAGATCAGGTAGCTGCAGGGATACTTCAGCAGCCGGCGTGTGAGGTCGAGCTCGTGGAGCGAACGTCCCTTCGCGTCGCGGGGGCCGATCGCGGAGAAGCGCTCGACGAAACCCGCCGCGGCCTCGACGCGGCCCGGCAGCGGGGCCTCGTCGACGAACAGCACGTAGTCCACGACCTCGGTCGCGATGCCGCTCATCATCTGCGCCAGGCGCTGGTCCGTGTCGGGCGACGACGTGAAGGGCGGATGCAGTCGCGGATCCGCCGCCCGCGCCTCCCACCCGATGCGCGTCAGCAGATTCATCATCTGCGTCTGGTGCGAGAACACCAGCAGCGCGCCGATGTCGCTCGTCGCCGAGCGGTAGCCATCGGGCTCGAACAGCCCGTCCACCGAGTGCAAGTCGCGGCGGCGCGCAGGGTCGAGCGCGGGGATGGCGTTCCCCAGATGCGCGGCCCCGCCGGCGCTGCCCGTCACGAGCCAGCCGCCCCAGCGCGCCGCCAGCGGCGTGCTGTGATCCATGGCGACCGCGCGTATGAGGCTGCCGGGACCTGATTCCGTCGCGCTGAACATCAGCAGCCCCGGCACGCCGAACGTGTCGCCGGTGATGTGGCAGCCGAGGCAGACGAACGCCCGGCGGAACTGAGGCGGTTCACCGGCCGTCGCCGCCGGTGGTTTCTGCTCGAGCGTGTAGAAGACGGTACCCTGGGTCGCGTCGTGCGCCGCCACTTCGATGACGTCGCCGTCGCGCACCCAGCCGAGCGCGACCCTATCGTTGAAGAACAGGGCGCGCGGGTTCGCCGGACCGATGCGCTTGGCCTGCAGGCTCGTCTGCAGGAACAACAGCAGCTGCGAGTCTGCGGGAAGGTTCAAGGCGTCGAGCGCCGAGGCCAGGTAGCCAGCGCGCCCGTCGAAGCGGAGCCGAACGGAGCCGTCAGCGAGCTTCGCGTTGAGATCCGCCACGGCGTTGTTGACCGCGCCCTTGCTGTAGGCGATCGCCGGATCCTCGATCGATCCCTGGAATATTCCGCCGCGCTGCGCGGCGGAACCCGACGCCCAGACAAGCGCCGCGAGGAGGGCGGCTCCGAGCGTCACGAACGTGCGCGGTCGCATCGAGAGCAGTCTAGAACAGATAGCCGATGCGATCGAAGGCGTGACCGGGAACCGTCGTTCTCGCGCTGACGTTTCGGTCTCGCGGTGCTCCGCGGCACAATCTGGCTACGGCCTGAACACACTAAGATTCCGGCACCACCCAAATAGAGGCCCCCAGTGATGCGGTTGACGCTTCTCGCGACGGCGCTCGGTCTCGGCCTGGTCATGACCACCGCCGTGGCGCAGGCCCCCAGGCAGATTCAGATTTTCGCCGCCGTGCTCGACAGCACCGGCGCCCGGGCGAAGTCGCTGGAAATCAGCGATGTCCATCTGATGGAGGACGGCGTCGACGCGACCGTGACCAAGGTCGAGCCGGTCAATTGGCCGGTGAAGTTGCAGCTCCTCCTCGATAACGGCGTCGGCCTCGGCGGCGGCAGCATCCAGCCGTTGAAGGCCGGCGTGCAGAGGTTGCTCGCGGCTCTGCCCGAGAACCTCGAGGTGACCATCGTGGGTACCGCGCCCCAGCCACGCTTTTTGACCCGCGCGACCACCGACCGCGCGGCCATGCAGAACGCCCTCGACCTCCTGGCGTCCGACCGCGGTGCCGGACGGTTCGTCGAGAGCCTTGCCGAGGCGACGCAGCGTATCGAGCGTGACACGACCGACTCCTTTCCTGTGATCATCAGTGTGGCCACGACCTCGGGCGATCGCGACATGAAGGAAAGCGACGTCGAACGGGTCATGACGCGGCTCGGGGCCCGCCCGACGACGGTGCACGTCGTGCTCTACACGGGCGGCCCGCAGGGGGCGAGCGCCGGCACCAATCAGTTCAACGTGGGGATGTCGGTCACGAAGTACACCGGCGGCACCTACGAGAGCATCAACAACGCCACGCGTCTTGCGTCGCTCCTGCCGGAGATCGGCGAGAAGGTGGCGGCGGCGGTGGAGCGCCACCGCCGCCAGTTCCGGATCACCGCCGATCGGCCCGCAAGTGCCAAGGGCGACATTGGCGAGGTCCGCGTGGGCGTGAAGCCGCCTCTCGTAACTGCGGGCCTGTCGTTCGACGGCCGCGTGCGCTGAGCGCACACACCTCACCGTGAAGATCAAATCGACAATTGAACGGTAGCCCGGCGGGATGATGGTCATCCGTGACCAGGAAACGAATTCGCCCCGCACGACGGGTCTAAAGACCCGCGGCCACGGGGATTGCCGGAACTCACGCAGGGCGTATCGTCGTCGGCCGCCGGTGCGTATCTGGAATGAACGGACGCGACCGCGTCCCATTCCAGGGAGCACCGGCCCATGAGGAAGCTGATCGAAGCCACGTTCGTCTCGCTCGACGGGGTCATTGAATCGCCCGAGCGCTGGGCCCTGCAGTTGTGGGGAGCCGAGCACCGGGTTCACGCCGCGCGCCAGCTCGAATCGTACGACGCGTTCCTGTTCGGGCGCGTCACCTACGAGAGGTTCGCGGCCAGCTGGTCGCAGATCAACGGCGACCCGTACTACGACACCATCAACCGGATGCCGAAGTTCGTCGCCTCGAACACGCTGAAGACCACGACCTGGAACGCGACGCTCCTCTCTGGCGACGTCGTCGAGGCCGTCCGCGCGTTGAAGCAGCAGCCGGGCAAGGACATCATCAAGTACGGCGGCGGCGTGCTCGACCGGACGCTCATTCCCGCCCAGCTGATCGACGAATTCCGGATCAACGTGTTTCCGGTGACTGTCGGCCAGGGCGTGCGGTTGTTCGAGGGAGTGAAACCCGACGATCTGCAACTGGCGCTGACCGACACGACGACACTGGCCAACGGCATCGTCCAGCTCACGTACGTCAGGCGGTGACGCGGCGTATCCTCGTGGCGCCGCCGTGCGTATGAGGACTATGGACACGCAACTCGAGCGCGAGAATGTCGGGCTCTTCGACGACCGGTACCGCGCCTTCCTCGAGACGATCGCCCAGGTCCGTCCCCGCCTCCACCGCTATTGCGCCCGAATGCTCGGGTCGGTCATGGACGGGGAGGACCTGGTGCAGGACGTGCTGTTTCAGGCCTACCGCAAGCTCGACACCTACGACGACAGCCGCCCGCTGACGCCGTGGCTATTCCGTATCGCGCACAACTTGTGTATCGACGCCTTGCGCCGGCGCGGCGTACGGATCGACGCCGAGCAGGGCGTGACTGACGATCAGACGGTTCAGCCGGCCGAGCCGGCGGGACCTGCGGTGGGGCGCGCGCTCGAACACCTCGTGCTGACATTGCCACCGAAGGAACGCGCCTGCGTCCTCCTGAAGGACGTCTTCGACTACTCGCTCGAGGAGGTCGCTGAGCTCGTCGATTCGACGGTCGGGGGCGTGAAGGCGGCCCTGAATCGCGGCCGCGTCAAGCTGTCCGCGACGCCCACCGCGCCTGCCGCGTCGGGGCGACGACCCGTGAACGCCGAGACGGCGCAGCTGCTTCGGCTCTATTGCGAACGGTTCAACCAGCACGACTGGGACGGGGTTCGCGAGCTGGTGAGCGCGGATGCGCGGCTCCTCTTTCCCAACGGCTTCGCCGGACGGTTGGCTGACGCTCCGTATTTCTCCAAGTACGAGACGGCGCCCGTTCAGTGGCGGATGGTGGTGGGCGAGGTGGATGGCGAGCCGGTGATCGTCTGCCACGCCTGGGAGAACGGCACGTGGCGTCCGGCGTCGGTGATTCGCCTCGAGCTGTCCGGCGGCGTGGTCGTTCGCATCTCCGACTACTTCTGGTCTCCGTGGGTCCTGTCCGCGGCTGCGTCGGTGCTGACCGGCTCGTGACCCGGGCGCCACCGCGCTACGAGGCCGCGGCCGACGGCACCGCGCGTCCGGCGAACTGGCTCTCGTAGAGGGCGGCGTAATGGCCCTTCGCGGCGAGCAGCTCGTGATGCGACCCGCGCTCGACGATCCGGCCGCTTTCGATCATCAGGATCAGGTCGGCGTTGCGGATGGTGGACAGGCGGTGCGCGATGACGAAGGTCGTCCGCCCGCGCATCAGCCGGTGCATCGACTCCTGAATCAGCACCTCGGTGCGCGTATCCACGCTGCTCGTGGCCTCGTCGAGAATCAGGACCGCGGGGTCGGCGAGGAACGCCCGGGCAATCGTCAGCAGCTGCTTCTGCCCTTGTGACAGGTTGCTCGCCTCTTCGTTGATGGCCGTCTCGTAGTTCTCCGGCAGCGTGCGGATGAAGTGATCCGCCTGCGCGGCCTTCGCCGCCTCGACGATGGCCTCGTCGCTCGCGTGCTCCCGCCCGTAGCCGATGTTCTCGCGGATCGTCCCCGAGAAGAGCCAGGTATCCTGCAGCACCATGCCGAACGTGCGTCGCAACGGACCTCGCTTGATCTGACGGATGTCCACGCCGTCGACGCGAATGGCACCGCCGGCGACGTCGTAGAACCGCATCAGCAGGTTGACGAGCGTGGTCTTGCCGGCGCCGGTCGGACCGACAATCGCGATCGTCTGGCCTGGCGCGACGTCGAGCGACAGATCCTCGATCAGCGGGACGTCGTCCGTGTAGCGGAAGCGGACGGCGTCGAATTGCACCGCGCCGCGGGGTTGGGTCATGACCGTCGCATCGGCCGCGTCGGGTAATTCCTCGGACTCGTCGAGCAGCTCGAAGACGCGCTCAGCCGCGACGACGGTCAGCTGGATCATGTTGGCGATGCCGCTCAACTGCATGATCGGCATCGAGAACTGGCGGGCGTACTGGATGAACGCCTGCACGTCGCCGATGGCGATCGCCTGCCGCGTGACCAGCAGGCCGCCAATCACCGCCACGAACACGAACCCCAGGTTGCCGACGAACATCATCGTCGGCATGATGATGCCGCTGACGAACTGGGCCCGCCACGCACCGTCGTAGTACTTGGCGTTGAGCGCGTCGAAGGTCGCGATCGAGCGCTGCTCGTGGCCGAAGGCGGTGATGATGGTGTGGCCGCCGTACATCTCGGCCACGTGACCGTTGAGCGCCCCGAGCGCCGCCTGCTGCTGCATGAAGAACTTCTGCGAGCGCTTGGCGATGCGGGCGACGATGACCAGGCTCAGCGGCAGCGTCAGGACGATGCCGAGGGTCAGCACCCAGCTGATGGTCAGCATCATCACGATCACGCCGACCAGCGTCAGCACCGACGTCAGGAGCTGCGTGAGGTTCTGCTGCAGCGTGCCGCTGATGCTGTCGAGGTCGTTGACCGCGCGGCTCATCACCTCGCCGCGGGTTCGCGAGTCGAAGAACTTGAGCGGCAACCGATCGAACTTGGCTTCGACCTCCTGGCGCAGCGTGTAGACGGTCTTCTGCGCCACGTTGGCCATGAGGTACTGCATCAGGTACTGGAACAGGTTGGCGACGACATACAAGGCCACGAGACCTGTCAGGAGGCGGCCAACGCCGGCAAAGTCGATCCCGGCGCCCGGGGCGCCCGAGGCCTTGGCCAGGAAGCCCTCGAAGATCTTGGTCGTGGCGAGGCCCAGGATTTTCGGGCCCAGGACGCCGAACACCGTGCCAATCGCGCCGGCCACGACCACGACGGTGAGCGCCGGCCGGTGCGGCTGCAGGTAGCCGAGCAGGCGAGTCAGCGTGCCCTTGAAGTTCTTGGCCTTTTGCGCCGGGACACCCAGGCCGCCGATCGGACGGCCGCCGAACATCGGCGGCGGCGTGCGCGGCGCGGCCGGGGGCGCCTGCGCGGGGGCCTGGGGTCGAGTCGGCGTGCTCATGCGACCTCGTCGAGCGAGACCTGCGACGACACGATCTCGCGATAGATTTCGTTGCTCTTGAGCAGTTCGGCGTGGGTGCCGATGCCGACGACCCGCCCCTCGTCGAGGACCACGATGCGGTCGGCGGTGATGACCGTGCTGATACGTTGGGCGACGATGAACACGGTGGCGTCGGCGGTTTCGGCCCGCAGCGCCGCGCGCAGCCTGGCATCGGTGGTGAAGTCGAGCGCAGAGAAGCTGTCGTCGAAGACGTAGACGTCGGGCCGCCGGACGATGGCCCGCGCAATCGACAGGCGCTGCTTCTGCCCGCCCGACAGGTTGATGCCGCCCTGCGAGATCGGCGAGGCGAACTGCTCCGGCATCGCTTCGATGAAGTCGATGGCCTGCGCCACGGTCGCGGCGTGGCGCATCTCGTCGTCGGACGCGTCCTCCCGGCCGTAGCGGATGTTGGCGGCGACGGTCCCGCTGAAGAGCACGGCCGTCTGTGGCACGAACCCGATGCGCGCGCGCAGATCGGCCTGGCCCATCTCGCGCACGTTGACGCCGTCGAGCAGCACCGCACCGTCGATGGCGTCGTAGAAGCGTGGAATCAGCCCGGCCAGGGTTGATTTTCCCGATCCGGTGCCGCCGACGATGGCCGTCACCTCGCCGGGATGAGCCGTGAACGACACACCCGTGAGCGCCGGTTCCTCGGCGCCTGGATACTGAAAGGTGACGTTGCGGAATTCGAGGTGCCCGCCCCCGGAGGGCGTGCGCCGCGACCCGGCCGCCGGATCGGCGATCTCCGGCTCGATGTCGAGCACCTCAGAGATGCGCGCCGCCGATGCCGACGCCCGCGGCAGCATGACGAACATCGCCGTCACCATGAACACGGCGAACAGGATCTGCATCGCGTACTGCAGCGACGAGAACATGGCGCCGACCTGCATCACGCCGGCGTCGATGCGGTGGGCGCCGACCCAGATGATCGCCACGCTGGTGAAGTTGAGCATCAGGATCAGCGCCGGCATGAGCACGGCGATGAGGCGGTTCACCGTAATCGCCGTGTTGGTCAGGTCGAGATTCGCCTGGTCGAACCGCTCGCGCTGCCGGGTGCCGCGATCGAACGCGCGGATGACGCGGACGCCGCTCAGACCCTCGCCGAGCACCAGGTTGAGCCGCTCGATCTTGAGCTGCATGACCGTGGACAACGGCACCGCGCCGCGCATGACCACGGCGAACACCACTGCCATCACCGGCATCACCGCGATCAGCACCCACGCGAGCTGCGCGTCCTGCGACAGCGCCAGGATGACGCCGCCAATTGCCATCATCGGCGCCGCGATCACCATGGTGAGCATCATGATGATCATCTGCTGCACCTGGGTGGTGTCGTTGGTGGTACGGGTGACCAGCGAGGCCGATCCGAACCGCTCGAACTGATGGACCGACAGGCCCTCGGCGCGGGCGAATATGGCGCCGCGCAGGTCCCGCCCGAACCCGGTGGCTACCTTGGCCGAATAGAAACTGCCGGCGATGGCGCACAGGGTGGCCACCATCGACATGAGCAGCATCAGGGCGCCGACCTCGAGGATGGCGCGCTGGTCGCCCTTGATGATGCCCTGGTCGACGATGTCCGACGTCAGCCAGGGCAGCAGCAGGTTGGCGAGCGACTGGGCGAGGGCCAGCACGAGCACCAGCAGCAGCAGCCGGCGATGCGGGGCGAGAAAGCGTGAGAGTTTCAGCATAGGTCAGAGTTGCAGCCTCCAAATGTTAGCAGAGCTAACCTGGGTTAGACTGGCCGGCGGATGACGACGGGGGATGCCGGCACGGCCGCGCGCGAACTGCTGCACGTCGTGATGCTGGTGATGCGCACGGTGGCCGCCGACATGCGCCGCGAGCCCGGCGCCGTGGCGCCGGCGCAGATGGGCACGCTGATGAAGGTCTCGGTGGGGCCGTGCACGATGAGCAGCCTGGCGCGGCATCAGGCGGTGAGCCTGCCGACGGTCTCCAAGTCGGTCGACATGCTGGTGCGCCGCGGCTGGCTGGAACGCTGGGTCGACAAGCACGACCGGCGTCAGACGATGGTGCGGCTGACGCCTCAGGGCCGCCGAGTGCTGGGCGGCATCAAGAAGCGCACCGAACAGCATGTGCGCCGCAGCCTCACGCCGCTCACGGTGGGCGAGCGCGAGCAGTTGGTCGCGGCAATGCGCGTCCTCACGCGCGTGCTGGCGAAGCCTGCCGGTGAGGAATTCTGATCCCGTGTCGCCAGGAGGATTTATGCGCGCAACAGTCATGTTCGCAGCCTGGGTGGCCGTCGGCGTCGCCGTGACGGCCGCCGACCCCAACTACAGCGTCGTCACCGAGATTCAGATCGGGGGCGAAGGGGGCTGGGACTACCTGATCACCGATCCCGGCTCGCACCGCCTGTTCGTGTCGCACGCTACCAGGATTGTCGTGGCCGACACTGAGAGCGGCAAGGTCATCGGCGAGATCCCCGACACGCCCGGAGTACACGGTTTCGCGATCGCGAGCGATCTCAAGCGAGGCTTCACCAGCAACGGCCGGGCGAACTCGTCCACGATCGTCGATCTGCAGACGCTGAAGGTGCTGGGCACGGTGATGACCGGGGCCAATCCCGACAGCATCCGCTACCTGCGCGACCGGAAGGAAGTCTGGACCTTCAACCATACCGGCAAGTCCGTCACCGCGTTCGAGGCCGCAACCGGCAAGATCGTCGCGACCATCGACGTCGGAGGCGAGTTGGAGGAGGCGGTGGAGGATCCCGCGGTCCATCGCGTCTACGTCAACATCGAGGACAAGGGCGCGATTGGTGTCATCGACACCGTCACGCACACGCTGGTGAGCACGTGGCCGATCGACGGGTGCGAAGGGCCGACGGGACTGGCGTTCGACGCCAAGAACCATCTACTGCTGAGCGCGTGCGACGGCAAGATGGCGGTCACCGACAGCCGCACCGGCAAGGCCGTGACCAGCTTTCCGATCGGCGACCGCGTCGACGGCAACGGCTTCGATCCCGCCACCGGGCTGGCCTTCGCGTCGAGCGGCACCGGCGTGCTCACCGTCGCTCACGAGGATGCCCCCAACCTGTTCAGGGTCGTCCAGACCGTGAAGACACAGCCAACGGGGCGGACGATGTGGCTCGATCCCTCGACCCATCGCGTGTACATCCCTGTCGCGGCCACGACGCCGGGGCTGAACGGCCGCGCCCAGATCACGCCGAACACGATGAAGGTGCTGGTGCTGGCCCCCGGGAAGTAATAACGTACCAACAGACCGCTTTCCTGAGTCTGGCCCCAATCCGCCCGGTCAGCCCTCATCAAGGCCCTTCACAAAAGGCTGGCTTCCGTGGCGACCCTTACCCTTCGCGTCGGGTACGACCTGATCTACGAGTGTCCGCAGCCGACGCCGATGATGCTGACGTTGCACATCCATCACACGCGCGCGGCTGACATCATCGAGCCGGACCTGATGCACGCCGATCCCTTTATTCCGACGGTGCCGTATCGTGACGGCTTCGGCAACTGGTGCACGCGCATCCTGGCACCCGCGGGCCGGCTCCGGTTGTCGGCACGTGCGCTCCTGCGCGACTCGGGCGAACCCGACCCGATCGCGGTTGCCGGCGCACAGCATCCGGTTGAGGAACTCCCCGAAGACGTGGTCGTGTATCTGCTGGGAAGTCGCTATTGCGAGACGGACCGCCTCACGGAAGCGGCGTGGGACTTGTTCGACCGCGCCCCGCCCGGCGCCGCCCGCGTCCAGGCCATCTGCGACTACGTCCACCGCCACATCACATTCAACTACCAGGACGCGCGATCCACGCGGACGGCGTGGGACGCCATGCAGGAGCGCAAGGGCGTGTGCCGCGACTACGCCCACCTGGCGGTCGCGCTGTGCCGCTGCATGAACATCCCGGCGCGCTACTGCACCGGCTATCTCACCGACATCGGTGTCGAGCCGCCCTATGGCCCGATGGACTTCGCGGCCTGGTTCGAGGCCTACATCGGCGGACGTTGGCACACTTTCGACGCCCGCAACAACACGCCGCGCATCGGCCGCGTGCTGATGGCGCGCGGCCGCGATGCCACCGACGTGGCCATCAGCAACGCGTTTGGCCCCAACACGCTGACGGGTTTTACGGTCTGGGCTGACGAGGCGCAGCCGCCATGCGGCTCCTGACCGTCCGGCACGTCACCACCTACTCGTACTCGGAGCCGGTGCGGTTTGGCGAGCACCGCATGATGTTCCGGCCGCGCGCCAGCCACGATCTCCGGCTCCTGAGTTTGCAGCTCGACATCCGGCCGCAGCCGCTGGACGTGCGCTGGCTGCATGACGTGTTCGACAACTCCGTCGCGATCGCCAGCTTCGACGCCGAGGCAACGGAGCTGCGATTCGACAGCACGGTGACGCTCGAGCACATCGAAACGCCGCTGCCCGACTACGTGCTCGAGGCCGAGGCCCGGACCTTTCCGTTCGCGTACTCCGATGACGAGCGCCCCTATTTGACCGGCGCCCTCGCCCGGCTTTACCCGTCGGACGATCTCGCATCGTGGACCGCCCGGTTCCTGCCAAGTGGCCGGAAAACGACGATGGGGCTGCTGCTGGCCATGACGCGCGGCATCAAGGACGAGTGCCGCTATCTCCGGCGCGTTGAGAAAGGGGTCCAGAGCCCCGGCGAAACGCTGCGCCGGCGGAGCGGCAGCTGCCGGGACTTCGCGGTGCTGATGATGGAGGCAGCGCGCTCGCTTGGCCTGGCCGCCCGGTTCGTCAGCGGTTACATCTTCGTGCCGGATGCCGCCGGCGACACGGTCGTCGGAAGTGGGGCCACGCACGCGTGGATGCAGGCCTATCTGCCTGGAGCCGGCTGGGTGGACTTCGATCCCACCAACGACATCGTTGGCAACCGCAACCTCATTCGCGTGGCGGTCGCCTGGGACCAGCGCAACGCGCTGCCGCTCTGGGGCACCTTCGTCGGCCCGCGGTCGTGCGTGCGCGGCATGGACGTGACCGTGAGCGTGATCGAGGGCTCGACGTCTCCGCTCCTTCATAGAGACTGATACGATTCAGGTCGCTTTCGAGCATCGATCGCTGGCCGTTCCCGTGCACGACAGCGAGGCGGTGTCAGCCGCGTGGCGCGGGTCTCGCCGCGCGATCCTGGAGTAGTGGCCGATGAGTGGACTGTGGGAGCGGTTGGTAGGTCGACGGTCGGGTTCCCAGCATCAGGCGGCGCCGGACGGGCGCACTCACGAACCGCGGCCGGAGAAGGCACCCAAGGCCAAGACCGTCAGCTCCGACAAGGAAGTGCGTGCCCTCCGGAGCGAGGTGCAACACCTGCGACGTGAGCTGCAGGGACGACTGCTGCAGTACCACCATCAGCTTGGACGCCTGACGAAGGCTGTCGAAGCCGCCAACCACGGCGGCGCCGAGCGCCGGCTCTCGGGGCGAACCCTTCCCCAGGCGCCATCCGACGAGGCGCCCACCGAATGGCAGCCGTTCGAAGGGGCCGCCGCCTCGCCCGACCCGGAGGGCACGGAATGGCGGGTGCTCGAGGCGTGTCCCGTTTGCGGCAGTCCGGATCGAACGGTGGTCAGCCCGTGGAACAAGTTCATCGTCACGGCCAAGGCGCCCGACGAGGGCGCCGCCACCTACGACTATTCCGTGTGTCACGCCTGCGGCGTCCTCTACGCGGCCCGTCGTCCCGTCGGCAGCCGCTACCGTTTTCTCCTCGAACAGTTCGGAGAGGCCACGGCCAAGCGTGGGGGAGTGGCGGAGATTCCCAATCGCGTGCTCAATCCGTATCCGCTCGATGACGCCGATCGGGCCGAACTGCTGCGCCTGGCCAGGCCCGGCATCTACGTCTCCGACCACGTCGGCCTCAGGAGTCGCGACTATCTGGTCCCGCTCCTGAGAGAGCGGCTCGAGAACAGCGTTCACGTCGAAATCATCGGCGCGCTCGTGCAACCGCGGCGTGCCCGTGTCCTCGAGGTCAGGTCGCGCTCGGGCTCGATTCTGGAGGGGCTGCGCCGTGCCTGGGAAGCCGACGTGTCGGCGATGCCGATCTGGGAGAGCCAGCAGTTCATCCTGCGCGAGATTCTCGACATTCCGACGTCCGAGCTGATCGACTTCGAGAACTTCGCGATTCCGTTCGAACAGAAGTTCGACTTGATCGTGGCGAACCACATGTTCACGCACGCGATCGCTCCCACGGCGTTCTTCGCGGAACTGCGGCGGTGCCTCGTTCCCGGTGGCTACATCTATCTCCACGGAGAACCCGACGACGCCGAGTTCCTGAGGGGGAAGCAGTCGATGTTCGCGACCCTGAACCCGCTCCACATGCAGGCGTTCGACCAGGCGTCGCTCGTGCGCGGGCTGGCCGCCAACGGGTTCGAGACCGTGTTCCTCAAGGGCCGCAACCTCCAGCATCTCGTGCTGGCGAAGGCGAGCGATGCCTGCTCGATGACGGCGATGTCGCCGGCCGAGTGCCAGGCACGCGTCAACGACTATCAGGACAGTTTTGCCAGGGCCGTGATCGGCGTCGACGAGTCGCTGCGCTCCCGGGTCGCGCCGCACTGGAACGAGGCGGTCGAGCGGACCGTCGCGGCCGGCCTGGCCGAGTACGACGAGCGCGGGCAGCTGCGGCTGGTTTCGCGATGAGCGCCGCGTGGGACCCCGGTCGATCCCCCTTGGTCTAGCGGCCGCGGCCTACTGAGTCGCCGTCGGCAGCCGGAACGCATCGCGATCGCGCTGCGCCCGGTCGGAGGCATCGCGCTTCTTGACGGCATCCGCCCGCGCCTCCTCCAGCTCCTTTTCGAGGTTCTTGATCTTCTCCTCCGCCTTTGCCCACTCTTCTTTGGCTTTGGCGGCTTTCTTCTGCAGCTCGGCTTCCTTCTTCAGGTCGGCTGCGGAAGGCGCGGCCTGCGCGCGCAGGTGCGTAACGGCAGGTGACATTGACAGAACGGCGGACAGCGCAACGATCCACATGATGTGCTTCATCAAGGTAAGGCCCCCCGCGGAAGGATGGCCCGTCTCCTGGCCTTTATCAACGCCTTTATCAACCTCAGCCGCGTTCGCGGTTGCCGATCACACCTACTTCTCGGCGCCGAACACCACCCGCCCACCAACCATCGTCATCGTCGGCTTGAGGCGCCTGATCTCGGGAGCCGGTACGGTCATGTAGTCGCGGTCGAGCACGACCAGATCCGCCTGCTTGCCGACTTCGAGGGAGCCGAGCGTCTTCTCCTGGAAGAACAGATAGGCGTTCGAGCGGGTGTGCGCGATCAGCGCCTCCTCGCGCGTCAGCGTCTGGTCGAGCACCTTGTTGCCGCCGACGTCGAGACCGCTGACCACCCATCCCAACGTCACGAACGGACTGTAGTGCGAGACGATGGTCGCGTCGGTGCCCAGACCGAACACGATGCCGCTGTCGGCGATCTGGCGCAGGGGCATGTGCGCGCCGGCCTGCATCGCCGCGCCGTGGACGCCGAGCGTCATGCCGAGCGCTTTCGCGCGCGCGATGTTGGCCGGGGAGATGTCGTAGACGTGGCCCATCGTCCAGCGCAGACGGTCGATGCGCTGGGTCTTGTTCACCTGCTCCAGCGTGTCGAGCAGGTCGGTCACGGCATTGTTGTTGATGACGTGCTGGTGGACATGCCAGCCGCCACGTGCCGCCGCCGTCGCGAGCTTGCCGTACTCGCTCATGATCGCGGCGGGCCAGGGGTCCTTCCGAGGCGCGAGGTCGAAGAACGGGCCGTAGAGCACCTCGCCCAGGCCGAAGATGCCGTGCTGGCCGTCGAACTGGTTTGCGCGCGTGCGCGCGATGAGCTCCGCGGCTGTGGACGCCGACGCCGGATCCCCCGCGTTGAAATTCAGCGTCTCCCACAGCCGGACCGGCAGGGGGCCCTTCGCCGCGCGTGCGGCCAGGAAGTCGGACTGCCCCAGGCTGTAGACGCCGGTGAGGCCGGTCGAGTTGAGTTCGCGCATGAAATCCGTGAAGTTCTGCTCGCGCTGCGGGGCCGAGGTCCGGGGCATCGCGTCGTACAGCGCATACGGCGGCTGGAACGACACGAGGCCCTGCGCGTTGCGCCGCGCGCCCTCCGCCGGGTTCAGCCCGACCGCCTTGAGCGCGAGGCTGTTTGCGTAGACGACGCTGTACCCCTCCTGCACGAACAGTGGATTCGTCGGCGCTGCGCCGTCGAGCTCCTCGAGCGTGAAGCCACCTGGCGCATCGGCAAATTGCCTCGCCGTCCAGCCCCCTTGCACCATGATCCAGTCGCCGGGTTTGAGGCTCGCCGCCTTCGCGGCGAGGATCCGCAGCGCTTCACGCCGCGAGTCGACGCCTTCGAACCGGGCCTGCTCGTGCCAGGTGTCGACGCCGCGCGTGAAGTGGAAGTGGTTGTCGATGAGGCCCGGGATGACGGTGGCACCGCCGACGTCGATCACCCTGGTGTTCTTGCCCGCGTAGCGCGCCATCTCCGCGCTCGTGCCGGTTGCGACGATGCGGCCGTTGGTGATGGCCAGCGCCTCGACGGTGCGGAACGCGGCGTCGACCGTGAGGATCTTGCCGTGGGTGACGATCGTGTCGGCGGCCTGCTGGGCGAGCGCAGCCGAGGCCGTGAGGATTGCGAGCAGGATGAAGCAGGCGGTCGCGATGGTGCGCATCGGGGGGAATTCTATCGTTTGGCACCGAGAGTCGAACCTGACGTTACGTTAGGCGCTGAAACCCAGCGCCCGTAGCGAGCTGGGGCCGTCCGTAGCGAGAAAGAGACCGTGTTGGCTCTGTAATTGGCCTCTCAGGTGTCTCCCCGTCGACCACGGTTCCAACTTAGCGGTAGCATGGGCGAATCCAGCCCGAGGGAGTCAATTCACACAACATGCGACAGGCCGGCTCGAGCTCGATGCGACTTTTGGAGTCGTTCGCTTGAAGCCTGACGAGTTCGGGATCCATCCGCTGAGGGCGACCATTCGCGACCGCGAGACGGAGCGCGCCTTTCTCCACGCACGGCGCGCCGACGACGCGCGCGCCACCGCCCTGGCTCTGCTCCTGGGCGGCCTGGCGTATGGCATGGCTGGACTGACGGACGCTCCCGTCTTCTCGACCGTGCCCGACACGCTACTCCAGGTTCGAATCCTGCGGGCGCTCGGCGTGGCGCTGTGTCTGGGCAGCGGCCTGCTGGTATGGCGGCTGCGGACAACGCGCGCCGTTCATGCCCTGTCCGTGCTCGCGATGCTCGGGACGCTCGCGACCTACAGCGTGATTGCCTTCTGGGAGGAAACGCGGGTCGGCGCGTCCGACTTCCGGCTCGTCTTCTCCGTCTTCTCACTGCTCGCGTTCATCTTCTTCCCCATCCGGGTTGTGTACTCCGCCGCGATGGCGCTGTGGATGATGGCCAACGTCTCCTTGCTGTTCTGGGCCATCGAGCGCACCGACGCCGTGGAACCCGAGCGTACGCTCGCGCTGATGGGTACGTTCGCGGTGGCCGGAGCCTCGTTTTCCATTGCCAACCATCGAAGTCGTCGCAAGGAGTTCGTCCTGCGCCGGTTGAGCGAGCAGGCGTCGGCGGCGGTGTCTCGCGAGGTCGAGCAGCGGCGCGCCGTCGAGCGCGAGCTCGCGGCGCATCAGCAGAGCCTTGAGCGGACGGTGGCCGAGCGCACCGAGGAGCTGCGCAGGAGCCAGCGCGATCTGGTCGCCTCTCAGCGAATGGAAGCCATTGGACAGGTGGCCGGAGGGCTCGCGCACGACTTCAACAACCTGTTGGTGGTCGTCAGCGGCAATGCGGAGCTCGCGCTCCGCGTCGAGGGGCTGCCCGAGGAGGCTCGTGCGTTCCAGCACGAGATCCTCGACGCGGCGAAGCGCGCGTCATCGCTGTCGCGAGACCTGCTCACGTTCAGCCGGCGCCAGGTGATGGAGTTCCAATCGCTCGATCTGGGCGAGGTCGTCGGCCATCTGGCGGGCCTGTTGCGAACGGCGGTCGGCACAGGCGCCCGCGTCGAGGTGAAAGTCGGCGCTGACACGCCGGCCGTGCGCGGCGCACGCGGACCCCTGGAGCAGGTCGTCCTGAACCTGGTGCTCAACGCGCGCGACGCCACGGGTCCAGGGGGCGAGATCGTGGTCGAGACCGGTCGTGTCAGGGTCGCTGCCGCCGAGGCCGGCCCGGAGGAGAAGGCCGGCGAGTGTGCCTTGCTCTCCGTCTCCGACACCGGCACAGGCATCGCACCCGACGCGCAAGAGCGCATCTTCGAGCCGTTCTTCACCACCAAACCGGAAAGCAAGGGCACCGGACTGGGCTTGAGCGTGGTCCACGGCGTGGTGCGCCAGCACGGCGGCTTCATCCGGGTCACGAGCCAGATGGGACGGGGGACGCGTTTCGACGTCTACTTGCCCGCATCTTCGGGGGCCGTGACGGCGATGCCCGCACCGTCCCTGGATGTGGCCCGTGGGGGAACCGAAGGCATCCTCGTGGTCGACGACGAGGAGGCCGTGCTGCGGCTCGCGATACGCACGCTCCAACGAGCCGGGTACCGCATGTTCGCGGCGGCCGACGCGGACCAGGCGCTCGAGCTGTTCCGCGCGCATCGGTCCGAGATCGACCTGGTCCTGAGTGATCTCGTGATGCCCAAGGTCAGCGGGCGCGAGCTGATGCAGAAGATCAGGACGCTCGGTTCCGACGTCCCGTTCCTGTTTTCGAGCGGCTATTCCGACGGTGGCGTTCACCGCGGGTTCGTGCTCGACGAAGGCATCCGGCTGTTGACCAAGCCGTACCAGCTCGACGAGCTCAAACGCAAGGTGCGAGAAGCGCTGGACGTCCCGTGAGGAGCCCTTACGGGAGCAGCTCGGCGAAGAACTCGTTGACCATCCGCTTGCCGGGATCGACCGTCCGGAGCCAGTCGGCCAGCTTCGTCCATCGATCGCCGTAGGCGGACTCGACGTGCGCCTTCCTCACGAACGGGCTCTGATTGAGCAGCGGGATCCCGCCACGCTCATGCGCCCACTCGTTGAACGCCTTGAGAAAGTCGGCCCACGCCACCGGCTCGGCCTCGGCGACCGCGTGAATCGGATCGAGTGAGATGATGTCGCCATCGTAGGTGTACGACAGCAACGAGCTGGTGTCCTTGTGGATGAAGTACGACCCCAGCGGCATGTTGCAGCGAAAGCCCGTCTTCTTGTAATACTCGGCGGCCCACTGCACGTAGTCCTGCAGGTTCTTCACATAGGCCGCACGGGGAAACGCCCAGAACGTGAACGCGTAGCGGGCCGAGACCGGCGTCTTCGAGTAGTTGACCGTCTTGTCGGGAGCCTCCAGGGTGAAGCCGCCGCCGGCGCTCAGCAGGCGATAGAACCCCAGTTCGATCCCCGTGCCCAGCCGCTCCGTCACGGGCGCAAGCGCCGAGCCGCCCAGGTGGTCGCGCAGCCCGCGACCCACGAAGGCGGCCAGGAAGTTCCACCCGAAGTGCCTCGCGTCCCCCAGCCATTCGTGCTTCAGCTCCGCCGCGACGTTGCGCGACTGAATCACGAGGGAGTCGCCGATCGTCCACATGACCATGGTCTGGTTCGATGCGATGGCGTTCGCGATGACCTCCTCGGTGACGTCCTTGATGGCGTGGACGTCGTAGTTGAAGCGGATGATTTCGAGCGGCTTGATCCGGAACGTCACCTCATAGACGATGCCCGCCAGCCCGTAGCTCGCCCGGATGAACGGAAGGAGCTCGGCGTTCTTGCTCTCGGAGGCCTCTTCCAGCGTCCCCGACGGGCTCACCCACTTGACGCCGGTCAGATAGGAGTTGAGCTGCCCGAGCTCGACGCCGTCCAGGCTGTCCTTCGTCTGGCAGCACGCCGCCGAGCCGAGCGTGATGTTGCCGATCTCGATGTTCAGCATGAACTGCAGCTTCTGTTTCCGAAGGACCTTGGCCGCCTCCACCAGCTGCAGTCCGGCCTGCGCCGTGATCGTCATTGCGTTGGTGTCGATCTTGACGATCTGGTTCATGCCCCGCATGTCGACCATCGTGCCCGTCGACACCGCGCATGGTGTGAGCGAATGATGGCTCCCCACCGCGCGCACCGGGCCCGGATACCGATCGAGCTGCCGCAGGATCGCCTGCAGCTCGTCGACGCTCTTCGGGTGCACGTGCTGCTGCGGGCTCGCGACGATCGCGCCGTCGTAGTTCGTGATGCTCGTGGTCACCGGGCGTCTCCCTGCAGAAATCGAGTGGGGATGCGGATGCGGCGCCCATTCTGAACGAAGCCGCCCGGAACCGCCACGCCGATGTCAGCCTCCCGCGCTGGCGCTAGCTCAGCCTTTGGCGATCGGCCGCGCTATCCTAGCGCTCGTGTGGATCATCAGACTCGCCGTTGTTGCCGCCGTGCTGTCGGTTGTGAGTGCCGGGTGCTCGCCGTCGTCAGGAAACCCCAAAGTGCCCGCCGGCGCCAAGAGCTCCGGCGGCAAGCACGCAACGATCGAGACCGACAAGGGATCGATCGAAATCGAATTGCTGGAGACGAGCGCGCCGCGGGCGGTGGAGAACTTCCGCCTCCTGGCCGAGCACGGGTACTACAACGGCCTGACCTTCCACCGGATCGTGAAGGGCTTCATGATCCAGGGCGGCGATCCCGCCGGCACGGGGTCGGGTGGTGAGAGCGCGTGGGGTGGGTCGTTCCCCGACGAAATCGATGGGCAGTCTGCGGTTTACCGCGACGGCTATCGGCGCGGTATCGTGGCAATGGCCAACGCGGGACCGAACACCAACGGCAGCCAGTTCTTCATCATGCACATGGACTACGACTTGCCGCCGAACTACGTCATCTTCGGGCGGGTCATGTCCGGCATGTCGACCGTGGACGCTATTGCCGACACCCGCACCACCGCCGGGGACGATGGCGCCATGAGCAAGCCGGTCACGCCGCAGGTGATGAAGACCGTCACGGTCCGGCCCTGAACGCGCCGGCGGTCTTACTTTTCGATTCTGACTTCGGTGAGGCGGACCGGCTCGATGTCGTAGTTCTCGAGCTCCATGGTCTGTTTGTCCTTGCTCATCGTGATTTTGGTGAAGAACGACATCTTGCCCTGGCCAACGCCGTCCTTGGTGAAGCGGATCTCGATGAGTGTGAACGGGTAGTCCGTCGTGCGCGGCTGGTTGCGCGCCTCGTTGAAGCCGATCGGCCGATCGGTGGCGAGCACCACGCGACGCCCGCCGTCTTCGAGCGGTGTCTGGTAGGCATAGCGCAGATCCCAGGCGAGGGTGTTCGGCAGCCGGATGCCTCCGGTCTTCGGATTCCTGGTCAGAGTACTCAGCAGCGCGTTCGGTCCCTTCTCTACGAGTACTCCGAGCAGGTTCTTGCGCTCGTCTGGCGTGGACCACCGATCGACGTTGATGAGCACGCGGCCGGAACTGCTTCGCGCGTCGCCGAGGTTTACGGCGGTCGCGTTGTACTTCTCCGGCGCCCCGGCCGTCTGCGCGGCCAATCCGGCCCCGCTCACGAGTCCGACCGCTGCAAGCAGCCCTGCCGCCAAAACGAACCGTCGCCCCATCGCGCACCTCCCGTGCCTGTTTGCTGGAGAGAGTGTAACGGTCCCGCCCCTTCCAGGTTCCTCGACCACACGGACGAGCTAGGGCCAAGTACCGCGACAACACCTGAACCGGACTGCCACGTGCAGCTGGTAGGATGGCATCGCATGCGCCCTCTCTCTATTGCTGTCGTGACCGGCCTGCTGCTGCTCGTGGGTGCGCCGCTGGTGCTGGCGGAGTTCTACCAGCACGAGTACGAGGCGCCCCTTCCGCAGCCGCCCGCGTTGCCGGCGCCGCCGGTCGCGGAACGAATACTCCCGTCCGCGCTGCCGACGGGCGAGGCGATCGGGACGCTGGAGATCGTGCGGCTCGGCCTGTCGGGCGTCGTCGCTGAAGGCGACACCGATGCGGTGCTGGACCGTGCCATCGGGCATGTGCGGGACACGCCGCTGCCGTGGCAGGAGGGAAATAGCGCGCTGGCCGCCCATCGGGACCGGATATTCAGGCCGCTCAGAGGCATCCGGTCCGGAGACATCGTGCGCCTGAAGACACCTCACGGCGATTTCGACTACGAGGTGCACGACACGCTGATTGTGAAGCCGGAGGACGTGTGGGTGCTCGACCCGACAGGCACCACGATGCTCACCCTGATCAGCTGCTTTCCGTTCAATTACATCGGCAGCGCGCCCGAGCGCTTCATCGTGCGAGCGCAGCGGATCCCGCCCGCCCCATACGTCCTCCGCATTGGAAAACCCGGGGCTTGAGTGATGGTGCCCAGGCTCGTCCCGATCGACGAGCCTGAACACCTCAGCGCGTGAGCGTCAGCCGCGCTAGCGTTTCTTCCGTTTCGAGGCGGGTGCCTTGCTGGCCTTGCTCGCGCTCGGCAGCTGTGCGGTCTTGCCCGTCGCGGCTTCGTAGCGCACCCGGTAGCCGCGCGCGATAGCACGCACCGCCCGGCCGATGTCGTCGTACACGTGATCCTCGAGGTTCGCGAACGAGATGCGCACGGACCAGTCTGGAGCGGCGAACCCGCTGCCGTTCAGCAGCACGATGCCGTGATCCTCGGCCAGCCGGAACACGATGTCGAGCGGATGCACGTTCTCCTTCATCCACGCGACCACGTCCTCGCCCAGGTACTTGCGGGCCCAGAACTCGAAGTCGATCAGGCCGTAGTAGTAGTCGAACAGCTGGTTTTCGCTGACCTCGATGCCCAGCCCCGCGATGGTCGCCTCGACCCGCTTCTTGACGATGCCGATGCAGGCCTTCTGATAGGCCTTCTTCTCGTCCATCAGCTCGGCCAGTGAGAAGATCGACATCATGACCTGCTGCGGCAGCGACAGGCCGGCCGTGTGGTTCAGCGCGACGTCGCGGCTGTCGGCCACGATGCGGTCGATGAAGGCGAACTTCCGCGGCTCGAGCGTCAGCCCGCCGTAGCGCTTGTCCAGCAGCTTCTTGATCGGCTCGGGATGGTTGGCAATCATCTCGTCGAAGATGTTGTCCTCGTGGACCGCAATCGTGCCCAGTCGCCAGCCGGTGCAGCCGAAGTACTTGCTGTACGAATAGACGCCGATGGTGTTCTTCGGGTACTCGCCCATCAGCGAACGGAAGCCCGGCACGAACGTGCCATAGACATCGTCGGTCAGGAGGATGAGATCCGGGCGCTTCTTCAGGATGGCCCCGATCTTCTTGATCGTGTCGCGTGACAGCGCCACCGCGTAGGGATTGCCGGGGTTGACGATGAAGAACGCCTTGATCTTCGGATCGAGCAGCTTCTTGAGCTCCGAATCGGAGTACTGAAACCGGTTCTCCTGCGTCGCGTGCACCTCGACGAAATGAAGGTCGTAGTCTTCGAGGTGCGCCATCTCGAGGTATGGGGTGAAGATCGGCACGCCGAGGGCAATGGTGTCGCCCTGGTTGAGGATCCGGTTGCTCTTCAGCGACTTGAAGATGTAGCACATGGCGGCCGTGCCGCCTTCGACCGCGTACAGCTTGAACGTGCCTTTCGGCCGCGGCGTGCCGTTCATCGCCCATTCCAGATATTCGCGGACGATGACTTCGTTGTGCACCAGCATGCGGTCCGGCACCGGGTAGTGGTCGCCGATGATCGAATCCACCAGTTCGTGCACGAACTTATCGGAGTCGAAGCGGAACTTCTTCACCGCAAACGGCACCATCGCCTGCAGGAACTCGGCGCCCGGCATGTCCTTGTGCGCCTTCAGCCAGGCCTCGAGCCGGCTGGCAATGCCCGCGGCCTTGGGCATGCCGCCCACGCCGGGCGGCAGGTCGAGCACGCGCTTGCTCTCGGTGACGGCGAACTGGCCGAGCAGGAAGAACGCCTCGCGCGGCTCCGTAGCCACCCAGTTCGGGTTGCCGCGGCCGGCGTTCAGGTAGGTCAGGGACGACTCTTCCGCGGACTTCGAGGCCACCTTGGCCAGGAAGTCTTTGATCTCGAAGGGGCCCAGCTTCTCGTACTGTTTGAGGTCTAGATCGGCCATGGATTCTTCCTCGTAAGTGTGGACAGAAGGTGCGCGGGGCTCACGACAGCAGGATGATCAGGACCATGCCCCAGATCGTCAGCAGGGTGTTGCCGACGGCGTAGGTCACCGTGTAGCCGAGCGCCGGGATCTGGCTCTTGGCCTGATCGCACACCAGTCCGAGCGACGCCGTCGTGGTGCGTGCGCCGGAGATGATGCCGAGCGTCAGCGCATCATGGAAGCGGAACAGATACTTGGCGATGAACATCCCGAGCACCAGCGGGATCGTCGTTGCGGCGGCGCCCCACAGGAACAGGCCCACGCCCTGGGTCTTCAGGCCGTTAATGAAACCCGGGCCGGCGGAGATGCCGACGATGGCGATGAAGATGTTGAGGCCGACCGAGTTCATGAACCAGACGGTCGGCGTCGGGACGCGTCCAAACGAGGGGCGGACGGACCGGTACCAGCCGCCGATGATCCCTGCGACGAGCGCACCGCCAGCCGTGGACAGCGTCAGCGGCACGCCGCTGATGTTGAGGACCAGCGAACCAAACAGGGCGCCGATCACGATCGCCGCACCGACGAACGCCATGTCGGTGATGTCGGTCGCGCGATCGGCGACACCGAGCAGCTTGACGGCCACGTTGGTGTCCTGCGTGCGGCCGACGATCGTGAACAGGTCGCCGCGCTCGACGACGGTGTTCGCCAGGATGGGGATCGAGGTCGCCGTGGCGCCGCGCGTGATCTTCCGCAGGAAGACCCCGCGCATCTCCGGCATCTGGGCCAGTTCGGCGAGGGTCTTGCCGTCCACTGCCTTGCTGCTCACCAGGACATCGACGCCCTCCACCGGCACGGCCAGCAGCTCACGATCCTCGACCTCGGCCGCGCCCTCACCGAGCAGCCTGACCAGCACTTCGCGAGCGCCCGCGACGGCCAGAACGTCGCCTTCCTGCAGGACGGTATCGGCGCCCGCGTCTTCGAGCTTCCCGTTGCGGCGCAGGCGCAGCACGAAGACGCGCGAGTCAGGTACCAGCGCCTCGGCCTCGCTCGCACGCAGGCCCACGGCCCGTCCACCCTTTGCGACGCGGAACGCCCGCACTTCCCAGCGGCGCCACGCCGTGCCTGGTCCGCCGACTTCCTTGGTGCCGCCGCCGAACTTCACCTCATAGTCTTTGCAGGCGGCGACGAGATCGATGCCAAGGAGCTTGGGACCGATCACGGCGATCACAACCGCCGAGCCCATCGTGCCGAACATGTAGGTCACCGCGTAGGCGACCGGCATCGAGTCGATGAGCGCCTTGGCCTGATCGGCCGCCAGGCCCAATCGGTTGATGGCGTCGGTTGACAGACCCATCGCGGCGGAGATCGTCTGCGATCCGGAATAGAGTCCGGCGGCGTAGCCCAGGTCGTAGCCGACGATCTTCGCGATCCCCACGGGAACCAGCAGGCTAAGCAGGCATTGGACCACCGTGAAGAGCGCCTGCGGCACGCCGGTCGTGGCGACACCGCGGACGAACTGCGGTCCGACGCCGTAGCCGACCGCGAACAGGAACATGAGGAAGACCGTCGCCTTGAGGGGCTGCGCGATGGTGATCCCAATCTGCCCGATGATGACGCCGGCCAGCAGCGTTGCCGTGACCGACCCGAGGCCGATGCCCTTGAACGTGAACTTCCCGAAGTAGTAACCAAACGCCAGCGTGAGAAAGATGGCGATCTCCGGGTACTGCTTCAATGTTGCAGCGAACCAATCAAACATGACCTACTCCGTTTCGTTGGCTCCCTGAGCCATCGCAACCATGACGGGGAATGTCGAGGGGCGACGCGGATGGCATGTGTCCTGGGGCGGTCGTGTGAGCCCGAGGCTGGCGTCGTAGAGACAGGCTGGAAGACAGCAGGCTCCTGAGCCGACCCAGCCGCACCTTGTCACGCTCGACTGAACCAGCGTCGCCATCGCCTGTGTCGAACGTGCTGAGCACAATGAGTGCCACAAATGTGGGACACGTTTCGACGTTTTCAACCTGCCAAGGCTGATGACGGCGATACGACTCACGGGACGTCACTGTCCTTCGTCAGTGCGTTCACTGCCGGCTGTCAGGAACATTACGTAGAGGCAGCCCGGGAACCCCAGAGGCTCCTGACGTTGCCTGCCGTCTCCGGGAACTGGAACGGCATACGCTTCGCAGCGCACATCGGTCCTATGCGTACTTCGCTCGATGCGCCGCGCGGTGGTGTTGGCTGGATGCTCGCGGCCATCCTTGCGCTGTCGTGCGCCACGATGCCGCTCGCCATCTCCGCCCAGCCGGCGCCGCTGCTGCTGGTCTCGACGGCATGGCCGCCGTTCACGAACGCCGCCGGCGAGGCGCGGTTCGCTCTCGACCTGGTCGAGACCGCGCTGGGGCGCATCGCGCTCACGTCCAAGACGACCATCGTGTCCGCCGCGGCGTTCACGCCGGCGCTCGTCTCCGGGCGGTTCGACGGCAGCGCCGCGGCGTGGAAGGATCCGGAGCGCGAGCAGGTGCTGCTCTTCTCGCAGCCGTACCTCGAGAACCGGCTGGTGCTCGTCGGACGTCACGGCGCCGACGTGTCCGCGAAAGCGCTGTCCCTGCTGGCCGGCAAGCGGATCGCGATCGTCGACGGCTATTCGTATGGCGACGATCTCGACCGGTCGGGCGTGATCTTCCAGCGTACGGCCAGCGAGCAAGACAGCCTCGCCCAGCTCCTCAAGAGCAACGTCGACTACACGCTGATGGACGACCTCGTCGTCCAGTACATCGTCAGCACCTACCCGAAGGAATCGGGCACGCGGCTGGAGATCGGCGCGACGCCGCTGGTGACGCGGCCCCTGCACTTCGCGATCAGGCGGACGCGCCCGGACGCGCAATCGATCGTCGCCCGCTTCAACGCCCAGATTCGCGGCATGATCGCTGACCGCACCTATCACCGGCTGCTGCACGTGGACTGGATCCGGGCCGACGTGGACGGCGACGGCGTGTCAGAGTACGTGCCGGCGACGGATCAACCGCGCCGCGAGGTGCCACAACGCGTGTACGCGCTGTTCACGCCACCGGCGGAAGACACGAACAAACCCGGCTTCTACGTGGGCGGCACCATCTACAGCGACTGGGCGAGCGTCCCCGAGGCTTACCGCAACCTCGACACGTCGCGCCCGGATCCGAGCCGGTCGACGGCCAGCATCTTCAAGTTCTCCTGGTAAGCCCCACCGCTCTCCAGGACGCTATTTACTGCCGGCCTCGCCCTTCGCGCGCTCGACTTCGGCCATCGACTTCGCCGGGGGCAGCGAGGCAAACGCCGTCTGGATGGAGGCGAAGTCGCGTTCGTCGGCGCGGTTCGCGATCGTGACGAGCTCCGCCTCCCGGGTAATGTACTGCGTGCGGTTTCCCGGGTTCGGATGGCTGCTCATCCACTGTGGCGTCTCACCACCGCCGGCGCTCTTCGATTCCTTCTCGATCGTTTCGAACATGTGCGCGAGCGCCCGCGGATCGTAGCCGGCTCGCGCCATGATCTGCGCGCCGAGGAGATCCGCCTGCTTTTCGAAGTCGCGGCTGTAGCGCAGCAGCACCGCACCCAGGCCGATCTGGCTGCCCTGTGCGATGGCCGATCCCGCGGCGCCGCCCACCGCCGCGCCGCCGACCGCGCCGGCGATCTGCCCGATCTGCAGCCACGGGTTCTGCGCCTTCGACATGTTCGCGGTGCCGTGCCGGAGCAGGACGTGTGACAGTTCGTGGGCCATCACGCCCACCACCTCGCCCTCGGACGCCGCCGCGGCGAACATGCCGCGGTTGACGAACATCGGCCCGCCGGGCAGGGCAAAGGCGTTGATGTCCTTCACGTTCACCGGCGTGAACGAGTACTGGTAGACCTTCTCGTTGAACTCGCTCGGAGCGTTGGCCACCAGCCGATCGCCCAGCGTCGTGAGGTAGCGGGTGATTCGCGCGTCGTTGATAACCGGGTACTGCTTGCGCACCTCGGCGGCGGCTTCCTTGCCGAGTTGAACGTCCTGCTGTGGCGTGTAGCGGTTCTTCGGCAGCTTCACCGCCGTCTGCGCACCGAGCGATGTGACCAACCCGAACGCGACGGCCGTAAGAGCGGCAGCGTACACCGGCGGCATCCTGGTCGCCATGGCGGCTCTCCTGTCGTTCCGAAACGTCGACGCAGGAGATGATGCCAGATTTTCAGAGGGCCGGTTGAGACCGTCAGTTCGCCACGCTCTGGCCTCCGCGGATCTTCCGCTGACCATATGTGGTGGGTCCGCTCACCACCTATTGGCGTCGGCACCGCGTTGTGAGCCGAACGAGTTGGAAACGGGCGATTTCGGGCCAAATTCAGCGGTTCCCCTGGCCCTCTCCTTGCGTCTCCTCTCAAGCCGGACCATGCCCTCTCATGGTCCGGCCGTGTTTTGGCGTCCATCGGGTCCAGAGAAGGAGACGGATATGAGCAGCGGACGTGCGCTATCAGTGGCTGTCGTCGGGCTGATGTCCCTATGGCCGCTTCAGACGGCGGGCGATGCCCAGGAGAAGCCGGTCGTGCAGCTACCCCAGCCCGGGGTGCCGCAGATCATCACGATGGAGGGCAAGTTCGTACGGGCCTCGTACAACAACGAAGGCTACGTCATTCTCGGGTACCAGGCCTCCAATCGTTCGATCGGGGAAGAATGGATGCTCCTCGAGGTCGGCATGACGATCCTCGACAACGTCAAGGACCAACGGATGAATCGTAGCGCCATCTCGCTCGAGACGCCTGACGGCAAGACGATTCCCCTGCCGCCGATCACTGAGTTCAGGGCGGGCAATACCCAGGCGATTCAGCAACGGGCGAAGGTGCAGCGCGATTCGATCAATTACTTTCCCACGCGCGCGAGCAAGGGCTGCGCCCTCCTCTTCTTTCCCAACCTGGATTCCCGTGCGCTTCCGTACGATGACGTGGATCTCAGTAACGACCGCGCCTGTGTCGGCCGCCTGTTTTTCAAAATCCCTGGCGGCATCGCCTATGGTCAGCACTGGCTCAACGTGAAGTTCCAGAACAGCCTGGTGCGCGTGCCCTTTCGAATGCTGACCGACGAAGAAGAGAAGTTCGTCTCGAAGAACTACAAGAGCATCGAGAAGCAGGTCAAGGACGCGTTCAAGCCGAAGAAGTAGGGCCAGGGTCGCCCGGGAGGAGATCGCTCATGAAGCAGTTCGCTTTCGTCGTTCCCGTCACGATCGCGATCCTGTGCGCGGCGTGTGGCACGTCCGACGAGACCGTGGCCACCAACGTGCGCACCCGGTTGGCGGCAGCGGCGACGCTCGACACGTCGCAGGTGACCGTGCAGGCGAAGAATCAGGTGGTCACGCTGAGCGGCAGCGTCGCGACGGTGGCCGCCAAGGAAGAGGCCGTTCAGGCGGCGCGTCAGGCCGATGGTGTTCGTGATGTCGTCGACGAGCTGCAGGTCAGCCAGGCCGCGGCGGCCACCAGTGCGCCGAGTAGCGCGGGAACGAGTGGGGCCGCGGCAGGGGGCGGGGGCGCTGCATCCGGCGGCACGGCTGCGCCAGCGCCAGCCGCCACGACGCAAGAGTCGGGCAACGCTGTCACCCATGCGGCCGAAGAGACCGAAGGCGCGGTCACCGGAGCCGCGAAGGCCACAGGCACCGCCGTCGCGGACGGCGCCAAGGTCGCGGGCGATGCCACGGCGAAGGGCACGAAAGTGGCGGCCGACGCCACGGTGGACGGCGCGAAGGCGGTGGGTAATGCCACGGTGAAGGGCGCCGAAGCCACGGCCTCCGGGGCGAAGAAGCTCGGGTCGGGTATCGCGGGTGCGGTGACGCCAGACAAGAAGTAGTTGCGCCTCGCGGAACGGCTATTGCGTTAACCCGGCTGAGGCCCCTGATGTCGCCTATTGCTAGCGGCCGTGTCCCCACGCTGTTGCGCCGGTCCGTCGTACTCGCTGCGCTGGCCATCGCCGCCGCGGGCGCCATCGGCGCTGCCCGCCCGGGCGCCGCCGGAGCGGCGGCGCCTGCCGTCGTCCCCGGCGCGTTCGTCTGGCACGACCTGGTGACGCCCGATCCGGCCGGAAGCCGCGCGTTCTACAAGGCGCTGTTCAACTGGACCTTCGAGGATGGCAAGGGCATCGATCCCGGCTACACCATCATCCGCCACGACGGAGAGCCGATAGGCGGCATCGTGCCGCTCCAGCGCAGCGGCCCCGATGCGCCGACGGCGCAGTGGCTGGCCTACGTCACCGTGTCCGACGTCGATCGGTCCGCCGGCGCGTTCCGCGATGCCGGCGGCCGCGTCATCCGCGACCCGGTGAACGCGCGAAAGGATCTGCGCGTCGCCGTGGTGTCCGATCCGCAGGGAGCGCCGCTCGGTTTGGCGAGCCGTGGCCCGAAAGTCGAGGACGTGCGCGTCCCCGGTCTGAATCGCTGGCTCTGGATGGATTACGTGGCGCGCGACACGGCCGGCGCACTCAGTTTCTACGGCTCGGCCATCGGGTTCCGCAACGAGGTCCACGAGACCCGCGACACGTTCACTTATTACCTGCTCAGCAGCGACCGTCCCCGCGCGGGTCTGTTCCTGAGCCCCTGGACGCGCGACACGGCTGCGTGGCTGCCGTACGTGCGCGTGGCCGATCCCGCGGCGGCCGCGGCGCGGGTCAAGGAACTCGGCGGCACGGTGGTCGTGGCGCCGCAGCCGCGGGTGCGCAACGGCTCGCTGGCGATCGTTCTCGACCCGAGCGGCGCACCACTTGCTCTCCAGCGCTATCCCTTCGAACCCGGAGCCACTCCATGACCCCACTGCGACGATGGCTGCTGTGCATCCTGGTGGCCTTCACCTCGATGCTCACGGCGGCCTGCGATGAAGGCGGCATCGGCATGGGCGTGCCCACGTCCGGCGCACGCTGGGGCGGCGGCTCGGGCGGCGGGTCCGGTCCCGGCGTGTTCGTGGGCGGCGGCCCGGTCTACCGGTAAACCGCGGCGGCCGTCAGGCGGCGAGTCGAGCGCCCACGGGCAGGTTTGCCACGGGGCAGCGGGCTCTGTTGAGCACGTGAGCCGAGGTGGTCCCGCGCAAGCCGTCGAGAAAGCCATCCGGCCCGTCGGTGGTCATCACAATCAGGTCCGCGTCGATGTCGCTGGCCACCTGCAGGATCCGATCGGCGGGATCGCCGGGTGTGGTCATCCGGTTCCAGGTCCACCCTGGGACGTCAGGACATCGCACGGCAGGTGCGTCGCCGGCGTCTCCGACGTGAAGCAGGGTGGCAGTACCAGCGGCGAGCTGGAGATTGCCGATGAAACGCGCCACGGTGTCGAGGGCTGGCTGCGGGCTCGGCTTCTGGGCGATCGGGATGAGGATGTTGCGCAGCGAGACGGCTCCGGTGGCGCGCGACACGAACCCCTCGACGCCATGCGGGACGAACAGCGAGATCTGGCCGGATCGGCGCGCGATCGGCTCTCCGACGGACTTCTGGAACCAGCGCATGCGGCCGTCGCGCTGATGCACCGCGAGCACGATCACGTCTGCCGGGTGCCTGGCCAGGAAGCTGAGGCTGGCCTTGACGGCATCGTGGTCGCGCCTGACCACCTTGCGCACATCGATGCCGAGCCGTGCGACGGCGCTTCGGGGACTGCCGGCTGGAATGAGCCCCCAGCGTTCCAGCGTGGCGCGAACGCCCGGGAACTCCTCCCAGGGCAACCGCTCCTCGTCTGACACATGCAGCATGTGCAGCGTGGCCCCGGACATGAGCGCGATCTTCAGGGCATGCGCGAAGGCGACCTCGCTCGCTTCCGAGAAGTCGGATGGATGAAACACAGACGGGGCGGCGGTCGAGGGGGTGAACCCGGAGTCGCTCATGCCGGGGCCTCTGCATCAACCGGTCCATCCTCCGACAGGCGCTCAGCTTCTACTGACCACATGTGGTGGGTCCGCTCACGACCCATTGGCGTCCGCCCGGGCGCCTCTTGAGCCTGACGAGAATGAACGGCAATTCCTGAGCCGAATCCCGGGCCGTGGGCGCCAAGCCGACCGGCACGGCACGTGCTCTTTGACCAGCAGCCGCGCTCCTGAACGGGCGCGCCATTACTGCGGAGTCGCTTCAAATGACGACGCGCATCATCGCCGCGACCGTGGTCCTGCTCGTGGCCTGCTCTCCGCCCTCGGCCCGTACGCAGACCGCCCAACTGCCGACCGCCACGCTCGATCAGTTGCTTGCCCCCATCGCCTTGTATCCGGACTCGCTTCTGGCGCAAATGTTGATGAGCGCCAGCGATCCCAAGAAAGTCACCGAGCTCGACAAGTGGCTGAAGGCGAATCAGAAGCTGAAAGGCACGCAGCTGCAGGACGCCGCCGTGAAAGCCGGGTTCGACGCGAGCTTCGTGGCCCTGGTCCTCTTCCCGCAAGTCGTCGCCAAGATGGCGGAGCAGATCGCGTGGACGACCGTCCTGGGGCAGTCGTTCACCGCGGATCGCAACGCCGTCTTCGCCAGCATTCAGAAGTTACGGGCTCAGGCCAAGAACGTGGGGACGCTGAAAAGTACGCCGCAGCAGGCGGTCGAAACCAAGAAAACGTCATCCGGCGAGGACGTGATCGTCATCGAGCCCACCAATCCGCAGATCGTGTATGTCCCGACATACGACACGCAGGTCGTGTACACGCAGGCGCCCACCACGATCGTCATTCAGGAAGACGATAACGACGCCGACGTCGCCGTAGCCGCCGGTCTGATCGGATTCACCGCCGGTATCGCCATCGGCGCGACGATGGACAACCACTACTACTACGGTCCGTACGGATGGCACGGCGGCGGCTACATGTACAACGACGCCTGGGACGACTACTACGACCATCGCGAGGACGCCCGGGAAGACTATCTGGATCACCGGGAGGATATCGCCGAGGAGCGCACCGATCGCCTCGAAGACCGGGGGGATCAGCGGAGCGATCGCCTCGAAAACACCCAGGAGCAGCGCACGGATCGTCAGGAGAACCGCCAGGAAAACCGGCCCGAGTCTCAAGGACAACGGACTCAGGCACAAGGGACGCAAGCGCAACGGACGGAGCGCAGCACGCAGGCGCAGAGCGCAGCGACGCAGAGAGCCACGACCCCGAGCGCCACGACGCAGACTCGGACCGGAAGTCCGGAGGCCCGCGGCTATAGCACTGGAACCCAGAGTCCCGCAGTCCAGGAACGCAGCGGCAGCTCCGACGCCTTCTCGGGCTATTCGAACGGACAGTCGCAACGCGCGCAGAGTACTCGTGGCCAGCAAAGCCGAGGCAGTTCCTCGCGTTCGCGTAGCGGCGGTGGCGGTGGCGGCGGGGGGCGCCGGCGATGATGCGCCGCGGCCTGATCGCTCTGGCGTGCACGTGTTCGCTGGTTGCCCTCATCTCGATCGCGGCCGGGGCGCAGACCAGTGCGAACCGGACCTTCGCCTCGGCTGAAGAAGCCGCCAAGACGCTCGTCGAGATCGTCAAGACCGGGAATGCCGAGGCGTTGCTGGCCGTGTTCGGCCCGGACGGCAAGGAGTTGATCGCCTCGTCCGACCCCGCGGCCGCGCGTCAGAGCCGGCAGGTCTTTTCCATCGCGGCGCGCGAGCAATGGCGTCTCGTGGACGAGGGGCCGGATCGAAAGACGCTGGTCATCGGCTACGAGGAGTGGCCGTTCCCCGTGCCGCTGGTGAAAGGCGCCAACGGCTGGCAGTTCGACACCGCGGCGGGAAAAGAAGAAGTGCTGGCGCGGCGGATCGGACGCAACGAGCTGTCGGCCATCGAAACCGTCCGTGCCTATGTGAGCGCGCAACAGCGCTACGCGCAGCAGGGACACGACGGCAAACAACCGGGGGTATACGCGACGAAGTTCCGGAGCGATTCCGGGAAGGAAAACGGCCTGTACTGGCCGACCGGGCGAGGTCAGAAGCGGAGCCCACTGGGGGACCTGGTCGCAGAGGCGGCGGCGGAAGGACGCCCTGTGGGTGGTGATCGCGCGCAGCCGTCGCCGTACCGCGGCTATTACTTCAAGATCCTGACCGCGCAAGGCGGCGCCGTACCGGGAGGCGCCAAGAGCTACCTCGTGAAGGGCGACCTGTCCGGAGGTTTCGCGCTCGTCGCCTGGCCCGCGCAGTACGACGCGACCGGAGTCATGACGTTCGTGGTCAACCAGGATGGCACCGTTCGTCAGAAGGATCTGGGCCCGGGCACCGACGCCGCCGCTCGAAAGATCACGGCGTACAATCCCGACGCGTCCTGGCAACCGGTGAAGTGACCCGGGCGTCCAGCCGCCGGACCGTCCCTCGTCCTGCGGGCCTTTCGGATTCCTACTCCTCGATGGGGCGGCGTCGATCGCGCTTGGTCGCGCTCTCACGCCGCTTCGACTCGAGCCTGTTTTCACGGGCGGCGGCCCGCGGCTTCGTCGGCCTGCGCGTGGCTGGCGGCTTCGCCGCCCGGGCCAGGAGTGCCGCGAGCCGGTCCCGCGCGGCCTCGCGGTTCTGCGCCTGCGAGCGGTGGACACGGCTGACGATGACGAGCACACCGCTGTTGGTGACGCGCGCGCCGGCCAGTGCGATCAGCCGTTTCTTCACGTCGGGTGGCAGCGCCGACGCCCGGAGATCGACGCGCAGTTGCACCGCCGTGGCCACTTTGTTGACGTTCTGTCCGCCGGGCCCCGACGCCCGGACGAACGATTCCGAGATGTCGAGGCCGTCGAACACGCTGCCGCCCATGCCCACAGATTACCCTGGTTGAATGGGTGCGCCCGAAGGCGTTGGGGCCGGGTTGAGATCTAGAACCGGACCACGGCCCCCACGGCGAATTCGATCTGGTTCAGCGAACCCTGACAGAACCCGAACGGGTCGCAGAAGGCGACCGTGTCGTCGTCGTTCAACATCGTCGGCGTGTAGCGGAAGCTGGCGCGGGCACCGATGCTCTTCCCGGGAAAGTACTTGAGCCCGCCGCCGAGCCCGTACGAGAACTTGGTCTCCGACTCGAGCTCGGTCGCACTGAAGACCGTGGCGCCCAGGCCGCCGAAGACGAAGGGGCGCAGCTTCGAGTCCCGGTTCGCGAAGTGATAGAGCACGTTGCCGTGCAGCTGCTGGATGGTCATCGTAAAGAGGTCCGCGGCGCCAGCGTCGGTTCCGAGTCGAAGCGCCGACCCCTGCTGCATCCACAGGAGCTCGGCACCCCAGCGTGGCGTGAACAGATGCCCCGCTTGCAGGCCCCAGGTGAACCCACCGCGGATGTCGAGCTGAGTCAGTTCCGGTGCCTGGCGGTCGAGGGCGACGGAGGGCGTATAGCCGAGGAGGCCCGAGGCTTCCCACGACTGCGCCGAGGCTGGCGCCGACAGCGCCAACAGGAGCATGCCTGCACCGAGCGCCGTGAGGCGGCTCACGGCTTCTCTCCGAAAATGACGATGTAGCCCCGAAAGCCGGCGGGTGGCGCTCCCCTGCCGACGAGGACGCGTCCATCGGGCGACACGTCGGCGATCGATCCCGTTCTGATATAGGTCTCGAAGGCGTCGGGCACGCCGTTGGCCTGCAGGTAGTCCTTCAAATAGTGAGGGACGCGATCGATCCAGATGACGGCGTCGACGTCATCTGCCCCGATGCCCTGTCCTCCAACGATCACGCGGCCGTCGTCGCTCACCGCGTTCGCTTCGACGTTGACGAGCGAGCCCGAGCTCAGCCTGGGCGCCGGAGCCGGCAGGCACTGCACGCCGTCGCGCTGCGTCCAGATCCAGGCGCTTTGATAGCTCGGATCCGTAGGCCTCGCGCCCCCGTTGCACACCCTGCCGACGATGATGGTGCCGTCGTAATTCGCCGCGTTCGCGCTTCCAACCGGGCCATTTGGACCTGTAAACAGATCCTGCCGGCCATCCACCCAGCGCGCGCCCTGGTGGAAGCCAGTTGCGTCTTCCTGGTAGCCGACGACGATCTTTCCGTCTGGCGACACGCCGTTCGCGAAACTGGCTTGCCCGGCGACAGAGCTGCCGAGATCGACCATGCCGGTGGATTCCTCCCACCTGAACGCATGCGACAGGCTGCAGCCGTTTCGCGCGTAGCCCACCACGACCCGGCCATCGGCGGATGTGTCCGTCGCGAGACTCAGAAAAGCATCACACGGCGCGGCCGTAGGCGTAAACGATCCGAGCGCCTTCCACTCCGCCGCGCGGACCCAGATGCCGGCCTGCAGAACCCGCGAGTCCAGGACCTGTCCGACGATCGTGCGGCCGTCGCGGCTTATGTTGGTGGCGCCCAAGCCGCCGTTGAACACGGTGCCTGTCGTCGGCATCCAGTAGAATCCGCCGCCCGTACCCAGCCCGCCGACCACCACGGCGCCGCTGGCGCTCACGGCGCCGGGGAAGGCTTCGGACCTCAGCTCCAACTCAATCAGTAAGGTCTGGTCGTCGGCACTGACCATCAAGGTCGGCACCAGCAGCAACAGCGTCACGAACATCCGTTTCGCGCGCACTCTCACCTCCGGCTTTGTGATTTGCTCCCCGCACCGACGTGATTCAGGCCTACGGACGCGGCTCGATCATCTTGTGGCAGTAGTCGCAGTCGGCGCTGATCGTCGTGCCGTCTTTCGCGGTGTGGCCACCGTCGTGACAGCGGAAGCATCCAGTCGACGTGATGTGGCCGAGATTGTCGGGATAGGTACCGAACGTCACCTTCATGGCCGGAAACACGTTGCGGCGGTAGATGTTCTGCAGCGACGTCACGGCGCCGGCGACCTTCGCGTCGGCGCCGCTGCCCGCTGACGCGTAGAACTTCTGCAATTCGTCGTCGATGGTCCGCGCGGCGCCGTCCTCGCTGGCGTGGCTGGCTTTCATCAGCCGCACCCCCTCGCGTCGTACGAACGGCAGGTCGCGCTGAATCCGTCCCGTGGTGATGGCGCGATCCACGGCCTGCTCGGGTGTCTCGGCTACGCGATGCGCGACGACGTTGTGGCAGTCGATGCAGTCCATCGTGCGCCGTTGCCCCTTCGCGATATCGGCGGACTTGGCGCCCTCCGCCGTGTATTCGCGTACCTGCCCCTGCGCGTTGGTGACGCGGACGTAAGGGATCGTCTGGCGCTCGGCGTCGGTGGAGACGTACTCGACCTGCACGCGAGGATCGGCGTGCCAATGGATGGCGCGGCCGCTGGAAGTGGGCACCCCAGGACCTCCCACGAGCATCTGCAGGATCGTGGTCGTTTCGGTATTCGCCTCGTCGTCGGCGTATTCGCGCTTGACGCGGACGATGTCGCCGAAGTCCTTGCCGGACCAGTGGCAGGCGCCGCACACCTCGTGGGCCGGACGGAAATCGGCGACGACGCCGGGGATAGGCCGTTCGTAGCCGCCCGTCACGACCTGAACCATCTGCCGGATGCCGTTCAGTTTGTAGTGGACGAACGCGCGAGTGCCTTCGCCGATGTGGCATTGCACGCACGCGACGCGCGAATGCGGGGCATCCTGCCACGCCGTGAACTGCGGGTGCATCGGCGTGTGGCAGGTCTGGCCACAGAACTCCGGCGACTCCATGTAGTGCAGCGACCCATAGCCGGCGAGCAGCACGATCATGACGTTGATCGCCGTGAGCGCCAGCACCGCGATCGCCCGGCGGCGCGTGCCCGCCGATCGGAAGTCGATGACGAACCACTCGCGCGTGGCACCGGGGTGGGCGCTCAGCCTGCGGTGTTCGAGCCACATGCCGAGCGGAATCAACAGCAGGCCCAGCACCACCAGCGCCGGGACGGCGACGAAGACAACCAGCCCGGCGTACGGATTGTCGAACAGGCCCCACAGCTCCGCGATCAGCAAAACGAAGAAGACCACCGCTGCGGCGGTGGTCAGTAGTACGCCCGCGAGGGCGACCGGATGCCGAACGAGAACGGCGCGGCTGGGCATGCCCCTCGGGCTTACTTGAGGCTCTGCATGTAGGCGACGAGGCTGTCGAGTTCAGCCGCGGGCAGAGAAGCCCACTTCTTGGGCATCGGCGGCTTCTTGGTGGAACCGGTCTTGGCGGTCATCGCCACCGGATCGGTGATCCAGGCGCGGATGTCGGCGGCCGAGAGCTTCGCCCCGACACCGTCGAGCGGGCTCGCCTTGTTGCCCTTGCCGGCGACCAGGTGGCATACCGAGCACTTCTGGGCTGCATACACCTGCTCACCCTTGGCCGCATCCTGCGATCGCGCCACGCCTGGCGCGCCGGCGACAAGCGCGACGGTGATGCCCGTGATGAACAGGCTCGAGGACTTGGTTACTCTCCGCATCGTGTCTCCTCTTCCGCGCGGTGACATTCACCAGTGATACAGAACGCCGAACACCGCCGAGTGGGCGGTGTAGGGCCGATACACGTAGCCCATGACCAGCGAGCTTGGCTGCACGATACCATTGACCACGCTCGGGTCGAACGCGAAGTCGTAGATGCTCAGTGGTTCGTACAGGTACGAGAACGAGGCATCAAAGCGGCTGGAGAGCCGGTGGCGCAGGTCGACGTGCAACTGCTGGAGCTTGTTGAACACGTTGGGCAGCTGATTGGGCGTCGGTATGGGGCTGGCCGCCGGAATGACGTAGAGATAGCTTCCCTCGGCGTAGCTGAAGTCGTAGGTGACGCGGATCTCAGTGTTGGGGCCGATGCGTGGCGGGTTGACGTAGATCGAGAAGTAATTCACCGTCTCGGTCGAGTCGGCGGTCCAGTCACGCAGTGGGTCCGTGAACTGCTCCGTTGACGAATCCCCCTCGTGAGAGCGCTGCAGCCCGGCATAGCGCTCGTAGTTGTAGGTCGCCCCCGCGCCCAGGCCGTTCGGCCGGTGGAAATCAGCCGCGAGCGAGAACGTACGGCCGGTGGAATCCTGCAGGCCGTAGAAGCTGTTGCTGAATTCGTCCTTGAGGACGCCGGCGGACACGCTGAACGTCCAGGCATCGGACGGCACGATATCGATCTGGCCCGAGAAGCGGTTCCTCGTCCGATCGGCGAGATCGTAGTGGCGCATCTCGGGATGCTCGCCAATCGCCGTCAGCAGCGTGTCGTCGAGCCCGGAACCGGTGCGATCGCCGTACTCGTACTGAGTCCGGAAGGTGAGCCACGAGGATCCAACGGCATCGGCCGACACGCGGAACACGTTCTCGCCGCTCGACTCGACGATCCGTGCATCGTAGCCGTTGCCGTTGTGCGTGTAGCCGACCGTGACCGCGAACGGCATCAGCTTGGTCCACGTGGCGTCGCCGTCGAGGGTCGTCCGGCTGTGCGCGTAGAGGTCTGGCCCGCCGGTTGGCGTCGTCGACACCGAGGAGTCGTAGCTGATCATGTCGGTGATCGACGTCGCGGGCATGAGGTTGTTGTAGGTGTAGTTGCGCACGCGCGCGCTGAACCGCCAGTCGGTCGACGGGCGCGAGGTGAGGCTCAGGTTGGTCGACAAGACGTGCGCCTTCCCCTCGGTGCTCGCGCGGGGCAGCGCGAACTGCGGCAGCGCCGTGTTGATGGTGAAGGGTTCCAGCGGCTCGTCGTTGCTCCACAGTCCATAGGAGAAGGAGCCCGTCACCTGCGTTTTGTGCGCCAGCTTGGTGTAGCCGGCGACGCTGATCGTCTGGGCCGAGTTCGACGGCCAGAGGGACATGCGTCCGCGCCCCGGGTTGCCGGACGCGTCGTCGAGGCGTAGCGGGCTGTCCCAGGTCAGTGTTGGTGCGAGATTATCGAACCAGGAACCGGTGTAGGCCACACGTAGCATGTTGCGCTGGTTCGTCCACTCGGTGCCGATGGTGACATCGTTGGCGCGCGAATCGTAGGGGAGCGCTACCTCGACGTCGTTGCTGAAGCCGAAGCTGGCCCCGAAGGGCAGCTCACCGCCGTGCTTTTGCGTGGTGAAGTTGACCGTGACGTCGAGGTTCGGTTTCGGCGTTGCGACCAGGTCGACACGGCCGATGTCGCGCCGCTCGCGCAGCTCGAACGCGGGCGCCTGCGGGACGTACAGATTGAGCTTCGCCGGATCGCCGTTCTGGATCGCGCGCTGCGTCGCGTCGTCGAGCACCAGGGTGCCGCCGGTGCCCGTATACGGCGTCATCGTATCGACGCTGTAGAACTGCGGAATCTGCTGCCAGCTGCCGGTGAGCGACAGCTTGCCGATCCGGTTGAAACTCCCCATGAATTCCTGGTCGCGGTAGCCGACGTTGTCGGCGCGTGCATTGAAGTCCCACGTGCCGTCCGGCTTGGCGAGCGAGTAGCGGAAGTTCGAGAACAGCAGCCCGTCGCGCTGGTCCTGGTAGCGCTGAAAGCGCGCCGGATCGCCGTCCACGCTCGTCAGGCGACCGCCGATGAGGAATTGACGCGAGGTCGGCTCGAAAAGACTGCGCGACAGGTCGGACGCAGCGGCCGCCGCTGGAGCGGCCGGCTGTGGCGGAGCCTGACTTGATGGCGGCGCCGGCGGTTGGGCGGCTCCCTGTGCGAGTGCGGCACCGGGCGCGGCGAGGCCGAGCAGGGCGACCGTCGTGATGGCGAAACGGCGCATACAGGGCTCCACCTACCGCATGAAGAACTGGCCAGACGGGTGATTCGAGCCATGCACGGCCGAGTGGCAGTTCACGCACGATCTGCCGAACATCCGGTTGCTCTTATTGGTGGTGATCTGGTCCTTGTCGTAGAGCGTCGCCGGGTGCTTGCTCGCGATGTGACAGCGCTGGCAGAGCATCGGCATGCGCACCACGAGCATTCGGTCGTTCGAGGATCCGTGCGGATCGTGGCAGGTCGCGCAGTTTTCACGGACCGGCGCATGCTCGAAGAGCATGGGTCCGCGCATCTCCGTGTGGCAGCTCGTGCACAACTCGGCGACGGAACTGCCGGTCTTCAGGTTCTTGACGTTGCTGATCGACCCGTGCGGGTTGTGGCACGAACTGCACGTCATCTTGCCTTCGCGCACCGGCATGTGGGCCACAGCGCGCTCGGTCTTCGTGACCTGCAGACGATGGCAGGCGGCGCACGTGGCGGTCTCGGTCGCCTTCGCGAGCTGATGCTCGGGCGATGCCGGGTTGTGCACGCTGTGGCAGGTGGTGCAGGAGAGGTTGCGCGCCTCGTGCGTGCTGCCTTCCCAGCCCGCATGGACACCACGGTTGTGGCACGAGAGGCAGGTCGAGTTCACCTCGGCCGGCTTGAGCTGGCCGAATTTCTTGATATGTCCTTTGGCGTCGTCGTCGACGTGAGCCTGGCCCGGGCCGTGGCAGCTCTCGCAGCCGCGCCCAGCTGCCGGCGTCCGGATATTCTGGATTTGCCCGTGCTTCGAGCGCGTGAGGTCCGTCGCCCGATCCTCATGGCACAGCGCGCAGGTGTCCGAGCCTGCGTAACCGGCCGGCGGCGCCACTTGAACGCTGACCTGCTGCGCCGGTGCGGCAGGCTGCTGCGCATCGACCTCGCGACGCGCCGAGATCGAGATACCGAGCACGAGGCAGACTGCGAACGCGAAGAGCAGCCGGTTCATCTCGACTCAGCGCCTTGCATTATCAGTGCCTGTCTGCGTGGCGGAATCACGACCGCGGCACGAAGGTACGTGACTATTGATGGTGAGCCTCACAGCCCGCCGTGATTCAGGGCTGGCGCACGGGTTCAAATTCGTTACAGCGATGTAGCCAGCCTGCTCAGTCCAGGATCGTGCGCGATGGGATCGAGATGCAGTGAAGATCAGTCCGTCAGCAACAGGCTCTTCGCGGTCCTGGCCGTTCCATGTCTTGACCAAGCCGCCACAAGACTCGCAGTGTCGATGCTTGCGACCGGGTGTCGGCCGCGACCAGCTGGACCATTGTCGCCGGTGACCGCGAGGGACGACGCGATGCAGAGTACGTCGGCCCGGGCCAAGTGGGAAAAATACGCGCCGCACGGGCTCGCGCCTAATCTGCGTCGACCGAAGTCGGTCGTTGCAGGCGGAAATCCATGATGTTCTGCGCCGAGCGAACACGCGTAACCTGGCGGAGACGCGTCGGCTCTCTTCCAAATGGCTGAAGCGACTCAATCGTTCGAATCATTCCGATAGCGCCACACTCATCCGGGAGGACCGGGATAGAGGTGGTGTCGATGCGCGCGCTGGTGTCCGACGCCCACGCGTTGGCGGTCGCCACTGGGACCACAGCGTACGACGCGACGTACCTGGCGCTCGCTGTTCGCCTCGAGACGCAGGTCATAACTGGTGACGCCAGATTTGCGCGAAAGCTGGCCGAGCACCCGCTGCTCGGTCCGCACATTCGGTCCGTGGGGGACTTCGCGTCCGAGTAGGGTCCGGCGAGTTGTATGTTGCGGGCGATTAGTTCCTGGTGCGGACGGAGACGCGGGTGAGGGTCGGTACGCCGTCCAGTGACGCCCCGTCCCTGGCATCCACGTTGATCTGCGCGCCGGGATGCGCGAACCGGTAGCGGCCACGCGTCGCCCCGCCGAACACCGTCAACCCCGTATGGCCGGTGTACTCGTAGCGAATGGTCGGCATCGCGATCGCGCGCGGCGTCCGTGCCGAGCGCGACGGCGCGGCCGTCTCAGTTCGCGCGGTGATGCTCGCCCGCTTCTGTCCGCAGTTGCACATCGGTGAGGTCCCCCGGAACATCCTCGACGTATGTCGCGACGGGAGGTGGCCCGAGGCGAGCCACCACACGGTTGAGCAGCATGGCGCCGGCTGAGAGCGCCGGCCACAGGAGCGCGCGATCCTGCCACGTGGCGCCGACGAGCCACGCGCAGGGCGCCGCGACCCACACGCTGAGGCAGTCGAAACAATCCATCGCCCTGCCCACCACGCTGTTGCCCGCGAGCTGGCGCAGCCGGACGACGAGATCCCACGGGCCGTCCTCGGCGTGCAGCAGGTGGGTGACCCGCCACACGCCGAGGATGCCGAGCGCCAGCCCGAGGAACGACACTACCGGCAGCTCTCCACCGCGATCGCGTACGGTTGCGACACGTGATAGATCAGCCCGTAGCCGTTGCGTATGTGCGACCAGGCGCCGATCGTGAGCGAGAACGCGCAGGTCCCGGACAGCCCGCCGGTCATCGGTGCGCTCGAGACCAGCTGATTGACGGGCACGGCGAGCCCGCTGTTCGAGCTCGCGGTCGCGAGCGTGCCGCTGGCGATGTTCAGCCCCTTCACGTAACCCAGGCCCCAGGAATGCAGCCTGCCGTTTTCCTGGTCGACGTGCGCCGTGAAGTCGAACGGCGTCGAGGCGACTGGCACCACTCCGCACGGGTTCACGACCGCCGGGAACGAGAGCGAGACGATTGGCGGCTTGTTGTCGACCTGGATGACCAGATCGCAACTATCCACCATGGAGGGCAACACGTTGGGCGGCGCCACCGTGCCGTCGCGATAATCCACAACGGTCGACGTCAGCTTCGTACCGGCGCCGTCGAATACCTCCAGACGCACGGTGTATTGCCCCTCGTCTGGAACGAACGTGTCGAGATCGCCGGCCCACGAGGTGTACCAGCTGCCGACCCAATCCTGGTTGTACCAGTGGAAGTTGGCGGTGTCGCGAACCTTGTACAGATTCTCCGTCGCTCCCACGGTGAACGGCCCCAGGTCGAAGGCGTCGCTGAACAGCGTGGCCTTGTTGACCCGTGTGTCGGTCAGCTTGGCCTTGATGTCCTTGAACACGCCACCGGTCGTGGGTCCGAGGATCGACAGGCGATAGTAGTACTGCGGCGCTGCCGCTGACAGCGCATCGCCGAACACGGCGTGCAGGTTCAGGCTGCTGCCATACGCCATGTTGCTGTACGAGCCACCGAACGGGGTTTCGTCGAAGAGGCCGTTCGCCTGGTCGATCTTGTACACCTCGTCATTCCCCACGCGTACGAAGAACGCCACGGGCCCGTCCGGGTTGGGGGAGCAGCCGGTGCCGCAGACGATGTCCTCGTCGTCGAGGAGGAGATCGATGTAGGCCCCCCACGAATCCCAGCGCGTGCTGGTATAGGGATCGAGGTAGATGACGCGGGACGAGCCGCCGATGGTCTGTGTGACCTTGACGACGATGTCGGGACGCGAATCGAAGCGCAGCCGGCCGTTGCGCACGTGCCACGGCCACCACCAGAAGCAGCACTTGAACCGGCCGTCGCAGTCGGTCGTCGTCTGGCACACGACGGCCTTGCTGTAGAAGCAGCGCGGCCAGATCAGCCACGGCGCGATGCGCGACGTGATGGTGAGCGAGTCGAGCCGCGACGCGATGCTCTCGGACACCGTCTTCAGCTCACCGACGCGAAACGCGGCGGCGGAAAACGGCGGATCGGGTTGCGGATCGAAGGCGGCCCGCGCGGCAGGCGGCAAAGGCTGCGGATTGAGCGCCACGGCATCGAACGAGGCGGCGCGCGGCGGGAGCGGTTGCGGGTTGAGCGCGATGCGATCGAGACGCGCGCGGAGGCCTGCGATCGGCCCGATCGGATCCGGCTCCGGAATCGGCCCCGGCTTGACGAGCTCGGGCAGCCGGAGAATCGGCTTGTCCAGGAAATCGGTCAGCCGTGGTCTGAGATACGGCCACAGGCAGCCCTCGCGATCCACGTCGTACACGTCGACCTGCGCGAATGGCACCGCGCACGGCGGCCGGTCGCCGTCGTGCTTGCGCACGCGGCCGCGCACACAGACGCGAATCGGCCGCCACGGCCACCAGATCGGCCTCGGGAGCTCGACCTGCGGGTTGAGTCTGAAGCCGCCGCCCTCGGCGCGCGCCCAGTCCTTCGCGGTGAAGCGATGCGACGGCGGCTCGGCCTGACGGACGATGTCGGCCTCGACGGCGGGCCCGACGATGATTTCGGCATCGGCGGGCTGTTTCAATGCGACCGGGAAGCGGTAGGCGCCTTTCTGGTCGACGTCGCCTGATCCGATGAGACGTCCTGTTGCATCGAAGGCAAACGCCCGCAGGGGGAATTCGTATGCGTCGGTCTCAGATCCCTGCAGCGTGACGCGCCCTTCCACGACGAGCGCATCCGCCGAGCCTTCAGTCTTCTTCACGGCCATAGACCCTCCTGTTTCTCACCGGTCGTCGGACGTGTAGAGCACACGCCCTGCGATCGATAGGAACAACGAGGTCCAGCGCCGCAGCGAACAGCTCTGCAATGAGCTGGCGCTTCTTGCCGGCGCGAAGCGGCTATGGTCGGCGGACGGCCCGCACCCTGCCGCTCTTGCCCCCGCCGCAGAAGAACTGATCGCGGCCGTCGGACTCGAGGCCTGACACGCCCACTCCAGGCGGCATCTCGAGCCGCTCCAGCACCGCTCCGGTGTGAGGATCGACTCGCCGCAGATCGCTCTCGTCGCCTTCCCAGGTGCCGTGCCAGAGCTCTCCGTCGATCCAGGTAACCCCGGTGACGAAGCGGTTGGACTCGATGGTGCGAAGAATCGCCCCGGTGTGCGGATCGATCTGATGGATCTTCCGGTCCCGGTATTGGCCCACCCAGAGCGTGCCTTCGGCCCACGTGAGCCCCGAGTCGCCGCCGCCCCCGGGCGCGGGTATCGTGGCGAGTACACGGCCGGTGGTCGGGTCGATCTTCTGGATGCGATCCTCGGCGAGCTGAAACAGATGCTGGCCGTCGAAGGCCGTGCCTGCATCGGCGGCGACATCGATCGACCGCAACTGCTTTCCGGTCGCAGGGTCGAAGGCGTTCAGCGTGTCTCCGGCCGCAAACCAGACGTACCGGCCGTCGTACGTGACTCCATGCACGTGGTCGATGTCTGAAAAGGGTCCGTATTCACGGACGATCTCGGCGGTTAATCGGCGCATGCTCCGATCTTAGGAAATTGGCAGCGGCGCGGGGAGTAACAAAGTCGTCGTGAATCCCGGCAGGGGCGGGGTGATCCAGCGCCGGGCCCGCCCGCGACCGAACGACTGCACCGTGCCCGCTCCGGCCAGCGAGTCGAGCGCCCGTTGCACGGTGCGCTGGCTCGTTCCCAGCGCCAGCGCCAGGGCCGAGCTCGACCACGATTCACCATCGGCGAGGAAGGCGAGCACTGCCGCATGCTCTTCTTCGACGGGCCGCGCCAGCACCACGATCTCGCGGGCGCGGCGCGGGGCCAGCACGAAGCCTCGCTTCGTCGCGCGCACGTCGGCCAGCATCCGAAGCGCCCGGCGCAGCCGCCCGGCCTCGACCCGCAGCCGCGCGCGATGCGAGTCATCGGCGACTTGCGATCCGAAGACGCGTGCCACGAGCGTGTCCCTCGCCACGTCTCCCGGCCACGCTTCGCCCAGCGCGCGGGCAAGCGCGAACAACACCGGACGCCTGGCCAGCGACACCACCGTGCCGTTGTCACGCACGACGTGACGGCACGCGTCCACCACGAATGCGGTTGACCCCAGCAACGCTTCCACCTCCTCGAGCAGGAGGAGTCGCTCCTCGCCATGGTCAATCTGCCGCGCCGCGGGCGTGTTCAGGACGAGGACGGCGCTCTCGACCTCCGCCGTCAGCGACGGGATCCCTGCGTGGCGCGCGGCGCGCTCCGCCCGCGCGAGCGCAGCCCGCGCCGCTTTCGTCTTGAGCCGTCGCATCGCGATCCCCGCCACCACGAGCTCGTGCGCGGTCCTCGACGCAGGAGGGAACGGCGCAGGGTCCAGGTCGGCGAGCGTACGCTCCGCGTCGTCGAGGCGCCCGATCAGCAGGAGACGCCGGACCTGGAGATATCTGGCGTGCGCGGCGTTGACCCGATCGCCGTGTTGCTCGAGCGTCGCTCGCGCCGCCTCGAGCGCCTTCACGGGCCAGCCGAGGTCGCGCGAGGCGAGCGCGACTTCGGCCTCGGCGACGACGCACCGCGCGCGCGCGACGGTTTCTTTCGGGCCGAAGGCCCGCGCCGCCCGTCGCAGCAGCGCCTTCGCTCGAACCAGATCGCCAAGCTGCGCCATGGCGGTGCCACGCAGCGCGAGGGCCGGCGCGTCGTCGCGCAGGGCCACCCGCTTCAGGGCGCCGAGGGGATCACCCGCGGCGAGGGCACGCGCCGCGGCGGTGATCAGTGAGTCCATCGAAATCCCGTCACACTTGTCACTCCCACCCTTCGATCCCTCGCGCTCAATCTATCTCATGACCGGCAGCGACCAGGCCGGTCCCAGACACCAGTCAAGGAGAGAAGCGCGATGACCAAGCACATGACCGGAACACCTCACGAATGGCTCGCCGCACGGCGCGAGCTGCTCGAAGCGGAAAAGGAGCTGACGCACCGCAGCGACGAGCTGGCGCGGCGCCGGCAGGAGCTGCCGTGGGTGCAGATCGACAAGGAGTATCGATTCGAGATCGACGAGGGGAGCGTGTCGCTGGCCGATCTGTTCCACGGGCGCTCGCAGCTCCTCGTCTACCACTTCATGTTCGGGCCCGACTACACGGCCGGGTGCCCGTCCTGCTCGTCGATCGCGGACGGGTTCAACGGCGTGTTCGTCCACCTGGACAACCACGACGTTGCATTTGCGGCGGTGTCGCGGGCGCCACTGGCGAAGCTGCAGTCGTACAAGCGGCGGATGGGGTGGACGTTTCCGTGGGCCTCCTCGTTCGAGAGTGATTTCAACGCCGACTTCAACGTCTGGTTCAGCGAACAGCAGCAGCGCGAAGGCGCCGTCGAATACAACTACCGGCGCGAGAAGGCGTGGACGCTGCGGCCTGGGGCGACGGGATCCGGCGAGGGGCCGGTCGCACAGATTGCGGCCATGACCGGCACGGACGTACCGACGTACATTCGGGAGCGGCCAGGTGTCAGCGCGTTCGTGCTCGAGGACGGTGTGATCTACCACACCTACTCCTCCTACGCCCGCGGACTGGACGGCCTCTGGGGCATGTACCAGTGGCTCGACCGCGCACCCAAGGGGCGCAACGAGACCGGCGTCTGGTGGCGCCGCCACGACGAGTACATGCAGGGCTGAGCGCAGTTGCCATGGCTTCCGAGCGAGCTTCACAGCGGGCGCTGGTGGGCGTCTCGGCGCTGCTCTTTGCTGGCAGCGCGGCGCTGACGATCGTCTGGTGCGCCTCCATGTCGGGGATGGGGAAGATGCCGATGCCCGGCGGCTGGACGATGTCGATGACGTGGATGCGGATGCCCGGACAGACATGGTTCGGCGCCGCAGCGTCGTTCGTTGGCATGTGGATCGTGATGATGGCGGCGATGATGCTGCCGTCGTTGGTCCCGATGCTGACGCGCTACCGCCAGGCTGTTGCCAGGACGGACGAGACGCGGCTTGGTCGCCTGACCGTACTCGTGGGAGCGGCGTACTTCTTCGTCTGGACTGTGTATGGAGCGGCCGCCTTTCCGCTGGGCGTCGCGGTGGCGGCGCTCGAGATGCAGGAGCCGGCGCTGGCGCGCGCCGTGCCGATCACGGTCGGTGTGGTCGTGCTGATGGCCGGCTCTCTCCAGCTCACCGCCTGGAAAGCGCGTAACCTCGCTTGTTGCCGGGAGGCGCCCGGGCTCGCGCGACCACTGCTGCCGGACGACGCAGGCACGGCCTGGCGACACGGCCTGCGCATCGGCCTTCACTGCGGCTATTCCTGCGCCGCTCCGATGGTGATCCTCCTGGTGATCGGGATCATGGATCTGCGCGTGATGGCTGCCGTGACGGCAGCCATCACCGCCGAACGTCTCGCACCGGCCGGCGATCGAATCGCGCGGGCCACCGGGGCCGTCGTCGTCGGGGCGGGGTTGTTTCTCACCGCCCGAGCCGTGTGGCTCGGATGACGTTCCGCCCCGTTCAATTCGCCCGCGACGCTCGATTAGAAGTCGTACTGCACGGTGAACTTCAGGAAGCGGGCCGCCTCCACGGTCACGGGTTGCTGGAACGCCGCCGATGCGGGCACGTTCGGGTAGATCAAGGTGAAGTTCCTCGACAACACCGACGAGAAGTTCAGGAAGTTGTAGATGTCCACGCCGAGGTTCGCCCGGGTTTTTCCGAACCGGACGATGCGGCCGACATGAAAGTCGGCGTTGACCTGCTGGTCGATGTACTCGGGCTGGCCGGGATCGACCAGGTTCTTCGTCGTGACGCCCGTGGCCTGACCACCCGTCGGCAGGCGGCCGAGCGGCGTGGAACAGACGGTGCCGACGCAATAGCCATCACGGATCGCGGTGTTGGCCACCTGGTAATTCGCGGCCGCGATCAGCGCCGGGATGCTGTTGAAGGTGCCCGAGACGTTGATGCTCTTGAACCAGCCGAACGAATCCGGGGTGATGTAGGACGCCGAGCCTCGGGCCTGATAGATCCACGGCCGCGCGAGGTGACAGCCGCGCAGCCCTTCGGGGTTGTCCACGATCTGACGGCAGGTGTCGTCCACCGTGTGGGAGTTCACCCAGCCGCCGCGGAACTGCAGGCCGCTGCTCGCCCGCACCGTGAAGTTGAAGTCGATCCCTTCGTACACCGACGTGGCCCGGTGCGCCTCATCGGCCAGACTGATGTAGTTCTGCGTCCCGAGCGCGGCGTCGTTGATGTCGAAGAGTCCTTCGACCAGATAGCCGCCGCCTCCGGGCAATCGAGGATCGAGGGGCGCCACGATGGAGTAGCGCGTGAAGTTCGCCGGGGTGATGCAGTCCCGCTGGCCAGGACCGCACCCGGCGCCGGTGCCGAAGTTGTTCGTGAAGCTGAAATTGCCCAGCCAGCGCCGGCGATACCCGACTTCGGCCGACACCCGCGGGACGATCTCGTGCTGCACGGCGATGCCGACCTGCCAATCGTTGGGACGTGTACCCCAGCCGCCCAGCAGGCCGGGGTCCGGGGTCGTGGTGTTGAGCCCGCTGCCGAAGACGGGGATCCCCCCGGCCGGAGCCTGACACTGATCGATCGATGCATTCCCGGGCGTGACCGTGCCCGCCGCGGCGCCAAAGGGCTGGGTGCCGACCGCGCCTTGCAGCGCCCCGTTCGTGAGGTCGCAGTCCACGGCCCAGTTGGCGTTGCTGTCGATCCAGTTGCGCGTGTACTGGTTGGTGAGCGACGTCACGGTCGGGTTGTTCTGTGCCCAGATGCCGTTGAGTTCGGTGGCCGCGACGTACTTGCCCAGGTTGAACTTCAGGGCGGTCTTGCCGGTGCCGAAGAGATCGAGCGTCGCGCCCATCCGCGGCGTGATGTCCTTGAATCCCCACACGCTCTCGCCGGCCGGAAACACGATCTGCGTGGGCTGCAGGTTGACCGCAACGTTGCTCGGGCCGTAGACCTGCTCGGGATGGCCGCTCGTCGCGTAGTCGAACCGCGCCGCCCCTTGCAGTGTCAGGCGGCCGAGGGTCCATTGATCCTCGCCGTAGAACGCGAGGTTCTGCACCCAGCCTTTCGCCGGGCCAGGCGTGCTGAATCCGCTCATCGCGGTCACGGTGACCGATTGGGCGACGCCGCCGCGCAACCCATAGGCGAGGCCGGCGTCGTTCGTGAAGGCACGGTTGAAATGTCCGAAGTAGGTGCCGTCGTGACCGACCCGCAGCGTGTGAGCGCCGCGCACGTACGACGCCGAGGCGCGCCAGCGTTCCACGTGATAGGAGTTCTTGCTGTACGAGAACGAGTTCGCGAGCGAGCTCTGCGACCCATAGGTGATGTTCACCGGCGTGGTCGACAGCAGGGGAATATTGGCCGCGGCGTCGGTCACGCGAAGAATGGACGTGTCGTTGTCATCGCGCAGCAGGCCGCCCGAGGCCAGCGTGTACTTGGACCCGCTGGCTTCGAAGAGGAGCCGATTCGACCACACGTTCTGCCACGTGAACTGCGCCAGCCGCTGCGGCCGCCCGTTCGCGGTCGGCGTGGACTCGGGGGAGACGAACGCGGTGCCTGCCGGCGGCGCTCCGCCTTTGTAGTCGATCAGCCGGTACTGCTGCGTATAGGCACCCGTCAGCTTGTTCCGCTGCGTCATCTGCCAGGTGACGCGGATGTTGCCTTCCTTCTGCCGCGTGTCGTCGAGCGCCGGGCGGCTCACGTCGGGCTCGTACGGCGCCGGCACGTTGAACGCGATGCCGTTGAGCGTGCCGGACGCGATGTTGACGCCCTGATTCTTGTTGTAGAAGAAGCTCTGGATGCCCTTGTCGAGAATGGTGTGCCGGAGGCCGCCGAAGTACCAGATCCGGTCCCGCTTGATCGGGCCGCCATAGGCGACGTTGATGTCCTGCGTCTTGAGAATGCTGCCGGCGGCGCTGGCGAGTGCCGGGTTCTGCGCCTTGAGGTCGTCGTTGATGTTGTTGCCCTGCAGCGCGTCGTTGGAGAAGTTGTAGTAGAAGGAGCCGGCGGGAGTGTTGCCCCCCGAGCGGGGAATGACGTTGATGATCGGACCGCCCGCTTCGGCCGCCCCGAGGCCGCCCGACGCGATGATGATGACTTCCTGTGCGTTGGTGATGTCTGGCAGGAAGACACCCGATCCGGTGCCGTTGGTGCGGTTGCCGCCGGTGGAGAGTCCGTCCACCTGCAGCCGGCCTTCGGTACCCCGCCCGCCGTTGTCGGAGAAATTCATCACGATGGCGCGTGTGCCGGTGAGGCCGCCGATGTCCTGCGTGCCGGTCGTGACCATCTGGGGCACCAGCGCGGCCACGCTGAACCAGTCGCGCGCGATCGGAAGCTGCGTCAGCGCGTCGCGGCTGATGACGGTTTCCTGTGACGCACTCTGAATGTCGACAATCGGCGTCTGGCCGCTGACGGTCACCACCTCGCTCACCTGGCCGACCACCATTTCGATGTTGATCGCCGCGGTGAACGTGCCTTCGAGCTGGATGCCGTCCCGTTTCACGGTGCTGAAGCCTGGCAGGGTGAAGGTGAGCGTGTAGGTGCCGGCCGGCAGGTCGACGATGCGGTAGCGTCCGGCATCGTCGGTGACCTGCTGGCGGGTCTTTTCGATGAGCGATGCGCTCGCGGCTTCCACGGTGACGCCGGGCAGGACGCCGCCCGAGGCGTCCTTGACCACGCCGGTGAGGGTCGCGCGGCCGGCGGCGGATTGGGCATGGCTCAGCGCTGGGAGCAGCGCGAGCGCCGTCAACAGGACTACTACAGAGGCGAATCGGCGCATGTTCGGTGGCCTCAGCCTTTCGATCTGGGGTTCGTGGTTCCTCCGGGGGCCCGCGGGTCGTCGTCTTTACGAGCGCGGTCGGGCTGCGTTTTATCATCGGGGGTCTTTTTGCGCACTCCCTCACACGAGGTAGCGCCCTTCCGGCCACGACGTGTTATCTAGGAGCGACTCCGGAACGGCCCTCGCGGTCCGGGGCGTTGGGCGCCGATTCGTCGTCTGAACTGCAAGGTGTATCCGATGGCATTAGCTCCTCGAGCGCGGTTGGTGGCGGGCGGACTTGGGCTGCTTGGAGTCGCGGCTGTCACGATGGCGTGGATGCCTGACGTGAGCGCGGCGCCACAAGCGTCGGCCGCGCCGGCCGCGCGCGCGACCGCCGCGCCGATCCCGCCGGTGATCGAGTTCAACCGCGACGTCCGGCCGATCCTGTCGGACAAGTGCTACGCCTGCCACGGGCCCGGCACGCAGATGTCGACGCTGCGCTTCGACACGGAAGAGGGGGCGAAGAAGGCGCTCCGGGGTGATCGGTTCGCCATCGTCCCGGGAGATCCGGAGCACAGCCAGCTGATCGCGCGGATCACGGCGACGGACCCCAAGGTGCGGATGCCGCAGCGCGGCGAGCCCTTGAGCGCGCGCGACGTCGAGGTGCTGCGGGCATGGATCGGGCAGGGCGCGGCGTGGCAGAAGCACTGGGCCTTCATACCGCCGGTGCGCCCGGCGCCGCCGGCGGTGACGGATGCGAAATGGGTGCGCAACCCGATCGACGCATTCGTGCTGGCCCGTCTCGAGCGCGAAGGCCTGAAGCCCTCGCCCGAGGCCGACCGGGCCGCGCTCATCCGCCGCGTCTCGCTGGATCTCACCGGCCTGCCGCCGACGATCGCCGAGCTCGACGCGTTCCTGGCCGACAAGACGCCGACCGCGTACGAGAAGGTCGTCGATCGTCTGCTCGCCTCGTCAGCCTACGGCGAGCGGATGGCCTTCACCTGGCTCGATGCGGCACGCTATGCCGACAGCAGCGGGTATCAGAGTGACGGCGAGCGCTACATGTGGCGCTGGCGCGACTGGGTGATCGACGCGTTCAACCGCAACATGCCCTTCGATCAGTTCACGATGGAGCAGCTGGCCGGCGACCTGCTGCCGAACCCGACGCTGGATCAGAAGATCGCCACGGCGTTCAATCGCAACCACCGGACCAACTCGGAGGGCGGCATCATTCCCGAGGAATACCAGGTGGAGTACGTCGTCGATCGCGTGGACACGACGGGCACGGTGTTCATGGGCATGACCGTGGGCTGCGCGCGCTGCCACAGCCACAAGTACGACCCCATCCCGCACAAGGACTACTACCAGCTGTTCTCGTACTTCAACAACATCGCCGAAAACGGCAAGGGCCGCCGCATCGGCAACTCGGCGCCGATGATGAAGGCACCCGTGGCGGAGCAGGCGGCGGAGTTGAAGCGGCTCGACGCGCAGCTCGCGTCGGCGGACGCGGCGTTCGCGAAGCTCGAACCCGAGCTGGCGCGCGCGCAGAAGGCATGGGAGCAGTCGCTGCCGGCGCAGCCAATCCACTGGCAGCCGTCATTGGGTCTCGTTGCGCACTACCCGCTCGACGGCAATCTGAAGGCGCCCGTGGTGGTGACGCGCGACGGCAAGCCCGCGGCCGAGGCGACGGCGCAGGGCGGGGCCGCGCAGTTCGTCGCGGGCAAGGTCGGCGAGGCCGCCACCTTCGACGGCAAGCGCTTCATTCAGGGTACCGACCTGAGCGGCTTCGAGCTGCACGGCTATTACGAAGACGCGTACTCGATGGCCGCCTGGATCTATCCGACGGCGCCCACCGGCGCCATCGTCACAAAGGGCTTCGACGTCGTCGAGCCGCAGGGCCACGCCCTCAACCTGAAGGACGGCAAGCTCGAATACAACAACGTCAACAAGTGGGTGGACGAAGCCATCCGCATCCAGACGAAGCAGAGCATCCCGCTCAACGAGTGGCACCACGTGGCGGTGACGTCCGATGGTGGACGCCTGGCTGAAGGGGTCAAGCTGTACGTCGACGGCAAGGAAGTGCCGTACGACATCGCGGTGGACGACCTCAACAATCGCCGCGGGCCGCGCCCGCAGCCGCTGCGGATTGGCGCCGGCGGTGGGCCGGACAACCGGTTCAAGGGCAACATCGACAACGTCTTCGTCTACGGCCGGGCCCTCACGCCGTCAGAGGTCGGGGTCCTGGCGAGCGCGGCGTCGGTGAACGAGATCGCGGCGAGGCCCGAGGCGGACCGGTCGCCGGCGGAGACCGCCAAGATTCGCGACTACTTTCTCGAGCACGACGCGCCCGCGCCCGTGAAGGCGGCCTGGACACAGGTGCTCGAGGCGCGCGCCAGGCGGAACACGTTCTACGACACCATCCCGACAGTGATGGTGATGGAGGAGATGGCCAAGCCGCGCGAATCGCATCTCCTCGTTCGCGGTTCGTACGATCGGCCCGGCGAGAAGGTGACGCCCATCCTGCCGTCGGCGATTGCCTCGGCGGAGGACAACGCGAAGTACGCCCCCAACCGGCTCGGCCTGGCCAGGTGGCTCGTCAACCCGTCGCATCCGCTGCTGGCGCGGGTCACCGTGAACCGCTTCTGGCAGATGTACTTCGGCACCGGCATCGTCAAGACGGTCGAAGACTTCGGGTCGCAAGGCGAGGCGCCGTCGAACCAGGACCTGCTGGATTGGCTCGCCACCGAGTTCACGCGCACCCACTGGGACATCAAGGCGATGCAGAAGACGATCGTCATGAGCGCGACCTACCGGCAGACCTCCAAGGCGCCGCAGGACCTGATCCAGAAGGATCCGGAGAACCGGCTGCTCGCGCGCGGGCCGCGGACGCGGCTGGCGGCACAGACGGTGCGCGACCAGGCGCTGGCAATGGCCGGCCTGCTCGTGAACAAAGTGGGCGGCCCGTCGGTGAAGCCGTATCAGCCGCCCGGTCTGTGGGAGGAGCTGGCCGACGAGACCTACGTGCAGGAGCACGGCGAGAACCTGTATCGCCGCAGCCTCTACACGTTCTGGCGGCGGACCATGCCGCCGCCGAGCATGGCCAACTTCGACGCCTCGAGCCGCGAGGCGCACGTCGTGCGCCAGAACGTCACCAACACGCCGCTGCAAGCCTTGAACCTGATGAACGACGTGCAGTTCCTCGAGGCTGCGCGGATGATGGCGGAGCGCGTGATGAAAGAGGGTGGCGTGAAGCCCGAGGAGCGCATCGCCTACGCGTTCCGGCTCGCGACCGGACGGCTGCCGAACGCCAACGAGCGCGACCTGCTCCTGAAGTTCTTCGCGTTCCAGCGCGACGCGTTCGTGGCCAGGCCCGGCGACGCGGTGAAGTACCTGGCCCAGGGCGAGCGCCGTCGCGACGAGGCACTGAACCCGACGGAGCTGGCGGCCTATGCGACGCTCAGCAGCTTCATCCTGAATCTCGACGAGACCATCACCAAGGGATAACGGGGGAGCCGCACATGGATCCGCGAATCGCGTACGCTCAGCTGATGACACGGCGCCACTTCTTCGGCCGCGTCAGCACCGGCATCGGTGTCGCCGCGCTGGCACAGCTGCTCGGTCCAGAGACGCTCTTTGCCGACGCGTCCGAGACCGGGGGGCTGCCTGGATTGCCGCATTTCCCGGCAAAGGCCAAGCGCATCATCTATCTCTTCCAGTCGGGCGGGCCGTCGCAGCTCGAGATGTTCGACTACAAGCCGCAGCTCGAGAAGTGGAGCGGCGCCGACCTCCCGGACTCCATCCGCAAGGGCCAGCGGCTCACCGCCATGACGGCGACCCAGGCCAAGTTCCCGGTGATCCCCTCGGGTTTCAAGTTCGCGCAGTACGGCAAGACGGGCACCTGGGTCAGCGAGCTCCTGCCGCACACGGCGAAGATCGTGGACGAGCTCTGCTTCATCAAGTCGATGTACACGGAGCAGATCAATCACGATCCCGCGGTGACGTTCGCGCAGACCGGCTTCCAGCTCGCCGGCCGGCCGAGCCTGGGTTCCTGGGTGGCGTACGGTCTCGGGAGCGAGAACAAAGACCTGCCCGGCTTCGTGGTGATGGTGTCGCAGAACCGATCGGGCAACGGCGGGCAGCCGCTGTCGGATCGCTTCTGGGGCACCGGCTTCCTGCCGACGAAGTACCAAGGGGTGAAGCTGCGCGGTGGCGGCGATCCGGTGCTCTACCTCACCGATCCCGAAGGCTTCCAACGCGCACAGCGCCAGCGCTTCATCGAGGACCTCGACAAGCTCAATCAGCTGCGCGTCGAAGAGTTCCACGATCCCGAGATCAATACGCGGATCGCGCAGTACGAGATGGCGTTCCAGATGCAGACGTCGGTGCCGGAGCTGGTCGATCTGTCGAAAGAGCCCGCCCGCACCTTCGAGCTCTACGGCGAGGAGGCGAGGCGGCGGGGCTCGTTCGCGTCGAACTGCCTGATGGCGCGGCGGTTCGCCGAGCGCGGCGTGCGTTTCATCCAGCTCTATCACCGCGGCTGGGACCACCACGGCGGTCTGGCGCGAGGCATCACGGATCAATGCGAGGCGACCGATCAGGCCTGCGCGGGGCTCATCACAGATCTGAAGGAACGAGGGCTGCTGGAGGACACGCTGGTCGTGTGGACCGGCGAGTTCGGCCGCACCGTGTACTGCCAGGGCAAGATGACACGCGAACAGTACGGGCGCGATCATCATCCCCGCTGTTTCGTCACCTGGATGGCCGGCGGCGGCATCAAGTCCGGCCTCACGATCGGCGAGACCGACGACTACTCGTACAACGTGACGAAGGATCCCGTGCACGTACACGATCTGAACGCGACGATCCTGCACTGTCTGGGCATCGACCACACCAAGCTGACGTACAAGTACCAGGGACGCCACTTCCGTCTCACCGATGTGCACGGTGACGTGGTGCAGCAGGCGCTCGCCTGAGTGACGGTCACCAGCCGGCCTGGAGGGCGAAGTACAGCCCGAGGCTGATCGCCGCGCCCACGCCCAGGAGCGCGGTCACGCTGCCCGTGAAGTACGGATAGACCGTCAGCAGAGCGCCCGCCACCGCGTGCGGCCAGCGCCCTTGCTTCTTGCCGTAGACCATCAGCACGAATCCGGCGCCAGACGGGATGAGCGAGAGAAAGAGCAACGTCGGGTCGATGTCCATAGTCGCCGCCAGGGTCAGCGGGCCGTCTCGTCGACGCGTCCCCACGCACCGCACACGGTCGGTGGCAGCAACACGGCGTTTCCGCGCGTCAGTTGCTCCGTGATTCGAGCGTCGATGCTCTCGAGGCCCATCTCCTCGGGCGTGGCGATGCCATGTCGCACGATGACCGGCGCAAGGCTGCGGATGACCGCGCCAAGGAGATGTCCGGCCGCCGGGTCCCCTGGCTGCAGATATCCCTGAATCCCGAAGGTCGCCACATTCTGCAGTCCCGCATGCGTGAGGATGGTGCCGAGGCGCGCGCCGATCCGCGGCGAGGCGCCCGCCACCTCGAATGCCCGCATCACCCAGTCGAGTCCCTGCTGGGCCAGCGGGACCGCGGGTTCGGTGCGCGCGCTGCCGATGTCGAAGTCGATCGCGCAGAACAGGCCACCCGGCCCCACGTTCTGGACGTGATGGCGAATCGCGGCCTCCGGATCGGCGAGGTGAAACAGGATCAGGCGTCCCACGACGACGTCGAAGGGTGCCGGCGCGCGCCAGCTCCGGACGTCGCTCTCGACGAAGGTGACGTGCCCTTCGCCGGCGTCCTCGACGCGTCGCCGGGCGACGGCCAGCGCTTCGGCGGATTCGTCGATCCCGACGACCGCACCATCGCGACCCACGAGCTCGCCCGCAATCCGGGCCACGTGTCCCAGCCCGGTGCCGAGATCCAGCACGCGCATGCCGCGACCGAGGCCGGCAGCCTGGAGCAGCAGGCGCGTTGGCCGCTCGATCAGCGCCGCCTGCCGGTCCAGGCGCGCGAGTTCATCGGGGTCGTTGCCGAGGACGTAGGTCTTGTCGGATCGGCCTCCGGACACCATATCTCTATGTCTACCTCGCCCGAGAAGTGCGCGGGCCGTCGGGGGGGCACCAGTCTAATGGACGATCACACCTCCGGCGCGGCCGGCGACAGCCCGGGAGCCGATGCCGACGAGGGCGAGCACGCTGGCCATCGCCCAGATCGCGATCGCGACCAGAGCCGTCGCATCGGGCGCCGCGACGCTGTGTCCGCGCAGCGCTCCCCACAGCAGCAGGAGAAACAGCGACGCGTAGCTGGCCGCGGCCACGAGCAGTGCCCTGACGCGCACGGCCTCCGGCCGGCGCCACCGGCGCATGGCGAGCGCGACGAGCGCCAGCGCCTGGACCGCGTGCAGGCCGATGAAGTGGGGCACTCGCACATCGCCGTGCTCGCGGCTCCACCCGGTGACCGGCAGGCCAGGACCGCCGTCGGGGCCGCCCACGGTGTGGGCGCCGACCACCGGCATCGGGCCCCCTGCGCGGGCGACCGCGAGCTGCCCGGCGGTGGGACGGGTCATCAGCGCGCCGGTGAACGCGCCGGCGATGGTGAGCGCCATGCCCAGGCGCAGCGCCCACCCGAGCGGGCCGTCGGTGAAGTGCTGCCGCCACAGGGCGATCGCGACCCACACGCTGACCAGCGTCTGGAGCAGGATCGCGGTGCCCATGACGGAGAAGAGGGCCATGTCCAACCGCGTCGAGACGTTGAAATGGATGGTCGTCCCGCGCCACGCCTGGACGTCGATGACGGCGACCTCCAGCACGAACACGATCGCGGTCACCCAGCCGACGGCCCGGCGAACCCGCGGCCAATCGGACAGCCAACCGAAGATCCAGGCGAGCGTGAGGCTGTAAATCGCCGTGGAGACCGCGAACTTGAACGGCTTGAGCCACGCAGGTGCGCCGGTGATGACGCGCGGATCGACGAGCAGGCCCACCAGCGACGCCGCGGCCACGACAATCATCAATGCGCCCACGGCGGTCAGCGGCGGGCTCGCGCGCCACAGGCGATCGAGCAGGGCGGGGGCACGTGTTCCGGCGGCAGAACGGACGGCGCGATGTGTGGAATCCATGGCCAGCTCCTCAAATGTAACCATTGTCAACATATGAATAGCGCACCATGTTGACGATGTCAACACGATCGCTTAGGATGAGGCGGAATGGCGCGATCGACACGAGTAGCCCGCAAACCGGACCGCCCCTACCATCACGGCAACCTGCGCCGGGGACTCCTCGATGAGGCGCTTGCCACCATCCGTGCCGATGGCATCGAGGGGCTGACGCTGCGCGAAATCGGGGCCCGGCTGGGCGTCTCGCGTACGGCCCTGTACCGGCACTTCGCCGACAAGCGCGCGCTGCTGGCGGCGGTCGCGACTGAAGGTTTCCGTATGCTGCGCGAGCAGCTCATCGCGGCATGGGAGGACGGCGGCCGCGGGCGCGCCGCGTTCGAGGCGATGGGGGGTGCCTACGTCCGCTTCGCCGCCGCCAACCCGGCGCACTACCGCGTGATGTTCGGCGGCTTCGTCGACCCGAACGCGTGCGACCCCGAATTGGCCGCCGAGGCGGCAGGTGCCTTTCGGGCGCTCGTGGATGCCCTTGCCGCCCTGCAGCGTGAGGCGGCAGTACGGGGGGACGACACGATGCTGATGGCGAGGTACGTGTGGGCGGTTGTGCACGGCGTGGCCATGCTCGGCATCGACGGCCAGCTGCCCGAGCCCGGCGCCACCGAAGAGCTGACGCGATACGCGATCGAGCGGCTGCGGACCGGCATCGCGCTGGACCGATGAGAACCTAAGGGCTAACGACGGTGAGGTATGGCGATCGCTCAGGACGCGCGGTACAGTCGCCGGGACCTCGCGACCAACAGGAGATCCATGCGTCCGATTCTCATCGCCGGCGGTGTCTCGTGTGTCCTCGCGTGCGCGGCGCTCTCCACTGTCCTCGCCCAATCGGGTCCCCGCCCGTCGAGCGCAAGTTCGCCGCGCGCCTATACCACGTGGAGCGGCTACCTGGGCGGCGCGCATTCCGCGCAGTTCACGGCCCTTGACCAGATCACCACGGCCAATGTGTCGAAGCTGTCGGTCGCGTGGACGTTCCCGGCCGGGAAACGCACGTTCCTGTTCGGTCCTCTCGTCGCCGACGGCCTCGTGTTCGTGCTGGCCGGCGCCAACGATCTGGTGGCGCTCGACGCCGCCACGGGCGCCCAGGTGTGGAGCCGGCCGCATCCTGGCGCAGTCGGGACACGCGGCCTGAACTACTGGCGCAGCAGCGATGGCCGCGATCGCCGGCTGCTCTACATGGCCGGCGGCTTCCTGACCGCGGTCGACGCGCGCACCGGCCAGGCCGTCGCGGCGTTCGGGCAGGACGGCCGCGTCGATCTGCGCGCGGGCCTCGCCGGCACTGGCCGGTCGATCGAGGGCCTGAACCCGCTGCAGCCGAGTAACCCCGGACGGGTGTTCGAGGACCTGGTCATCGTCAGCCTGCCCGCCCAGGCCGCGGGCTACGACTCCAACCCCGGCGACGTGCACGCCTACGACGTGCGCACGGGAGCCCTCCGCTGGGTGTTTCACTCGCTGCCGGCCGACGGCGAGGTCGGTGCCGACACCTGGCCGAAGGGGGCGCGCACCAACCATGGCGGCGTCCACAACTGGAGCGAGTTGACGATCGACGAGGCGCGCGGCATCGCCTTCGTGCCGTTCGGGACCGGCCGGTTCGACTTCTACGGCGGCGATCGCCCGGGGCAGAACCTGTTTGCCAACAGCCTCGTCGCGCTCGACGCCCGCACCGGCAAGCGCATCTGGCACTACCAGATCGTTCACCACGACGTGTGGGACTACGACCTGCCGGTTGCACCCAAGCTGCTGACGATTCGCCAGAACGGCCGACGCCGCGACGTCGTGGCGCAGGCGACGAAGCAAGGCTTCCTTTTCGTGTTCGATCGCGTCACCGGCGAGCCGATCTGGCCGATCGAGGAGCGGGCGGTGCCGCAGTCCGACGTGCCCGGCGAGCACACGTCGGCCACGCAGCCGTTCCCCACGAAACCGGTGCCGTTTGCGCGGCAGTCGTTCACGGAGAAGGACATCAACCCGTTCCTGCCAGCCGAGGAACGCGAGGCGATTCGCGCACGCCTTCGGAGCTACCGCAACGATGGGCTGTTCACGCCGCCGAGCCTTCGCGGCACGATCGAGATGCCCGGCCACAGCGGCGGCACCAACTGGGGCGGCGTGGCCGTCGATCCCGACGCCGGCGAGCTCTACGTCCGGTCGATGGCGCTGCCGGCGATGATCCGGCTGCTCATGCCGGGCGGAAGCGCGCCCGGCACCTCGCGCACCGGGCCGGCCACCATCGTCTCGGCCGAGGAGGCGGCACGGCTCACGGGCCTCGCGAACGAGGCGCTGCTCAAGGGACCGGTGCGGTTCACCTCGCCGTACGACTTCATGTTCACGAGCACGTACCTGTCGCCGATCGGGCCGCCGTGGGCGGAGATCACGGCGTACGACCTCAACACCGGCGAGATCAAGTGGCGCGTGCCGCACGGCAGCGTCGCGGCCCCTGCGGAGCTCGGCATACCGGCTGACACTGGCGCGCACTGGCCGCGTGGTGGCCTGCTGGCAACAGCGGGCGGGCTGCTCTTTGCCGCATCCGGATCCGACAAGACGCTGCGCGCGTACGACCGGCGGACGGGAAAAGTGGTGTGGACGTATCCGCTGCCCGCGGCGTCCGATGGCGTGCCGGCGTCGTACGAGATCGGCGGACGTCAGTTCATCGTCGTCCCGGTCGCGGCGGGACACGGCTGGAATCCGCCGCGATTCCCGACGCTCCCGGCGCCGCCCGAGAGTGCCTACCTGGCGTTCGCGCTGCCGAAGTAAACCGCGCTCACGGGAGCGTCACGCGGCCGGTCGCCGCCCACTCCGCGCCCCGCGCGAGGAGCACGCCGAACGTGCGGTCCTTGACCGACTCGGGGAAGTGTCCGAGCGCGATCACGAACGTGCGCCCCTTCCCATACTCCGTGGTCCACAGGATCGGCTGATGGATGCCGGCGCCGGGAATCGGCTGCCGCGCCTTGCCCTGGTAGAGCGCGTGATCGTCGTAGGCGGTGGCGAGCACGTGATAGGTACCCTTTGGCTGCCAGAGCAGGTTGGCGTAGAGCTCGTCCTTCGCGACGGGCAATGAGCCCAGACCGCGCATCACGGGGTGCTCGCGATCGGCGATGTCGAGCGCGAACGCGTGCGGGTCCGAATGATGGCCGTTGTTCGGCCGCCAGTTGCCGCCGCTCATCTTCTCGTATTCCGTCCAGCCCTCGAACGCGGCCAGGGAGACGTGATACAGCACCAGCCCCCTGCCGGCGCGCACGAACTCCTCGAGCGCGTGCTCCGTCGGCTCACCCCAGCGTTCCTGTGGCGTGCGGTCGTAGTAGTTCACCAGGACGAGGTCGTAGGGTGCGAGCGTGGCCGGGCCGACCCCGCGAACCTCCTCGTTGACGCGAACCTCGAAGCGGTTCGTGTCTTCGAGCGTCTGTTTGATGATCGCGGACGTCGTGCGCCACTGGTGCTCGCCGACGTTCTGCCCCGTCAGGATGAGGACCTGAAGCTTCGACGCATCCGGCGGGCGGTTCTGTTGCGCGCCGAGCGCGGCGACCGCGAGCACGGCCGCAACGGCGCAGATCAGACCGACAGGCCGAAACGAGTGAGCCGGGAGCCGGGAGCCGGGAGCCGACGACCTCACTTTTTCCCCCAGAAGATGAACGTGCCGCGGTTGGTGGCGGTGACGACGTCGATCGTGCCGTCGCGGTCGAGGTCGTCGGCCAACACGTTCGAGCCAACGCCGCTGCGGTTGTGGATCAGCTCCGGCACGAACTCGGCGCCGCCGGGCGCCCGCTTGTTGCGTACGGTGCGATACCAGTAGAGCACCGCGGGGCCATACGGATCGGGGTCGTAGAACGAATCGAGGTGTGCCCACGCGCGCTTGCCGACGATGAAGTCGGGCACGCCGTCGCGATCGACGTCGGCCACGGCACTGCCATGCAGCTCGGTGAACGTGACGCCGCCGGCGTTCGCGGTGGAGAAATCGTCCATGATCATGTGGCGCGTGAAGTGAATGGCTCCGGCCGCGTCGCGCACCTGCTCGAACCAGGCCAGGCCGAAGCCGTGCGCCTGCAGGCTCGTTACCACGTCGGCGCGGCCGTCGCCGTTCACGTCGTACACCGCCATCGTCGCGCCGCCGGGCAGTGACCGGCCCCAGAGGCCGAAGGCCTCAGGGTGATACGCCCATGGCGCTGCGGCGGCGGACGCGGGCTGCTCCCACCATCCCCACGGGTTCACGATGTCCATCCGCCCGTCGCCGTTGATGTCACCGGCCCCGAGGCCGTGGCCTCCGCCGCTGCCAAGCGGTCCCCAGGGTGTCCGCTCCGACACGGTGTGAATCGTCCACGGCGCGGTGGGACGTGCCGGATCGGGCGAGGCGTAGCGCACGTATGTCTCCGAGCCGTACACGAGATCGACGCGTCGATCGCCGTCCACGTCCGCCAGCAGCGTGATCTCGGTCTGGACGAGCGGTACGACGATGAACCGGTCCCAGCGCCGGGCCTCGCCCTTCGGGTTCACGTAGAGGGCGGCCCCGCCGCCGCCCGCGTGATCGGTTGTCAGCACGTCGGGCCAGCCGTCCCCCGTGAAGTCGCTCGCGTGGACCACCCAGGCGCTGTCGGGGAGCCGCGAGGCCGCGGGCCGCGAGGGCGGGTAGGGATAGTCGGTCGAGGGATTGAACGTCTGCCCGAGGTAGACCTCACGCGACGAGGTGTAGTCGGGCCCGAAGTAGATGTAGGGCCCGTTGGTCACATCGAGCACGCCGTCGCGATTGAAGTCCGCGGCTGCGGCCGACCACGAGTAGTAGAACTCGTTGAGCCGCTGCATGCGGAATCGCGACGACACCTGCTCGCGCGGCGCACGTTTCAGCGAGAGATCCTTGTAGGCGAGATCCGTGAACTCCACCTCGCCACTGCCGACGTGCAGCGCGATCGGCCCGTACCGCCCGGCCTCGTCCTCGGCGACCGCGCCCGAGACGGCCGCGTCGTTGAGGAACCAGCGCAGCACGGTGGCGTCGAGCAGGATCTCCATCCGGTTCCACTCGCCGGTGCGCAGTGCGGTGGACGGCGGCTGCATCGGCGCGGTCGATGGCACCGGCGTAGCGGCGCCGCGGCCGGGTGTGGCCGGGCCAGCGCCAGCCCCTCGCGGCGGGGCGGCCGGTGGCGGAACGGCTGGCGGCGGAGCGGCAATGCGCGGCATGCCGTTCATCGCGCGCAGACGCTCGCGCTCGATTTCGCGGCCTTCTATGTCGATCAGCACCCGATACGCGCCACGCTCGGCGCCGGCCAGCAGGAGATAGATGCCCGACGTGCCACGCGCGCTGGTCTCCGCGCGCAGCAGGACGCCCGCGGTGCAGTCTGCCCGGCACCGGAACGACAGGTAGAGGCCGACGTCCTGATAGGCGCGATCCAGCCACAGCCAGCCGCCCGCGCCGCCAGGCGCCGCCGTGCCGGCGATGACGCCGTCGCGCGCGCTCCAGGTCGCGTTACCAACCGGACGCCATCCGGTCAACTGCGAGCCGCGGAATGTCGCATCCGGAGTGAAGGTCGGGCCCACGGCGCGCAGGCTGGGGGCGACGAGCAGCATCGCGGCGACCGTGGCGATCGCAAGGCCGAGGGGTGCGGTGGCCCGCCGCACCATGATCTCAGCGCGCTGTCTGAGGCAGCGCGGCAAAGCGGTGTATCCGTCCAAACAGGTTGAACTCGGACACGAAGAGGTTGCCGCTCTGATCGAACGCCACGCCGTGCGGTGCCGTGACGATGCCCGGGCGCCAATGCGACGGCTCGGTGCGGTTGTTGTTGGTGTCGTCCGCGGTGCTGTTGGCGCCGAGCACGGCGACGGTCTTGCCACTCGTGTCGAGCACGCTCACGCGGCCGCGCAGCTCGGGCACGGCCACCAGATCCTTGAAGACCGCCACGGCCGCTGGCCGCAGCATGCCCTCGGCGATGACGTTCAGCATCTGGCCGTCGAGCGAGAGGTGGACGAGGCGCCCGTTCTCGCGATCGGTGGCAATGAGGCGCGCCGGCGTGAAGCGCGTGTCCACGGCCAGCTTGTGCAGCGTGCGGAATCCGTACGGCGCCTGCTTGCCGCCGAACGACGCGAGATAGTTGCCCTTGCTGTCGAAGCGGTGCACGTAGTCGCTGGCGTAGCCGTCGGTCGCATAGATGTCGCCGTTGGGCGCGACGGCGATGCCGGTCAGCCGCATGAAGGGCCGGCCGTCGTTCGCCTTGTTCTTGAAGCTGTCGGGAATGCGCGAGGCGGGCACGGCCATCACGACGGTTCCATCGAGGGCCATCTTGACGATGACTTGCTCGTTCAGGTGACCGCGCGTCTGATCCGCCTCGGCCGGTCCTCCTGCGAGCCGCACGCCGTAGATGAACTCGCCGCCGGCATCGCGATGGATCACGAAGCCGTGGAGATCGGACGGGGCGCGCTCGACGTTGCGAAGGAAGCGCCCGTCAGAAGCGTAGACCTGCAGGCCGGGGTTCGGACCCAGGATCGCGAACCGCTGGGTGACGCTGCCCTCGACGCTGATGTAGACCTCTCCGGCCGCGCTCACAGCGACGTCGCCGTGCATGCTGCCGATCTGCGCCCGCCCTTCGGGCAGGGTGAACCAGTCGAGCTTTGCGGAAGGACTCTCGGTGGCCGGGAGCTGGGCGGCAACGGCGGCCGACATCGCCGCAAACGCAATCGTGAGAGACGCGCGCAGAATCATAAGCAGACCGCCTCCAGCCTTCAGACCCGCCTCACCGGCAGCGCATTTCAGCACATCGGATGGGCGCTGCCTCTACCTCTTGTTGGGTAGTGGTGGCGGGTTCGCGGCGCCGCTAGACTCGGCCTCCCGTAGGACTTCCAGGCTCCGCCAGGAGCAAGAGGCGCCAATGACACGCATCCTCATCGCCGCTGGCGTGGCCACGCTCGTCACGCTGTCACAGCCCGGTACGCTCGCGCAGGGAAAGAAACCGCCGGAACTCGCGACCGACATCACGGCTGCCGAAGTGCAGGCCGTGCTCGAGGCGCCGTCGGCCATTGCCGACCGTCTGATGACCGCCGTGGACATGGGCACCTACAACGTGGGGGTTGGCGTCCTCCGCCGCACGCCCACCAAGCCCGGCGCGCCCATCGGCGCCATCAACCACGAATTCATTACCGAGGTCTACTACATCATCCGGGGCACCGGCACGCTGCTCACCGGGGGCACCGTCACCAATGCGCGACCGGCGCCCAAGGACAGCGAAATCGTCACCACGGTCGTCGGCCCCAGCATGCAGGGCACGTTCGACAAGCCGGCACAGCGCCGCAAGGTCAACCCCGGCGACGTGGTGATCATCCCGCCCGGCGTCTATCACGGCTTCGATGACGTCCCGGCGGGCGGCATCGACTATCTGGCGGTGCGCCCCGACCCGACCAAGGTGCTGCCGGCGGGCTACGTGCATCCCGCGATCAAGGCGCTGAAGAAGTAGAGCCTGAGCGAATAGAGCCGGAAGGACTAGAGGAGGAATTGGTATGACGCAAAGGACGCTGGCCGGCGTCGTGCTCGCCGTGCTCGTCGCTGGCGGGCTGGTTCTCGTGACGCCGCGGCTGATCGCACAGGGGGCCGGGACGATGGTCCCGACGTTCGAGGTGGACGCCTCGTGGCCCAGGCTGCCCAACAACTGGGTGCTGGGGCAGACGCCTGGCATTGCGGTCGATCGCCGCGACCATGTCTACATCCTCCATCGCCCGCGCACCGTGCCCGAAGAGCAGCGCAGCCGCGCCGCCCCGGCGGTGCTCGAGTTCGACGAGAAGGGCGCGTTCGTCACCGCGTGGGGCGGGCCCGGCGCCGGCTTCGACTGGCCGGACAGCGAGCACGGCATCTTCGTGGACAGCAAGGACAACGTGTGGATTGGCGGCAGCAGCCCGACGTCGCAGTCGCTGACGCGTCGCTCGGACGACATGCTGCTGAAGTTCACGCGGCAGGGGAAGTTCCTCCTGCAGATCGGCGGGCCCGACAAGAGCAAGGGCAACGCCGACACGAGCTCGGTCAACAAGCCTGCGGATGCGTTCGTGTATGCGAAGACGAACGAGCTGTTCGTCGCCGACGGCTACGGCAACCGCCGGGTGATCGTGTTCGACGCGGAGAAGGGCACCTTCAAGCGGATGTGGGGCGGCACTGGCAAGCCGCCGGAGGATGCGCTGCCGCCACAGCCGCCGGCCGCGCGCGGCACCGGCCCCGCGCCAGCCGCGGCCCCGAATCCCAATGCCGGCCAGTGCGGCACGCTGCTCCGCAGCGAGACGCCGGCGCCCGACGGGTTCGGCGGTCCGGTGCACAGCGTGAAGGTGTCGAACGACGGACTGGTCTATGTGGCTGATCGCTCGAACCGCCGCGTCCAGGTGTTCTCGGTGGACGGCAAGTACCAGTCGCAGGCCTTCATCAACCAGAGCGGCCCTGCCAGCGGGTCGGTCGCCGGCATCACCCTCTCGTCCGACTCCGCCCAGCGGTTCCTGTTCCTCGCCGACTACGGCAACTCGCGCGTGCTGGTGCTCGACCGGAAGTCGATGCAGGTCCTCTATCAGTTCGGGACCTACGGCACGACGCCGGGGCAGTTCCGCTGCCCGCACCACCTGACCTCCGACTCGAAGGGCAACATCTACGTGGTCGAAGTGCTGCCCGGCAATCGCGCCCAGCGGTTCGCGTTCAAGGGGATGTCGGCGTCGCTGCCGGCGAACGCCCTGACGCCGGCGCAGCTCAGCGCGCCGCAGGCGCCGCTCAGCAGCGCGGGCCCACGCGCGGGCGGCGCCCCGGCGCAGGCGGCGGCCCCGGCCGGCGGCCGTGGCGGCGCGCCCACCCCGGCCTTCGTGATCAACTGGCCGAGCACGATGACGAATCCGTACCGCATGGTCGAGAAATGGCCGACGCTCGGCACCGTGAAGCCGGGCGCCGCCATCGGCATCATTCCCGATGGCACGGGCGGCACCTGGCTGCACCACCGCTCCGAGCCGCCGATCATGCACTTCGACGCCAACGGCAATCGCGTCGCGAGCTTCGGCGACAACATGTTCGTGCAGGCGCACGGCTTCTGCCGCGATCGCGACGGCAACTTCTGGGCCGGCGACAGCGGACCGTTCCAGGACAATCCGAGCACCGCAGGGCGCGGCTTCCAGATGTTCAAGTTCAGCCCCGAGGGGAAGGTGCTGCTCACCCTCGGCAAGGCGGGCGTCTCGCGCGCCGGCAACGACACGTTCATCGGTCCCACCTCGTGCGCCATCGGGCCCAACGGCGACATCTATATTGCAGACGGACACTGGCCGCGACCGACCACGGCGCAGCAGGACGGCGATCGCATCGTGCGCTACACGACGGCCGGCGTCTTCGTCGCGTCCTACGGCAAGATGGGCCAGGGCCCCGGCGAGTTCATGGGCCCGCACTCGCTCGCATTCGACTCGCAGGGCCGCCTGTTCGTCGCCGATCGCTCGAACAACCGCGTCCAGATCTTCGATCGCGACATGAAGTTCGTGGACGACTGGCGCCAGTTCGGGCGGCCGAGCGGTGTGGCGATCCTGAAGGACGACACGCTTGTCGTGTCCGACTCCGAGTCGAACCGCTCCATTGGCGGATCGCCGATGGCGCCAGAAGGCGGCGGCAACGCCATACGCAACCCCGGCTGGCGGAACGGCATCCGGATCGGCAGCGCCAAGGACGGCTCGCTCCGCTACTTCATCCCCGGCACCGAGCCCGAGGGGCTCGCGGCCGACGAGCAGGGCAACATCTTCGGCGGCCTGACCGGCGGCTGTAATACCAGCGCCTCCGGCGGCTGTCTGCAGAAATTCGTCAAGCGCTAGGGAGTGGGCATGATCAAAGTCGGCTTCATGTATCCGAACTCGGACGGCAGCACGTTCGACATGGCGTACTACCTCACCACGCACATGCCCTTGGTGCTCGACCGGCTGGGGCCTGCAGTCAAAGGTTCGGGCGTGGAAGGAGCCGTTGCCGGAACATCCGCGCCGTACTCGGCGATCGGCTATCTCCTCTTCGAGTCCGTCGAGGCGTTCGAGACCTCGTTCGGGCGCCACGCGGACGAGATCAAGGGGGACATCAAGAACTACACGAACACGATGCCCACCGTGCAGATGTCCGAGTTGAAGGAAATGCCGGCCGTCACGACCTAGAGGCCGTGCCTGACCGCGGCCGTGGGTCGTGCCTGACCGTGGCCGCGGGTCTTTAGACCCGCCTCAGGGAACGGCCTTTTCCAGTGGCCGCGGGTCTTTAGACCCGCCCCCAAAGGAGTCCGCATGATGGAGATGCCCACCCGCCAGCAGCTGCTGTGGATGTTCGAGATGATGGTGCGCATCCGGGAGTACGAGGAGACCATGGCCAAGGTCTACCTCGAAGGCAAGCTCCCGCCGCACATCCAGAAGGGGCTCGCCTTCGACATCGGCGGCGGTCCGATTCCCGGTGAGATGCATCTCGCGGCGGGCCAGGAGCCGGTGGCCGTCGGCGTCTGCGTGCACCTGCGCGAGGAAGACACGGTGTGCGGCACGCACCGCCCGCATCACTTCGCGATCGCCAAGGGCGTGCCGATGCCGGAGATGACCGCCGAGATTTACGGCAAGGTCACCGGCCTCGGGCGCGGCAAGGGCGGCCACATGCACCTGTTCGACGCCAAGCACCGCTTCAGCTGCAGCGGCATCATCGGCGCCAGCCTGCCACCGGCGTGCGGCGCAGCGCTCGCGTCGAAGCTGCGCGGCACGCAGTCGATCGCCGTGTCGTTCTTCGGCGAGGGTGCGACCAACCAGGGGGCATTCCACGAGTCGCTGAACCTGGCCGCCCTGTGGAAGCTGCCGGTCGTCTTCGTGTGCGAGGACAACAAGTGGGCGATCTCGGTGCCCAAGTCCGCCTCCACCGCGATTCCGTCGAACGCCGACCGGGCCGCGGCCTACGGCATGCCGGGCGTGCTCGTCGAGCGCAACGACGCCGTCGAGGTGTGCGTGGCCGCGGGAGAGGCGGTGGCGCGCGCCCGCCGCGGCGAGGGTCCGACGTTGATCGAGGTCAAGACCGACCGCTACCTGGGCCACTTCCAGGGCGACCCGGAGACCTACCGGCCCAAGGGTGAGGTGGCGGAGCTGCGCAAGCACGACCCGATTCCGCGGCTCGCCGCGCAGCTGCGCGATCTGCAGCTGCTCGACGACGCCAGCCAGGCCGCGCTCGTCGAGCGGGTGAAGCACGAAGTGGCCGAGGCGTACGTCTTCGCGCAATCGAGCCCGTATCCCGCGCCCGAAGAGGCGCTCCAGCACGTCTTCGTCTAGGAGCACGACCATGACTGCCACTGCCAGACGCCTGACGATGGCGCAGGCCATCTCCGAGGCCATCGGTCACGAGATGACGCACGACCCGAACGTCTTCGTCATGGGCGAAGACGTTGGCTCGTACGGCGGCATCTTCGGCGCGACGGGCGGCCTGTTCGCCAAGTTCGGCGGCGAGAGAATCATCGACACGCCGATTTCCGAGACCGCGTTCATCGGCGCGGCGATTGGCGCCGCCGCCGAGGGGATGCGGCCGATCGCCGAGCTGATGTTCGTGGACTTCTTCGGCGTGTGCATGGACGAGATCTACAACCACCTGGCCAAGAACACCTACATGGCCGGCGGCAACATCAGGCTGCCGGTCGTGCTGATGACCGGCATGGGGGGCGGCTACAGCGACGCGGCGCAGCACTCGCAGTGCCTCTACGCGACCTTCGCTCACATGCCGGGCCTGAAGATCGTCGTCCCGTCCAACGCCTACGACGCCAAAGGCCTGATGATCCAGGCGATCCGTGACGACAACCCGGTAATGTACCTGTTCCACAAGGGCATCATGGGCCTGCCGTGGATGGCGTACTTCGAAGGCAGCACGACCGAGGTGCCCGAAGAGGCGTACACGATTCCGTTCGGCGTGGCGCGCGTGGCGCGCGAGGGGCGCGACCTGACGATCATCACGCTCAGCCAGATGGTCCAGAAGGCGCTGCTCGCGGCCGAGGAGCTGGCCAAGGACGGCATCGCCGCCGAGGTGATCGACCTGCGCACGCTGGTGCCGCTCGACAGCGACGCCATCATCCGCTCGGTGGCCAAAACCGGCCGGCTGCTCGTGGCCGACGAGGACTATCTGAACTTCGGTCTCACCGGCGAGGTGGCCGCCATCGTGGCCGAACGGCTCGACGAGGTCGTGCTGAAGGCCCCGGTGAAGCGGCTGGCCGTGCCCGGGGTGCCGATTCCCTACAGCCGGCCGCTCGAGCAGTTCGTCATTCCGCAGGTGGCGTCGATCGTTGCGGCATCGAAGCAGCTGATGACGGCGCGGATCGCGTCCGAGGTCACTGCCTGATGGACGTGCTCGTAGACGAGGGCTGCTGGGCCGAGGCGGAGGCCGACACGGAAGCACTGCTGGACCGCTGGCTGGTCGAGGAAGGCGGCCGCGTCGAGGAGGGCCAGGCGATCGCCGAGGTCGTGCTCGTGAAGGCGACGTTCGAGATTCCCGCACCGGCCACGGGCACCCTCGCTCGTATCCTCGTGCCCGCGTCGGGCACCGTGGCGCGAGGAAAGCCGATTGCGGTGATGGAGGTTGAGGCCGCGGCCTGACACCGCGGCCTCGATGCGGCCCGCGCCTAGGGAATCGTCTGGCGCGTGTGGATGTGAAACATCAGATAGGTCAGCGGCACGCCCGGGTCGCCGTAGCCGATGTGCCACGCGTACGGCGGAATCGACACCACGTCGCCTTCCTTCACCTTGATCTTGCGGCCGCCCGTGATCGGGCCGCCGCGGTGCTCGCCAGGCGCCACGAGGTAGTCGTCGTCCTTGGCGACGTTTCCTTCCACCAGGATGGTGCCTGACCCCCCGGTGATCACATAAATCTGAGTGTTGTCGGTGTGCAGCTCGCCGTGCACCGGCTCCTGGCCGGCCGCCGCGCCCGGACGCGTGGTCATCGTGAGGCGGTACTCCGGCGACCACTGGATGTGGCTCTTCATCGTGTTCAGCTGTTCGCGTGTCCACGACACCACCTTTCCCGGCTGCATCTTCGCTTCCGGCGTGCCGTTCAGCAGGAACAGGTTGGTGGCTGCGGGCGGGCGTCCTGGCAGCCCCCGGCCGCCCGGGGCGCCCTGCGCCTGGACCTGGGCCGGCTTCGTGAGGTCGAACGACCCGGCGAAGTAGCCGCTGGCAACGAGCGCGACGGCCAACAGTGGCGTGAGCACGGTGTTCTTGCGCATGGTGTGTCCCTTCAGCGAGGTCTGCCCCGTCTGTCTGTCGAGAAGATGGTTCGAAACGGCGTCGGGGAGGTACTCGCGCCGCCCGCGCGCGGAGTCTAGCCAGCGCCCCTGCGCTATCGCACTACCGAACTTGAGGTAGGGGCGGCTACCTCAGATTCGGTAGTGCGCGTCCTCTTGTCGCCCCGTAGACTCCGCCCCACTTACCCCCAGGGTGCCCTCGTACTTCCGGCGACGTGTCGCGGCCTGCCACGGACCGCTCGATGCGCCAGCCGCAGGAGGTTGCATGTCCGTTACGTCAGTCGTCAGAACAAGTCTTCTGCTCGCCACCATGCTCGTGGCCTTTGCTCTGCCTGGACGTGCCCAGGGCGTCGGCGAGATTCGCGGCACCGTGCTCGATGCGTCGGGCGGCGTGCTGCCTGGCGCCACCGTGACGCTCACCAACACCCAGGGTGCGGTGGGCGGCAACCAGGAGACCGTGGCCGACAATCGCGGCACGTTTGCTTTCGTGCGCCTCGTGCCCGGCACCTACAGCGTCCGCGCCCAGCTGGCCGGGTTCCAGACCGTGACCCAGGGCAACATCGTCGTCAACGCCGACGCGACGGCGCGCGCCGACGTGCGATTGAGCGTGGGCGCCATCGAAGAAGCGATCACCGTCACCGGCCTCTCGCCGCTGCTCGACACGAACAACGCCGTCAAGCAGACGACGATCACCAGGGCGGAGCTCGACGCGCTGCCCAACCGCACCGACATCTGGTCGGTGACGAAGGTGCTGCCCAGCGTCGTGATGAACAAGATCGACGTCGGCGGCACCGAGGCGTTCAGCGCGTCGGTGCCGATCGTGCGCGGGGCCACCGGCGACAGCAAGTTCATGGTGGACGGCATGGACGTGTCGAGCCCCTCGGCCGCCGGCACCATTGCCAACTTCTACCTGGATCCGTTCTCCTTCGAAGAGACCTCGATTCAGCTCGGCGCCGGCTCCGCGGAAAACTCCACCGGCGGCATCAACTTCAACATGGTGACGCGGTCAGGCACCAACCGCTTCCACGGCGGCGCCAAGATCAACGGCACGACACCCGGGCTGGCCAACGGGAAGAACTATTCCGACGAGCTCCGGGCGCAGCTGCTGGCGGGCGTGCCGCCGAAGGTCCTGGAGGCCAATCCGGACATCGAGCCCGGCGCCGACATCCAGAAGATGAGCGACGTGGGCGCGTGGCTGTCGGGCCCGATCGTGCGCGACAAGCTGTGGTTTGCCGGCACGTGGCACGACCAGCGGATGGACCAGCACTATCTCGGCGGTTACAACCCGGACGGATCGCAGGCGATCGACGACAACGTGCTGTGGAACTACACGGCCAAGGTGTCGTGGCAGGCGACGAAGTCGGCGCAGCTGTCCTACTTCACCGACATCCAGTACAAGCTGAACGGCCACTTCGTCCAGGGCAACACGCGCGCCTCGTTCGGTGACGACGCCTCCAAGCAGCACGTGTACAAGTACCCGACGATCCATCAGGTGAAGTTCACGACGCCGATCCGCAACAGCATGGCGTTCGACATTGCCTACAACCGCTTCCGGTCCGACAACGCCTTCCTGCCGCAGCCCGAAGTCAATCTCGGCGACATCGCCCGCTTCGACAGCGTCACCTCGGTGCAGTCGGTCGCGTACACGCCCGGCACGTGTAACGTCGGCGTCTGCGACGGCTACTACACCACGCCGCTCTTCCGCGAGCAGGTGCGCTCCAGCCTGTCGATTGCGAAAAGCCGCCACGACCTGAAAGTCGGCTACGAGTACGTGGACATCACCCGCGACACGCGCATCTGGCTGATCTCGCCGTTCCAGGCCAACTACCAGAACGGGCTGCCGTTGAGTGTGAACACCTACACGCTGCCGGTCGGCGACTCGACGGATCCGCGCGAGACCATCGACAACCTGTTCACCTATCGCGCGCGCGAGCAGGGCGTCTACGCGCAGGATCGCTGGACCGTCAGCCGCAAGGTCGTGGTCAACCTCGGCCTGCGCTACGAGACGAACAAAGGCTGGCAGCCGCCGTCGTGCGCGCCGAAGAGCGATTTCTTTGCCGGCGCCTGCTACAACGAGGTGAACGCGCCGACCTTCGGCGATTTTGCGCCGCGATCGAGCGTCGTGTGGGACATCCTGGGCGACGGTCGCACCGTGCTGAAGGGCACGGCCAACCGCTACAACGCCCCGCTCGGCGTCGATCCGCTCGGCCGGCTGAACCCGATTTCGGCGCCGGCGGATACCCGGCAGTGGCTGCCCCAGAGCCGGTGCAACGACGTGATCGGCGGCGTGCCGGTCACCGGCTGCGATCGCAACGGCGACCTGGTGCCGACGCTCAACGAGCTCGGCACGGCGCCCGGCTACGTGTTTGCCGGCGTGAACGCGCGGTATCAGGACGATCTGCAGCGGCCGGTGGTGAACGAGTACACCGTCGAGTTCCAGCGCGAGCTGCCGCAGGGGATCGTGGTGTCGGCGGGGTACGTGAAGCGTCAGACGCGGCAGAACCTGGCGCAGCGGAATACCGCCGTGCCGGAGTCCGCCTGGATCGGTCCGATCACGGTGAAGGAGGTCACGAGCGGCGAGACGGTGCAGGTCTGGAACCGTCCGAGCACCGCCAGCGCCAACCTGTTCTACAACTCCAGCGAGACCAACACCGACTACAAAGGGACCGACCTGTCGGTGACCAAGCGCTTCAGCAAGCGGTGGTCGATGCTGAGCGGCGCGACGTTCGGGCGCGCACGTCAGACCACTCGGGGCGGCAACCGCAACGATCCGAACATCGTGAACGCGTACGACGACAACCCGCTGTCGGCCGCAGACCGGCCCTGGTCGTATCGCGTATCCGGGAATATCGAGCTGCCCTGGCAGGTCTTCGTCAGCGGCACCTGGCAGCACCAGGTCGGCGCGCCCGAGACCACGACCGTGACGGTGACGAACGCCAGCGTGACGCTGGCGCAGGGCACGCAAGTCGTCCAGATGGCTCCGGTGGGCGACGTCCGTTTCCCGAACGTCGCGCAGCTCGACCTGAACATCCGCAAGACCATCCCGCTCGGGGCCACCGGTCAGCGGCTGACGCCTCGCGTCGAGATGTTCAACCTCACCAACGAATCGACGATTACCGCCTGGGTGAGCCAGCTCGGGCCGACCTACCATCGGCCGAGCCTCATTCAGCACGGCCGGCTCATCAAGTTCGAGCTGGGGTACGAGTTCTAAGGGACACTAGGAATGCCGCCGGGCCCGGGCACTCCGCCTGGGTCCGTAGCGCGGCGCGGGCGCGGGGTGACCATGACCGTTCGATCTCGCCGCGGGGGCTACACCATGCTGGCAGCGCTCGGGCTGTGGCTGGTGGGGCTCCAGGCATCGTCCTCGACGCAGGCGCCGGGCGTGCCGGCCGCCGCGGCGCAAGCGCCCATTGAATTCAACCGCGACATCCGTCCGATCCTCTCGGACAAGTGCTATACGTGCCACGGACCTGGCACGCAGCTCGGCGGCTTGCGCTTCGATCGTGAGGACGGGGCCAAGCAGGCCCTCCGCAACGGGCACACGGCCATCGTGCCGCGCGACCCGAACGCCAGCGAGCTCCTGCGGCGCGTGTCCGCCACCGATCCCAAAGTGCGGATGCCGCAGCGCGGCGAGCCGCTCGACGAGCAACAGGTGGCCTTGCTGCGCCGGTGGATCGAACAGGGCGCGCAGTGGCAGTCCCACTGGTCGTTCATCCCGCCCAAGACGCCGGCCATTCCGCCCGTGGGGCAGGCTGCCTGGGTACGGAGCCCGATCGACGCGTTCGTGCTGGCGCGGCTCGAACACGAAGGGCTGAAGCCGTCACCCGAGGCCGAGCGCGCCACGTGGCTGCGCCGTGTGTCGCTCGATCTCACCGGTCTGCCACCGACGCTGGCCGAGCTCGACGCGTTCGTCGCCGACAAGACGCCGCGCGCCTACGACAAGGTCGTCGATCGGCTGCTGGAGTCGCCGCGCTACGGCGAGCGCATGGCGTTCCCGTGGCTCGAGGCGGCCCGCTACGCCGACAGCAATGGGTATCAGAGTGATGGCGAGCGCCACATGTGGCGGTGGCGCGACTGGGTGATCGACGCGTTCAACGCGAACAAGCCGTGGGATCAGTTCACGCTGGAACAGCTCGCCGGTGACCTGTTGCCCACTCCCACGCTCGATCAGCGGATCGCCACCGGCTTCAACCGCAACCATCGCGGCAACTCGGAGGGCGGCGTCATCCCCGAAGAGTACGCGGCGGAGTACGTGGTCGATCGCGTGGACACGATGTCCACGGTCTTCCTGGGGCTGACCGGCGGGTGCGCGCGCTGCCACAACCACAAGTACGACCCGATCACGCAGAAGCACTACTACCAGCTGTTCTCGTACTTCAACAACATCGCCGAGAACGGCAAGGCGCGCCGGCTCGGCAACTCGCCGCCGTTCATCAAGGCGCCGACCCGCGAGCAGCAGCCGAAGCTGAAGCAGCTCGACGCCGATCTGGCCGCCGCCAACGCGCAGTTCACGCAGCTCGAGGGCGAGCTGTCGCGCGCCCAGGCGCTGTGGGAGAAGTCGCTCGCCGCCGATGGCGGCATCTCCTGGGGCCCGTCGCGCGGTCTGGTGGCGCACTACGCGTTCGACGGCAATCTGACGGAGGACGTCGCGGTCTCGCCGGATGGCAAGGTGGTGCCGCTCGCAGCCCGCAACGGGCAGACCGGGTTCGCCGAGGGGCGCGTCGGCCAGGCGGTCACGCTCGACGGCAAGGGCTTCATCCAGGGCGGCGACATCCGCGGCTTCGAGAGCCACGGCTACTACGACGACAAATACAGCCTCGCCTTGTGGGTGTATCCCACCGCGGCCACCGGTGCGCTCGTGACCAAAGTCGGAGACGTGGTCGAGCCGAACGGCCACGGCCTCAACCTCAAGGACGGCAAGGTTCAATACAACTACGTCTCGAAGTGGCTCGACGAAGGCATTCGGGTCGAGAGCGAGAAGACGCTGCCGCTCAACGAATGGCACCACGTCGCCCTCACCTACGACGGCACCCGCTACGCCGAAGGCGTGCGGCTGTACGTGGACGGGCAGCTGTGGAAGTGGCGGGTGCTGCTCGACGACCTCAACAACCCGCGCCCGCTCCGCCGGGATCCGCTGCGCATTGGCGGGGGAGGCGGCCCCGACAACCGCTTCCAGGGACGCATCGACGACGTCCGGATCTACGAGCGCGAGCTGAGCGCGCCGGAAGTGGGCGTGCTCGCGAGCGCGGCCACCGTCAATGAGATTGCCAGCCGCGGCGCCACCGGCCGCACTCCGGCCGACGCCGACAAGATCCGCGACTACTTCCTGGAGCACGCGGCGCCGGCGCGCATTGCCGAGCAGTGGAAGCGGCTCCTCGCTGCCAGGGCTGTGCGCGACGACTACTACGAAAGCCTGCCCACCGTGATGGTGATGGAAGAGCAGGCCACGCCGCGCGAGTCGCACCTGCTGATTCGCGGTTCCTACGATCGGCCCGGCGAGGTGGTGAAGCCGGTGTTGCCCGAGTTCCTGGTGCCGTCGCCCGGCGCCTACGCCCCCACCCGCCTGGGCCTCGCCAAGTGGCTGGTGGACCCCTCGAACCCGCTGATGGCGCGCGTCACCGTCAACCGGTTCTGGCAGATGTACTTCGGCACCGGCATCGTCAAGACGGTCGAGGACTTCGGATCGCAGGGCGAGGCGCCGTCGCATCCCGAGCTGCTCGACTGGCTGGCCACCGAATTCATGCGCACCGGCTGGAACGTCAAGGCGCTGCAGAAGACCATCGTGCTGAGCGCCACCTACCGGCAGGCCTCCCGTGTCGCGCCCGAGCTGCTGCAGCGCGACCCCGAGAACCGCCTCCTGGCGCACGGCCCCAGCGTGCGTCTGTCGGCGGAAGTCGTGCGCGATCAGGCGCTGGCGATCGCGGGGCTGCTGGTCGACAAGATCGGCGGACCGTCGGTGAAGCCGTACCAGCCAGCGGGGTTGTGGCGCGAGCTGAACTCGTACGAAGACTACGACCAGGGGCACGGCGAGGATCTCTACCGCCGCAGCCTCTACACGTTCTGGAAGCGGTCGGTGCCGCCGCCGACGATGGCCAACTTCGACGCGTCGAGCCGTGAGAGCTGCGTCGTGCGGCAGAACGTCACCAATACGCCGCTGCAGGCGCTCGACCTGATGAACAACCCGACGTATGTCGAGGCGGCCCGCGTGCTGGCGCAGCGCATGATGAAAGAGGGCGGCGCGACCAGCGAGGCCCGCATCGGCTTCGCGTTCCGTCTCGCCACGTCGCGGCTTCCGACCGCGCCCGAGCGGCAGATCCTGCAACAGGCGTTCACGCGCCAGCTCGCACAGTTCACCGCGCGCCCGGACGACGCCCGGAAGTACGTGAGCCAGGGCGAGTATCCGCGCGACGAGGCGCTGCCGGTCCCGACGCTGGCGGCCTACACCACCGTGGCCAGCCTGATCCTGAATCAGAGCCAGACCGTCATGAAGAACTAACCATGGATCCGCAGAGCCTCCGCACCTTCCTCACCCGCCGGACGTTCCTGGGCCGCGCCGCCACCGGCGTCGGTGTCGCGGCGCTCGCGAACCTGCTCGGCGACGACCTGCTGGCCCAGGCAGCGGTCCCGCGTGCCGTCCCGGGCCTGCCCGGCTTTCCCCACTTTCCGCCCAAGGCGAAGCGCGTCATCTATCTCTTCCAGGGTGGCGGTCCATCGCAGATGGACCTCTTCGACTACAAGCCGGAGCTGGCGAAGTGGAACGGGACCGATCTTCCGGATTCGATCCGGAAGGGGCAGCGGCTGACCGGCATGACCGCCACCCAGGCGACGTTCCCGATCGTGCCGTCGCTCTTCCAGTTCGCGCAGCACGGGCAGTCGGGGGCGTGGGTGAGCGAGCTGATGCCGCACACCGCGAAGATCGTGGACCAGCTCTGTTTCATCAAGTCGATGAACACCGAGCAGATCAATCACGACCCGGCGGTGACGTTCGCGCAGACCGGCTTCCAGCTCGCCGGCCGGCCAAGCATGGGCGCGTGGGTCAGCTACGGCCTCGGTAGCGAGAACGAGGACCTGCCGTCGTTCGTGGTGATGATCACCGGCAACGGCCAGTCGCTGGCCGACCGGCTGTGGGGCACCGGCTTCCTGCCGAGCAAATACCAGGGCGTGAAGCTGCGCTCGGTCGGCGACCCGGTGCTCTATATCTCGAATCCCGAAGGATTCGACCGCTCGCAGCGTGGTGAGTTCGTCGAGGATCTGGGCAAGCTGAACGCGCTCGATCTCGAGGGGGTCAACAATCCGGAGATCGCCACGCGGATCGCGCAGTACGAGATGGCGTTCCGGATGCAGGCCTCGGTGCCCGAGCTGACGGACCTGTCGAAAGAGCCCGAGCACACCTACGAGCTCTATGGGCCCGACTCACGCAAGCCCGGGACGTTTGCCGCCAACTGCCTGATGGCGCGCCGCCTCGCCGAGCGCGGCGTCCGCTTCATCCAGCTCTATCACCGCGCGTGGGACCACCACGCGGGGCTGCCGCGCGGCATCCGCGCCGCCTGCCGCGAGACCGACCAGGCGTGCGCCGGGCTCGTGCAGGACCTGAAGGAGCGCGGGCTGCTCGAGGACACGCTCGTCGTCTGGGGCGGCGAGTTCGGCCGCACCGTGTACTGCCAGGGCAAGCTGACGCCGCAGGACTACGGGCGCGACCACCACCCGCGCTGTTTCACGATGTGGATGGCGGGCGCGGGCGTGAAGCCCGGGATCAGCATCGGCACGACCGACGACTACTCGTACAACGTCGTCGACGATCCGGTGCACATCCACGACCTGAACGCGACCATCCTCTACAGCCTCGGGATCGACCACACCCGCCTGACGTACAAGTACCAGGGCCGGCACTTCCGTCTCACCGACGTCCACGGTAGCGTGGTCAAGCAAGCGCTCTCGTCGTAGGCGCAGGTCTTCAGACCCGGCTGTGGGTGGTGGCCGCGGGTCGCCCTGATGTGGCCGCGGGTCTTTAGACCCGCCTGTGGGTTGTGGCCGCGGGTCTTCAGACCCGCCTGTGGATTGTGGCCGCGGGTCTTTAGACCCGCCTCATGGAACGGCTTCTACCAGCCCCGGGTCTTCAGACCCGCCTCTCCGCTGCCCTCGACTAGAATCGCGGCAGCCATTTCTCGATGCGTCGCGCTGACTTCAGGAGATCACATGGGACCCCGATCCAAGGGCAAGCGGCAGCTGACACGACGTGGAGTCTTGAAGACGGGCGCGACCGCGCTCGGTGGCGGCGCCCTCCTCCTCGGTGGCGGCGCGACGCTCGAGGCGGCGCCCGCGGCGGGGCAGGCGCAAGCCCCGGCGATTGCGACGGGCACGCAGGCCGGGCGGACGTTCCGTGGGCTGGTGCGGCATGACGCCACGCTCGACGTGCAGGAGATGCGGCTCCTGCCCATCGACCCGCGGCAGGTGGTGATCCGTTCGCAGGCGGTGGCGGTGTGCTACACCATCGTGCGCGGCGCGCTCAGCACGACTCCGATCCAGCGTGCCGAGGTCCCGAACCACTGTGGCTTCGGCGTAGTGGAGGCCGTGGGCGCGATGGTCAAGCGCGTGCAGGTGGGCGATCGGGTGGTTGTCGCCGGCACGTCGCAGTGCGGCCAGTGTTACCAGTGCCTGCACGGGCGCCCGGACTACTGCCAGTTCACGTTCTTCTCCAACGCGCCGGGTGTCGAGCCGTTTGCGCCGTTCGCGCAGTTTCGTGACGGCACGCCGGTGTACGCGCAGGCCGGCATCGGCGGCATGAGCGAGATCATGACCGCCTTCGAGGAGTACTGCGTTCCGGTCTTCACCGACCTGCCGGCCGCGCAGGTCACCCTTCTCGGCGATCAGCTCGCGTCGGGTTTTGCCGCGGGCCATGCCGACATGCAGTTCGAGCCGGGCTCCGACGTGGTGGTCTTCGGCGCAGGCCCGGTGGGCCTCGGCGCCGTGCAGGCCGGGCGCGTCATGGGCGCGGGGCAGGTGATCGTCGTGGATCCGATCAAGTATCGGCGCGAGTTCTCGATGAAGCTCGGCGCCACGACGACCCTCGACCCCAACGCGGAGGGGGACGGTATCGTCGAGCGCATCCGCGAGCTGTGCCGCGGCCCCAACGACCGCCGGTTCGCCGGCGGCGTCACGTGGGGGCGTGCCGGCAACGCCGTCATGTCGCGCGGCGCCGACTTCGTGGTCGAAGCCGCCGGCCTGCAGACGATGCCGCCGAAGGTCGAGGCGCAGCCGGATCCGACCAACGTGAAGACCGTGCTGCAGGCGTGGGACAGCACCCGGGCGGGCGGCCACGTGATGCTCATGGGGTTCACGCTGCAGCCAGTGCCCTTCCCAGGTGTGTCGCTCGCGCTCCTCGGCCGGACGATTCACCCCGGCCAGCAGGGCGGCCTGCATGTGATGCGCGACATCCCGCGCTACGTGAAGCTGATCGAGAAAGGAAGGATCGACGCCGAGTCGGTGATCACCAGGCGCTACACGCTCGATCAGAGCCGGGCGGCCGTGCAGGACACGGCCGACCGGACCATCATCACCGGGGTGATCGAGTTCTCGTAGCCGTCAGCGGGTGCCGCTCGCGGGCCCGGCGGCGAGCTCCTGACGGATCACCTTGCCACCCTTCATCACGAAGCGCACACGTTGCAGCTCGGTGATATCCGCCAGCGGGTCTCCGGACACTGCCGCCAGGTCGGCGAACTTGCCGACGGCGATCGAGCCGACCTCGTTCTGCCATCCCATCATGGTGGCGTTGGTGATCGTGGCGGACTGGATGGCGCGCGCCGTCGTCATGCCGCCCTGCTTGACCAGTTTTTCGAGCTCGACGGTGTTCGTGCCGTGCGGAAAGAAGGTGCCGTCGACGCCGGTGCCAAACAGCACGGCGAGCTTGGGCGTGGCGATCGCCATTTTCATGGCGTTCTCGTAGATCGGAACGATGCGGTACTTGCCGCCGGTGCTCTTCGCGTCGTTGTCGTCCATGTACGGCGAGCTGTAGCGCGCGAACGTCACGTCGTATGCGATCCCCTTCTTTACCATCTCATCCAGCTGCGGCTGCCTCAGTCCGTAGCCGTGCTCGATGGTGTCGCAGCCGGCGGTGATGGCGTTCTGCAGCCCCTCGCCACCGTAGACGTGGCAGCCCGCCTTCCGGCCGCTCTTGTGGGTTTCGTCGATGATTGCCTGCAGCACCGCGAGCGGGTAGGTGGTCTGGTACTGGTCTTCGCCGGTGGCGCTGAAGGAGTACCCGCCGCCGGGATACAGCTTGATGTGATCCACCTTTTTCTCGACGTGTTCGCGGACCGCGGCGCGCCCTTCCTCGGCCGAGCGGACCACGATGGCCGAGCGCGGGTTGGGCGTGGCGCCGGGCTGAGGCGGCTGGGCACCCCACACGATGCCGCGGCCCGCCACCTGGAAGCGGGGGCCATCGATCTCGCCCTCGTTGATCATGTCGCGGATGTCCACGTCGGCGTAGCCGTTGCTGTGCGAGGCCATGTCGCGCGCCGAGGTGACGCCGCTATACAGGTCGGCCTGCAGGTTCGAGACGGCCATGAGCGTCATCCGCTCGGGCGACCACCCCTGGACCGGGTCGTTGAACATGTGCGTGTGCGCGTCGATCAGCCCTGGCACCACCGTGGCGCGGCTCAGATCGATGACGCGGGCGCCCGCCGGAATCTTGACCGAGGACTCGGGGCCGACGGCCGTGATCTTCTCGCCCGTGATGACCACCACCTGGTTCGTGAGCATGCGGCCGGCGACGCTGTCGAACAGGCGTCCGGCGCGCACGGCCGTCACAGCGGCGGCGGGCGCGCACTGGGCGAACCCGCTGCCCGGCCGCACACAGGGGCGGGCGCCGGTGCGACGCCAGGGCTCGGGCGCTTGCGCCCGTGACGGCGTGGCTGGTGGCGGCCCCTGCGCGTAGAGCGTGGCTCCGACGAGGACGGCGGCCGCAACGGCCGCACTGAGACGACGTGACATGGATGGCTCCAAACGCCCGCCCGGAGGGCCGGCAATTAAACACTGTTAGCGAGGCGCAGCGTCGCCTTTGCGATTGAGGACGTAGTTGCCGCCACGGTGAATCTCCTCGGTCCGGATGACTTTACCGTTGGCGTCCATCACGAACTTGTACGAGACACCTTCCTCGCTGGTGAAGATGGTGTCGGACTCAGGGATCAAGGGCACCGCTTCGGAGACCAGCAGTCCCGTGGCATAGAGCTTCCCGTCCTTGAGCGACATCGTCACCTTGCGAAGGTTGGCCCGCCAGTACCCTTCGTAGTAGCCGACGTACCTGCGCATCGTCTCTTCCGACACCTGCACGCGTGTCTTTTCCAGGTCCGAGATGCTGCCGGTCCAGAACTCCTGCTTCGCTTCGCACACTTCCTCGAGCATCTCGGTGTCGGTGACCAGGCGCATCCTGAGCGAGACCTGTAGGGGTTTGTTGTATGCGTCCGGATCGTCGTAGGTGACGTCCAGTTCGATGCGGCCAAGCGTCGGGCGCCGGTAGCGCTCGGTGACGCGCAGCCTTTCCGTGTGGGGAAGCCCAACGTTGTTCAACCACGTCTTGTCGTTGAAGCCGTTGCTCTCGACTACCAGCGTGTCGCCTTCCCACCGACCCACGGAGAAGCCCTGCCACATCGGCGCCGGGTCCTTCTCGAGCTCGCGGCCGTCGAGAAAGATCTGTCGATACGTCTGGTTGGCGTTCAGCACCGCGATCATCGCTGGTGTCTGCAGGATGCGCTTCTCGCGTTCGAGGTTCTCCGCTTCGACGCCGCTGGGGCGGCACATGAAGTCGGGACGACTCTTGAAGTAGTCGTGCCCGCGTTCGACCTGCAGCGCCCTGGCCCACGGCTTCATGTCCGCGGGATCGACCCGGAGTGTCGCGAGGCCGCCAAGCTCTCCCTGGCCGCCGGCGGATGCCCAGATACCCGTGAAGTCCGGTTTGCCGTCGGCGGTGCGCGGTGCCGGCGCCGCGAGGTCCACCTTGCCGTCCGCCTTGCGCGGCACTCCGGAAGTGGGCTGTGTCAGCCACTGGGCGTCGGCGGAAATGGCCGACAGCACCAACCCGACCACGACGCAGATTGCTCTCATATTGGCCGCAATTGTCCCTGGACGGCGGAACGGACGTCAATACTTCCGACGGTTTCTGCGATGATGCCGCCGTGCTCAGGAGGGACTGATGAAAATCGTGCTCAATATCGTTGGCGTCCTCATGATTCTCATGGGGACAATCTGGTTTCTCCAGGGGATCAACGTCCTCCCCGGGAGCTTCATGACCGGTCAGATTCGCTGGGCGGTGTACGGCGCGTGTGCCGTGCTGGTGGGGCTGATCGCCCTCACGCGCGCCAACCGCCGCATCGTCAGATAGGTGTCTAGACGATCTGGTATTCCGGCGTGCTCATCACCAGGTGCGCTGTCATACGCAGGGCATCCTCCATGTAGCTCTTGGCGCGGTCGAGGCTGTCGGTGCCCAACTCCTTCGTGAGGAAGGCGACCAGCGCGTCGCGCACGGCCGTGGCCGCCGGAACCCGGAGCAGCCGCCACATCAAGTAGTCGACTGCCTCCTCGGTGGTCTTCGCGCCGCTCTCCAGCACCATCGGCGAAAAGTCGAACCGTGCGGCCTGGCGAGGCGTGGGAATGAGCTTCCGCGCCGCCTGCTCCCAGCCGGTGTAGCCGGAGATGCGGGTATTGAATCGTTCGTCGCGCTCGAGCGCCGACCGGTCGAACGCACTCATGTTGGACGGATCGTTCACCGCCGTGGCCGCGCCGATGTCGTAACCGTCGCGCAGCCGCCGGCCGAGGATGTCGTCGCTCCCCGCCGAGAAATTCCAGTCTCGGAAGCCGGTCATGTCGGGAATCAACACGTCGCGCGCGACGTTGCCCCGCGCGATGAGCAGGCCGGGCGTGATCCACGCCTTGCCGCCGGCCCAGCCCGCGACCGACGGCGGGTTCAGCAGGTTCTGGCCCATCGAGATGGTCGCCTGGTTGAAGTCGGGTACGCCCGGAATGCTGTCGACGCCCAGGTGCTTCATCATCGCGACCATGTGCTCGACCGGCCCCTTGATGTGGCCGCCGTAGCTCGCCTGCGAGTAGAAGTCCTTGGACGACAAAATGACCGCCAGCAGCGGCTTCACGTCGTAGTCGTGGTTTCGGAGCACGGCGCCGAGCTTCTTCCGCAATTCCAGTGACAGCTCGTCCCGCACCAGGAACCGGTAGATCTTGCCGGCGAAGTAATCCGCCGTCACCGGCTGCTCGAAGATGATCTTCAGCACGTCGACGCCGTCGAGCGGTCCCGTGCGGCCCAGGAACGTCTTCATGCCGGCGTCGTGCTTGTCCGGGTCGACCTTGTAGGTGAGGTTGTCGAAATACCACCCGGTGAACGCCCGCGCGCACTCGCGTACGTCCGTCTCGGTGTAGTTGCCGACGCCCATGGTGAAGAGCTCCATCACCTCACGGGCGAAGTTCTCGTTCGGCGCGCCCTTGACGTTGTATTGCGCGTCGAGGAAGTAGAGCATCGCCGGGTTCTGCGCGACCTTGATCGTCAGGTCGCGCAGGTTGCCGGTCGCGCCCCGTTCGAACAGATCGATCTGCTGCATCATCTTCCGGTAGTCGCGCACCTTGTTCTCGTGCGTGGCGAAGTGGCCATGCCAGAGCAGGGCCATCTTCTGTTCGACGGGATGCGTGGTGTGCAGCATCCGGTTGGCCCACCAGTAGTTGAGCCGACGCGTCTCGAGCATCGTCGCGCGGAGCCAGTAGAAGAAGCGGTCGGAGGCCGGTTGCACCGGGCGGTTGCCCGAGGGCTTGTTCTCGACGCCCATCGAGCGGCCCTGCTTCTCCGCGCGATCGGTGGCCTCGGGCCGGCTTTCCGGGAACCCGTTCAGCGACGGATCCCACAGGCCGGACTCCACGAACGGCTGCATCGTCGGGTTCGGGATGTTCTCGTAGAACACGAGCGAACGGACCGCCTGGTCGAGGCCGGCGTCTGCGAGCTTCTGGATCTCGGCCGGCGTGCCGCCGAACCCCGCATGTGTCAGCAGGTGGGCCGCGCGGTCGTAGTTCCAATCGCCCGCAGCAATCGGGGTGAGGTCGTCCTTCCAGGACGCGGGGCCGGGAGACCAGCCGGTGCGAGTGGCCATCGTGTCCTCCGCCTATGCCCGAAACAGGCCCAGGGTGGTGAACGGCTGCCCCAGGACCTTGCTCGCGTCGGCGCCCATCCAATCCTGAATGAGAGAGGCGTACACCTGACGGAAGTCGGTCGTGCTTTCGAGGTTGTCGCCGAGCACCAGGTGCGTGAGGCTCGGAGGCTTGCCGTAGAGCCCGCCCTTCACGGCGTTGCCGATCACGAAGTTCACCTGCGCCGTGCCGTGATCGGTCCCGAGGCTGGTATTTTCGGGCACGCGGCGGCCGAACTCGCTGTGGACGTACATCACGACGTCGTCGGCCCGGCCGATCCGCTTCATTTCCTGGAAGAAGCCAGCGATGGCGTCCGAGCAGTACTGGAGCTGCCGATCGTGCGGCGCCGCCTGGTTCACGTGCGTGTCGAAGAGGCTTCCACGCAGCGGCACGTAATAGAGCCTGGTGGGGAAGTCCGCTTCGATGAGCGCCGCCACCTTGTCCAGGTCGAGCAGCCGCAGATCCGGATTGTCCTTCCCCTTGTACTTGCTCCAGGCCGCTCGCACCACTTCGGAGGCCTGCGCCGCGCTCCGCGTGACCTCCAGCACGTACTTGTGCGCGTCGCCGACCGGGGCATGCGCCGCGCTCAGCGCGTCGAGCACCGGCTTCTCCTGCGCGAAGACGCCGCGCTGGAACCGCGTGGGGTCGATGAACACCAGCGGCACGTGCTTTTCCGCCTTCACCGCCAGCGTCTGGCTGTCGGAGACGTTCACGATCATGTTCTGGCGCTCGCCGGCGGCGTCGAGCGCCGACGCGGTGCGTCCGATCCAGCCGTACTCGTTGCCGCTGTTGGGGGCGCCCGTGTGCCAGAACGAGATCGAGGTGAAGTGCGAGAACGACGGCTGGTCGTAGCCGACGCCCTGGATGACGGCCACCTTGCCCTCGTCGTAGAGCTGTTTCATCCCGCTCAGCGACCTGTGCCAGCCGACGTGCGCGTCGATCTTGAGCAGGTCCTTTTCTTTGATGCCGATCGTCGGCCGATGCTTGTAGTAGATCGCGTCGCCGTACGGCACGATGGTGTTCAGGCCATCGTTGCCGCCGAACCACTCGAAGACCACGAGAATCTTGCCCGACTGGTTCGTCGCGGCCGCCAGGCTCGCCTGGTTCAACACGTATGGCACCGGGCCGAGGCCGCCGAAGAGGCCGAACCCGAGGCCGCCGGCGCCGATCCGCATCATGTCGCGACGCGAGACGCCGGAGCCGCTCAATCGATCGTTGGTTGTCACGCGGCCCACCTTCCGCGCCAAGGATACCGCTGGTTCGGTCGTTTTACACGGCGCCGTGACGACGCAGGGCTGCCTGCACGGCCGGGTTTCCCTGCGCCATCGACAGCACGGTGCGGCCGTCGCGGTTGCCGACCGCGGTGATGTCCGCACCGGCGGCCACGAGCCGGTCCACGACGGCCGAGTAGTCCGCGCCGCGCGCCCGGCGATGCACGGATCCGAACGCCGCCCATCCGAGCGGCGTGCTCTGGTGGGTGGGGTCCCGGGCGTCGAGCGGCACGCCGCCGCGCGCCAGGAGGCGTTCGACCACCTGCACGTTCCCCACCCAGCAGGCGGCATGCAGTGCCGACCCGCCGTCGACGCCCGAGGCGGCCGGGTCGAACCCGAGACGGAGCATCAGCTCGGCCGCCTGGAAGTGCTCGTGGAAGATGGCCTGGGCCAGGTGACCGTGCTCCTGCGGGGTGATGGACGAGAGGAGCGATGGATCGTCCGCGAGCAACGCGCTCGCTGCGCGCTCGTTCCCGGCCAGCAGCGCGTTGAGCAGCTGGATCCGCGCCGGGCTGCGGGCGATGAGCAGCGTGTACACGTCGCGATGCCCGAACTTCAGTGCGGCGTCGTGCGGCGACAGGCCGGAGCCGATCGTCCAGCAGTAGATGTGCAGGGGCGGCACCATGTCGTAGCCGGGCTCGTTGATGCGAGCGGCGAGGCAGGCGGGCTCGGCGTCTACCAGACGAGTGGCGAGCGCGACGTCGCCGAGCCGAGCGGCCATGAAAATGTCGGGCGTCGCCCCGCGCTCGAGGAGACGCCGGCACACCTCGGGGCGATCGACCAGCGCGTACTGCGCCGGCGTGGTCTTGTGATCGATGCAGCGCACGTCGATGTCCGCGCCGTGGTCCAGGAGGAAGTCGGCGATCGCCACGGTCTTGGCTTCGTGGAGCGGCTGCTGCCCGTCGCCGCCGCGCGCGTGCACGAGCATGCCGTCGGCGGTCACCAGCGACCGGAGCGCCTCGAACCAGCCGAGCCGCGCGGCCACGTTCGGCGTCAGGGTGGCGCCGTGCGACAGGAGGAAGCGGGCCGTGCGCTCGTCGGTGTTGTCGAGCACGGTGTAGGGGCCGTTCTCCCACTCGCTCTTCAAGTTCACGTCGGCGCCGGCCGCGAGCAGCACCGTCAGCAAGGGTTCGTTCTTCGCCGCGATGTGCGCCGCGCGCTGGCCGAAGGCGAACATCGGATCGTTGATCCGCGTGCGGACGTGATCCGATTCGAGGAGCCGTTGGGCGCCGGCCGTGTCGCCGTCACGCACGGCGTCGCAGAACGCCTCGACGTCGCGCGTCTGGAAGTCGGTCACGAGCGGGCGACAGGGTAACCCACCCGATTCGGGACGAGCAAGGCGACGAAGCGCGTAAGATGGTGCCTTTGGGAGGACACATGTTTCGGAAACTCGTGAGCGCAGGCGCGGTGTGTGTCGCGCTCGGTGCGGTGATTGACGCGCAGAACAAACCGGTACCGCGGCCGCCGGCGCTGGCCCTGCCTCCTGGGCAGCAGCCGCCAGGCGAAAGCGCGGCGCCCGACGGTTATCAACCGGTTCCCCAGTGGCTTGGGCAAACGCGTGCGGCGGTCCCTCCGAAGGCCGAGGCCTTCACCGTCGAGACCTTCGCCAGCGGCGTCAACGGCGCGGCATTCCGCTTCCTCCCTGACGGCCGCATCCTCGTGGCCGAGCGCGAGGGCCGCCTCAGGATCGTCGGCAAGGACGGCAAGCTCTCGGGGCCGCTGGCGGGAATGCCGCCGAACATGTTCACCGGCGGTGGCCAGAGCCTCTTTGACGTCACGCCCGATCGGGCCTTCGCCACGAACCGCACCATCTATCTGGCGTACGCGGTGCTGCCTGCAGGCGCGGATCCGGCGAAGCAGCGGTCGCCCACGCACGTGCACGTCGCGAGCGCGACGATGTCGTCCGACGGCAGCCGCCTCGAGAGTGTCAAAGACCTGCTCGATGGAGAAGGCACGAGCGGGCACCTCGTTCAGGCCAACGACGGCACGCTGCTCCTCACGTCAACGGTGCCGGCGGGGCTCGGCGTCAACTCCAGCGAGTGGATGCAGCCGCAGCAGCTCGACAGCCTGATGGGCAAGGTGCTTCGGATCAACGCCGACGGATCGATTCCGAAGGACAACCCGTTTGTCGGGCGGGCTGGGGCGCGTGCCGAGATCTTCGCGCTCGGCTTCCGCGACGATCAGGGTCTGGCCATCCATCCCCGCACCGGCCGGCTCTGGACCAGCGAACACGGGCCGCGCGGCGGCGACGAAATCAACGAAGTCGAAAAAGGCAAGAACTACGGTTTCCCGGTGATCGGCTACGGCCGCGACTACACCGGCAAGCCGATCAACGGCGACAAGACCGTGCAGGCGGGATTGGAGCAGCCGGTCTATTTCTGGACGCCGGACATCGCCCCGGCGGGCATCGGCTTCTACACCGGCAAGATGTTTCCGGCCTGGGACGGCAACCTGTTCGTGGGCGGCCTCGCGTCGAGATACCTCGTCCGACTCGTGCTCAACGGCAACCGCGTCGTCGGCGAGGAACGCCTGCTGACCGACCTCAATGCGCGCATCCGCTCCGTCAACGAAGGACCCGACGGCGCCCTGTATGTGATGACCGATGGCCAGGACGGCAAGATCCTGAGGCTCTCGGCCAGGAAATGACCGGACGGCGGCCTCGGAGCACCGGGCGCCGCCGTGTTCAGAGGCTCCCCAGCAGGATGGCAATGGGGCGGCCGGCCTCTGTGAGGAGCACATCGCTGAGTTGCTCGCGCACGGTCGCGGTCGCGGACGTTATCGAGGCCTGTACCCTGACGTCGCCGGCTCCGGTGGCGCGGGGGTGCAGGCCGCGGAACGCTTCGAGCGCGTAGATCAGCGGCATCAGCGAGCCGCCCTTGGTGCGCGCGCGGTACTTCTCGGCTTCCATTTCGACGTCGCGTGACGCACAGAACAGGTCGTGCGGCAGCGGTATGGGCAGGTCAGGTGACGTCGGGCTGGCAGGCGTCCTGTCACTCATCTCAGCCTTCTGCGGCCACCTGAACGCCGCCGTCTCGAAGTAGTAGACGACCCGGTAGTAGAAGATGCGATCGAGATCCCAGGAGCTCGCCCGGAACGTCATCAGCCGCTGCGGTGTTCTGCACTGGAGGAGCGGTTCTCTCTTCTCGGAGCGGTCCTCCTCTTGCCCCTTGGATGAATCCTCCTCGACTTTCGGCTTCACGGTGCGAGCGCTGTCCTGCATGAGGCGATTGATCGCCTCATAGTCGGCGCTTGATCGAGGCGCCTCGTTCTTGGCGATGGCTTCGTAGGCGAGCTCGCGCTGCCACCGGATCCTCCCTTCGATGAGGTGCACGATCGCCTTCCGCTCCTCGTCGGTCTCGGCCGCCATGAAGCGCACCGCGGCCGTCGTCAACGGCGCGTCCAGCGGGTGCAGCAGCCGCGAGGACACGCTCTTGATCGCCAGCCGGCGGTCTTCGCAGCTGGCCTGCGTGCCGCTGTCCATCAGAAGCGTGCCCTGCGGGCCGAGCGGGAATTTCACTGGTGTGATGAGCAGCGCTTGAATCCCCATGGCGTAGCGGTCGAGATCGGACAGCAGCATCCGGAAGAGCCCTTGCTCGTGCGGCGCGCACGCCGCGTCGACCAGTGCCTGGTGCTGTTTCAGCCGCGCGAGGGTGACCGTCACGCCTTCGTACCGTGCGAGCCATTTCTGATCGGCGCACGCGTGAAGCGGCTCGTCGAAGGTCTTGCGTTGAAAGGAGAACTGGAGGTCGGCAATGAGCGTGGCCAACGGCACCGCGGCGTCGTGTAACGTCGCTTCGAAGGGCTCCCACGAGTCGTCGGCGATCACGAACCCCTTGGCGGTTGGCGTTGGTCGCTCCATTTTGAGTGCGTCGGCCAGCGCGGTGACGAGGCGTCCCATGTCGTCCCGCGTGGTGTTTGTCGCCTGATACGCCGCCAGCGGCCCCGCGATCTCAGCGCCGCTGATGCCGTGCAGCAGCGGAAACAGTTGTTGCTGGTTCACCGACGCGGATTCGGCCGACAGCTTCCGGGCCAAGGCTCCGGCTTCGAAGTGTATCCAGGCGTTCTGCCTGTTCTCGTACGTCAGGACGACGACTCCTGCGTCCGAGGAATTCAGCTTCTCACGCACCGCCTGGAACCACTCTGCGCCCTTTTCGATGTCCTCGGAGAGAAAGACGTGGGAGTCTGAGTCCGATTTGCCTTTGAGCGCTGGCAGCACCTTCTCGAGCAGTGGCTTCAGGGCGTCAGCAATCGCCTTGCTCCGACCACCGGACCAGCAGATGAACACCGACATGGCTGCACCTCGAGAGTACGTAGGGGCCCAGGGCCGGCTGAAGCCGGCCCCTACGACGCGACGACCTCGAACGAAATTCCGTCGGGGTCGGTCAGCCTGACGACCCCGGTCTCGTAGGGCGACGGGATGATGCGCGCGCCGAGCGCGACGAGGCCCGCCGTGACCTTCTCGGAATCGAACGGCGCCACCTTGACCCCGAAGTGCGCGATGCGCGATTTCTGCCCGGCTTCGGCCTGCTGCAGTCCGAGCCGTGTGTCGCCAATCTGAAACCAGGCGCGTCCGGTGGTCCGGTCGCGCAGCGTTTCGACACCGTACAGAATCCGATAGAACCGCACGCCCTTCTCCAGATCGGCGACGTGCAGCAGCACGTGATCGACGCCGAGGGGCGTCACCAGCCCCTTGCGCGGCGGCACCAGGTCCGACGGCACGGCGGCCGTGACCAGCGTGTCGGGGGCGGGCAGGAACTGGATCTCGATGCCATCGGGATCAGAGAAGATGCCGCCGGCGCTGCCGCCGCCCGAGAGCTTGCCGAGTCCAGCTTTGTCGGTGGCCTCGGCTATGGCCGCGGTGATCGCCGCGCTGTCGCGGCGATAGTCGATCACCGAGGTGCAGAAGTGGCCGATGGAGGTGCCGCGGCCGCGTGAATCGCCGATCGCGAGATAGCCCACCTGGCGGTTGGCCGGAAGGGGGCCGAACAGGACGAAGTAGCGGAAGCCGCCCTGCAACGGCTGCGCGTGCAGCGTCGTGTTGAAGACGCCCATGTAGAAGCGCGCCGACGCCTCCACGTTGGGCACGATCACGTCCAGGTGATCGATCTTCGGCGTGCGGATCGGCAAGACGGGGGAGGCCGCCTGCCCGGCCCAGGTGCGGGCGGGAGCGAACAGTGGAACGGCCGAAGCACCGAGGCCGGCCATGAACACGCGGCGCGAGGTCATCGTCATACGTCGGGCATTGTCGCCCGGAGGCACGCGGACCGTCGAGCGCATCACACCCGTTTGAGAGGAATTGCCACCCGGGGCGCGGACAACGATGTGCGCCACGGCGAGTGGTTGTGGTATCACTGTGCGCCCATGGCCGTTGGGACCACGCCGTCCAACGCTCCCGACGCGGCGGCGCTGTGTGCGCGCGCTGTGGCGATTCAACCGATCCTCGAGCGGAACGCCGACACGACCGATGCTCTTCGGCGCCTCGCGGACGAGAATGTCCAGGCGCTCCGCGAGTCGGGTCTGTGCCGCCTGATGGTGCCGGCGCGCTTCGGCGGCTACCAGTCGAGCATCCGCACCTACATCGACGTCATGGCCGAACTGGGCCGCGGCTGCGGATCGACGGCCTGGGTGGCCAGCCTGATCAACGTGTGCGCCTGGCTGGCCGCGCTCTTCCCCGAACAGGCGCAGGCGGACGTGTGGGGGCAGGACCCCGAGGCGTGGATTGCCGGGTCGCTGGCACCCAACGGCTCGGCGGTGCCCGTGGACGGCGGGTGGCGGGTCACCGGGCGCTGGCCGTGGGCATCGGGCTCGATGCACGCGCAGTGGGCCGCGTGCGGCATCCACATGAAGAACGAGCGCGGCGAGATGGCGAACTTCGGGCTGTCGCTGATGCCGATGCCGGAACTCTCGATCGAGGACACCTGGTTCATGGCCGGGATGAAGGGCACCGGCAGCAACACCATCGTGGCCGCCGACGTCTTCGTGCCCGCGCATCGCTTCCTCCCGTATCCGGATGCCTTTGCCGGGCGGTACCGCACGGAGCACACCGGCGAGGTGGTCTACCGCGCCGCCCTGATTCCGGTCACCGTGCTGATCCTGGCGCCGTCACAGTTGGGCGTGGCACGCGCGGCGCTCGCGCACGCGATCGCGCGCGCCGCGACGCGGGGCATCACCCACACCACGTTTGGAACCCAGGCCGAGTCGGCGGGGTTCCAGATGCAGGTCGCCGAAGCGGCTATGAAGATCGATACGGCCGCGCTGCACGTGCACCGCGCCGCCGACGATCTCGATCGGCAGGCGGACGACGGGCGGCAAATGGACCTGGTGACCCGGGCGCGCGTGCGGATCGACACCGCCCTGGCCGCGAAGTACTGCCGCGAGGCGGTCGAGATTCTGGTGGCCGCGCACGGGACGTCGAGCCTGGCCGACGCCAACCGGATGCAGCGGCTCTGGCGTGATGTGCACACGGCCAGCCACCATGCCATCACCGAGTGGCAGGTGAATCTCGAGGTCTACGGCAAGGCGCTGCTCGGCGTCGAGCCGAACATCACGCACCTGGTCTGAGCCGTGGCTGCGAGTCTCGAGAAAGCAGGGCAGGTCTGAAGACCTGCCCCTACGTACGGTCGACGAGTTCGCGGAACAGGCTCGACAGTACTTCTGGGAGCAAGGAGGTGGGTTCTCTCGGCGGGTGATATCCAACCGCCGGCATCTCTCGTCTAATCATCCACGCTCGTGAACATCTTGCGGTGAAGACCGTATTCACACCCCATAAGGAGGGCGTCATGAAACTCAGTACGAGTGCGCTCGTCGTGGCCGCCGTCACACTCCTCACGGGTTCCGTCCGGGCCCACCACAACATGTCGGCCCTGTTCGACTTCAACGACCGCGTCACGGTGAGCGGCACGCTCACGCGCCTGGATTGGCGCAATCCCCACATCTACGTGTTCGTGGACGGCAAGACGGCCGCCGAGCAGGCCCAGCCGCAGGCCTGGTCCATCGAAGGCCCACCGCCGAGCTTCTTCCGTGCCCGGGACATCAATCGGACGGACGTTGAAAACGCCATTGGCAAGACGGTCACGGCGGAACTGAGCCGTGCCCGCGACGGCTCGTCCTCCGGGCTGCTCCGCGTCATGACGCTGCCGGACGGCAAGGTCGTCTCCGCCTGTCCGCAGAACTGCTGAGTCAGCACACCGCGCACCGCCTCGAGAGGAGTGTCGTCATGAAGAGCCCTTCGCTCGCCGCCTCAGCCGTTGTCTGTGCTGTCCTTCTGCTCGGTCCGCCGCTCGTCCAGGGCCAACCCCTCCCGCGGGACCCGGCGGAGCGGGCGCGCGTCATCGCCGAGATCCTCGAAGCCAACGCCCGCCAGCTCACACTCTTCGATCGCCGCGGACAGGCGGTCGGCACCGTCGGCCTCCGCGACCTCTACAACCAGCCCCTGCTGTCGCCGGACGCCAGGCACGTGGCCGTCGTGAAACCCGATCTCGACAAGGAAACCGGCGATCTCTGGGTCATCGAGGTCGCCACCGCGAAGGCGACTCAGTTCACGACCAGCAAGTCGCGAGAGGGCGCGAACTCGCCGGCCTGGTCGCCGGACGGCGGCACGCTGGCCTACGTCGCGCTGCGCGACGGCTACTTCGGGGTGTATCGCAAGGCACTCACGCCGGGCGCCCAGGAGGAACTGCTGTTCAAGAACTCGGCGCCGTTGACGCTCACCGACTGGTCGCAGGACGGCCGCTATCTCGTCTATTTCTCGACCGATCTGTCGGGCGGCGGCCTGTTCGCGCTGCCGGTCAATGTGACGGGCGAACGGAAACCGATTGAGGTCTTCCGGAGCAAGTTCCAGGCACAGGGACCGCGCATGTCACCGGACGGGCGCTTCATGTCCTTCGTCTCGAACTCGTCAGGCCGCAATGAGGTGTACGTCGTCCCGTTCGATCCCGCCGCGGCTCCCGGGGCTTCAGCGTCGCTCATGCCGCAGCAGATCTCGGACCAGGGGGGCATTGGCATGGCGTTCTGGCGCCGTGACGGCAAGGAGCTGTACTACCTCGCCGCGGACCGCGGCATCATGGCCGTCGAGATCGGTGCCGGGGCGCCGGTGCAGTTCGGCAAGCCGAAGGTTCTGTTCCGGCCCGCGGCGGAGATCCTCACCGGAGTCGCCCCCAACAGTGCCAGCGTCAGCCGTGACGGCGAGCGCTTCATCATCGCGGTGCCGCGGCCGCAAGTGCGCCAGCTGACCGTGTACGACCGCAAGGGGACGGCCATCAGCAAGGTGGGCGCGCCCGGCTTCTACGTCCAGCCCAACCTGTCGCCGGATGGGACGCGGGCCGTGTTGATGCGCAACGATCCGAAGACCGGCAACCAGGACATCTGGGTCGTCGAGATCGCCAGCGGCAAGGGCATTCCGATCACGGACGACGTCCACCCGGAGAACGCGCCGATCTGGTCGCCTGACGGGAAGCAGGTGGCCTACGTCTCGACCCGCGAGGGCATTGCCGGCATCTATCGCAAGTCGGCCGATGGCACCGGCGAGGCCGAGCTGCTCTTCAAGTACACGCCCGGCGCCGGCATGGTGCTCACCGACTGGTCGCCGGACGGGAAGTACGTGACCTTCTTCACCGGTGTCCTCGTGCTGGTGCCGATCGGCGACGGGAAGCGGCCAGAGGAGCGCAAGGAGATCGACTGGCTGCGCGAGGACTACGACGTGGGGCAGGGCCGGTTCTCGCCCGACAACCGTTTCCTGGCCTACCTGTCGAACGAGGACAACGTTGAACGCGGCGAGGTCTGGGTGCGGCCCTTCGATCCCGCCAAGCCCGATGCGCCTCCGGCCGGGCCGGCCGTGCGGGTGTCGAAAGACGGTTCGGTGGGCATGATCGCGTGGCGGCAGGATGGCAAGGAGCTGTACTTCATGACCCGCAACTGGGAGGTGATGGCGGTGGACATCACGACCACGCCCACCTTCACGGCGGGGACGCCGCGGATGCTCTTCAGCTTGCCCGGCCCGCTCCCAGGCAACCCGATGCAGTGGAAGAACGTCAGCCGCGACGGCGAGCGGTTCATCTTCGCGATGCCCGCCGCGGCGGCCGCATCCCCCGCGCGCTAGCGGCGGCGCGCTCATTGAGGCGGGTCTCAAGACCCGCGGCTACAGACGGATGTAGAGGGCGGTCTTCAGACCGCCCGTGGTGACTTCGTAATGTAGAGGGCGGTCTTTAGACCGCCCTCCACCGCCCTCCACGGCCCCTTCGCCACGGTCGTGTATCCTCCGGGCATGCCGCGCGTCTTCATCGTCCGCCCCTTCAACGTCAAAGAGGGCATCAACTTCGAGACGGTCGAACAGGTGCTGATCCAGCCGGCGCTCAACCAAGCCGGTGAAGAGGGGGCCACCACCACCGATATTGCGAAGGCCGGCAACATCCGCGAGGACATGTTCCGCCTGCTGGTCACGGCCGACCTCGTCATCGCCGACGTGTCGATTCACAACGCCAACGTGTTCTACGAGCTCGGCGTCCGACACGGCCTGCGACCGCGGGGCACGCTGCTCATCCGTGCCGACGTTCACGACTATCCCTTCGACCTGCAAACCGATCGCTTCCTGCTCTACGACCCCGCGAAGCCGGAGGCGTCGGTGGCCAAGCTCACGGCGGCCATCAGGGCGACGCTCAATACCGTGGGCAGCAGCGATAGCGGGCCCGACAGTCCCGTGTACAAGATGCTGCCAAGCCTGCCGGAGCCGAGCGCGACGGCACTGCGCGTCGTGCCGCAGGACTTCCGCGAGGCCGTGGACTACGCCGCAGCCAAGCGGGAACGCGGCGACCTGCGTCTGCTGGCACACGAAGCGGAGTGGTTCGAGTGGGCGAGTGAAGGGCTGCGCACCGTGGGCCGCGCGCAGTTTGGTCTGGGCGCGTGGCCGGGCGCCCGCGAGACGTTCGAGTCGCTGCGAAAGCTGTTGCCCAGAGATATCGAAACCAACCAGCGGCTCGGCACGATCTATCAGAAGCTCGGCGACCTCGACCTTTCGAACCAGGCGATTCAGCGGGTGATCGACGCACCCGACGCGTCGCCGTACAACCGCGCCGAGGCGTTCGCGCTCCAGGGGCGGAACGCCAAGACGCGGTGGCTGGCGAAGCTGCGGGGGGTCTCGGGCGCCGAGGCGCAGAGAGCCGCGCTGCGCGCGCCCGAGCTCAAGGACTCGATCGAGCGGTGCGCCGAGGGATTCGAGCAGGATCTCAATCACTTCTACTCGGGGCTGAACGCGCTCAGCCTGCTGCAGATCCGCAACAGCCTGGGTGCGGCAGTGCCAGAGGTGTGGTCCGAGCCCTTCGATCTCGAAGAAGACGCCGCACGCGAACTGAGCCAGAGCAAGGCGCGGTTCGAACGGCTGTCGCACGCAGTGGAAATGTCGATTACCGCGCGTGAAACGTTCCTGAACCATCAGCAGCCGGAGGATCTGGAGCAGCTGACATGGGCCGCGATCAGCCGGGCCGATCATGCCTTCCTCACCGCACGCAAGCCCGCGGCGGTGGCGACGAAGTACCGCGAGGCGCTGGCCAACGCTCCGCAGTTTGCGGCCGCGTCCGCGCGCGGACAGCTCGAGATCTTCCGGACGCTCGGCGTACGAGGCGAGTTCGTCGACGCCGCCCTGGCCGCGATCGACGGCCAGACGGCGGCGGAACCAGCGTCGGGCGTCACGGCCGCGCCGAAGGCGACACCGCCGGATCGCGTGCTGCTCTTCACCGGCCACATGGTGGACAGCGCCGAGCGCAAGGCGCCGCGCTTCCCGCGCACACCGGCGGCCGAAGCCGCCGCGCGCGCGATGATCCAGGCCAGTATCGAGCGCGAGCGGCAGCTCGAGGCGGCGGGCCGCCTCGTCGGTGTCGCTGGCGGTGCCTGCGGCGGCGACATCCTGTTTCACGAGATCTGCAACGAGCTGGGCATCGAAACCCGGCTGCTCCTCGCACTGCCGCAAGGCAAGTTTTCCGCCGAGTCCGTGCAACACGGCAATCGCGACTGGGTCGAACGCTACAACCGGCTGTGCTATCGCATCCGCCCGCGGGTGCTGGCAGAGGACAAGGCGCTGCCGATCTGGCTCTCCACCAAAGCCGACTATCAGGTCTGGTCGCGCAACAACCTGTGGATGCTGTTCAACGCCCTGGCTCTCGACGCCCGCTCACTCACGCTGATTGCACTCTGGGACGGAGGTCCGGCCGACGGGCCCGGCGGCACCAAGGATCTCGTGCAGATGGTGACGGCACGCGGCGACAAGGTCGATCGGTTGCCGGCCGAGCAGCTGGCGCAGTTCGTCTGACGCCGGCGATTGCAGCGCGGCTCGCCGGCAGCCGAAACAGAGTGAATGGTGAACATCCGTCTGGGCGCCGTGGCCGGTACGGTTGTTGCCGTGTTGTTCGGCTGGTGGGTGTCGCTGCTTGCCACCTCGGACGGGCTCGACGGTGAGCAGCGAGCCCTCGTGGACGATGCGATTGCGCTGCTCGACGATCGCGGCTTCTCACGCCAGGCCTTCGTCCTGCGGCATTTCACCAGCTTTCGCTCCACCGACAACTGGTGGAACCTCTACAACGACCACTACCAGGCCTACGCCGCGACCAACTTTCCGTTCGAGATCGTGACGCTGTATCCCTGGTTCTTCGAGCTGCCCCAGGACGACGTCGAGCGGGCCGTCGTACTGCTCCACGAATCGCATCACCTGCTGGGGGCGGACGAGGCGACGGCGCTCAGGGAAGTGTGGCGGGAGAAGGAGGGGCTGGGGTGGACGGCGGACGTCTACAGCCGCAGCAAGGTGTGGAAAAACACCCGCGAGTGGACGGAGTACAGCGCCCCCGAGCTGTTCGCGTCCCCGGGAATTCCTTGAGCCTGGGCCCGCGCAATGCGCTGACGAATCGCGCTGATCCGTAACGGGACGGGCCAGCCCACGTCCGCGACCTGACGCGGCGTCAGAAGTCCACTACCGACACGGCCTGGTCCTGCCGATTCTACAAGGTGGGGGAGTGTCGGCGCGCGCTATCTGCGTGCAGCCGTGTATGCATTCAGACGCCACCGGCGAACTCGTGACGGCCGATACGGACGCAGACCCGCTCACGGGCCTGGCCAGCCGGCGGCTGCTCGTCGAGCGGCTGTCGCGATCGATCGAGCGCGCCAGCCGGTATCCCGGCCTTCATTTCGCGATCCTCTGCGTCGAGGTCGATCGCCGCGGTGACGGCCCCGATCGTCCTGATGCGCCCGATCCACTCCTGAAGGCCGCGGCGCTCCGCCTCGAAAGCAGCCTGCGCGCCCGCTACATGCCACCCACGCTGCGGCACGACGACATCGTGGCCCGGCTCGACGGCGATGGCTTCGGGATTCTGCTCGACGGCTTGAAGGACCTGGCGGACGCCACCCTCGTGGCCGACCGGATCCTCGCGGAGATGCTCGAGCCGTTTTCAATCGACGGGCGCGACGTCACAATCGCCGCCAGCATCGGCGTGTCGCTCAGCGCCACGGGGTACGTGCACGCCGACGACGTCCTCCGCGATGCCGCCAGCGCAGCGCATCGCGCGGCACTGCTCGGCGGGAGCCGTTGCGAGGTGTTCGACACGGCGGTCCTCAAGATCGCTCAGGCCGAGCTCAGGCTCGAGGCCGACTTCGCCGCGGCGCTGGAGCGCGACGAGTTCTTCCTGCTGTATCAGCCGATCGTGTCGTTGGCGTCGAATCGTCTCGAGGGCTTCGAGGCGCTGGTGCGGTGGCAGCACCCGGTGCTGGGTCTCATTGCGCCGCTCGAGTTCATCCCGCTGGCCGAGCGCACCGGCTTCATTGTGCCGCTGGGGAAGTGGGTGCTCGACCACGCCTGCCGGCAGTTGAAGGCCTGGGAGCCGCTGGCGCCGGGCGCGGACGTCTGGATGTCGGTCAACCTGTCCAGCGTGCAGTTCAAGCGTTCGACGCTCGTCGAGGAGATTACCGAGATCCTGCGCGACTCGGGTCTCGAGCCGCGGCGGCTGATCCTCGAGCTGACCGAAAGCATCGCGATGGAGAATCCGCCGGCCGTGCGGGCGTCGCTCCTGCAGCTGCGCGCCATCGGCGTGCGCGTGAGCCTCGACGATTTCGGCACCGGGCATTCGTCCCTGGCCTACTTGCGGCAGTTTCCGATCGATTCGCTCAAGGTGGACCGCTCGTTCGTCCGCGGCATCGAGACCGACGGCGACATGGCCAGCATCGTGAACGCGGTGAAGTCCATGGCGCACCAGCTGGGTTTGCGTGTCGTCGCCGAGGGCATCGAGAAGGAGGAGCAGCTGGCGCTGCTGCGCTCGCTCGACTGCGAGATGGGCCAGGGCTACCTGTTCTCGCGGCCCGTCGACGCCAACGATGCGGCGGCGCTGCTCGCGTCCGGGCTGCCACTCCGCGAACCGGTCGCTCTGACGGTCCTGCCTGCCCTGCCGGTCAGGCCGTCCAACCCACGACGGCCGAGAACGGCCTCGGCGTGGCGCTGGCTCTATGCCGCGGCCGGAGTGGTCGTGCTCGTGCTCTCGGCGGGCCTTCCGCGCCTGGCCGGGACGCGACTGCCGGAGGTGGCGCCGCCCGCGGCGTCATCGGTGGCAGCAGGCCCCGACGGCTCTGCCTTCGTGGCCGCCGACCGTCCGCTGCCTCCGGCGGCCGCCGCGCCAGCGGGCCCGCCTGCGCCTTCGCCGGCGGCCGTTCCGGCGACTCCGCCCACTCGGATGCCCCGGAGCGTCGCGGCCGTGCCCGTCGCGCCAGCCGCGTCCGCCGCCGTGCCCGTCTCGCCATCCGCGGCCGCTACCGTGCCGAAGGCCGTCGCGTCACTGCGTGTCGTGCACCAGCACCGCCTTGGGAGTTGCCGCGGCCTGCTGGTTGTGACCCGCGACGGCGTCGAGTACCAGCCCGACGAGACCGAGCATCAGGCGAAAGACGGATTCGCCTTTCCGTATACGCGCTTCTTGAGCGAGAAGTCAGGCGCAAGCCTGGTCATCAAGTCCAACGACCGCGACTACCGCTTCAAGGCAGATATGCCCGGGAAGGCCGGCGAGCACATCGAGCAGATCGACGCCGCCATCGCGCGTCTACGCTAAGCGCGCTCGTGCGTGCGCTTGCGATAGTCAGTCCTGGCGGAGCGCTGTCAGCGGCTGAATGCGTGAGGCGCGACGCGCCGGGAGATACGCGGCCACCATCACGACGATCGCCACACCCGGCAGTACCAGCAGGTAGGTGATGAGATCTCCGGAGCTGGTGGCCGTGGTGAGGTCTCCCGAAGTCGTGGGGAACATCGCGTCCAGGACGCGGCTCGAGGCGACGCTGGCGGCCAGGCCCGCGGCGATCCCGAAGGCGGCCGGCAGGCTGCCCTGGCGCAGCACCATGCCCAGCACCGAGCCCGGCAGCGCGCCGAGCGCCATACGAATCCCGATCTCCCGCGTCCGCCGGCTCACGGCATAGGCCATCAGCCCGTAAGTGCCGATGACGGCCAGCAGCAGGCCCATCGTCCCCATTCCGGCCACGGTGCGCACCACGACGACATTCATGTTCCGGGTGCTCGTGTCGTAGTAGTCCTCCATCGTGCGGACGCTGCGGATGGGGACGTTCGCATCGATCGCCACGACTGCGGCGCGGAGCGGTTCGGCCAGCGCGGCCGACGTGCCCGCGGTCGCCACGACCAAGGTGCTGCGGCCGGCCGGGTACTGCCGCCGCGGCAGATAGACGAGATCCGAGGACGCGGACGCGAAGAGCTGGAACTTGCTGTCGGCCGCCACCCCCACGATCTGCGCCCAGCGCCCATCGGGCGCGCCGATGCGCATCCGCTTGCCGATCGGATCGGCGTCGGGCCAGTAGCGCTGCGCCATGCCGCGCGTGACGATCGCGACGGGCGGCGCGTCGGCCGTGTCGGCGGCGGTGAAGCCGCGGCCCTGTACGACCCGCACGCCGATCGTGTCGAGGTAGTCCTCGTCGATCCGCGCCGACGGGACGCGGATGCCGGCGCGGCCCCGTGGCAGCGTAAAACCCTCGGGTGCGATGGTCGTCGGGTCGCCCTCGAAACTGAATGGCACGAACGACGTGAGGCTGGCGGCGCTGACGCCGGGGAGCGCCTGCGCGCGCTGCTCGAGCAGTCGCAGGAACGCATCCGTCCGCGGTGCGTCGTAGCCGGCCAGTGTCGGGTCGAGGTTCATCAGCACCAGCCGCTCGGTTCGGAACCCCGGGCCGCGGCTGTATTCGGCCTCGAACCGGCGCGAGAACGAGACGGCCACGGTGAGCAGCACGAGCGTCAGCGCGACCTGGGCGGCCACCAGTCCATGCCGGCCCCAGAGCCGCGACGCGCTCGCCGGCGCACTGCTCGCGTTCCGGAGCGACGAGGCGAGGTCCGGCGATCGCGACGCCCGCCAGGCCGGCACCAGCCCGGAGAGGAGCGCGCTGGCGACGGCCACGACGAAGGCGGCGACGAGCGCGCGCCGATCCAGCACGAAGGTCAGCTTCGCGCCGACGTCGCTCGCGATCTGGAACTGCTGGAACGACCGGACGCCTCCGTAGGCGAGCAGGAGGCCGAGCGCGCCGCCGAGGCCGGCCATCAACAGGCTTTCGGTCACGAGCTGGCGGAACAGCCGGGACCGGCCGCCGCCGAGCGCCAGCCGCACGGCGATTTCGCGCTGCCGCGCCGGCGCCCGGCTCGCGAGCAGGCCGGCGACGTTGGCGCAGGCCACGCCGAGCACCGCCACGGCCAGCGCCATCAGCATCACGCCGAGCATCGCCGCGGGCCGGTAGTTGTCGAAGCGCGCGTCCATCTCCGACCGCACGATCAGGCCCTGGCCTTCGTTGGTGGCTGGATGCGCCCGGGCGAGCCCCTCGGCCACCAGCCGCACGTCTTCGTTGGCCTGCTCCATGGACACGCCGGGCGCGAGACGGCCGACGACGCGCAGGGTCCGAATGTCACGACGCTCGAGCAGGTTTGGGGAGCCGGCGGGATTCAACACGGGCGTCATAGCCAGCGGCACGTAGAACGCCGGCTGGAGAAAGATGTCGAGGCCGCCGAAGCCGGGCGGCGCAACCCCAATGGCGGTGAAGTCGTGCCCGCCGAGGCGAATGGTCCGGCCGACGACGGACGGGTCGGCGCCGAACTGCTGGGTCCACGTGTCGTGCGAGAGCACCATCACGGCGTCGCGGCCCGGCACGCGATCCTCGTCGGCGGCAAACGTGCGCCCGTGCACGGCGCCGACCTTCAAGACCTCGAAGAAGTTGCCGCTCACCGCCAGCCCGAAGCGCCCCACGGCGGGCTCGCCGCGCCGGCCGCCGAGTCCAGCTTCGACCCCGCGGGTCGCGACCAGCCCCTGGAAGCTACGCGCGCGCTCGCGCAGATCGAGATAGTCGGGCACCGACACGCTGGCCGTGCGCACCTGGTCGTCCGGCGACCGGCCACTCACCACCACGAGACTGCGGGAAGCGGGGACGGCCAGCGGGCGGAGAATCAAGCCGTCGGCGATGCTGAACATGGCCGCGTTGGCCCCGATCCCCATGGCCAGCGACACCACGGCGACCAGCGTGAACCCCGGGTTCTTCGTCAGCATGCGGGCCCCGAACCGGACGTCCTGCCACACGGTCTCGACCATCGAATCCCCCTCGGCGAAGAAGCGGCGCCGTGGCTGTCTCAAGGACCGTGCCGGAACGAGGGCGCAATTGCCGCAGAAAAACGCCGCGTGCCCGTCACCGGTGTCCGCAGGCGGGATGGCCCCGTCCGCTTCCGGGCGGGACGGACCCGCGGCGGGTGGGGCCGGGTCGGCGGCCCCGAGGCTGACTCGGGCCGGGTGCCCGATTGGCGTTACCATTTTGCCGTGAACAGGACTCTGATCGGTGCCGCCGTGCTGGCACTCACGTGGATGGGGCTGGTGACTGGCCAGAGCGCCCCGCCCCCCCGGCCGGCGCCGCCCACCGCTCCCGCGCCGGTTCCCCCCGCTGTGCCCCAGACGCGGGCGGTGCAGCCAGCCTCAGCCACCCCGGCAACTCCTGCAGCGTCGAGCGCGGCTGCCCAACGGGCGCTGCTCGACCAGTACTGTGTGACCTGTCACAACGCCCGGCTGAAGACCGCCAATCTGCTGCTCGACCAGCTCGATCTGTCGCGGCTCGGCGAGCACGTGGACGTGGCCGAGACCGTCGTGCGCAAGGTGCGCGCGGGGTTGATGCCGCCGACCAACGCACGCCGGCCCGACCCGGCGGCGCTGGCGTCGCTCGTGACCTGGATGGAAAGCGAGCTGGACCGCGGCGCCACCACCCATCTGCCCGCACCCGGCCTGCACCGCCTGAACCGCACCGAGTATACGAACGCGATCCGCGATCTGCTGTCGCTCGAGGTGGACGCCAGCTCGTTCCTGCCCGCCGACGATTCGACGCGCGGATTCGATAACATCGCCGGCGCGCTGACGATGTCGCCGGCGCTGATGGAGGCGTATCTCTCCGCGGCCGGAAAAATCAGCCGGCTCGCGATGGGCGACGTGAGCGCGCCGTCGCAGCAGGTGTTCGAGGTGCCGGCCGACACCGCGCAGAACCACCACATCGAGGGGCTGCCGTTCGGCACGCGCGGCGGCATCCTGATCAAGCACCAGTTTCCGGTCGACGGGCAGTACACGTTCAAGGTCAAAGGCGTGACCGGCTACTTCCAGGCCGTGCTCGGCGGCGTGACGGGCGAGCAGTTGATTGTGACCGTGGACGGCGAGCGCGTCGCGCAGTTCGATTGGGACAAGGAGATCTCGAACACGACCGGCAACGGCAGGTCCACCCCGCGCATCCCAGTCCCGGCCGGCCTGCACACCGTGGGCGTGACGTTTCTCGCCACCAACGACGTGCCGGGCTCGGAGCTGAACCGGCCCTTTCAGCGGACGATGAACACGCCCGGCTCGATTCCGGGGTTCCTCTTCTACCCCCACGTCGGCCAAGTGCAGATCGAAGGCCCGTACGACATCAGCGGTGTCGGCGACACGGCGTCGCGCCGCTCGATTTTCAGCTGCCGTCCCGCGACACCGCGAGAAGAGGCGACCTGCGCCCGCGCCATCGTGTCGCGGCTGGCCCGGCGCGCGTTCCGCCGGCCGATCACGGCGGCCGATCTTCGCATCCTCATGCCGTTCTATCAGTCCGGGCGCGGCGAGGACGGTACCTTCGACGCCGGCATCGAGGCCGCGTTGCAACGCATTCTCGCGGATCCCGAGTTCATCTATCGGGGCGAGCCCGAGCCGGCGGCGGTACGTCCGGGTCAGGCTTATCCGGTCAGCGATCTGGCGCTGGCGTCGCGCCTCTCGTTCTTCCTGTGGAGCAGCATTCCCGACGATCAGCTGGTCGACCTCGCGGCGCGCGGCCGGCTCAAGGAGCCGGCGGTGCTCGAGCGGCAGGTGCGCCGCATGCTGGCCGACCCGAAGTCCGAGGCGCTGGTCCGCAATTTCACCGGGCAGTGGCTCGGGGTTCGGTCGCTCGCCGCCAGCGAGCCGGTCGTGAATCTCTTTCCCGACTTCGACGACAACCTGCGTGAGGCCTACGCGCGCGAGGTCGAGCTGTTCTTCGGTGCCGTCGTGCAGGAGGACCGCAGCGTGCTCGACCTGCTCACCGCCGACTTCACGTTCGTCAACGAGCGGCTGGCCAAACAGTACGGCATCCCGAATGTGTATGGCCCGCACTTCCGTCGCGTGACGCTGCCGCCGGCGCTCGACGTGCGGCGCGGGCTGCTCGGGAAAGGCGCGCTGATGACGGTCACGTCGAACGCGGCGCGCACCTCGCCGGTCGCTCGCGGCAAGTGGTTCATGCAGACGTTCCTCGGCGTCAGCCCGCCGGACCCGCCGCCCGACGTGCCTGCCTTCGTGGAACGAACGGCCGACACCACCGGGAACACCAAGCCGCCGACGATGCGGAAGGCGCTCGAGCTGCACCGCATCAGCCCGACGTGCTCGTCGTGCCACCAGATCTTCGAGCCGATGGGGCTCGCGCTCGAGAACTTCGACGCCGTCGGCTCCTGGCGTACGCTCGACGAGGGGCAGCCGATCGATGCCTCGGGTGTACTCCCGGATGGCACCAAGGTGAACGGCGTCGTGGACCTGCGCCGGTCGCTGGATCGCTACTCGACGCAGTTCGTGCAGGTGGTGGCGGAGAAGCTGCTCACATATGCCATCGGTCGCGGCACCGAGGACGAGGACATGCCGATGGTGCGGGCCATTTCGCGCGACGCCGCCGCCAGAGGCTACAAGTTCTCGGCGCTGGTGCTGAGCATCGTCAAGAGTGACATGTTCCGGATGAACCAGAAGGCGGCCGCGGCCCAGCCGGGCACACAGCAGGCCGCGCGATAGAGTACGTAGCCGCGGGTCTTCAGACCCGCCTCAAAGGGATCCCATGTTTCTGGCGAAGAAGCACATTTCGAGGCGTACGGTGCTCCGCGGCGCGGGCGCCATGCTGTCGCTGCCGCTGCTCGATGCGATGGTGCCGGCGGCCACGGTCCTGGCGCAGACGGCCGCGAGCGCGAAGCCGCGCTTCGTTGGCCTGTTCGTGCCGCATGGGATGGCCCCGGGGTACTGGGTGCCGGCGACGGACGGCGCGCTGGCCGCGGAACTCCCGTTCAACTGGCAGCCACTCGAGCCGTTCGTGAAACAGACGGTGATTCTGAGCGGCCTGCATTCGCGCTCGGCCGAGCCACCCCCGGGCGTGACCGGCGCCGACCACTGGGTGGCGGCCGCGTTCATGTGCGCCGTGAAGCCGCGCAAGACCGCCGGCGCCGACGTCTACGCCGGCACGACCATCGACCAGGTCATTGCCCAGAAGATCGGCGGCGAGAATCTGATGCCGTCGATGCAGCTGGCGGTGGAAGACCCGGGCGCCAACTCGAGCAACTGCGGCGAGGGCTACAGCTGCACCTACACCAACACGATCTCGTGGGCGTCGCCGACGTCGCCGCTGCCGATGGAGCTCAACCCGCAGGTGGTGTTCGAGCGGATGTTCGGCGACGGCAGCACGGTGGAGCAGCGCACGGCCCGGCGCAAGCGGGACCAGAGCATCCTCGATTCGCTGCGCGGTTCGCTCAACCGGCTGCGCGGCGACGTCAGCGCATCCGACCGCGTGCGGCTCGACGAGTACGCGCAGAACGTGCGCGAGATCGAGCGTCGTCTCGACATCGCGATGAAGGCGTCGCTCGTGGCGCCCGAGAACATCGAGGTGCCGGTTGGTGTGCCCCAGACCTTCGACGAGCACATCAAGCTGCAGTTCGACCTGCTGGCGCTGGCGTTCCAGGCCGACATCACCCGCGTCGGGACGCTCCTGTTCGCGCGCGACCTTACCGGCCGCACCTATCCCGAGAGCGACGCGCCGACCTCGGGCTTCCACGGCGTGTCGCATCACGGCGAGGATCCGCGGCGTATCGCCGAGCTCTCGAAGATCAACCAGTACCACGTGAAGATGGTGGCTTACCTCGTCGAGCGCCTGGCGAAGACGCAGGACGGTGACGGGACGCTGCTCGATCATTCGCTCGTGCTCTATGGCAGCAATATGGGCAACTCGAATCAGCACGTGCACTACGACGTGCCGCACGTCCTGGTGGGCGGGCTCAACGGCAAGGTGAAGGGCGGCCGCCATCTCGCCTACCCGACCAAGCAGGTGCCGACCGGCAACCTGATGCTCAGCATCCTCGACAAGTACGACATCCACCAGGACACGCTCGGCGACAGCACGGGCCGGCTGGAGGCGCTGTGAGACGCCTTCGCCTTGTGAGGGTCATATGTGGGGGCCGCCTTCAGGCGGCCCAGGGCCGGCTAAAGCCGGCCCCCACGTCGATTCAGCGACCCGCCCTGCTGGCCGTGCTTGCTGTGTGCACGCTTATCGGCGCATCACTCGGCGCCGCCGCGAAGAGCGACATTGCCGACGCCGCCATGCGCGGCGACGTCGCCGCCGTGCGGGCGCTGCTGACGAAAAATGTGGACGTCAACGCGCCGCAGAACGACGGCTCGACGGCGTTGCACTGGGCCGTGCAGCGCGGCAATGCCGAGCTCGCCAACCTGCTCATTCGTGCGGGCGCCAACGTGAAAGCGGCCACGCGGGAAGGCGTGACGCCGCTCTGGCTGGCCAGCGTCAATGGCGACGCGCGCGCGCTCGGCGCGCTGCTCGAGGGTGGCGCCGACCCGAACGAGAAGCTGCCGCTCGGACGCACGCCGCTGATGATTGCGTCGCGCACCGGCAACCTGGCGGCGATGAGCGTCCTGCTCGACAAGGGCGCCGATCCGAATGCCAAGGAAACGCTGCGCGGCACGACCCCGCTGATGTGGGCGGCCGATGAAGCGCACGCGCCGGCCCTGACGCTGCTGATCGAGCGCGGGGCCGACATCACGGCGCGCTCCAACCCGGCGCCGCGCGGCCGCGGGCCGGCGCTTGGCAAGGCGAATGACCCGCGCAAGCAGGTGGCGGCGCAAGGCGCGGCGCTCGCGGCGGGCCGCGCCCTCGACCTGGGCGAGTTGAGCGCGCTCGGTGGCGGGCGAGGCATCGGCGGCGGGGGAGGCAGCGGCCGCGGTGCCGGCGCGGCCGGCGGACGCGCGGGTGGCCGCGGTCGAGGCGCCGACGGCACGGCGTTCGACCAGGACGACGCAGCCGTCGCGGCCGGCATCGGCCGCAATCGCAACCAGCCCTCGGACGGCGGTCAGCTGACGCCGCTCGTCTACGCGGTCCGGGCCAACGACCTCGATTCGGTGAAGGTGCTGCTGGCGGCCGGTGCCGACATCAACCAGACCACCGGTTATGGCTGGAGCCCGCTGCTGGTCGCGACGCAGAACCGGTTCTATTCGCTCGGCGCGTATCTGCTCGACCACGGTGCCAACCCCAATCTGGGCAACAAGGGCGACTGGGTGCCGCTCTACCTGGCGACCGACAACCGCAACATCGAGTCCGGCGACTATCCCGTCCGCAAGGGCGACATGGAGCACCTGGACTTCATCAGGCTTCTGCTCGACAAGGGCGCCAACGTCAACGCCCGGCTGAAGGACAGCACGGAAACCCGCACTGTCTTCACCAACCAGTGGCTCGACGAGAACGGGGCCACCGCGTTCCTGCGCGCATCGCAGTCGGGCGACATCGAGTTGATGAAGCTGCTGCTGGCGCGCGGCGCCGACCCGAAGATCAACACGATGTTGAATGTGTCGCCTCTGCACGTCGCGGCCGGCATCGGCTGGGTGGAAGGCATCACCTACGAGTGGTCGCCGAAGGCCACCCTCGACGCGGTGACGATGCTGATCGATCTCGGCCTCGACGTGAACCTGCAGGGCGACACCGGGCGCACCGCGTTGCACGGTGCGGCGCACAAGGGCCGCGCCGACGTCATCCAGATCCTCGCGGACCACGGCGCGAAACTCGACGTGCGCGATTACGGCAATACCGACAACCGCGGCGGCAAGCTCGCCATACACACGTGGCAGCCGGTGGACTACGCCGACGGGCTGGTGCGGGTCGGCGTGCAGTCGGCGATTGCGCACCCCGAAGCCGGCATGCTGCTGCGCAAGCTCATGACCGCGGCCGGCATGCAGGCGCCGCCCATGGGACGGACCCTCGAGTCGATCTGCATCACCGACGCCTGCGACTAGTTGTGGGGGCCACCTTCAGGTGGCCCGACCCCTGGGCCGCCTAAAGGCGGCCCCTACATCGGACTGGATCGGACGTGGGGGCATCGGACGTGGGGGCCGGCTTCAGCCGGCCCTGGGCCTCTATTTCGCCAGCGGGTCTGGCCGCAGCTGGAAGTTCGCGGCCAGCGGCTTCGTGCCCTTGCCGCCCTCGATCAGCCACGGCGTGCGGTCGCCGTTGGCGGCCCACAGCCCGCGCCCTTTCCAGCCCGCGTTCGGATCGTCGATGCGGCCGTCGAACCCCTTGGCATAGAACCCCATCGGATACGGCACGCGCAGCACCACCATGCGTCCGTTGGCGTAGGCGATCAGGCCGTCGTTCAGATTGCCGGTGGACATCGGCACGTCGTTGCCCAACCCGAACGTGTTGTGCTGATCGACCCACGAGTAGTAGCTCGACTCGGCGCTGTTCTCGCCAATGCCCCGGAAGCCGGGCCCGGGATACTGGTGAAACGACCAGCCTTCGGGGCAGTGGTCGCCGGTGGCCTTTGGCCCGTTGAGCGGCGCCTTGCACTTGCGGCGATCGAAGCTGCCGATGTGACCGCTGGCCAGCGACACCCAGACCACGCCCTGGCGGTCGATGTCGCCGCCGCGGACGCCGAAGCCGGGCATCGGCACGTTGTAGACCTCGGCGATGGCCGTCGCCGGCGGATTCGATCCCGGAGCCAGGCGCACCACCGCGCCGGGAACGCCCATGCTCGCGCCCCACACCGAGCCGTCCGCCGGGCTCGGCATCACGGCGTAGAACGACGAGTTGACGCGCATGTCCTTGGCCGGGTCCATCGGCTCGCCGGGCTCCGTGTAGGCATCTCGTTTGCCGTTGCCGTTGGTGTCGAGCACGAGGGCCGTCCAGCCCTGCGATCGTGCGGCGTCGCCGGTCCGGTCGAACTCCTTCGTGTTCAACCAGCCAACAACGGGACCGCCACCGCTCGTCCACAGGGTGTCGTTGGCGTCGTAGCCGAACTGCAGGTGGTGCGTGGAGAAGCAGGTGTCGACGAACGAGTACTTCTTCGTCTTGGGATCGAACACGGAGATGTGGCGCACGGCGCGATCCATCGGGAACGCCTTCGCGGACGGGTGATCCGAGCCGGCCTTGCAGAACGCCGGGTTGTCGGCGCCGCGGACCGACGCCGCGAGCCACAGCCGGCCGTCGCGCCCGAACATCGAGTTGTGGTTGTTGACGCGCGTCTCCCAGATGCGCTCGCTGCCCCAGTAGGGTGACGGCTCGGCGACGTCGAGCGCCGCGGCATGGCCGGGGCCGAGGTTGAGCGGCATGTGCGGATCGCGCACCGGCGCCCTGAAGACGGTGGCGACGTTCTTCACCGGGTCGAGGATCGGGATCTCGTCGGAGCTGTACTCCGGCGATCCATACAGCGGACCGTGGGCATTGACCGTCGGAAAGCGGCGATCGCTGGCGATGAGGTCGTGCAGGTACTGCTTGTCGTTCATCCAGTCGCGAAGCGTGACGACGATGTTGCGCTCCACCCCCTGCGGCCGCTGCGGCTTGGCGAACGGGAGCTCGCCCTTGGCGATGCGATCGGTCCAGTCGCCGTAGTTCGCGAACGCCGTCTCGCCCAGCCCGTTCAGCTGCCCGAACATCATGGCGCCCGACTGGCCCGACTGCACGCGCCGCTTCCAGGCGTCAGCGCCGGTGGCGAAGGTGCCGAGCGCCGGCGATATGGTGCGCGTGGAGGCCTGTCCGAGCTGATGGCAGCCGATGCACCCGGTGTTCTTCATCGCCGCAATCCACTGCGTCTGCGTCAGCCGTGCCGGGATGCTGCCCTTGCCGCCGAACTGGTCGGCTGACGGAATCTTCAGCATCGAGTACCAGTAGATGGCCGGATAGTAGCGGGCGGCGATGGCCTCATCGGGGGCCAGAAGGGCCGTGATCGAGAGACGCTGTCCCGGCTTGGCGGTCGCTTTCGCGCTATCCACCAGTCCGTAGCCACGCGCCCACACCTGATAGCTCGCGGCCGGCAGATCCGGCACGACGAAACGGCCGCGGTCGTCGGTGACCACGCTCTTGATGTAGCGCACCGGCAGGTCGCGGGTTTCCGCAATCACCCACACGCCGGCTTCCGGACCCTTCGGGCCGGTCACGATGCCGCCGATATCGTCGGGATCGATCGCGACGTCGGCGGCCGGCTGTTGCGCGTACGAGCGGGGAAACAGGAGAGTCGAGCACAGAGCGGCAAACACGGCGAGACCGCCGATGGTCAGCACGCGGCGCGTGGTCATGGTGCGCTCCTCGGAATGGGCTGGAGACCGGAGGCGCCGATGCTACCACGGGCCAGTTCGGGGGCCATGAGGTTCGAGTCGATGCCATCGGCGACGAGGACCTCAAGCAGTCGGCGACGGTGCTGGGCCGCCGTGGCCTGGCGGGCCGCGACGCGTGACGAACGGATTCCGCGCCGCCAGAGCGGCTCGCAGTAGTCACCCGCGGGCCGCCCGGTGCGCCACTCACTGGCCGGCGAGGCTCTTGGGAAGATCCAGCACCGGGTTCTTCTTGAAGAAGTGGAACGGGCGGATGGCGAACTCGTGCCACATCGTCGGCATCACCGGCCAGTCCTCGGCGCGCGTGATGTGATGAAAGCCGAGCGTGTACCAGCCCACGATGTCGGTGTTCGCAATGGCGCGGTTTGCCTTGGTCCACGTGGCCAGGCCGTCGTTGGCATCCGAGCCGGTGGGATACGTCCCCGCGGCGTAGCGCTCGGCCTCGCTATACGGCGTGACCCAGAACTGATGCTCCGAGAACGCGCCGATGCGCTGCACCGGGTCGTCGGCGGACAGGATCGATTTGGCGGTCGCACCCGGCATCAGTTCGTACGCAACCGGGTAGTTGAGCGGTCCCTTCACCGACGGGTTCATGAACATCCACATCGACGGCTGATCGAGCCGGATGTCGAGGATCGCGTCCTTCTCCCGCGCCGCGACCAAGGGCTGGTTCACCCAGATCGACTTGCGCATCGGGTCGTTGTCGACCCGCTGCGGAACCATCCGGTTCAGCATGAAGCTGTTGGCCGCGCCGTCGACGTCGAAGTCCAAACGGTAGCTGAAGTAGTGGTCGTGGTTGACGCCAAACACGCGCTCGGCCACGAGCTGACCCGTCTCGGGCCCCGAGTGGTCGTCGTGCGCGGCCACCAGTGTCGTGGACTTGGTCTCGATGACACCCGTGGCGCCGACCGCGACCTTGAGGGTGCCATCCGGCTCGAAGCGCCAATCGAGCCGGGTTTCCACGCCAGGACCGTAGCCTTGGCGGGGGGACGCAGCAGCACGCTGGTGAACTTCGTCTCCGGGGTCAGGTGCCCGGCCGACTGCAGCGCATCGTAGACGGTCCAATATTCGGCGGTGGCGAGACCGTCGAGGGGATGGGTGACCACCTGCGCGAGCAGAGGGGACGGAGCGAGCAGCGCGATGAACAGGACGAGTCGTCTCATGTGCCGCCTCGATGAGTGGGGCAGGGATTCTACCGAAGATTGACGCAGGCGTTCATACTGGAGGAACCATGCGACTGCTCGCCACGCTCGCCTCGGTTGTGCTGTTTGGCGCGGCCTCCGCGCAAACTCCGACGCCGCCGACGCGAGCGCTCGACGGGGCTGGCGCCCCGAAGTTCACAAGGATCCCTTCCGGCAACCCGCCGGCCACGGCCGAGGGGGACTTCGTCATCGGTCCCGAATACGCAGCGCCGCCCGAGCTCACGGTCAGGGACGGCGTTCCCGCGGGCGCCGTCACGCAGTTCACGATGGACTCGAAGCAGAGCAAGTTCTACCCGGGTATCGGGCGGGACGGGTTCGGCAAGCCGGACCCGAACAATGCCAGGACGCTGATCGTCGAGACGCATCCGAAGGACTACCAACGCACGATCACGGTGTACGTTCCCGCGCAGTACACGAAGGGAACCACAGCGCCGCTCATCGTCACGCACGACGGGCCACGGCTCGGCGAGCCGGACACGGTGTTGCCGCGCATCCTCGACAACCTCATCGCGCAGAAACGCGTTCCGGCGATGGTGGCCGTCATGATCCAGAACGGCGGCGGCGACGCGCAGGGCTCGCAGCGCGGTCTGGAATACGACACGATGTCCGGCAAGTTTGCCGAATTCATCGAGGCGGAAGTGCTGTCGGCGGTGGAATCGCACGCCGGCGTGACGCTCTCGCGCGAGGGCACGGATCGCGCGGTGATGGGGTGCAGCTCGGGCGCGGCGGCCGCCTTCACGATGGCCTGGAACCATCCCGAGTGGTATCGGCGCGTCATCAGCTACTCGGGCACCTTCGTCAACCAGCAGTGGCCGTTCAACCCGGCGACGCCGGGCGGGGCGTGGGAGTACCACAACGGCGTCATTGCCAAGTCGCCGGGGAAGCCGATCCGAATCTGGATGCACGTCGGAGACCGCGATCTCTACAACCCGAGCCCGATGCGCGATGACATGCACGACTGGGTGGCGGCCAACCATCGCATGGCAGCGACCCTCAAAGCGAAGGGCTACCACTATCAGTACGTATTCGCACTCGACTCGCCGCACTGCGATCGCCACGTGCGGGAACAGACCCTGCCGGCAGCGCTCGAATTCGTTTGGCGGTAGACCACAGCCGCTACTCGACGAACACGATCTCGCCGAACCGCGCCGGGACGTGAGGCCACGAATCGCTATTCTGCGGGTCTGACCAGATGCTCATTCGACGGTTGGGCTGGAGGCCGTCCCACCGATTGAGATTGGCTTTCCACACGGTTCCGGGAACCGGAGGCCGGCGCGACAGCTCCTCGAAGTTGCCCCACGGAATCATCGCCTCGAGGCTCCAGCCCTTGTCGATATCGTTTCGCACGTTCAGCGAGCCCCGCAGCGAGGTCGCAATCCGGACTCCGGTGGCGTCGAAGCGCTTGAACAGCGTGCGGCTGTTGTAATTCAGGTAGTCGTAGAGCACGCCGCGCGCGTTCATCTCGAACCCGTAATACACGATCTCCTGCCGCGGGTCGGGGTTGACGAAGATCTCGACCGCATCGTCGCGGAAGGTCGGGTCGTCCCGCTGCTGGAACTGCGCCGTAATGTCGGTGTCGTCCGCATCGAAGCCGACGTAGAGCCCCTGCGCGTCCCACAGCAAGCGGGCCCGGGTCATCTGCTTCGGGCCGGTCTGCGATTCCCATAGAAACTGCAGCGTCATCGCCGACGTGGTCGCCCATGCAGCCTCGTCCAGTCTGCCGTCGATCGTCAGCGGCGCAGAGGCGCGCCTGACGTCGTAACGCGGGAGCGGCGCCTGCGCGGCGGCGACCAGCACCGCGAGGGTGACGCCAATCAGGACTCGCGCGGCGATTCGCATCAGGCGCCTCCGCCCAAGATCATGCGCGGCGTTGCCGTCCGAAGCGAGGGGCTTGACGACAATTTGTCGCGGTCGCACGGCGGCGTTCGTCGTGCGATGATGTCGCCCCCAATGGCCACATCCGTCCGCAGATTCGACGCCTGGCTGCGCAGGGTCGCGGGAACGGCGCTGCTGCTTGCGCTGTCCCGCGCCGTGGGTGCGCAAGGGCCCGACCTCTTTTCTCGCGAATGGTATGCGCAGTTCAGCGGTCCGTACAGCCAGCCGCTCGAGCCATTTCGCATCGTCGGTAACATCTATTACGTCTGAACGGGGCGGACGCCTGGACCCGGCAGCTGGCGACGGGCGAAGCCGACTTCGAACGCCGCGTGGCAGAGGAACGATCTCGGGTTAGAAGTCGAAGGTCGCGCTCAGCTTGAAGAAGCGCGCCATCAGGATCTGAGTCGGGCGCGTCCACACGGTGGTGTTGGTCGTATAGGTGTTGTTCTGGGCCAGGACCGTGTCGGCGTTGGTCAGGTTGTAGATGTCGATGCCGGCGATGAGGCGGCGCGCGCCGGCCATCCGGAAGATCTTCGACACCCGCACGTCAATCTGGTTCACCCGTTCGCCGTACTCAGAGCTCGGGATCAGCAGATTGATCGTCTGGCTCGTCGCTTGCGCCGAGAGCGGCCGGCCGAGGGACGGCTGCAGGAACGCGTTGGTCGCCGTGAAGTTGGCGAGCACGTTCGGGCCCGGCACGGTCTGATAGGTGCCTGCCACCTGGACGTCGATCTTCGGGATGCGATAGATCCCCTGGAAACGAGCGTCGGTGAGGAACGGCTCCTCCTGATGGCAGAAGGCCTGCGGCGTCACCGTCGTGCTGAGAGAGGCGGCGGTCGCGCCTGCCAGGATTTCCGGCAGCGCGGCGGAGATGTCGCAGCTGTCGGTCATCAGGCTGCCCGAGCTGAAACCGCCGGCCAACGTCAGGTTCGTCAGCCTCGCGGTGAGGGTGACGTCGTAGCCGTTCCAGTGCTCAGTCTGCCTGCCGTAGTTCGACGCGAGCGTGTTGTAGTTGTTGAAGGCGCGGCCCGCCACGTCGGGTTTGATGTTGTAGAAGCCCGTGATGGTTTCGCCGACGTTCGGTAACTGCGCCGCGCCGGCGGTCGGATTGCCCGGGACCACGACGTTGTACGGGTCGAAGTCGGCCGCGGTGAAGGCGAGGTTGTCGGTCGCCTGGAAGTTGCCGAAGATGCGGCGGTAGTAGCCCGCGTCGATCGACAGCTTCGGCGTGAGCTCGCGCTGGACGCCGAACGCGAACTCCCAGTTGTAGAGACGATTCCCCCAGCCTGTCAGCAGCTCGGGGTCGTAGCTCGCGCCAGGCACCGATTTGCCGAAGTTGGCGGTCATCGAGCCGCAGGTATCGATGGAGCCGGTGGTCGTCGGGCTCTGCGCCGCCGCGTTGACGAGGTCGCAATCGACGAACCAGTCACGGTCGTTGTCCATCCACGAACGGCTCGCGCTGTTGACGAGCGTGAGGATTGGGTTCGGCGCGGTGCCGAGCCCCTGCAGCGACTGGCCGTTCAGGTATTTGTTCGCACTGGCGCGGACGGCGGTCTTGCCGTTGCCCTGGACGTCCCACACCACGCCGAGGCGGGGGGTGATGTCCTTGAAGTCGAGATTCGACCGCTGTTCGAAGGTGATGCTGCGAGTCGGCGCGTAGATCGAGGGCCCGGCATATTGCTCCGGGAAGCTGTTCTTGTAGACGTCCAGGCGGAGGCCGCCGGTGATCGTGAAGTTCTTGAGCACCCAGCGATCCTGTGCGTAGATGCCGAGATCGAGATCCTGATCCGAGAGCGCCTCGTACGGAGTCGCGAACTGCGTGACTTGGTTCGGCAGGTACGCACCGCCGACGGTGCCGGCGCGATGAAAGAGCGGCAGGTTTTCCTGGTTCTTCGCGTAGGTCAGGTTCCGCTGGTGTCCCCAGATGTTGTTGAAGCCGACCTTGAGCGAGTGCGACCCGGTGACGTAGGAAACGGCACCGCGCATGGCCCAGTTCGGCACGTCGTTGGAGAGATACGTCCCGGACGGGGCGCTGATGCCGCCGCCGCGGTACTGCAGTGCGTTGTCAGCGTTGAGGACGCCGATCATGGGGGTGAAGCCCTTCGGCGGCGCGTTCTCCCAGTGCTCCATGCGATACAGAACCGAACCCTCGACGAGCAGGCGGCTGGTGACCGGCGAGAACCACTCGGCGGTCGTGAAGTACTGCGTCGGCACGTCGCGATTGGCGCCGGCTTCAGGCGCGCGCGTCGCCAGGGCGTAGTACGGGCAGCTGCAGCGCGTCTGACGGTCGTAGCTCGCGGCGAACTTGTTCCGCGGCGACGCCTGCCACGTCACACGACCCTGGACGTCGGTCCACTTCGCGTTGTTCTCGACCAGCGTGCCGCCCTGATCGGGGCTGTACGTCCAGGCGTCGAGGTTGTTCGCGTTCAGGTTCGGCAGAATGCCGCCCGGATAGACGTCAGCGACGAGGATGCGGCCCGCCGTGTAGAACCACAGCGTGTCCTTCTTGAGCGGACCACCGAAGCCGGGGTTGAAGTCGGCATTCATGCGGATCGCGTCCACGGAGAGCAGCCCGCGGTCCTTGAGACGATCGGTGAAGTTGTCGCCCTGCATGGCGTCATTCGCGAAGCTCGAAAAGATGCTGCCGCGGAACTGGTTGCCGCCGTCCTTCGGGATGAAGTTGATGCGCGGCCCGCCGGTCGGCAGCTCGGCGCTGACGGCGCCGGTGTCCATCGTCACTTCGGAGGCGGCCGTCATGTTCGCCGTGGACATGCTCGACCCGCCGCCGGCCTGCAGTGTGCCGGTGGGAAGGCCGTTCTGCGTGATTCGCATGTCCACCGTGCGGCTGCCGTGAATCATCAGGTTCGTGGTGGTGTCGCCGAGCGCGCCACCAGTGTTCTGGGTCTGGCCGACGGCGCCGGCGCCCGACTTCATGCCGGGGACCATCGCCGCGAGGTCGGAGTAGAGGCGGCCCGAGGGGATCGCGTTGATCACCTCCTGGGAGAGGACGCGTTGCGTCGTCGTGTTGCTCGTGTCGACGAGTGCCGCCTGGCTCGTGACGGTGATGGTTTCCTCGAGGGCGCCGACGCGCATGTCGGCGTCCACCGAGACGGTGGCGCTGCCCGAAAGCTCGACGCCGTCGCGCTTGAACTTGTTGAAGCCGGGCAGGGTGAAGGTGATCGCGTAGGTCCCCGGCCGTAGATTCTCAATACGGTAGACACCGGCGCCGTCGGTGACGACGGACCGCACCTTTTCGATCAGAGCGGGACTCGCCGCTTCCACCGTCACGCCGGGGAGCACGCCGCCGGACGAGTCCTTGACGAGGCCGGTGATCGCCGCCTGCGCAAACACCGCGGAGGGAGCCATCACGAGCACGGTGAGGATTGCCCCAAGGAACCCGAGAATCGGACGCATTGGTTCCCCTCCTTGAGTACGTGCAGGGACGATGCGAATAGTTCGGGCGACAGGGTAGATCACCGCCGCACAGAAGTCATGAACTGGAAATCTGAATAACGAGTATTTCAATTCTTCGCACCGTGGCGCGGTCCTCGAATCGTCGCTTCGTCCCACTCGACGGTCACATCCTCCACGGGCATGGCCACGGGGTCGGTCTGCAACTGCACCTTGAAGTCGAAGACGGCTTCGCCCGACTGCCGTCCGGCGGCGAGCGCCCGAGTCAGAGAATCGGCCGGCTCATCGCCCTCAGAGGGTGGGGTCCGCGGATTCGTCCGGCGACGTCGTCGACGATCCCAACTTTCCACGCGCGGCAATCGCGAGGAGGCTGCACGGGGCGTTCGCGCTGCCGATTCTGACGAATCGTCTGTTCCAGCAGGGCGAGGTGGACCCCCGCAAGGCGCCGTGCTCCCAGTCGAAGGCTTCGCACGTATTCGGCCGTCAAGCGCCGCTTGGCTTGTCCTGCTGGCTGAGTGTCTGGCGACACGGTTGTCCTTACGGCGATACCATAGGCGCCCGGTGGGAGACGCGCAAGTAGTTTGATGGAGACACGCATATGACACGTGCATTCGCTATGACACTCGCCGGCGTGTTTGCGTTCGTGTGCTTGTCGCTGGCGCAGACCGGCGGTGGCCGTTTGCAGATTGCCTGGATCGATGTCGAGGGCGGCGCCTCCACGCTCTTCGTCGCGCCTGATGGACAATCGCTGCTGTTCGATACCGGCTTCCCTGGCAACGACGACCGCGACGCGAAGCGTATCGCCGCTGCAGCGAAAGCGATGCGCCTGACGCGGATCGACCACGTCGTAATCAGTCATTGGCACGGCGATCACGTCGGTGGGCTGCCGGCGCTCGGGAAACTGCTGCCGCTCGGCTCGTTCTACGACCACGGGGACGGCGTCGAGCAGTCCGACCGCACTTTGTACGAGGGTTACAAGGCTGTCGCTGGAACGCATCGACACATCGTCACGCCAGGCGAGACGATTACTCTCGGCGACGTGCGCGTACGCGTGCTCGTTGCCGAGGGTCCCGTCATCGCCGCTGCCGTCAACGGCGGCACGACCAACCCGTTGTGCAGCAACGCCGTCCGGCAAGAACCGGCCGCACCGGAGAATATCCGGATGGTCGGGTTGGCGATCAACTACGGTCCATTCAAGATGGCGACTTTGGGGGACGCGGACTGGTCGCGCGAGTTGGAGCTGGCGTGCCCGGTGAACAAACTCGGGCGCGTCAACCTGTACACGATCAATCGGCACGGAAGTCTCGACAACTCTGGCGCCCCCGCCCTCTTGGCCGCTATTCAGCCGCAGGTCATCGTGGTGAACAACGGACCGCGCAAGGGTCTGGGGCAGAAAGTCGAGGTCAAGTACGTCACGCGGCCGGGCGAGACGCCTGCCCCGTACGAGCTGAACTCGTATCTCCGGCTCGCCAAGCTGCCCGGCATCGAGGGCATCTGGCAAGGGCACCGGTCACTGCTCGACGCAGCCGCCGACCACAACACCTCGCATGACATGATCGCCAACCTGGAGGAGGGAGCCGCAGACCAGGGGTACGCGATCACCGCAGCCGTGTCGGCCGACGGCACCTTCACGGTGACGAACTCGCGAAACGGTTACGCCAAAACCTACCGAGCCCGGTGAGCCGCTGTCCTCGCCGCCTCGCTTCGCTCGGTCTTGTCGGGGTGTCCGGTCTCTAGTTCAAGCCGCTGCGAAGCCTCGCGGCTTCGCGCGAGCATGTGCGAGTCCCGGAAGTATGTGGCCGCGGGTCTTTAGACCCGCCTCAGGGAACGGCCTCTACCAGGCCGCGGGTCTTCATGCCCGGCTTAGCGACCTGTCGTAGGGGCAGATCTTCAGACCTGCCCGACACGCGCCCGTCCATTTCGCGCCGTCGAATCCGAGCAGAACGTGTGTCACTCCTGGCATCGAGCGGCGCTCGATCATGCCCCTACGATTTAAGGGTGCCCCTAGAACGTCCACTCCGCGCTGAATCGCACACCGCGTCCGGTCAGGATGGCGTTCGGCTGCAGCCACGGCCCGTTCGGCGTGAAGCTGTTGTTGTAGGTGATGATCGGGTTCGCGTTGAGAGCGTTGAACAAATCCATCGACACTTGGGCTCTCTTGCCGCCAAAGTGGAAGTTCTTCGCCAAGCGGAAGTCGAGCTGGTTGATACGGTCGCCGTAAAGTGAGCCAGGCTCGATCAGGTTGAACGTGACGTTCGGCACGTTGCCCGAGGGGGCGCGACCCAGGAACGTCGCGACCTGAGCAGCCGGCATCGCGTAGTTCGCGGAGAGCAGGGCGCCCGGTTTGCTCTGAAACACCGTGCTCACCTGCACGTCGATCTTGGGAATGGTATAGGCCGCGAGACCGCGCAACTGCGTCAGCCAGCCGTACGCCACGTGGCAGTACGGACTCGTCATGCTGACGGTCGATCCGACGAGGCCAGCGCCGATTCCGACGTTCACCTCGGGCAGGTTCGCGCGCACGTCGCAGGCGTCGGCGACGTTCTGACCTGTGCTCGTCCCTCCCTGGAAGGTCAAGCCGCTGGCTCGCAGACTGAGCGAGAAGTCGAACCCGTTGAAGTACTGATACTCCTTGCCGTATTTCTCTGCCAGTGTCGCAAGGTTGTCTACCTGCCCCGACTTCGCCGGAACCACGTCGTAGAGGCCCGAGATCGTATAGCCGCCGCCGTTCGGCAGGCGCGGATCAGACGGCGCCGTGATGCTATACGGTGTCAGGTCACCCGCAGCGAGCAGGAGGTTGTCGTTCAACGTGAACCCGTCGAACGAGCGCCGGTAGTAGCCGACTTCGATCGACATCCGCCGCATCAGCTGTTGCTGCACCGAGACGCCGACGCTCCAGTCGCCGGCGCGCACCCCCCATCCGCTCAGTAGGTCCGGATCGTAGTTGCCGGTGAGAACCGGCTGACCGAACCGCAGGTTCGAGATCTGTCCGCAAAAGTCCGCTCCGCCTCCGCCGGGTGTGGCCGCGGCATTGCCGTTGGCCAGCGGGTTGGACAGATCGCAGTTCGGCACGAAGTCCGAGTTCGCATCGATCCAGGTTCTCGTCACCCCCGGTACGCCAAACGGACCTGTTGACGTCGGAATGCGAGTCGTCGGATTCGTGTTCGCGTAATTCAGCTGCACGCCAACGCCTTCGAGATACTTCCCGAAGTTCGCTTTGATCGCAGTCCTGCCGTTGCCGAATACGTCATAGGCCATCCCCAGCCGCGGCGTGATGTCCTTGTATTTATCGATGCCCTTGCTTGCCTCGAAGTGATAGGCCACCGGCAGGAACCGGTCGGGCCCGATGTTCTGCTCGGGGAACCAACTGCCGGCGCTGTCGAAGCGCACCGCGCCTTGCAGCGTCAACCGGCCCATCGTCCACTGTTCCTGCGCGAAGACGGCGTCCCATCCCGCACGCGCGTTGTTGATCCACGGCGAGATGGTCTGGGTCAGCTGATTCGGGACGCCGTTGTTGAAGCGGTACCACAGGTCGGTGCTGTTGGTGGACCACGTGCGATCGTCGGTCATCAACGTGTGCTGATAGCCGACCTTGAAGCTGTGACGGCCGGTGACGTACGCCAGGTTGGCTTTCCAGATGTACGACCCGGTGAGGTTCTGGCCCCAGTCCTGCGATCGGTAGACGATGCCCGGCCGGTTGCCGTTGGCCGCGCAGCCGGTCGAGCACTGCTCGGTAACCTTGATCAGATCGTGCGTCGGGTTCGGGTCGCGCTCGAAGTTGCCCCAACCGTAGTAGGTACCGCCGAAGCCGGCGTCCAGCAGCAGGCGGTTCGTGACCGGCGATGTCCACGTGACCTGGGGAACTCGAAGAGGCCGCGTAGGATTGGGGCCGTTGGCCTCAGGCGAGACCACGGGGGGAGTGGTGATGCCGATGGTATTGCCCTCGCACTTTCGACACACCCACTGCTCGTCCCAGAAGCCGCCGATCTTGTTGCGCGGCGTGGCCTGCCACGTGATGCGCCCGCTGATGTTCTCCCAGGTCCGGTCGGAGAATCCCGGCTTGTCGAAGACTGGCGCGTACTGCCATTTCGTCGCGTCGCCGGCGTTCGCGTTGTAGTACTGGTTCGCATTCACGCGCGTGCTGCCCTGCGTCCGCGCCGTGACGAAGTACCACAAGCGGTCTTTCTTGATCGGCCCGCCGAACGCGGCATTCAGGTCGTAGACCTTGCTCAGCGGCGTTGGCGTCGTCAGACCCGTTCCTGCCGAATTGTCCGACTGCAGCTTCTCGCCCGTGCCGCTGTACAGGAAGGAGCCGTGCATCTGGTTCCCACCCGTCTTCGGCACGATGTTCATCACGACGCCGCCGGTTTCCGATTCACCAAGTCCTCCAGACGTGGTGAACGAGATCTCTTCTGAGTTCCCCACGTCCACTGAATAGCCGGGTGGCTGATTGCCGCCGGGAGGGTTGCCGACGTTGAGCCCGTCGACCGTCATGCGGCCTTCGTTGTTGCGGCCGCCGTGGATGGGGAATTGGGTGGTTGATGTTCCGGTCTGGACGTCGTTTGTATTCGTCACGACGCCAGGGACGACGACGACCATCGCGTTATAGCTCCGGACCGTCGGAATCGCCTTGAGGATGTCGTTGCTCAACACGGTTTGCCGCCGCGCGCTCTGCACGTCGACGATCGGGCTTTCACCCGTGACGGTCACCGTCTCTTCCAGCGTGCCGAGCCTCATGTCGGCATTGATCGTGGCCGTGAACGAGCCAGTCAGCTCGATGCCCTCGCGCCGGTAGGCACTGAAGCCGGGGAGCGTGAAGTTCACCGTGTAGGTGCCCGGCCTGAGATCCTCGATGCGATACTGGCCGGTGCCGTCGCTGACGGCGGTGCGCACTTTCTCGATGAGCGCCTGACTGCTGGCTTCGACGGTGACGCCAGGGAGGATGGCCCCCGACGTGTCTCTGACAGTGCCCGCAATGACGGCTTGTGCAGCGGCGGCGTTGGGAAGCAGCGCGAAGCAGATCCAGACAGCCAGGGACCAGACGGCATGACGCATAGTCACCTCCACGTCTTGGTGGACCACAGCCCGCTAGAGTGGCGCCAACGCTACTCCCGTTATCAACGGGGATCAAGAGAATCCAGGACGGCGGCAGTCACTGTCGTCGTCAACCCGCTGAAGAGCCGAGAGTTCGGCCGTCCGAGAGGGAGGGAAAGCTCCACGGGCGCGGACGTAGCGGGCGGTCTTCAGACCGCCCGGCGGCGTAGCTGCCGGTAGAATCGGACGCCATGTCCGGCCCCGCCCTTGAACGCGCGACCGCCTGGACCATCGTTGTCGGGCTCGCGGCGGCAGCCATGGTGGCCGCGCTGGCGCTGATCATCTGGCGCACGCCTTTTCCAGTCAGCGAGACCGTCGCCCTCCTGGAGGACGTGGCCCGAAGGCCGGCGGCGTCGTTCTTCGTTCCCGACACGCCCTACTACCGGCCGCTGTTCCACACCATGCTGTCGGCGCTGTGGAACTCGAGCCTGCCGCTCGACACGCGCCTGTCGCTGCTGCGCAGCCTGCACATCATCCCGCCGGCACTGCTGGCCCTGCTGTTCGTCGCGCATGTCCGGCCCCGTTCCGCGCTCGACGCCGGCGCGGCCTTGCTGGGCCTCGCGGTTCTTCTCGGCAGCCCGGGATTCCGCGACAACATGGAGATTCCCCTGAGCTACACCACGGTGGGCATGCCCCTGGCCCTCGCGGCGTGGATGATCCTCACTGCCGAACGACGCGCGTGGCATGCGCCGGTGCTCGTGGCGCTCGCGATCATCGCCATTGGTTTCAAGGAACAGGGCCTGGCCATCGTCGCGGTCGTCATGGCCGCGGCGATCACACGGGCACCAGGCGCCAGCCGCACGGTGACGGCGGCAGTCGCCGTTCTTGCGGTGGCGTACGTGGGGCTGCGGCTGACGTGGCACGGCCGGCTGCCTTTGTTCGAACAGGCGATCGGGCTGGGGTTTCACGAAATCGAGCCGCGGGAGGCCATTGCCCGCTACGGTGCGTTCCCGTACTTCGTCTACGCCTACAGCGCGGCGGCGACCATGACCAACGTGCTCTTCTCCGAGCCAACGGGCGGGGTGTTCAGCATCACGTGGACGGTGGGCCACGGCGTCGCAGCACCGTGGGAATACATCAATGCCGTCTCGTCCCTGATGCTGACCAGCCTCATCGTCTGGTGGGGCGCGGACGCGTTCGCACGCGTGCGCGTCGAGGGCTGGTCGGAGGACGCGCGCACCGCCGTCGCGCTCACGCTGGTGCTGCTGGCCTGCGGCGCGCTCAGCTTCAACTACTCCCGCGACCGTCTCGGCGGAATGGCGGTGCCCTTCTACGCGCTGGCGGCGGTCTTCGCCGTGCGGGCCGCCGCCACGCGGATCATGGAGTGGCCGCCAGCCCGGTTCGCCGCTGGAGCAGTGGCGCTCGTGCTCCTGGGCGGGTTGTGGCAGACCCGGGTCGTCGGCACCGCCGAAACCCTCCGCGCATTCTCCTCCCGCAACCAGATGGAGTGGCTCACCCAGGGGCCGGCACGACGCGAGGAGTTCGCGGCCAGGCCGGTCTATCTGTCGATCCTGGAGGTAATGCGCCCGCAGGGCATTGTCGACGGCGCGCCGCGCCCCACCCGATTCGCGCCGGCGCTGGCACGGCTCTTCGGGCCCGGGGAGGAACCATGACGACCGTCTCGCCGCTCCGCAGCGCGACGCGGGCCCACGCCCTGTCGGTGCTCCTCATCGCGCCCGCCGTCGGCGTCGCGGCCGCTCTTGTGGCGCTCGAGGCCTGGCGGACCGCCCGCCCGGGCGCCGCGCTCTTCTCGCCTCCGCCGGCCTACGTGATCGCCGACGCGATCGAGCGCCACGACGTCAGACAGGCGCACCGGCTGCTTCGCCAGGGCCTGGATCCGAACACCCTCGTCGTCGTGCGGGATCCGGAGCTGACGTCCAATCGAGAGCGGCTGGCGTCGCCACTGTGGTGGGCGGTCGCGCAGCGCGATCAGCGAATGGCGCTGATGCTGATCGACAACGGCGCCCGGATTGAACGCACCGACTCGCGCGACGCGGCCTGCCTCGCCGTCCGCCTGGGTGACACCGCCATGTCCGAGCTGCTGCAGCGCTACGCTGCGCCACCGCCCGGCACGTGTGAGGCCGGCACGACTCCGCCGTAGCCGGCCGCCGCAGTGTGGCAGACGCTCAAAGCGCCTCGACCCTCACGGCCGCGCCGTAACAGAGCACCTCGGTGACGCCGGCCAACCGCCGGGCACGTTCGGGGGCGCTGAACGCCAACGCCGCATTCCACAAGCCGTTGTAGTCGGTCTGGCCCGTGCGCTTCCGCTCCACGGCCAGCTGCTCGTCCGCAAACGGCTGGCCCCACAGGTCCACCCAGACGTCGTAGACGAACAGGAAGATGACCGAGTGGTGCTCGACGTTGGCGGGCACCAGATCGCCCATCAGGCGATGCCCGATCTCGTGCACCAGCGTCGCCTGTTTGGTGGCGAGGGGATAGCTGGCACGCATGTACATCGGGCGCTCCAGGTAGCCCGAGTAGCTCACGCCCTCATAGACGACGGCGCGGATGGGACCCGGCTCGAAGCGCAGCGACGTCCGGCGCTCCATTGCCTCGACGATGCGTGCGCCCTCCCGCGCCCAGAGCTCCTGGTACTCCTTCGTGGCGGCGTCGAAGCGCGGAGCCTCCGCGGTGAACTCGATCTGAAGGCGGCGAGGCGTGGCGCCCTGCGCGAGCAGGGAGGCGCCGAACAGCACGATGGCGAGCAGGGTGGCTCGCATGGATGGCGGCGGGATCAGAGTGGCGCCAACGCTACTCCCGTTACCCAACGGGGATCAAGAGAATCGAGGACGGCGGCAGTCACTGTCGTCGTCAACCCGCTGAAGAGCCGAGAGTTCGGCCGTCCGAGAGGGAGGGAAAGCTCCCTGCGACGCCCGCCGGGTCAACAGCTGGAATATTCGAACGGGCCAGGCGATTAGAGGTGAGTGTGGCGCGCCCGGTGCGCGTAAGGAGGCCTCGACGTAGGACTCGCGAGGCTTGAAAGAGGAAATGTCATGCGATATGCGAGAGTACTAGTAGGCGTGCTGTGTGTGACGGGTACGCTTCTACCGACATCGACGTTCGCGCAGGGGGACGATACCAGGACTCCGCGCACGCAACCGGTCAACTACGCCAACGTAATTCACATCAGTCCGCGCACTGGAGTGAAGGGCGACCTGGCTCCTATCGTGCGGATCGTGTCACCACTGGCCGATTCCCGCGTAGCACCCGGCGAAGGCAGGGTTGGCGCTGGGAGCCCCAACGGCACGGGCTTCGCGGTCAACTTGGAGATCGTCACGCGCGACAAGACTACGGTGAGCCTACGCGAGGCGACCAACATCCGGCGCGTGGACCTTCTCAACGCGGGCGCGCTCAACCCGAACGCCCCAGGGCTGTACTTCTTCTTCGATGTGGACCTGATCACTCCTGACGGCCGCGTCCTGCCGAAGTTCAACAATTTCGCCTCCGCGTTCAACATTGCCGGCACGGACGATACACCCGGCGACGGTGTCACAGCCTGGCTCGGCTGGCACGTGCTCGAGTCGGCGCCTGAGGACGTCAACGAGTTCACGATGACGGCCGCCTTTGTTGATGATGCAGGCCGCATCGGCATCGACCGGATTACGCTGACGGTGGATCGTTCCAAATCGTCTGGTCAAGCCCTCACCCCGGAGCCCCTTGCCCTGATTGGAACCGAAGGAGTGCCCGACGCCCCCGAAGTGACACTGATCGCTCCTCGCGTGCCGACCTCGATCGCCCTCGGTGCGCAGGGCAATGCGCTGAACGCTGGCAACGGCGCCCTATTCTTCATTCAAGTCAGCGCCGTTGCTCGAGGCAATGGCGAGATTGGCGTCAGCGAGAACGGCATTCGCCAGGGCGTTACGAACCCGGCCATCGGACTCATCGCCGATGGTTCGCAGATCCCCAATCCAGCCACAGGCGCGGCGGGCGGGCCCAATCGCAACTTCCCCGGCCTCGACGTCACGTTCTCGGTCCCCGTCCGTCAAGCCAACGGCAACGTCGTTCCCGCAGGCGTGAACCTCGCCCCACTATTCAATATCGCCGGTTCGGAGATTGACGCAGACGGCCGCGTGCGCGTGACCGCGGACTGGGTGGTGGGAACAGCTCTCCTGGTGCCGGCCGGCGAGAAGACGGTAACCATCACGGCCAAGGTTGCCGACACACTCGGACGGATTGGTGTCAGCCGAAACACCGTCACGATCAGCCAGTCTCAAAGCGGGCAAAACCTTACGTCCAATCCCCAGTAGCCCGAGAACGGGGCCGGCGAAGGGCCCTCGAATGGTTGAGTCGCCCTTCCCCGTCCGCTCACCACGCCATTCGAGATTCCAGCAGGGCAGGTGCTTGTCGTGCTGGCAGGTCAACAGCTTGAACATCGGAACCGCGCCAGCAATCCTTCGCGGGTGCCTCGCGCCGGATCTGTGAGACTCGAAGGAGGCGCAAGGCGGGGAACATCCTGAGGTAGAGTTCGGGCTCGCCGGGCGGGCGAGTTGCCCTAGAGGGTGACGACTGTGTTCTGGAGTGCTCGCGCGCGGCGGCGGCCGGCAGAACCGACTTCCAAAGGAGTCCCGATGTCTGATCGACGAACCGTCCACGCGGCCCTGACGTGTCTGCTGCTGGCGGCGCTCGCCGTCCCTGCGCGCGCGCAGGATCGCCTTCCCCCGATCGCCATCGAGAAGCAGACCGAGGCGCAAAAGAAGGCCGCCGCCGAATTTCGCGTCGAGCGCATGCAGGAGGTCTTCGGTCCGTTCGTGCCGCTCAGCCGGAGCCCGCAACTGATGATCGACGCCGCGAAGATGGGCACGTATCTGCGCTTCGGCAACACATTGCCGCGCGCGCTCAGCGAGTTCGCGATCATCCTGCAGGCGCGCCGCTGGTCGCAGGAGTACGAGTGGTACGTGCACGCCGCGGACGCGCGGACGGCGGGTCTGCCGGACGACGTGATTCAGGCGGTCGCGGAAGGCCGGCGCCCCGAGAAGATGACCGACGACCAGGACATCGTCTACGAGTTCGG